>Ga0123334_1002379_pt1 | contig 21830 bp, 21 predicted proteins | sample BiotimSIPDNA_FD_89706 | JGI IMG/M metagenome (GOLD analysis project Ga0123334, IMG submission 89706) | Anaerobic biogas reactor microbial communites from Washington, USA - Biogas_R1 time_0 SIP DNA | ecosystem: Engineered > Bioreactor > Anaerobic > Unclassified | place: Washington, USA... | reverse complement strand
GCAAGGCTTCGTACTGGCGGTGCGCGGCGTTGCTCGGAATCAGAAAGGCCTGGGACAAGTCCGTTAGGTCTGAGGGTTTACTCATAATAGGTACAGCCACTCCGTTTCCCTCGATTCCCGATTCTGGCCATCTTGTCGGCCATCGGGCACAAAACGCGGAATTCCTCGGGGAATGAGCCGGTTCTGAGCCGATGCACGACGACATGCCAAAAACGGCCGTCTTTTCCTGCGAGCGTGGCATTATACCTTTTACGATAAATATCGACCTATAGCAGTTTTTCAACAAATCCCGTAAAACACGCCCCCGGACGCCCCGCGATGTTAGGCTCAACCTGCGCTGTGGTAATCCAGGCTAGGAAAAAGACTCTTCGGTGGTTCTGTGGGCGGCCTACCATCTTCAAAGCCCATAAGAGAAGGACCATGCTTATCCGCCGAAAGACGTCGGCGAGTGAAGAACGCCGCGAGGCAAACCTACGGTGCGCACGAGTTGCGGTACGCAGGAATGGGCGCTCGCTCGCCAGGGGGACGTTGAATCGAGCCCGGCAGGACTGATGGGCGCACCTGGGGCGGAAAGAGGCAGGCGGGCACCGACCGTAGTCGTTCGTCCTTGACGGTTCCCTGGCGCTAGGACGACAGCATGGACAACCGCTCGCAGCCGAGGAGGTTGGCCGACGATCGCAAGGCCACTTCGACGCGCTCGATCAGGTGGCGATTGAGGCGGACCTTTCCGCGCAGGCCCGCACCAAACTGGCCAAGGCCCGCCGCGTTCTCGGCCGCATGCAGGCCACCGTGGCCTTCTTCTGGACCATGATTGCCGCGCGGCTGATAGCGTGGGGATACGACCTGACCGTGCAACAGTGGATGCGGCAGGAGTTGATTCCGGCCTACTATCTGCCCCGCGTCGCCCAGAAGGCCGGCACGGCCCAAGAGCGGCAACGGTTGTGGACCTTGGCGGCGGAGGTTCTGGCGAGGGCCCGTTCCCCAGGCGGTCCTGCACAACTATGCCGTGCAGCGCACGGACGGCAGCAGCGCGGCCGGCCGATTCTACGGCACCGAGCCGATCGGTGCTTCCGGATCGGCTTCTCGGGCCGCCAACTCCGCGAGGCCTCTGTTAATGGTGTTCGGCGACATCCCGGTGGACGCTTACCTTCCTATGGCATATCCTGAACCCCGAACCCTGACGCCTCACCTGGCCTTTACCGGGCGCATTTCGCGGTCGCTTTCCGCAAGCGCGGGAATCCGGCACTCGCCTCCCCAGAAGACGGCCAGCCGTCGAATCGAGTTGCGGAACTGATCATAATCGGCGGCCTTGGTGACAAAGGCGTTGGCTCCTGCCTCGAGGCAACTCGTCACCACGGCGTCGCTTTGTTCGGCGCTGAGAATGACAACCGGCATCGTCTTCAGATCCGGCCTGGATCGGATCTCGCGAAGGACTTCCAGGCCGGACATGTCCGGCAAGTGCAGATCCAGCACGACAAGACGCGGCAGCAGCGAGTGCCCGGGTTCTTCGGCGGCACGGTCCAGCAACTCCAGGGCGTCACCCCCGGTCTCGGCGATCACCGGGGCGGCCAGGCAGACCTCAGAAAGCGTTCGGCCGATGAGCATCGCGTGGTCGGGATCATCCTCGACCAGCAGAACAGGACTCGGGCCTTCCAGAACCCTGCCCTGGGAGGGTTCTTCGTAGATCACGCGGGCGATGTCTGAACCCTCAATGAGCTCGTCTCGCCATACCTGGATCCCGGCCGGCGCTTCGATTCCCAGCTTCACCCGCCGTTTCTGGATCGACAGTATCTTAATCTTGACATTTGGGCCGATCCAAACGGTCGTGTCACACTCTCGCGACAGGACTAACATTGCCTGCCCTCCTCATCCATGTGGGATTGGCGTCAATGGCATTCACGCCTTAACCGCCTCCTCTCGGTCCCGCGGGCAGCCCCAAATCCAGCCACGATGCAACGACCATTCATCCTCGCCGTGGTACGGCCATCACGGTAGTACCGGAGTCATTCAACAGTATTATCCGCCACAATCAATGCCCCACAATGAGGGGTGCCACGTCACAGGCCGGGTCACTGACAGTGGAGAAGGACACTTCTTGGCCCCTAGCCGCATCCGCCGCCGGGCGCCCGGACCGGCGTGAGCACCTTGACCTTCGCCTCAAAGGGCCACCCCGCGATCAGTCCAGACACAGGTCGCGATGCCTCGTGGCGTGCTCCGATCGCCATGTCGAAAGAGTACCTGAGGGTGTCGTCTCCGATGGCCGGCGAAGCGGGCTGACGAGTGCCGGCCGAGCACGTCATACGTCTTCCGGCTTCGGCACCACGAAGGGAGACCGGTATTCCCGGGTAACCATGGCGGCGGCGTCTTCGTTGTCCGGAAAGGTCTCCGTTTCGGGATCGAACTTCAACAACGGGCCGATCGAGAACGGGGTCCGCTTGAGATCGACGCCGTAGGCCTCGGTCTTCTCCACGATCCGATCCAGGGTGGCCACGTTGTCGTCGAGGCTCTTGATCTGCTTGACTTGCTCCTTCAATTCGGCGACCGAAACCTTGTTCTTCTCGCCGAGGTAGTAGGAGATGTTGCCGATATGGCTCAAACCGGCCGAAAGGTGTCCGCAGAGGGCATCCGAGTTGAGTAGCGACGGATCGCCGGCAACCACGGCATCCAGGAAGTTGCAGAAATGGTTCCCGTCGCCTTTGAACTCCTGCGTCTTGTTCCCATCCAGGTCAAACGCCGCGGAGTAGCCGTACGAGGATTGCACCAGGTATCCCTTGGAACCGTAGGAGATCACGCCGACCTTGGCGCCGAGCACGTCGGCGGTATCCAGCCCGTAGGTTTCGAACACGATGCACTTGTCGCCGTAGTCGTAGACGGTCGTCTCGATGTTGCCCGTGTCGCCGGCGTCGACGAAATTCGGGTCCTTGTTTTCGACGTCGTATCCGAGCCGACCACCCCAGGTGATCACCGAGTTGGGGAATCGATCGATCCCCAGATGCCAGCGGGCGATATCCGTCTGATGCGGTCCCTGGTTGCCCAGATCGCCGTTGCCGTACACCCGCTGCCAGTGCCAGTCGTAGTGGAACTTGGGTCGCGTGAGTGGGAGGATGGGCGCCGGTCCGCTCCAGATATCGTAGTTGACCGTCTTCGGTACCTCGTAGTTGCCCAGCGGGCCGATCGACTTGCGGCGCCGGTAGCAGAGTCCCCGGGCAAACTTGACCTCGCCGATCCCGCCTTCGTGGATGAACTTGACGGCGTTGATGTTCGAGGGATTCGAACGGCATTGCGTTCCCACTTGGCAACACATTTTGTACTTCAGCGCCGCAGCCACCAGGGCCCGGCCTTCGTGCACGTTGTGGCAAATGGGCTTCTCCAGATAGCAGTGTTTTTTCGCCTGCATGGCCCAGACGCCGCACAGGGCGTGCCAGTGATTCGAGGACGCATTGCTGACCACGTCGACGGCCGCGTCGTCGAAGGCCTCCCGCATGTCGGTGACGAACTTGGGCCGAACGCCGCCCTGCTTCTTGGCGATCTCGTCGCACTTCGCCTCCTTGGTTGAGTCGGGATCGCAGAGATAGCGGATTTCCGTACGCGGATCAGAGAGCCATTCCTTGCAGTGGCTTCCCCATCCGCGACCACCGATCCCGACCACGCAGACGCCGATTTTCTCGTTGGCGCCCACCTTGGCCAGAACCTGCTGCGGGAGCACGCAGCCCACGCCCGCCGCTGCCGCCCCGGCGGCCGCAACGGTCAACATCGAATCTTCCAGAAAACGTCGTCGTGATATGGTGGACACGGGGAGTCTCCCAAAAGTGCGAGAGGATCGAAAGGGGGTGGAAGCGAACCAGACTCGCAGTTTACTAGGCCCGCGATCGGTTTTCAACTGTCGCGATTCGCCCATCTTACCCTACGATGAGCAGCGCCAAGTACGGCACGAGATTGAACACCAGAAAGAGGATCTTGAACAGCCCGAGGAAGCCGTACATCACCACGTCGAAGGTTTGGCGGGGAATCGGAAACCAGCGGCTCTGCGTGCGGTACACGAGGTCGGGGGCAAACAGGAACACGACAGTCCACAGGACCAGCAGGGCCCCGTCGATGACGGTGCACCACATGAAGAAGGTTGTGAGGGTGTCGAGTTGCATGACCGTACACCGAGCTAATCTTCATTGATTTCGACCAAGAGGCGATTCCTGATCTGATGTTCGATGAGATTGGGGCGCACATCGTATTCCCTCGCAAGCTGATCCACTTCGTCAACAGATACGACGTCGCCCACACGAGCACGCAACGACTCCGCCGGGGCAAGCAGCTCGGCGGCGAAAGCACGTGACGCACGCTGATCCCAAGTATAGGCTCGCGTTATGAGTCGCGGACACTGTGATCCTGCAGCGTCGGTGAGAAAGTACACGGAGCGAGCCAAGCGGAAACGGTCCGCCCAATGTCCCAATGATGGACCAACCACACGGGGATTGTTGTGGCGGTCTCTCCCAGCCAAAGCACTGATGGCACGTGTTCCTTCTATCGTCACAATCTGCTGTTCCGGAACGGGCCAATCGAGATGCTCGTGCAACAGCTCCGGCAGATTGCCGATCGGGGCTTGCGGAAGGGAGAACTGTCGGCCAATGTGGGCCGCTCGATCATATCCGGCTTGATGCGCCGTAGCGGGCATCACCATTCGAGTTCCGGTGCTTGTTCGGGTGCCTACGAATACGCCAGAAAGTGCTTCTTCCAGCCAATTCAAATCCGAGACGAGCGTACTATCCGCTGCTACTTCCACCAAGTCGTGCTGCAAATCCGAAGGAAGCTTGCTGAGACGCGACTGCATAACTTCAGCCAAATCATCCGTTAGCTCTTTTTCATCGTAGGGATCGAGCCCCAAAGATGCCGACCAGGAGCACAATTCGGACTCAACCTCGCGCGATCTACAAATTGCCCTCCAATTCTCTCTCAGCCGGTCAGCAGAATCGTCCGCTAAACCAACTAGACGTTCGAGCACGGCTTCGACGAACTGATGCAACGAACGTTCCACGTCGACTGGTTCAAACAGAGCGGTGCCTTGGCCGACAAATCTCACGGGCCGGATACTCTCGTCATGGTCCGGGTCCGGGACCCACTTGAAGACGAGGGTACCGCCGTCGCGAAAGATGGTCAGGTCCGGCAAAGCGCCACCTTCTCTCGCTGCCAGCAGGTTATGGCGTTGGATCCAAATGCGCTGCTTCGGGTTGCCGGCGAGAAGACGGCCGCTCGATAGCTCCGGAACGCGACAGCTCTCATGAAATAGAAACCACCAATTCTCGACAATCCATTCTGCCAGTGGAAACATGGAACCATATACACCTCGGCCCACGCTGCTCGTCGTCGACCTGATGACTTGACTGAGCCACCTCGGCTCACCCGCCGACTCGTCTCTGATTTCGAGTCTGGCCCATGTTGCCGCCAAGACAGGATCTTTGACTCCCGGCGCGTCGTTCCATTCGGTCAGCAGGCTAAGCATTCAATCAATTCCAGTTCAACAAGCCATCGTCGTCGCTGGGAGTCTCCGCTTCTTCCAGTGGATACCCTTTGTAGGTCCCCTGTTGACGGTTGACCAATCTTCCTTCGTAGAGTTGACCGTCAAGCCAACCCCAGACGTACTTCGGAAAATCGCCTTCAAATATGCCACTCGTACACCGCCGACGTATACCCTCTCGCAAGACCTGAGTAATCCGCTCGAAGTCAGTGTATCTGGGATCACATCGCGAAGCATCGGATCGCAAGGCCGGGTGTCCTGCCGGACTGGGATAGGCCTTGTGTTCGGCGCTTCCGACATAGGACGCACGGTTAGCAACTTCAGCCGGAACTGGACGATCGTCAGGCCAGGGGGCGATTACTCGCTTCCGTGGACGGCGGTGCCGCATAGACTTCTCCAAGAATTGTGAGCCGATCACCTGATTCTGTTCTCAAGATCAAGGCTCTGCCCAGTAGACGTGAAACCTTGGACCGACGTGCTCCTATAACTACAGTATACGATCTGGCCAGAAAGCGCGAATCACCTCCCGTCCGTGAGGGGGGGTAGCAACAAGGGGTATCTGACTTCCCGCGGAGCAGAGATTGCTTGGAACTTACCTCGCCACTCTCACATTCTCCTCGCGAAAGTCGATCCAGCACTCTACAAGTGCCTCCGGTGCACGAGTCGGAATTGAAGAAATTGCCCCACGATCACCGTCAGACTTCAGTCTCACCCTATCTGCCATTCGCTCCGTTTCCTCCGCCGACCTGTTCGGGCAAGTCACCACGCACGCCCACCGCTCGCCTTCGGGTGGCGATGCATCACTCGCATCCCCGATCAGGCTGAACCACTCCTGCAGTTTCGGCACCCGGCCGCTGCCGCCGGTCAGGTCGTGGTAGCGGACGACGTTGCCGGTCTGCGGGAATCGCTTCACGACATACCCGATGCGGCCGCCGACGTTGAGCCAGTCGGTTGCCAGTTCGTGTGTCTTCTCCTCCCCGCCGGTGCCTTGGATTTCCAGGAAGCCGAACCGGCCGAAGAACGTGCGACGGTTCATAGCGATATCGTATTCGTGGCCGACGATTCCCGTTTCTTGGGAAGCAGGGTAAAAACCTTCCTGGTAGCAGAGGCGCTGGACGTAGACGGTCACGTCGGCGGCCGGCGAGATGAAAGCGAAATCGTGGCGGACCTTGCCTCCGCAGCGGTTGAGCCGGCCGACGGCCCAGAAGCCGTTCTCGTAGGGTGGCGGCGAGAGGCGAATCGGTTCGGCTTGTGTCGCGGAAGGGGCCTCGCCGTCGATCAGGCCCAGGGAGGAGGCGAAGTGGGGCCACACGGCCCGGTCCGGTCCGCTGGGCAGCGTGAGGGCCAGCCACTTGGGGCCGAAGGCGAAGGAGGCGAACTTCTGCGGCGTCCGGTGCAGCATGGCCCGGCCGCCTTCCAGGTGCCACGCGCCCGTCATCTGCCGATCGAATTCGTCAGGCGGAAGCGGGTCGGCGCCTGCGCCGTGGGCGGCATGGACCAGGTAGCAGGCTGCCAGGCGGGAGGCGCACAGACCGCCGTATTCGAGGTCGCGTCGCACGTTGAAGAAACCCTCTTCGGCCGCCTGGAGCCGTTCGACGCCTTCGAGGCCGCGGACCTCTTGCAGTGCCGCCCGACGATCGCCGGCCACGATTGAGAGAACTGTGTAGATCGGCAGGTCGGTGGGTTGGGTGTGGACGATCTTCCAGTCGTTTCCGCCGAAATAGACCGGCGAGCCGTCCCAGGCGGAGCAGCGGTAGAGCAGTTCGGTGGCGTCGTTCACGTGATGCAGGCAGGCGGCGGGGGGCTGCCGTCCGACGGCCAGGTAGTGCACGGCGTTCTCGAGCAGTTGGGCGATCGACGTCTTCTGGTAACCCATGTGGACGAGCCCGTGATTTTCAACGGTGAAATCGGAATGCGCGTTGACGGTCGTGACCCAGGTGTTGACGGCCTGGCCATCGTCGCCGGGCGACGTGTCGGCGGCGTCAGCCGGAACGGAGAAGACGTTGTACATGTAGCGTTTTGCTGCGAGTTCCCAATCGCCGGCCCGGGGATGTCCGGGCATCATGTTGGCCGCGAGCGAGACGATCAGGGCGTTCCAGGCATTCTCCTCGGCTCCGGTGTCGCGGTTGATGCTGCTCTTGGGCGGTTGATCCAGGAACCGGTCGGCCTCGAATTCGATCATCCGAGCAACCGCCAACTGGAGATCCCGATCCAGTTCGTTCCACAGGGCCCACGCGCCGAGACCCGCGGCCCGAGTCCACATAGCCGACTGCCAGACGTCGCCCCACTGATTTCCGTCCAGGCAGGTTGATGGTCCGGTGACGTGGCTCTGGGTCAGGTAGTGCAGCGCCGCGACGGCGTCGGTCCGGCATCGATCCGCCCGGCCGGCGCCCTCCATTCGCCAGAGCAGGCCGTTGACCAGGATCGCATAGCCGATGGGTCGAACGTCGTCTTCGCGACTGCCCCCACGTCCGTAATAGGCCTGGCCAGCGCGTTCCGGCACCGGCACGATTCGCTCTGCCAGGACCTCGCCCCAGCGGACGATCGCCCGTCGGTAAGCTGCCAGAAGCCGGCCGTTGCGGTCATTCTCGTTCGGCGCGGGAAACAACGAATCGGGCAACGGGCGGACCGAATCGAGCAGGGCCTGGTCGTCGATTCTCGGACGCGTCACCCGATCAGGTCGAGAGACGGTCAGCTTGATCGGCTTACCTCGATCGAACAGTTCGATCTCGAACAGCCGGGCCGTCGAGTCTTGCCGGCAGGCGTCGGTGATCCAGAGCCGGGCAACCTTCGTCTCACAGCGTGGAAACACAAACTCGACGGGAGTCCGGTCGTTGGTCTTCACCGCAGCAACGGTTTGCCAGGCATCTCCGCGAAGTATCTGGAATTCGGCCCCACGCAGCACGAGGTGAGGCTCCGAGTGTGCATGGACGACGACGCGATCGATCGAAACCGGCTCGGTGAAAGTCAACGCCACCCAATGCGGCTCGGCCGATCGCGCCGAGGCCCAGCGGCTGTCCGGGTCGGTCGTCTTTCCGTCGAACAGCCGGAAGGGAGCGAAACGGGGCGAGGCGAGCGTCGAGTCGGCTTCGACAGCGCAGAGAACTGGTTCCGTTCCGGCCGCCAGCACAGGCTGAACGTGGGAAATGCCAAGAAGCGGCAGAACCGCGAGGAACGTCCGGAACCGGCCAAACCGCCGAATTACCCAACATTCCATCATTCCACTATTCCATCCTTCCGTGTGCAGATTCGACTGCTCATGCTTCGCGCGAGGCTACTTGTCGAGCGGCGGCATCTTGAACAGTTCGCTCGGCACGTGCTGTTCCGCCATCAACTTGGCGGCCTTCTCGACCAGTTCGGGCTTCTGTGCGGCCAGGTCGTTCTGCTCGCCGACGTCCTCCGCGAGGTTGAACAGTTCGATCTTGAGCGGGTCGGGGTTGCCCTTCTTCAGCATATTCTGGCGAACGGCCTTCCAATCACCCATTCGCACGGCCTGCTGGCCGCCGTAGCCGGCAAATTCCCAATAGAGGAAATCGTGCTTCTTCTGTTTCTCAGGCCGGCCGAGCAAGGTGGGGAGGAAGCTGATGCCGTCGATTCCTTTCGGTGCTTCGACTCCTGCGGCCTCGGCGACCGTGGGCATCACGTCGCAGAAGGCCGACGGAAGATCGGTCGTCGACGACGGCTTGATCTTGCCTTTCCACCTGGCGATCATGGGGACGCGGATGCCGCCTTCGTAAAGACTCCCCTTGAGGCCGCGCAAGGGACCGACGCTATTGAAGAACTTGTAGTCGACTTCCTCTTCCAGGTGGGTCGTGCCGTTGTCGGACGAGAACATGACGAGGGTGTTCTCGTCGAGCCCGAACTTCTCGAGTTGAGCCATGATTTGCCCCACCGACTTGTCGAGCCGGCTGATCATCGCGGCATAGGCGGCTCGCGGAGTGATATGCGGCGTGTAGCCGCCTTTCGGGCGAGTGAAGGGAGGATCGTCCCACTTGCCCAGGTAGGGTTTCAGATCCTCGTCGGGAATGTGCAAGGCCACGTGGGGAATCGTCGAGGGGAAGTAGAGGAAGAAGGGCTGGTCCTTGTTCTGCTCGATGAACTGAAGGGCCTGTGCGATCATGTGGTCGGGCGCGTAGTCCTGGCCCTTGAACGGTGCGTAACTGGCGGGATCGGCGGGGTCGGCACCTTCGGCCAAACCTCCGTGTCCGGGGATCGGCGGATCGTTCTTGAGCGGATACTTCTTGTCGTTGAGCCAGAGGTAGGCCGGGTAGTAGCTGTGGGCATGGGCCTGGCAATTGTATCCGAAGAACAGGTCGAAGCCCTGCTTGTTCGGATCGCCCGTGGTGCCGAAGTGTCCGAGTCCCCACTTGCCGAAGGCGGCCGTGGCGTAGCCCTTCTGCTTGAGCATCTCGGCGACGGTGATCTCTGAATCGGGGATCGGCTGCTGACCGCCGAACTCCATGCCGTAGCGTGCAATCAGTTCTTCCGGCAGCTTCATAGCCACGTTGTTGCGGACGAACGCGTGCCCCGGATGCTTGCCGGTCATGAGCACGCATCGGGACGGAGCACAAACGGCGTTGCCGCAATAATGGTCCGTGAATCGCATTCCTTCCCGGGCAAGCCGGTCGAGATGGGGCGTTTTGATCTTCTCTTGCCCGTAGCAACCAAGCTCGGCGTAGCCGAGGTCGTCGGCAAGGATGAAGACAATATTGGGTACACTACGTGTTTGCGATTCTTTCCGGTTTTTTTCGGCACTTATTGACGTAGTGGCTGTCAATGTGATAAGTATGAATGTAGCTATTCTGTGTAGCAAATAGCCTAGTAATTGAGAGGGGCCTGCAAGTCGCATGGTTGTTCGCTCCTGGGCAAATCCCGGCTCTGTCGAAATTCGATTCCTTGCCGTATGCAAGTGTCAAACTGAGTGGCACGCCGGCTCAGTATCAGTCCAGGTCGGTGCCCCGTCAACATGATTCCGGGACTGACAGTTGTTCTAACGCGATTGGGGGGAGGCTGACGTGGGAAAGAGACGTAAGAAGCGACGGCAGTCGCACGGTTCAGCGTGGCACTGTCGGCACACGTTTGCCCACCGGATGCTCTCGGGTTTCTGGAACGGCGGAGTTGGCTGCTCCATCGAGGTTTTGGCCGAGCTGATGGGCGACACTCCCAAAGTTGCATTCGACCACTATGGGCGGGAGTGGGGCCAGCATTACCAAGAGCCACTTTGGGCCGCAATTGGCGGCGGGCACAAGATCGAGGCTGAAAACGGTCCGGATGGTACGGATTCCATCGACTGAGATAGCATCGCCAGTGAGTCGTTTCTGGGCAACACACGGACGGGGCAAGCAAGCCGTGGGGCACAGTCGTTAATCGGGTCGGCCAAGCTCGACAGTGATCCCCGGAAAGAAGTTCTTCGGCCTCGGCGGACACCTGTGTCGTGGCTGAGAGGGCTGGACCCGCATGAGGTCCTTCAGGCGTTCGATTTCCTGGGCCTCGATCTTGATCCGGCCCTGGCCTTTTGGGCCACCCTGGAGGTAGCCAATACGAACTTGCTGTCCACGGATTACGAGCGTCCCGGCATCGGAGTCGGCCAACCATTGGTACATGGTTGTCGTCGAAATGGCAAGCCGTTGAGCCGCCTGGATCGTCGACAGAAGGTCGTTTTCCATCGCAGACGGGGCCTCACGTCTCTGCAGTACGAAGTGTGGCATACGCCCCGTCGCGTCAGAGACGGGGGGCCGGCCAGCTTCAAGGGTTCTTCCGGGTCGGCATCTTCGTGCCGTCAGCATCCCTGGGAAAACCGGACGAAATCAGCGACTGTGTTGGCCTTTGTGAACGCGATTCTTCTCCGCAATTTCGCCGTCTCTTGGCTCCTCAGCAGTATGCAGAGATGATCTAACCACTACGCGGTGGGCCTTTCCGCTCCCCGAAGTTTGCCAGAGTTCGTCCGGTTTTCCCGGGGCTTATGGTGGCCGGGACGGCCTGCTTTCCGATGCGGGTTTTGGGAGGGAAACACGTTGAAACTAGACGATTTGGACAAGACTAGAAGTTTCGCTCCGCAACTCTTTTGCCGCGGCGAACCCACCAACGAGTGGGGTCTAGAGGAACTAGGGGTTTATGCGACGCTCCAGCATCGCCAGATTCTCGACGGGGAGAAGTTGCTCACTCCGGCGTACTGGCGACTCGGGCACGCGTTGGCCCTGGCGAAGGACGCCTTCAAACACGGGAAATGGGCCCAGTATTTGAAGGACCTCGGAATCGACAAGACGCGGGCGGCCAAGGCCCGGGCCATCTACCGGAGTTTCGGCAGTCCGGATGAAGTGGCAAAACTGACGGTCGAAGAGGCCTACGCCGAGCGAGAACGCAGGCAACCAGCCAGGGCAGACGACGATGGCGCCGACGTTGCTCCCGCTTCCGAAAGGGAAGTCCGGCAGTTGCGCAAATCGGTCAAGTCAATCGCCGAGCAGACGGAGAGCGTTGTCGACGCAGCTGCCTTTGCGCCGCCGGAAGAGGCGAGAATATTGATCCCCGTCATTCAGAACGCCATTCAGCATCTACAGGAGCTTGTGACGTATCTCGAGCAGCAAGCGGCGACAACTGGGGTTGTCAGCGTAGCCAGTGTGAAACGCTTACGCCCTTGACGCATTCGAGGCCGCACCAGCCAGCTAACAACGCATGGAATATGAGGCATATTCTAATGGATAGTACGGATCTCGCTATCAGACGGCTCACTTGAGTGGCCACTTCGTGCTCACACTGTTGCCTGCTTCCGTGATTGACACCTCACATAGCAACAGCGGCGTCTCAGCATCATGTCCCACGATGATAGCGATACCCCTAATGGTAGGGAATAGCCGTTTCAAGACTGCCAACTGATGTAGTCGTCACGATATTCGTGGTTTCTGTCCCAGCAGGTCGCTTGCCGCTTCAGTGAATTCTTTGAGCGGCACGTCGAGTTTTGTCGCCACACGCCGACATTTACACTGGACGGAAATCGAAACTGGATCCTGCGGTTCCCCATCCGGCGGTTCGCTCTCAAGCCTGTAGTCCCAGGAAGTGCAGCCAGTCTCGCACTCGATCTCGCGCAATTGCCGGATGTGTTCCACGATTTCCGAGAAAATCTGATTACCCGAGGAAGTCCGGCTATGGAGATTCTCATTGAGCTGTATGGAAGTGGCTGGAGGGGAATGCCGTGCGCTTGCATGGTCTTGTGGGCCAATTTCCTCAGGGCCGGTATCAGATTGGCTGACCAATGTCCGTGCCGGGTCAGAACTACTGTGTGACGATGTGGTGTGATGGCGAGTAGAGCGTCGTTTGAACTCTCGGTCCACTTGACGCCTTCTGCAAGCCATATCTGCGTAATACCAAAGAAGACGATGCAGAACGGATATGTGGCCCTGCTCCTCGGGCGCTTCCCATATGGTCAGAACCGCCCTCTGAAGAATTGAGGATCGTTCCGCGAGAAGAGCCAACGGCAGGTTGCCGTAGTAGGGTTGCGACTCAAACATGTGTTCGTAAAGCTGCCCTTCGCGTTCATCGAGCGGGTCTGGCAACGAGTTCTTCATCGTCCGCATCAGCGCATGAACGCACTGACCAACATACTTGTAGGAATCCCAACCCAGGTAGAGCAAAGCTTGCCGTACAGGTTTATGTGGTAGTCTCCCCCCAGGCTTCTTTTTCTGTTGTGCGATCTGCTTGACGAGCGAGTTTCTCGGTCCGGAGAACCATCCGTCGAACGATGTTTGTGAGTCGCTGAGATGGCCATCAATTGCTTCGAGGAGCCGTTCTGTCACTCTCTTGATTACTTTCCTGGACGGAGCTACCTTCTCGTCGTCTATGTCAAATAGCGCAAGTCTTACGAGCTTACGTACGTCCTTCTGTTTCAGTGTCAGAGGATTCCGTTTCGCCATCTCGTATAGCGCACAATGGATGCTCACAGGACTGGTAAGATTGCTGTGCCCTACCTCCGTCGCCGATTGGCGACCAATCTCGGTCAGCTGTGTCACCGAAAGTCGGTGCCCTTTCCCTTCGGTGTTCAGCCCCACATTGTCGGGCAGCACATCACGCTCATTGACCGCCAGCCGTCCTGGGAGGCGAATATGCAGATCGCGGGCACGGTTGAACTTACGCGTCAAATGCTCCTTCATGCCGTGCGTGCCGCGGTAGGTACGTCCGCGCACGTGCTGGTGGATGAGTTGCATCGCCCGATACGAGTGGTCGATTTCTGAATCGAATCCACGGATACCGTGAACGACCGCCAATCCGCCAACGGCACCGAGGTCGATCAGCTCCTCGAGACTGCAGCCCGGAACAATGCGCCGCAGACCATCAGGGCCTGTGTAGCAGTCGAGTGGTATGGAGAAGTCTGGTGGCAGATAATGAACGAGGCGTTGGGGAGGACGCCATACTCCTCGGCGTCTGGTGACACGAATTTGCTGCGACGGGTCACGTGGGGAGGGCCGTTCGATGTCCTCTGGCTCCCCAAATGTGGTCGTTCCGAAATGAGACGGATCGGTGACTGCCATCGTTATTAGCTCTCCAATCTTTTCGTACGGGCATCGAACTAGATTTCTTCCATAAATATAGCTGCCAGGAAATTTCGATAGAAGAGATCTTTTGACCTCGCCGTCGCGCGAATTCCGTTACCGCGCCCTCGATGCATTAGGCCCACGTGAAGGAACGGCCGAACGGCGCTCAATGAGGTTCCTCGCGTCCGTACCCGTGTGCAGCCTCTCTTACCCCTGGCGGTCGTTCTTTCTGGAAACGACTGCTAGGCCCACAGCGACCCCATTGAAAAAGGAAATTCTACATGAGTCCGACCGAACTGCATCAATCGCCATCAACTGACCAGATGCCAGTCGATCCTGCCAGTCAAGTCAGTCCTTTGAACGAGGCACAGGAAGCCTTTGCCCGTATCGTCGGGCAAACTCTCGCCGACGCCTGGCGCCGGCGACTGCAGACCGACCAACGCGAGTCATCCGAGTCGTGACGACAGGGAGCCGCCCGGAAACGCGGACGCATTGTTCACCGGTTTGTCCGGAATTCCCAGGGAGGGCAGAGCGACTGGGCGTGGATGTTCTCGCCCTTCCCCATTCGGGGCGCCTGTTACCTTTAACTACCCCCTGGGGGTAGGGAGTTTGTGATGTCGAATTCATTGAATGGCGCTGCAAGTGCTGCCCGTAAAAACACTTCCCAGAATCCGCAGATCGACCCGGGCGTGCCTTGCGCGTCGTACGCACGGTTCTCGAGCGACCTGCAACGGGAGGAAAGCATCGCCGATCAACAGCGCAAGTGCGAGGAGAAAGCCGCGCTCAACGGCCACGTCATTTCTCCGAACCTGGAGTTCTCCGACGAAGCCGTGTCCGGTACGAAGCGCCACCGAGACGGTCTTGACGCGATGCTGGCTGCGGCAAGAGCCGGGAAGTTTCAGGTCCTCTACTTCCACAGCCTTTCGCGGCTGTCGCGGGAATCAGTGATCACTTTACCTCTCCTGAAGGAGCTCGTATATAACTACCGTGTTCGGATCATCAGCGTCACCGAAGGGATCGATTCCAACGACACGGCGTGGGAGTTGATCGCGCATATCATGTCGATCGTGCACGAGCAGTACCTCCGGGAACTATCCGTCAATGTCTTACGGGGGCAAGAAGGAACCGTGCTGGCTGGCCTTTCGGTCGGCGATTATTGCTTCGGCTATTCCTCGGAACCCGTTTCGAGTAGCGAGCAGAGCCCTCGCGGTCGAAGCTGTAAGCCGCGTAAGATGTATGTGATCGATCGGGAAACAGCCGCATGGGTTGGCCGGATCTTTCACTGGTTCGTCCGTGAACGGTGGAGCCTCCGCCGGATCATCCGCGAACTCAATCGCCTTGGGGCACCCAAGGACCACCGGGCAACCACGCCTCTCTGGCACCACCAGCAGCTTCTGAAGCTTCTTGCCAACAAAAAGTACATCGGCGAGTGGCCCTGGGGGCAGAAGAAGAACATTCGTGATCCGCTCACTGGCAAGATACGCCAGGAGGATCGGTCCCCTGAGAATTGTGAGCGATGGACGAGGCAACTGCCCCACCTGCGGATCGTTGACGATGAGACGTTCGAGAAAGCGCAAGAACTCCTGCAGAAGCAGGCGACGTTGCATGCCCCCAATCGAAAGAGTCGGGGACGGTTCGCCGGCTCGAGCCCCGGTTCGAGCAGCCACTATCCCCGCCATCTACTGTCACGTCTAATCATTTGCGGTGAATGTGGCCGCGTGTTTAACGTTGGTGGCTGTAACGGAAAGTACCTTTTCTGCCCCAGTTACGATAAGGGCGTGTGTACCTGCAAAACGACCCTTTTGCGTGAGCGTGCCGAGCGGATGATTATCGACGCGATCGGCCAACGGATTCTGACCAATTCCCTCTGGCGTCAGCGAGTCTTCGAGGAGACTCTCAAGTTTTGGCGCGAGGCGGAAGCAGTCCTTCCGGACGAATTGGCGGCCGCCCAGCGTCGACTTTGCGAGGTCGACCAGAAGGTCGGCAATATACTCGATCGAATTGAAGCCGGCCATGGTGGCGCTGAGTTGGATGAGCGATTATCCCAACGCCGTGCCGAGAAACGCCACCTTCTCGAGGAAATCGACAGACTGCAGCGGGCAGATCACGGCCGCGGCGACGAGCCCACGGAATCATGGGTTAGCACCCAACTCGCGGCGCTGGGTGATGTGTTTACCGAGAACACACCCGCCGCAGCCCACGCGCTACGAGCTCTTGTCGGCGGTGGTATCACGGTTACGGAAATCCGCAGGGATGGCCACCAGCGGCACTATTTGCAGGGCCGATTCACGATCACCAGCACGGCCATTGTGAACAAGCTCGCTGGAGTTGCCGGCCAGCAATCCGAACAGGCCCCGCTTGCGTCGGATGCTCTTGCCGAGGAAATCGTCCTTGACTTCCGCGAAGCCCCCGAGATTGAAGCCCTGTCCGAGCAAGCAAAGAAGCTGTACGACGACGGGCATATGTGTGCTGAAATCGCGAAACTGATGGGATGCGGAAGGAGCCGCGTGACGGCGATGTTGAAGTACTGGTTCGAATCCCGTGGCATGGCGATGCCCGATGGGCGATCCCGTCGATCATCGCTCACGAAGAAGCACCTTATTCCGCCGCGATACCAGGAGATTGCCGATGAGGTGCAGAAGCTCTCCAGCGAGGGCCTGCTGCTACAGGCAATCGCGAACCGGCTTGGTGTTGATCGCAACATGATCACCGCAGCGATTCGGTGGTGGCACGAGTCCCAAGGCCTCCCGGTCCCCGATGGCCGTACTCGCCGAAAGTCGCTCGAGTACAAGGGTGCACCGAAAGGACGAAACGACTCGGAGCTGTCTTGCGGTTCATAGGTTCAAAACCTGGGATCTGCGATGGGTTGATCGAGATTCGTCTCGTGTCAGGCCCAGGGTATTGGCCCAATGTCAGCAACGAGCGAAGAGCCAAGGCCGCGGTGATGGCATCTCTTGCCATCCCGCGGACTTCTCCTTTGCACCGGCGCCAAGCATGGTCAGGGTGCCGCAGTAAGAGGATGCTCCCTTACCACACACGCCGCGGTCAATGATAAGTCGCTTTTCGTGGCATATTGTATTGAGGGATCCATTACGTATCGGGATTCCTCATCTCTTGGCGGTTTAAGGTGGACGAGTTTGCTCGCCCGCCTTTCTTCTGGCTCGCCTTGTCGCTGTTCCGTGCGTCGCCAGTCTTCTCGCTGGCGAGATCCGAAACTGCACAACACCCTTTTTCGATAACACAGGAGGTCCCATTGCATGCCCAAGAGAATCCACGTTTCGATGACCCAGGCGATCGAACAGCCAGACGCTGGCTCGCTCATCGTGAAGTGCGGCGTGGAGTTCGACGCCGAACCATCGCAAGGCCAGGACAGCGATGTCCACGAAACCGACATTGCGGCCGCTCTTCAAGTCTGCCGTCAAATCCTTGCCGAGGAACGGACCAGACACCAACAGACGCACGTCGCCGCTCGATAACATCGCGTTCCGAGAGGCCGACTCTTCTGTAACGGGAGTCTGCCTGAGCACGTTGGCGTCCGATTCATTCCACGATCGCCGCGATCTTCGACTCCTACCCTGCGGCGTGGATGGACCGTCGTCTTCTCGCAACCCGATGCGGCCCTGCCTTCGTCTGCTCATGACGACGGCCGTTTCCACTGCGTGTCACCAGTGCCGCCTAGCGCGGCATGGTGAACGGTCGACCTTTTGATTTGCGCCCTCGCGTGTTGCGGGGGTGGCTATGTTTCCCCACATGGCCGCCCCCGCCTGGGGGCGGTCTCATTTCTCGGAGATCGTACCCATGAAAACATCAGCAAAGTCGGTTCGTTGCCGGAAGTCCCCACCCGCCTGGCAAGACGCCTTCATGGAGATGGTTCCCGCCATCGAGATTCATGCCAGGATTTCGTTCAAGCATCTGGGCGCCGAGGCCCGAGAAGAGGCCATCCAGGAAGTCGTCTGCAACGCCTGCTGTGCCTACGCCCGATTGGTCGAGTTGAAGAAGACGGACTTGGCCTACCCCAGCGCGTTGGCCAGATTCGGCGTCGCCCAGACGAAAGACGGGCGAAAGGTCGGCGGCACGCGGAACTGTGGCGACGTCCTGAGCGGGTATTGCCAGCAGAAGAAGAAGGTCCTGGTCGATCGGTTGGACCAGTTTGATTCCGAGGACGAAGCCTGGGAAGAGATCCTGGTTGAGGATCGTCATGCCGGGCCTGCGGAAACGGCAATCACACGGATTGATTTCGCCACCTGGCTTCAACATCTGCCGCACCGCCTGCGGAAGATTGCCATGTTCCTGGCCAATGGCGAAACGACTACCACCGCGGCCAAGAAGTTCCGCTTGTCGAGGGGCCGGATCAGTCAGATCAGAAAGGAACTGTTCATCGCTTGGCGCAATTTCCATGCAGACGAACTGCCGTCGGCCGCGTAGCCAGCACGTAAGGCCCGACAGTCTCAACGGCCACTCCCGCTCGTTCCGGGCGGGGTGGCCAGAGGATTCCAAGGAGTCTGATGGAAGTCTTGATCGTATTGGGAGACTTCGCGTTCCTTCCGTTAACGCTGTAGTTGCCCGCCTCTTTGGGCGGCTTCGATTCCTTCGATTTCGCTTTCTCCACGAGCAGCTTCTTCAGCTGCTCGACTTGCTTTTCCAGCTCCTTGATCCGCGCAGCCTGCTCCGCGATCAAGGCGTCGCGCTGGCGGAGTTGTTCTTCGAGTTCATCAATCGTCATGCCGAAAATCTAAACGATTCCCGGATCACGACAAACAGCAATTTCTAAAATGGACAGATACGCGAAGCGGTCCGCCGGCCGGCGAACCGAGCGGTAGCAGAGCCCGGAGCAGCCCGGCCCGAAGGGCAACGCCCGAATGGAAATCGGGCAACTGGGGCTATCCAGAATACTTCACACGGAGATTCGCTCAACGATGTTCCGTGTCACCCTCCGCTGTCTGCGGTCATAGATTCGCGTTGTCCTGGGGCCTTCGGCTCCGGAGGCGGATCGAGGGTGTTCGTATCTATTGAAGTCGTCTAGAGTTAGGGCCTCTCGGCATTGTTGAGGTGCCCAAAGTGGTGACCAGCAGTCTGCCGCGTACTTGTACGATTTGCACCGATTTGCCGTTTAGCCACGGATCCGTTTCGGCCCTCGGAGGCCGTTTTTCTGGGGATGTCACGCACGACGGGCGGGAGCATGGCGGGCGAGAGACACCCGATTCTGAATCGAAGCGCGAATGCGACTTTTCAAACGGCTCGCGCTGCCAGCGCGCACTCGATCGCGCAGTTCTGCCGAAGATTCCAGGCTCAACTCTATGTCACACCTTGTGGCTCACCAGAGGGGACGAGACGTTGGCCACCAGAGGCCACTGGTTGGGCCGTGTCGCGGCCCTTGCCACCGTTGGCATCACCGGCTAACCCAGGAGAAGGGCCGCAACGTGCGAAAACCCTCGCAATCGGGCTTTGCTGTTCAGATAGGTACCGGGGAGCGTCTTTCCCCCCGTCAGGCACGTTGTGAGAAGGGTACCATTTGACGTCACTCTTCATTTCCCGGTGCGATTCTGAGGATTATAGCAACATGAAGTGGCTCATGCACCCGCTGCTGGTACTGATCGCCAATGCGACCGAGTCGGAGCTGGCGAAGTATGTGGAGTACCTGAAGGTCGAGAACCAGATCCTCCGGGATCGGCTGCCCAAGAGAATCGAGACAACCGAGGCCGAGCGGGACAAGCTCTTGAAGGTCGGCAGGCGGCTCGGGCCCAAGATCAAGAGCCTGATTTCCATCGTCACACCCCGCACGTTCCTGCGCTGGGTGCAGGCCGAGGAGGAGGCCAAGGCCAAAGCGAAGGAACAGGCCGCCAAGCCGAAGACTCAGATGGGCGGCAATCGCAAGCCCGAGGAGATCCGGGAATTGGTGCTCAGGATCCGAAAGGAGACCGGCTGGGGCGCCGGGCGGATCAAGGGTGAGCTGTACCGACTGGGCTACCGTACGATTGGGCGGACCACGATCAATCGGATCCTGCGCGACAACGGCTTCAAGCCGGAGCCGCCCGGCAATTCGGACAACACCTGTGCCAACTTCCTGCGCCGTCACGCCTCGACGCTCTGGGCCTGTGATTTCTTCACCAAGCCCGTGCTGACCATGGGTGGCTGGGTGGACTACTATGTGCTGTTCTTCATCCACTTGGAGACACGGAAGGTCCATATTCTGGGGATGACGCCCAACCCGAATAACGAGTGGATGAAGCAAATGGCTCGCAATCTGTGCGTGTTCTTCGGCGAACTGGAAAAGCCGCCCAATTACATCGTTCATGATGCGGACACGAAGTTCACTCGCGACTTTCGTAAGATGCTCAAGAGCCAGGGCATAAAGCCGGTGCGAATAGGACCCCGGCGGCCCAATCAAAACGCGATCGCCGAAAGATTTGTGAGAATAGCAAAGGAGGAGTGCCTCAGCCGATTCCTCGTCTTTGGCGAAGACCATCTGCGATATCTTGTCAGCAACTTCGTCGAGTATTATCACACGAAGCGCACGCACCGTGGCCTGAAGTATCGAACACCTGGCCAAATCGATTCGGGAACCGAGGCGGACGATGTTCCGTTGCTCAGCGGCGATAACCTGGTGATGCGTGAGTCGCTCGGCGGGGCGCTCAAGTGGTATGAGCGGAAGGCGGCGTAGCACGACATGAGCGGCAGGAAGCTCTGTGTGTCGACCGCAGAGGGACTGGTTTTCAATCCTCGTCCCCTCGTTGTCCGGTGCACAGCTCATCCATCCACCCGTCATCAATTGACGGGACAGTGTCGAAATACTGCACCTGTCTGGGTGGACCCATGTCGTATAACGGGCAAGACCGGGGGCCGTAGCAGAAGGGTTCTTGCCGGTAACGCTTCACTTTGCCGAACTTGTACTCGATCTCGACTGCCGACTTGTTGGCCCACATGCAGACGAAGCACTGCTTCCGCCAATGCTTGGTATCAAGCATGCGTGGCCCACGTCGCTCGAATACCTCGATGGTCGGCAATGGGCCCGTGAAAGGCGGCTCAGAAGGAACAGCCTGCGCGTCTGCTCGGGACAACGCCTTGAACCCGCCTGCGCGATAGTAGTCGGCGATGTCATGCTTGGCCTTGATGCAAGGCCAGGCCGTACCCCGAAACACGTCGCCAATGCGAAATTGCAGCTTCGTGTGCTGGGTGTTGCTGACGGCCACAATGAAGCGCCCTTCCCGCCCATCCGCCTCGCCCTTCACGAACAGGTTGAAGCCGAGGTGATGGTGCGTGCGGTTGTCCATCTTGTAGCGCCAGACCCAGGCGCGACACTGGACGGATTCGATTTGGCCCTGCCAGCGAATGCGGGAAGAGGACAGTTGTGTTGCTTCGGTGTTCATTGCTTTCGTCGTCCTGCCGTCGGGGATTATACCAATCATGAAGCAGTTCAAACATGCGCTCTTCGCAGCCTGTTGACAGGCCCTCACTGACAATGGAAGATTCAGGTCTCGCAACTTGAAGCCGCACCTGGTGAAGTATGAGCCTTGTCCTGCGTCCGTGGCAACTGTTGCTGTTGGTCTTGGCCGGACTGGTCAACCGCGAGCAGCAGAAGACGATTGAGTACCTGCGGACGGAGAATGCCGTGCTCAGGGAGAAATTGGGAAAGAAGCGAATTCTACTCAACCATAACCAGAGACGCAGACTGGCGGTCAAAGCGAAGGTGCTTAGTCGGAAGGTGCTGGAAGAGATCGCTACGATCGTCACACCGGACACGTTGCTGCGGTGGCACCGGAAGTTGGTGGCCAAGAAGTGGGACTATTCTGACCGTC
>Ga0123334_1002371_pt1 | contig 21857 bp, 19 predicted proteins | sample BiotimSIPDNA_FD_89706 | JGI IMG/M metagenome (GOLD analysis project Ga0123334, IMG submission 89706) | Anaerobic biogas reactor microbial communites from Washington, USA - Biogas_R1 time_0 SIP DNA | ecosystem: Engineered > Bioreactor > Anaerobic > Unclassified | place: Washington, USA... | reverse complement strand
TGCATGGGTGGAGAGCATATAAAGTTGCTGGTGGAGGAATGTTGTTTGACTGGGGAGTTCATCTTATAGACCAAATGCTATATATGATTGATGAAAAAGTTACTGAAGTATACTGCCAGTTGTTCAGTATAAAAACACCGGAAGTTGATGACTATTTCAAACTAATATTAAGGTTTGAGTCAGGGTTATCAGCTCAGATTGAAGTTGGCACATACTGTTTGGAAAAAATGCCCAGATGGTATGTAAACGCGGACCAGGGTTCAGTAATAGTGAAAAACTGGGAATGTGAAGGTAAGATTACCAAGGCCAGCCAAATAGTTATGGAATGGGAACCAGAAGTTGTACAGACAGTAGGAGGACCAACGCGTACGATGGCTCCTCGTCCAAAAGAGACTTTGGAAGAACTGGAACTACCGAAAATTCAAAGCGAATGGACAGAATACTATAAAAATGTTATTTCGTATTTGAACAAAAAAGATGATATAATTGTAAAGCAAGGTGAATTAAGAAGAGTTATGAAAGTTATTGAAGCTGCTTTCGAATCGGATAAATTACACCAAAGCATTAAATGCAATATATAAAGGGAGCAATTATGAACCAAAGAGCAGACATGTATTTTATGACTAATCAAAAGTACTTTCCAACTGACAAATTATATGCAGTTAAGGAAAGACTTGATACAATGACAGATGATCAGATCCAAAGGCTTATGTATTTACAGCTTAAAGACCCTATCACTTATCTATTAGTTTCCATTTTTATTGGTGAACTTGGTATTGACAGGTTTCTTCTTGGCGATATCGGAATGGGTATTTTAAAGCTTTTGACAGCAGGTTTATGCGGTATCCTTTGGATATATGACATGGTCACTATTCAGGATAAGGTCAAAAACATGAATTTTGAAGAACTTATGAGGATTATGTAATATTGGTGTGTTTTTTAAGATAATCCTTGTATCAGATATAGTACTTTGTTTATTGTGCTATGTGTTAATGTGTCATGACAAAAAAAGAGCCATAAACGGTGAGTTTAGAATTAGTGAATCGCTTTTTTTCATTTTATCGTTACTAGGTGGCGCTTTAGGAACTATATTGGGGATGCATTACTGCAGACATAAAACAAAAAAACCGGCATTTAAAATACTTGTACCGGTTTTTCTTTTACTTAATTTATCAGTTCTTTTCCTAATATATTTTTATACCTGATTAACTCAAAACATCATGAGGTATAATTTTAGTGAATCCTTTATTGCTCCATTTATTGCCTAGTATCTTTGCACTTTTTACAAGCATGGGGCCTTTAATGTATTCTGCTTTTCCTGGGCATATTGGATAAAGACCAAGTGAGCTGAATATATACCATGATGATGTAGCTCCATTATCCTCATCTCCTGGAAAACCTGACTCGTCTTCTGAAAAAACTTCATTACAAATTCTTTCAACCCAGTAATCAGTTCTGTGCTGCATTCCGAAATATGAGAATAAATACGGTATGTGGAAAGAAGGCTGATTAGATATGGCGCATTGACCGAAATCTGCTGATGCCATTTCTGTCATCTCATGAATTTCTCTTCCATAATTGTCTGTGTAATAAAGAGGAGGAGTTTCAAATATCTCTGTTATCATTCTAATAAAATCTGCATCTTCTCCATATAGTTTAGCAAAATTTTCAAGATCATGATAAACAGAAAAGGAATTCTGCCATGCGCAACCTTCAGTGTAGTCACGTCCCCACATGAATTTATTGAAATCAGGACGGAATTGTCCATTTCTATCTTTTGCTCTCATAAATCCTGTGGATTTATCGAAGAGATGAATGTAGTTTTTTGACCTATTTAAATATTCTTCTTTTAATTCATACTTTCCAAGTTTATCTGCTACAACGGAAATACAGAAATCGCCATATGCAGCATCAAGAGTAAGATTTACGCTTTCAGATTCATCTTCATATGGTACATATCCAAGCTTAATATAATCTTCAACACCATTTCTTCCATGCTTTTTGTCATCAGATTTAACATTAGCATGTTTAATCATACCTTCAAGAGCTTTTTCAAGAAGAGGTCTATCAGCAATGTTTTTAACAGCAGCATCTGCAATAACAGCATCAATAAGTGTTGATGGCATACATCCAACTTCGACCATTGATGGCCATCTTGGCAACCAGCCTGATTCGATGTAATCATTTACAAATCCTTCAAGCATACTTTTATATTCTTCTTTAGCTATAATAGAGAAAAGAGGGAATAAGGTTCTAAAGGTATCCCAGAAACCACTGTCAGTATACCTTACACCATCATGAATTTTTCCATCATATGGACTGAAATGAATTGGTTTTTCATTTATATCCAGCTCGTAGCATTTATGAGGAAATAGAAAACATCTGTATAAACATGAATAAAAGGTTTTCATTTGCTTTATGCTGTTTGTTTTAACTTCAATACGTGAAAGATGCTCTTGCCATATGAAAGCAGCACTATCGCTTACTTCTTTTAAAGACAGATTTTTAAGCTCCCTTGAAAGATTAAGTTCAGCTTGTTCATAAGATATATATGAGGTACACATTGACAGGTTCACAATATTATTTTTAAAAGCAATATGTATGGATATTTTGTCGCCTTCAACAGAAACTCCTTTTTCTAAAGATCCTGGAGTTTTTGATATTAATATATCTGATACATCAACATCATCTGTATCGAATTGATAAATAAAGTACATTCGAAAACCTGCTTTGGGCATTCTGTGAATATTTTCAGTATAACCAGTTAACTTACCTGTATCTTTATCATAACTGAATTTACTTTTTCCCCCTAATGACATTAATGTGAAATATGGGGTTCTGTAATCATCGAAAATCAATTGCATAGATGCACCTGTTTGTGTTGGAGCAAGGGAAAGCGATGCATTGGATTTAATAAATCTTACAGAGAGGAAATTAGGAGTTAAAGTTGCCTTTGTCTGGTCAAATCCCGACCATATGCTTCTGTAATCGGTGCCACAGATACCGCTTTGAACAAGCATAAGTAATGCTCCGTAATCTCCTATCCAAGGGCTAGGCTGGTGTGTAAGACGAACTCCTTCAATACTCTTATCATCAGGATGATAAAACCATGATTCCCTTGAACCATCTGTCTGTACTGTAAAACTTGCCATAGCAAAGGGTAGTTGCGTAAGAGGGAGAGTGTTTCCATTGGAGAACCTGGGATTGGATCTTGTACCCTGTTTAATATTAACATAATTTAAATAGTCCATAATAATACCTCGCAAGTACTATTATATTCCAAATCAAAGTTTATGTAAAAAATTAAAATGATATTATCTCAAGATGGTTTAGCAATATTTTAGTACCCATAAGGACAAGGATTATACCACCAGCTAATTCAGCTTTTGATTTGAATTTACAACCGAAGTAATTGCCTATATATACTCCTCCAAAGGATAAAATTAATGTAATTATCCCTATAAAACTGACTGCAGGTATTATATTCACTGATAAGAAAGCAAAAGTAACTCCCACTGCTAAAGCATCAATAGATGTGCCGATAGCTAAAGGAAGCATTCTTTTCAAACTTAAAGATTTAGAAGAATCCGTATCTTCGTTAATATCACATGATTTTTTTAGACTTTCAATAATCATTTTGAACCCGATTATTCCTAAAAGTATAAAAGCTATCCAGTGATCCCATTTTTGTATAAATGATGAAAAACCAGTTCCGATGAAATAACCGATTATTGGCATTGCAGCCTGAAATCCACCAAAATACAAGCCTACTGTGAGAGCTTCTTTCCATGTTATCTTTTTTAAGGATAATCCTTTGCATAAAGCTACTGCGAATGCATCCATGGATAATCCAACAGCTATTAATAAAAGTTCCCAAAGTGTCATTAACGTACTCCTTGCAATTTCATTCAATTATATTATCTGATATAAGATTAAACAAGTATAAATGGTTAAACTCGTTGTTTTTATTGTGGCTGTATGATACAGTTATATTATAAATAGTATCAATAAAGGAGATTGTTATGGATCAATTTTTCCCATTGAACAAGAATGTTAAGAAGAAGAACATCAGCTCACTGATAATTGCAATACTTTTGTATGTAGTTGTTTCCATTGTTATGGGAGTTCTGCAAAAACTGCTTGGGCCTATTCCGGTACTAGGATGGGTTATGGGCTTATTGGGATGGCTTGTGTGGGTATATAGCGTAATAGGAGTCATCCTTGCAATAGTCAAGTTTTTGAAGTGATTTTTACTTTATATATGTATTATATTGATAAAAAGGTATGCATAAATGCATGATTATAATTTAATAAGGTCAAAAAGAAGAACGATATCATTACGAATATCTCAAGATTGCGATGTTATTGTGAGAGCTCCTCTTTTTGCATCAAAAAAAATGATTGATGGTTTTGTTTCCAAACATGAAAAATGGATAGATAAGCACATTGAGATACAAAAAAAGCAGCCTGATTTGAAAAGTTTAAGTAAGAAGGAAATATTGGAACTTAAGAAACAGGCAGAAGAAGTTTTAACCAGAAAAACTGAATATTATTCGAAAATATTACGATTGTATCCGAAGCATGTAAAAATAACATCAGCAAAAAAACGTTTTGGAAGCTGTACTGCTGATAACGGTATATGTTATTCATACAGACTGATGCTTTATCCTGATAAAGCAATTGATTATGTGGTTGTACATGAATTGTGCCATCTTAAACACAGAAATCATGGAAAATCATTTTATTCTTTAGTAGCGAAATATATGCCGGATTATTTAGAAAGAGATAAGTTATTAAAAGGATTACAGCAATAAATGAATTTCTCTGGCTAGATAAGTTCAAATAGTAATTTATATTTTTATTAATTAATTTATATTTAATTAACTAATTTATATTCTTTTAGTTATTTTATATTTCTAATCAAAAAACTAATTAGTATTTTGGAAATTTTGCATATATGATATAATCATGCGCAGGGGGATTTGAGCATGAAGATAAAAGAAAACAGGCTTATTGGGTTTGCAATTATAGCATTAATATATGTTATCGCATGTATTTTTGGAATATGGGTTTACAGGCTTACTCCAGGTTCAGTATATATTAAAGTTCTGACAGCTGATATGGCTGCAACTATTACTGTTTATTTATTCAGTCTTCTTTTGAAAAATTCTACAGTATATGATCCATATTGGTCTGTAGCACCAATAGTGATTTTGCCTTTATTAGCAATGGAATATGCAAATACGGGTTTAGGAACTATATTTATGCTTACGGCAGTAACAACATGGGGAGTAAGGCTTACATATAACTGGGTTAAGACATTTAAAAACCTTAATATACAGGACTGGCGTTATGATATGCTGAAAGAAAGATCAAAAGGGCTATTTCCGCTGGTTAATTTTTTTGGGATTCAGGTATTTCCAACTGTAATTGTTTACTTATGTATGCTTCCTGCAATTGCACTAATACAGAGTGATTCATTTAATATTTTAACATTAGCAGGATTTGTGGTGTGTTTCTTTGCTGTCTTATTACAGGGGATATCAGATTATGAGATGCATGAATTTCGAAAAAACAATAGCGACAGATGTGCTTTAATGAGACAAGGTTTATGGAAGTACTGCAGACATCCCAATTATTTTGGAGAGATTTTAATGTGGTGGGGCATATTCATAATGATGATGTCTTCTGTTCCTTATATGTTTTATCTTTTAGCAGGACCATTAGCCAATACATTGATGTTTGTGTTCATATCAATACCAATGGCAGAAAAGAGACTTGCCGGGTATAAAACAGATTTTGATGAATACGTTAAACAGACAAGAGTTCTCATACCTTTGCCAAAACCTTTATTTAAGTAAAATTAATCAAGTGTTGAATAAGCCTTAGCCATAAAATCATCAAGGTATGTAATATTGGTAATCCAGTAATTTACGATGATATCGTCAACTTCTTTTGATTTGGCAAAATCCACTATATTGAGATTGTCGCAATACTCCTTGTTGTATGTTCTTGAATCTAATACATATATTGTTTTATAGTGAGGAAGAAGGAAAGATATTAAACTGTCACCAAACGAATCCTTTATAACCATACATGACTTATCTGTATCTGCTGAGGTAGTAATAACACTATATGTTCCAAATCCGCCATCAGAAAACAGAAGATAGTAATCCTTTTCAGGTGTAGCTCTTTCTTTGTTTATAAGCCTTTTTTCTACTGTTCCGTATTGTGCTGAATGGTATGTGTATGTATAGTCAACTGTTGGGTAATATGCGATTATGGTATCAGGATTGTCATAATCAGCTTGAGTAAGATATGGTTTGTTATAAAATCCAAGATATCCTTCTACTACAAGTTTCTCGTCATATTCTTCAAGAGGTACTATTTCTTTTTCAAGACCCATGGTCTTCATCAGTTCAGTATAACCGTAATATGCACCAAGATGAGTCCAGTGGTGATCTGTGCGATAATAGATGTATTCATCAACATGCTCTACAATTGTTTTTAAAACATTCACATTCTTTACAGAGGAATCAATCTTACTGTTGATTTGCTCAACATTTGCAGCGCGTGAACTTAAAAAATCATATTTTGTCAGAGCAAGGTATGTTGAACGTGAAGGAGCTAACATGCTGTATACTTCAATATCTTCACCTGCAAGCTGTTTAATTTTATTTATGTAATTGGCATAGTTGTCATAAGCCTCTTCACTGTAACTGTCCAGTTTGAATGTTTCATCACCTACAGTTATATACATCCCTGTGGCTTCACCATAACCGGTCGGTTCTTCCTCAATCGGTTCATTAGTACCTGTTGGAACAGGCGAAGGTGAAGAAGTATTTGTATCTTCTGGTATATTATCCGTAGGAACAGGTGAATTTATATCAGTAGGTACAGCTGATTCAACAGGTGTCGGAGTAGATGTAGGTTTTGGGCTTTTTGTAGGAGCAGGCTGGTTTCCAACCACTACTATGGATATCTGGTCTTTTCCAAGACCGAAATTCTTTTTTGCGTTTACATTGAGCTGTATCAGACTTTCTCTATATAATATGGTATCAGAATAGTAATTATTCCAATTTGTAAAATAACTCTTATTGAACAATGACTCAACTGTAAATATGGGTTTTTCAGTAAGCTTTCTGTTTTCCTGCAAAGATATTGTAGGTTTATCCGGATTTAGAAGATTCATTATTCCGAATAAAGTAATAAAGACTACAAATATTAATGCATCAGGCCTAAATTTCTTCATTAGCAAACACATCCTTTATGCTAAAAATATACCACATATCCATAATAAATCCAATGTATAATGATATAATAAAAGCAGTCAGAATAAGAAAGAAGGTCATAAGTTATGGCAAAACCGCATCTGTTTGTAAATGAAGTAAGAATAAGTAAGATTAGAGAATATTTAGAAAAATATCCATGGTATAAAAAATCCTTCACAAGGATTCAGAAGATGTGTGATGAGATGATAGAAAAGGGGTTTTCTGTTCCAGATCAGAAAGGATATGTGTTTAATGATGCATGCAGAGCTCATAATGTTTCCTTAGTATTTGACCCATATGACAAAGATAACTATATCTGCCCTGTATGCAAAGTCAATTTCAAAGATGAGCCATATAGAAAAGCCTGGATCAGCTTCTATCATGCATGGCTTTCCCAGATGTCGGTTTATCTAGGCATAAGCTATATAGTGACAAGTGATAATAAATACGCAAATGCAATAAAAGAAATTCTTGAAAAGTATATTTTATACTATCCTCATTATCCAAATGAAGATAATGAGATAGGTACTACAAAAATATTCCAATCAACTTTCATGGAATCGATATGGTTGTGCTACATATGCGCAGGTTATGATATGGTAAATGATTCAACTGTTTTTTCTGATGAATTCAGAAAAAAATGTCTGAACTTATTTAAAGAGTCAGCTGAAGTTATAAAAGACTATGATGAATCGTGGAATAACCGACAGGCATTCAATAATTCAGGGATGTGTGCCGCAGCCTTTTTAACTAATGACGATAATCTTTTAAATTATTCTTTATACGGAAAACATGGTTTTGCAGCACACATAGGGCATTCCATCCTTGAAGATGGTTTGTGGTACGAAGGGGATAATTATCATTTTGCAACAGTACCAGCAATGGTAAATATTGCTACAATGTGTATGTATAATGGTATTGACATGTTTAATAAATCATTCAATAAAAGGTCATTGAAAGATATGTTTTATGGACCTTTAAAGTCACTGCATCCTGACGGAACATTCCCCTCAAGAAAAGACTCGCCATATGCGAACTCAATAGTTAACAGATGGTACTGTGGGTTATATGAACTCGCATATGGAGTTTACAAAGATAAATCTCTAGCAGATTTTCTAAATTTTACATATGATATGAAACCTGATAAAAGCATGCCCTTATCAAGTGCTGCAGGAATTATGGATATTATGAAACCAGCATATGGCACAAGAGAGGAACTCGACTGGAGAGGATTTTTATCAATTGAGCCAGAAACTCATTCTGATAAAGGACTTCCAGTAACAGATTCAATAAACATGACAGGTACGGGTCTTGCTGTCTTAAGAAGAAAAAATTCCTATCTGAATCTTGACTATGGTCATTATGGCGGAGGACATGGGCATCCTGACAGACTTAATATTACATGCTTTTTGCATGGTAAAAGATGGTTTACAGATTACGGTACAGGTAATTATTATCTTGATCACTTGAGGTATTACAGAAGCACATTGGGCCATAATACTATTAATCAGGATGGTAAAAGACAGTCTGCAGTTAGTGGTAAATGTGACCTTTTCTATAAAGGTAAACTATTTGATGCAGCATCTGCAATAATAGATGAGATATATCCAAACACAACAGCCAGAAGAACCGCTATTCTTTTTGATAATGATATGGCTTTTGACTATGTCTTAATAGAATCAGACCAAAATCATGTGTATCACAATGTTTATCACAGTTTTGGTAAATTGAATGATGATGGTTATTCAGATTGCGAGGATATTTTTGAAGAAGAAGGATATGATTTTTTGCATGATGTAAAAACAATTCTGGTAAAAGACGGTTACAATAATAAATTTACAGATGGATCATCCAGTATGTCTATGTATGCGTCAGCGGATTTAGAAATGGTTCAGTATAGTGCATATGCATATGGTCCTCCAAAAAGCATACCTAAGCTGTTTCCTCTGCTAATTCAGCAAAAAGAGGGTAAAAAAGTAATATTTGCAAATGTTTATGAGCATATTGATGAAAAGGACATCAAGTCAAAAAAAATAGTAGAATTCAATACCATAAACGATTATAAGTATTTGGTTACATTTTCTGACTCTTCAGTAATGGAAATTGATATATCAGAAGGTGTTAAGATATCATATGATGGCAATACGGAAAGTGCTGTATTTAAAAAAGAAAATGAAGAAGATTCTGAAATTTCATACGAATGCTGGATAGACTATAACAGTATAGATGATAAACCTTTGTGTATAGGCTTAAGAAATAATAACAGCTATGAAAAGACAGCGCTTCTGTTCAGTGAGAAAGTTACATTATCTCCATATGAATACAAAACTTTTAGAAATCCACTAAAAGGAAGAGGAATATCAATACAAGATGGATATCTGAAGGTTGTATATAACAAAGATAAAGAACCTTTTGTAAAGAAAATTATTGATGTGTTTAAATATGACAGGTCAAAACCAATAAATGAAGCAGATCATAAGAAAAACATTTTTATAAATCACAGTTCCAACTTTTCTCGTGCTGAAAGGCATTGGCAGGGAAAAGATGATCTTTCTGTTGAGGGGAGTATTTTCACTTCATCAGAACAGTCACTTAGTATGGTGTTGCATATAAAAGATAATGAAGTTCTTTTCAGCGGTGGAAAATATGATTACGATAATGACTGTGTTCAGATTTACATTGATAGAAGAGATCAATGTTACAGAAATGTAGATACACTTACAGATGGTATTTATTCAATGATATTAAAAGGCGGTGTAAATGGAAATGTATCCAAAATCATACCAATGACTAAATGTTTAAAAGATGTTAGTGCAATATCATTAAGTATGAATAAGACAATTCAAGGTTATGATGTATGTATCGATATACCTTTTCACTGCATTGGAGGAAGGCCATCTATTGGTGATATATGGGGTTTTGATGTTGTGCTTAGTGATCGTGACAGTGGAGTCAGAAGGGAACTTATAGCTTACTGGTCTGGTGCACTTGTCGGTGAAAGAACATATATGTGCGGTGAGACAGACCATGATCCGAGAAGATATGGGCTTATAAGATTCTAATGCATTTAAATATATGAAAAAATGAGTTATAATTCATATAGTAGGCGGTATTTTATGAGTCTTATTCGCAGGTTGAATAAAAAGCTGAATAAGATGTTCAATGGTTCTGTTCATGCGCAAGAGGAAAACGGATGCGTAAAATTAACAGGCTCTCTTGATTGCTGGGAAGATATAGTCAAAGCGGGATATACAGCTGTAAATAAAAATAAATTTATAGGCGTGTTAAATGATATCGAATATACAAAACAGGATATTCCCCAAATGAGGATGCCTTCAGTAAATGATCTTAAATACGATAAAATTCATACCGATGTAGCTGTTATTGGAGCAGGAATAATTGGTTCAGCTATTGCCAGAGAGCTTACAAGATATGATATAAAAGTTATGCTTATTGATAAAGAACATGATGTAGGAATGCATGCTTCATCAAGAAATGATGGCGAGATACATCCAGGCATTGATCTTTTAAAAGGCCAGGTAAAACAGAAATACAATTCAAGAGGAAATGTCATGTATGATCAGATTTGCAAGGATCTTGATGTACGGTTTTCAAGACCTGGACAGTATCTTTGTTTTAACAAGAAATACTATAAGTTAATATTTTCAATTGCCAGGCTTTACTGGAAAGCTATGGGTATTCCAACAGAATACATGAATGCTGATAAACTAAGAAAAAAAATTCCAGGAATCTCGAATGCAATTAATGGTGGAATATATTTTCCAACAGCAGGTATAGTGTCACCTTATGAACTTGTTATTGCATATGCGGAAAATGCTGTTGATAATAGTGCAGTTATAGCTTTAGATACTGCTGTTACAGGTATGGAAATCAGTAACAATAAAATAGTAAGTTTAAAAACAAACAGAGGAATAATTTATCCTAAAGTAGTTATAAATGCTGCTGGAGTTTATTCAGATAAAATCGCTTCAATGGCAAACGACCGCTTCTTTACAATACATGCAAGAAAAGGTACAAATGCAATTTTCGATAAGAAGATAGTAAAAAATAACAATTTTATAGTATCTGTTTATGGTATGAGTTCAGTTAAAACTACTCATAGTAAAGGGGGAGGAATACTGACAACGGCAGATGGTAATCTGTTAATCGGACCTGATGCTTTTGAAACTTTCGACAGAGAGGATTTTTCAACAGAAGATAAAAATATAAATGCTATTTTAGAAAAGCATAGAACTACAATACCAGGTATAAAAAAATCTGATGTAATTGCATACTATTCAGGTATAAGGGCGGCTACATACGAGGAGGATTTTGTTATATCCAAAGGAAGAAGAACCAAAAATATTATTCACGCAGCAGGAATTCAATCACCAGGACTGACTGCTGCTCCAGCAATAGCTTTAGATATAGCGGAAATGACCAAAGATATTCTAAGTGAAGATATGGAAATAAAGGAAAATAAAGATTTTAATCCAGTAAGAAAAGCCATTTTAGATATTAAGAATATGAATGAGGATGAGAAAAATATATTAATTGAACAGAATCCTGATTTTGGTACTGTAATATGCAGGTGTGAAGAAATTACTCTTGGACAGATAAAACAGGCAATAAACAGATCTGTGCCTTGTGATACAGTAGATGGCGTTAAAAGGAGAGTCAGGGCAGGAATGGGAAGATGCCAGGGAGGTTTTTGTGGTCCGCTTGTTTTACAGACGATAGCGAAGGAAAAGAATATTGCTCTAAAAGAAGTGACTAAAAAAGATAATGAAAGCCTTATTCTTTATGAAAGCAGGAAAGGGGTTTAGCATGCATCAGGATATGAAAACATATGATGTAACAGTTATAGGTGCTGGTCCTGCTGGTCTTGGAGCTGCAAAAAGCGCATATGAAAATGGCGCAAAAACTCTCTTGATAGAGCGTGAAGCAAGGTTAGGCGGAATACTAAAACAATGTATCCATGATGGTTTCGGTCTTTTAATTTTCAAAGAAAAACTTACCGGTCCTGAGTATGCTCAGAAATATATTGATATGATTAAAGAAACCAGTATAGATATAAGCCTTTTAACTTATGTAACTGATGTGAAAAAAAATCAAGATGGGTTTTATCATATAACAATGATTACACAAAAAGGTATAAAGCATATACTTTCTAAAACTATAATACTTGCAACTGGCTGCAGGGAAAGAACCGCTAAGCAAATTTTCATTCATGGTACCAGGCCATCAGGGGTATTTACTGCAGGAACTGCACAATACTATACAAATATTCTAGGACATATGCCAACAAAAAAATGCGTTATACTGGGAAGTGGCGATATAGGGATGATAATGGCAAGAAGATTAACTTTGGAAGGCGCACAAGTGGAGGGAGTATATGAAGTAAAATCAGAACTTGGAGGACTTATGCGTAATTACTCTCAGTGTCTTGTTGACTACAATATCCCTCTTCATACAAATAAAACAGTTACAAAGGTTTTTGGAGAGAAAAGACTTACAGCAGTTGAAATAAGTTCAGTTAATGATGACATGTCAGTTATAGAGGGGACTCAAAAAATAGTAGACTGCGATGCTCTTATTCTTTCAGTAGGATTGATACCGGAAAACGAACTTGCTGAAAAACTGGAAGTCCCAATTGATGAATTTACCAAAGGTCCTATAGCTGACCAGTGTAATCAGACTTTGAAAGACGGTATATTTATATGCGGTAATGCTCATCATGTTAATGATTTGGTTGATTATGTCTCAAAAGCTGGAATTACAGCAGGCAAATGCGCTGCTAATTATGTTAATAAGGAAAGAAAATTAGTTAAATTACAGAAATCTGATCTGCTTTCATATTGTGTTCCTCAGTATATAGACAAATTGTCTGAACAGAAGAATGTGGATGTATATTTCAGAAGCAAAGCAAGAATTAAGGATGTAAGAATATCAGTGACTGCTGATAACAGGGTTATTGCTACAAAGAAACTGGTTGAAATAAGGCCGGCTGAAATTGAAACAATCCAACTGGATTTATCAAAAGCTGGAAATGATATCTTGGACATATTTCTTTCATGTGAGAAGGTGTAATAAATGCAAAAACAAATAATATGCATTATCTGTCCGAGAGGATGCGTAATGACAGTAAAAAAGAATAAAGAAGAAATAACGGTAGAAGGTAACGCTTGTAATAGAGGAAAAGACTTTGCGATACTGGAAATGACTGATCCTAAAAGATCATTAACTTCTACGGTTAAAACTGCATTTAAAGATTGTCCAGTCCTTCCAGTTAGAACAGACTATGATTTACCAAAAGATTTGATTGGTAAGGCAATGGAAGAAATAAATAAAATTGTAGTAACAAAAAAAGTTAAAATGCACGATATAATAATATCTGATATATTAGCAACAGGGTGCAATATTATAGCGTCTTGTGATCTTTCAAATTCTTTAAAAGAAGGGGATAACAATGAATAGACCTTTGGTACTGGCTTTTGATATAGGAACGCAAAGCACCAGAGTAATGCTGATTGACCAGTTTGGGAACATCATTAACAAATCTCAAAAATCGTATGAACAGGCATATTACTCTACAAATCCTGGATGGGCAGAGCAAAAACCTAATGTATATTGGGATACAATGGCTCTGACCTGTAATGAATTAAAAAGCAGTTCCAAGGAACACTGGGAGGACATAATTGCAGTAACTATAACTACAATCAGGGATACCAGCATATGCTTGGACAGCTCGTGCAATCCTTTAAGAGATGTTATCCTATGGCTTGATAAAAGAAAAGCTACATGTAATAAAAAACTTCCTTTGCTTAACAGAATTATATTCAAAGTTATTGGAATGAGTGAAGCTGTTCAGCTGCAAAGAGAAGTATCGTATTGCAACTGGATTTGTGAGCATCAGCAGGACATATGGGAAAAAACCTATAAGTATGTTTTAATCTCTGCATATCTTAACTATCTTCTTACAGGTAATCTTGTTGATTCAAAAGCTTCTTCAATAGGCCATATACCTTTTGACAATAAAAGAGGTAACTGGATGAAGAAAAACGATATTACAAGGTGTATATTTGAAGTGAAGGATGAGTTGATGTGTGATCTTGTTGATCCTGGAGATATATTAGGCAACATAACTAAAAAAGCTTCAGATTATTTAGGGATAAAAGAAGGGTTACCTGTTATTGCAACTGGTTCGGATAAGGGATGTGAGACTTTAGGCTTGTCAGTTATATCAGAACATCAGGCTGCTATCAGTTTCGGAACAACTGCAACAATTCAGTTCATGACGAAAAAGTACATGGAACCGCTGCCATTTCTACCTTCTTACGGCGCTGTACTTAGAGGTTACTATAATCCAGAAATTCAGATATACAGAGGTTACTGGCTGGTTTCATGGTTTAAAGACCAGTTTTGTGATAAGGAAAAAAAACAGGCTTTGGAATCGGGTGTAATTGCAGAAGATTTATTAAACGAAAAAATGATGGATATACCTATTGGTTGTGATGGCCTTTTATGCAACCCTTATTTTACTGCAGGTGTTTCTATGCCTGTGGCCAAAGGTGCTATTGTAGGTTTTTCTGATATGACTACAAAAATGCATATTTACAGATCAATTATTGAAGGTATAAACTTCGCACTTTTTGAAGGGAAACGTACAATGGAAAAGAGAGGCAGGAAAAACATCAAAAGCATATATGTTGCAGGAGGGGGCTCAAAAAGTCCTCAGATATGTCAGATAACTGCAGACATGTTTGGACTTCCGGTGTACAGAATACAGACTAATGAAGCAGGTGCTCTAGGTTCGGCAATAGTTGCGTTTACTTCAAAAAAGATATTTAAGGATATTAATGAAGCAATAGAATCCATGGTGCATATAAAACACGTTTTTATGCCGGATATGGATAAACACAGAAAGTATTTAAAGATATTTGAAACTCAGTTTGTAAAGATTTTCGGAAAACTACTACCGCTTTATAAAAAAAGCATATAAGGAGGACATTATGGCGCATAAGTATAGTGGATTTGAACCAAAATGGGTTAGAGAAGAATTTCCTAAAGATTCGTACAGATCGGTGTTCAAATGGGGAGACCCAAAACGCATTAAACCGCCTAATGAGAATCTTTTTAAACTAATGAAGCAGATATTCCATATTGATGATTCATATTTTCATGAGTACAAAGAGGATTTGGGATTTGATAAGGTGAGATATGATATCCCAATTACACTTGAAGAAAAACATATATCTGTATTCACAGAGATTGTGGGCGAAGGTTTTGTTAAAACAGACGACTATTCGAGATTATCAGTAGCATATGGCAAAACAATGTATGACATCTTGAGGCTTAGAAATAAAATTGTCGAAAATGTTCCTGATGCCGTTATATATCCTGATACACGAGAACAGATTGAAAAAATAGTAAGATACGCATCTGAGAACAAGATTCCAGTATATGTATATGGTGGTGGCTCATCTGTAACAAGAGGAGTTGAGTGTATGAAAGGCGGAATATCTTTAGATATGAGGCTAAGATTCAATAAAGTTATTTGCTTTAATGAGACAGACCAGACCATAACAGTCGAGGCAGGAATGAGCGGGCCTAAATTAGAACAGGTGCTAAATGATGCAGTAAAACTTTTCAATGCAAAGAGAGCATATACCTGTGGACATTTTCCACAAAGTTTTGAATATTCCTCTGTTGGTGGCTGGACCGTAACAAGGGGAGCCGGTCAGAATTCTACCTATTATGGTACTATTTCTGATATCGTTATACATCAGGCTTATGCGACTCCAGCTGGTGTAATTGAAACAGACAAATATCCAAGAAAAGCTGTTGGACCTGACCTTGGACAGATAATGATGGGTTCTGAAGGAGCATTCGGAGTACTTACACATGTAACATTAAGAGTTTTTCGATATATGCCTGAAACGATAAAGAGGTTTTCATATATGTTCAGCGACTGGGAAACAGCGCAAAATGCTGCAAGAGAGATAATGCAGTCTGAAGCGGGGTATCCTTCAGTTTTCAGACTTTCCGATCCTGAAGAAACCCAAGTTATGCTTAGGATGTATGGTGTTATTGAAAGTCCGTTAAAGCATCTATTTGGATTGAAAGGTTTTAAAGAAGGACAAATGTGTCTGTTTTTAGGATTTACAAATGGAGAAAAGGGTTTTTCAAGAAACTGTGCTAAGAATGTTCGAAAAGTTGCAAGAAAATACAATGGTATGAATTTAACAGGACAGGTAACTAAAGAATGGGAAAAGGGACGGTTTAATGACCCATATTTAAGAGATACTTTGCAAGATTTCGGTATAGTTACTGATACTATGGAATGTTCTGTAAACTGGTCAAACATGTCATATGTACATGAACAGGTTAGAAAATACTGCAAATCAAGACCTGACACAGTATGTATGACACATATGTCTCATGTATACCCGCAAGGTGCTAACCTTTACTTCATCTTCATTACTAAAATGAGTGACCCTGAAGAATTTAAGCAGTATCATGCAGGTATTCTTGATGCAATTCAAAAATCAAACGCATCCATGAGTCACCATCATGGAATCGGCAAGATGTTCGGACCATGGCTTGAAGGTTCAATAGGTAAAAATGAATATGCAGTATTCAGGGCACTCAAAGAGCATTTTGATAAAGATAATATTATGAATCCAGGCGGCACTTTAGGTTTTGATATACCAAAGGAACAGCTTAGATTTTTAAAGGAAGATAATAAAATTAACCTGTAGCGAATCTAATAGGAAAATGTATAATTTATTTTTTATGTTTCTTACTAATCATATCCTGAATTATGAGATAACTGCTGTACCAGTCTATTATTGAATCAAGATTTTCAACTGCTACATAATCTATTCCTTTAAAAAATGACTCTGTAAGCTGTATTTCCTCTTTTTTAGACAAGTCAGCAGTCTTGTCAGCTTTTTGTTTTGACTTTTCTGTCATTTTAGCAATCGCATTGAATAAGAATTTATCAAAACCGGTAAGTTTATCAGGAGCTGTACCGCCTCTTAAATAGAATAATGGAATATCTTTAATATTATTACTGTTTTTTATCTCGTTATTATACTCATCTGAGGGAGCACTCATTCCAACAGCAACAACTGCTTCAACATTGTATTTTGCTAAAGCTTTCTTTATATCATATAGTTTAGATGCTCTTATTCCAGCCATATACAATATGGATTCACCGGAAATAAGTTTCTTCTTTGCTTCTTCCATTGATAAATATGGAATTTTGAATTTGGCTGATAAAAGAGCTGCATATCTTTTTGTGAAGTCGGTTTTAGTCTTATATACTATATATTTTATCATTGATATCCTCCGCTAAAAGATTGAATTAATCGTCACTGCATATCTCTTTTACAAGAGCATTTTCCCAATCGTCATCATATATTATTTTAGCACCATTTACTATAGAATTATCAAATATTTCATCAGATGAAGTGCTTTCCAGTTTATTCATGTATGCGTCTTTGGGATTTATGCATACAGCTTTTCTGCCAAGATGTCCAAGTACTGAAGGTAAGTCTGTATATTTCAAAATATCTGGCATCATAATACTCTCAGGCCAGTTAAAAGATGGTTCTGTTGCAATCATTTCATACGAACCTATTGGTGATACAGCTATTACTTTTGATATATCTTCATTCGAAATTAATGCTGCAAATATTGCGCTTATTGCACCAATACCATACCCTCCAATTGAAATTTCGTTTGAAAACTTTTTTGCATGTCTTATTGCTATAAGTATATCCCGAATCCTGTATGCCATTATAGGCCGGTCATTGAATACCGAAAAGTAGGTAAGAATTCTCTCAATCCTGTTCCATGATGCCGCATCATATGTAGTATGCTGCATATCTAATTCTCCCAGACCTGAAATATTCACTGACATTACTGAATGCTCATTCTTGATTGGTGTCCTTTCAAGAAAACCAATGATTTTTGTCAGAGGACCTTTCCTATTAAAAGGTTCCCATGTATCAGTTTCGCCAAACCATAAAAATACAGGTCTTTTTACATAATCATCTCTGAAAGCATGGATTAAAGGTATTTTTTTTCCATTTGAATGGGTCAGTATAACATCTCTGAATTTATGACACCATCTTGATGGAACTTTATTCAAGGGAGACATATAGGTGTGTTCTATCTTTGTCTGCATGTTATCTATGTCCAGTATCTTTTTAATAACTAGTGCAGTATCTTCATTATCTAATACAGGTCTGTCTTTTTTAAGTTGTAATGCGATGTCTCTGTTTATGGTATACATATTTACTTCAGCAGATGGATAACATGATAGCTGTTCTCTTTCAAGATGAACTATATCATCACTATTATGTAATATAGGAATATCAGTCCTTTTTTGTATAACATTCATCTGCTTTAGAACTTCCAAAGCCATTGCCTGGCTATATTTATGACCGGTACCTTTTTCAAAATATGAATTGATATTGGAATCTTTACCATATAGTGAATATATATATTTTAGCTTGTTAACAACTTTCTGAGTGACCTTGTAATCAAATACCTCATCTTGCTCACCGCCTACAACAAATAGCCTTTTTGGGGAGAATAAGGCTAAGATATATGTTGTTTCTATTCCATGACGAGCAAGCCCTTTTCCGAAAGTTTCAGGACAGGCTGTATATAGGTCTTTAAATTGAGCATTTATATTGTCAGATACGCAGCACACAGGAGCTAAAAAAGATATTCTGTCATCAAGTATGGCTGTGTACATTGATGTAGTTCCGCCTCCTGAAACTCCTGTTATGGATACCTTATTGGATGTATCGCAATAATCAAGGCTGTAAACATAATCTACACAGGCTAGTGCATCAGCTATAAAATATGTCTGACTCCACATTCCGTTAAGCCAACCTGAATAACCATTAACAAAATGATCATTCCTGTAAGCATGTTCCCCAACACAACCCGGAGGACAGAAGGATACAGCTATATATCCATTTGAAGCGAATATCTGAGCTGGAATATAGTAATTTTCTTTAAATTTTGAACTGTGCCCTGTAGGGCAAATAACAGCAGGAAAAGGACCTTCTCCTTTTGGTATATACACTGAAGCATTTACCTGCCAGCCAAGAATTGAATTAAATAGAACATTCTCTACTTTGAAATTTTTAAATTCATGTGATGATACATGCTTTACGTTTAAATCATCTCTGTTAAATATAACAGAGGGAAAAGCACTTCTAATTACTGATTTAATTCTATCTTTTTCGATTTCCCATTCATGCAAACTTTTAATTTTATCTAAATCCGGCATTGACTTGGTTAATATCTCTTTACCGAATGAAATTATTTCTTCTTCTAACTGTTTTGCTGCTTTCTTAGCATCTTTCAATATTCTATATTGTGCCATATAACACTCCTTATGTTTTATTCTGTATCACATTCCTTACACATGTTATTGTGCACGTTTTTTTCTACTGCTACATCAAAAAGTCTGGCTAATCTTTTTATAGTTACTGCTGCATTTTCAGATAGAGAATAGTGAATCCATTTTCCAGCTTTATGCCTATTTACAAGGCCTGTTTCGCAAAGAATCTTCATGTGATGTGATAAAGTTGGTTGCTTAATGTCCAGTTTTTCCAATAAAACACATCCGCATTTTTCACCATTTGAAAGCAGTTCGATTATCTCCAACCTGTTTTCATCACTCAATGCTTTGAAGATAGCGGTTTCATGTGTGTATTTTTTTTTCATATCAATACCTCGATTATATCCATGTTCATAACTAATTTTATGTTTTGTATCGATATATGTCAATGTGATAATCGTAAAAAACCGGCCTTTGAGCCGTCTTTGTAAAAAAATCTATTTATTTATCATTAGCTTTGCTACTACTTCACCAATGTCATTTACTGAACCTGTTTCAATAAATCCGTATGATGCATACAATCGTCGTGCTGTTTCATTCATAGGGTCATATGAAAGACAGACCGATTTTGCCTTTCCTTCTGGAAATGTCTTGATAATATCTATAACTCTTGCAAAAGCTTCTTTCCCGTAACCTTTTCCTTGAAACTGTTTTCCAATCATAAAACTGACTACTTCATAACAGTTTTCATGATAATACTTACTGTCTTTAGCATATTTATGTACTAGTATAACTAGTCCAATTACTGTCTGACCGTTATATATAGCGTAAGCGATTGGAGGGAATTTATCATTGGTAGCAGCTATATATGCCTGTGCAAGTGCATATACATTACTGTCTATGAAATTTTTCTGATCATCTGTTACATCAAGTGAAAGACAATCGTTAAAATTTTCCCATGTTATCTTTCTTAGTTCTACCATCAAAAGTTCCTATCCTCCAAAGTAATTAAGTTTAATGAATTGTACTTCTTGTTAAGAGTTATATCAATTCCGATTTTTGGTTGTTTTTAGGCATATTAAGCCAAAATACCGGTTCGCTATAAATTTATCAAAACATTCTATTGATTTATGGTAATTAGATACCTAAAGTGCGCATAAACCTTATCATGTTATCCGCAAATGATTCTTAACTTACATCAGCCCGTTTTGAGCAGTAAGAAAAAAAAGCATAAGTAATATTCTTTATACTATATCACTGAGCAAAATACAATATTGATTTTTAGCAGAATTTTTTTTGATCAAATAAAAATACCAAATCAATGAAAGTATATAACTATTTATGTATAATATGATTGTAAAGCGATGGAGGATTGTATGAATACAATCGATGATTTAGCGTTACAGGCAGCAAAAGATGAGAAGGTTTTTGAAGAACTACTAATAAAAAACAAAGGCTTTATCATAAAATGCGCTTATGAGGTAACAAAAAAGTTTATATCAGAACATGATGATGAATGGTCGGTTTCCATTATTGCATTTTCTGATGCAGTTAAAGCTTATGAACATGAAAAAGGTTCTTTTTATGCCTACTCGAAATTGCTTATAACCAGAAAATTAATCGATTACTATAGGACAGAAAAAAATATAACAACGAAATATCAGTTGATCCATCAGTTTACGACATAGAGCCTGAAGAAGATGATGAGAATCTTCAAATAAAATCACAGTTATCCGAGAAACTTGCTGTAAGCAGAGATGAGTCGTTAAAATATGAAATTTCTGCTGCTAATGAAGAGTTTGCAAAGTTTGGTTTTTCTTTCTATTCTCTGGCTGAAAGTTCACCTAAGTCTTCAAAGACAAAGAAAGCATGTGCTTTAGTTGTTAACTATATTTTAGACAATCCGGAAATATATAATGAAATAAATGAAAAAAGACAACTTCCAATTAAAAAAATACTTATGCATATACAGGTACCCCGAAAAATTTTAGAGCGTCATCGTATGTATATAATAGCGGCTACAAAGCTATTATCTGATGATTATCCGTATTTAGCTGAGTATGTATCATATATTAGGAACGAAAGGAGGTAAATGATATGAGAGCTGTTATAGTGGATATAAGGAAGAATACTGCCGCGATGTTAAGTGATGACGGAAGCATCATAAAGGTTCGCAATAGGAACTATTCAATAGGACAGGAGGTCGATGCAGGAATGAC
>Ga0123334_1002359_pt1 | contig 21899 bp, 19 predicted proteins | sample BiotimSIPDNA_FD_89706 | JGI IMG/M metagenome (GOLD analysis project Ga0123334, IMG submission 89706) | Anaerobic biogas reactor microbial communites from Washington, USA - Biogas_R1 time_0 SIP DNA | ecosystem: Engineered > Bioreactor > Anaerobic > Unclassified | place: Washington, USA... | reverse complement strand
GCCAGCGAGATCGTCCGCATAATAACTGAAAAAACAGGATGTGATAAATGATGTATGCTGTTATAAAATTTCTGGTGCGGATCTACTTCCGCATATTGTACAGTCTTCATTACGAGGGCAAAAAGAATGTCCCGAAGGATACAACTGTTATATACGCTCCGAACCACCGCAGCTATGCTGACCCACCGCTGGTAGCCTGCGGAGCAAAGGGCAAAATATCATTCATGGCCAAGGAAGAACTCTTCAAAAACAAGCTCTTTGCATGGCTCATAAGCTCTCTCGGTGCATTTCCGGTTGCAAGAGGCAAGGGAGATACCGGGGCTATCGACAAATCCATCGAAATGCTCAACAGCAAACGCAACTTCATGATATTCCCTGAGGGGACCTGTTCCAAAGACGGCAAGGTCGGCCGAGGCCACACCGGTGCTGCCCTTATCGCAGCACGCTCCGGAAAGCCAATCATCCCCGTGGGCGTATGCTACGGTGAGAAGCTGAAATTCCGCACAAAGCTCATCGTAAAATACGGCGAGCCTATCTATCCCCAGGACTACGTTGACTCACAGGAGGAGCCAAATCCCCGCCAGCTCGTAAAGCTGAAGAACCGCTATATGGCTGATATCAAGGCTCTCGTAGAAGGCGTTCCGGAACCGGAAGCTGCTCCTCAGCAGGAAGAACAGAACAAGGAGGCTGCCGATGAGTAAGGTCACTGTTGCCGAGTCTGCCGGATTCTGCTTCGGAGTAGACCGTGCAGTAAAAATGGTGTACGGCGAGCTTGAAAAGAACACAAAGGTGGCAACTCTCGGCCCTATAATCCACAACCAGGACGTTGTAAGCGATATGCAGTCAAAGGGTGCAAGGACTATAAGCAGTGTGGACGAGCTGGCTCCCGATGAGACAGTTGTTATACGCTCTCACGGCGTTGGAAGAGACATATATGAGCAGATCGAAGCCAAGGGCTGCCGTATGCTTGATGCCACCTGCCCCTTCGTCTCAAGGATCCACAAAATAGTGTCAGAAAAGTCCAGAGAAGGCTATTTCATCCTCATAGCCGGAGACAGCTCACATCCGGAAGTACAGGGCATAGTTGGGCATTGTGACGAAAATCATCTTGTTTTCAAGGACAATTTTGAGCTAAAAGACTTTTTTGAGAAAAAATACAAAAATTTGAAAAAAAAGCTTGCAATTGTAGCTCAAACAACGTATAATATAGTAGTATGGGATGAGTGTTTAAACGTGATCCCGAAGAACGATCCAGACATAGTTATATTTGATACCATATGCAACGCAACCGACGCAAGACAGTCTGACGCAGCCAAGCTCGCTCAGGATTCTGATATTATGCTCGTCGTAGGAGGCAGACACAGCTCCAACACCGTAAAACTCTATGAGGTGTGCAGCCGTTACTGCAAAACGTATCACATTGAAAATGCGGACGAGCTTCGGTCCTTAAAACTTCCCGCCGCTGAAAAAATCGGCATTACTGCAGGGGCTTCCACCCCCGCTTATATAATCAAGGAGGTACAAACAACCATGGCAGAGAATGAAAATCTCACAGCAATTCAGGATGAGGAGATCGACTTCGCTCAGGCGCTCGACGAGTCATTCAAAAAAATACATACAGGAGAGAAAGTCAAGGGTATCGTTGTAGGCGTTGATAACGCAGAGATCACTGTAGATCTCGGTACAAAGCACACAGGATACGTTAAGCTTGAGGACCTTACAGACGATCCGTCCCAGAAGCCTGAGGACATCGTTAAGGTAGGCGACGAGATCGAGCTCATCGTTATCAAGGTAAATGACGCAGAGGGTACTGCTCAGCTTTCCAAGAAGAAGGTTGACGAGCAGGCTGGTTACGACACTGTTGTCAAGGCTTACGAAGAGGGCACAGTCCTCGAGGGTGTTGTTCAGCACGTTGTAAACAAGGGTATCACTCTTACATACCTCGGCGTAAGAATATTCATCCCGGCTTCACAGACAGGTCTCCCCAGAGGCGCAGAGCTGGATGAGCTTCTCAAGAAGAAGGTAGAGTTCACAATCATCGAAGTAACTGAGGGCAAGAAGAGAGCAGTTGGTTCTATCAAGGCTGTTCAGAACGCTCGCAAGGCTGAGGCTCAGGCTAAGTTCTGGGAGACAGCTGAGGTTGGCCAGACATTCGTTGGCAAGGTAAAGTCACTCACAAGCTTCGGCGCATTTGTTGATCTCGGCGGCATCGACGGTATGGTTCACATTTCCGAGCTCTCATGGAAGAGAATCAAGCACCCAAGCGAGGTTGTAGCTGTTGGTGATACTCTCGAGGTATACATCAAGGATCTCAACCGTGAGGAGAACAGAATCTCTCTCGGCTTCAAGAAGGCTGAGGACAATCCTTGGGAGATCTTCAAGGCTAACTACAATGTAGGCGATGTTGTTAAGGCAACTATCGTTTCTATCACAAGCTTCGGTGCATTCGCTAAGATCATCGACGGCGTTGACGGACTCATCCACATCTCTCAGATCGCTGACAAGAAGGTTGAGAACGTTAAGGATATCCTCACTGTAGGTGATGAGGTTGATGTTAAGATCATCGACATCGACTCTGAGTCAAAGAGGATCAGCATCTCAATGCGTGCTCTCCTCGAGAACGCAGACGCTGAGGAGGCTGAGGAAGAGGCTGCATCTGATGTAGTTTACTCTGACGAGGCTGGCATTGCTCCTGCTGAGGATGCTGAATAATCAAACAGCTTAAAATTGAGCGAGGGCGTGATTTTTATCACGCCCTTTTTATTATTTTTAATGATAGTTACAGTGCCGGTCAAACCGTGTTATACATAATAAAAACAGGCGCAAAAACTCGCTCCGCCCATTTCACTGTTTCTCAGGGAGCGCTGCACTCCCATTTTTGGCCGCCTGAGGCGCTTTTATTTGTTGAATCGTATATAATTAATTTTCAACCGTCCACCATATTATATTTATTTCACCGAATTTTCACAAAACTCAAAAAAGCCCTTGAAATCGGCAATTATTAGTAGTATAATGATAAAGTTCTGTGAATTTGATTATAAGAAGGTATTAAAATGGCTGAAAATGTAAAAAAACCTACTGAGGAGAAGCTGAAACCGAAGCTTTTCTCCGTAATGAAGAATTACTCTAAAGACCAGTTCGTCAAGGATCTTATCGCCGGCGTTATCGTTGCGATAATCGCCCTCCCCCTCTCTATCGCCCTTGCACTGGCCTCCGGAGTTGGCCCTGAGCAGGGACTTTATACCGCAATAGTCGCCGGCTTCATCGTAGCCCTGCTGGGCGGAAGCAGAGTGCAGATAGCTGGTCCTACAGCCGCATTTGCAACTATTGTCGCAGGCATAGTCGCCTCCGAGGGCATGGACGGACTGATAATCTCCACCGTTATGGCAGGTATCATAATGCTTGTAATGGGCTTTTGCCGCTTCGGTGCGCTTATCAAATATATCCCCGGCACTATAACTACCGGCTTTACATTCGGTATCGCCGTCACTATCCTCATAGGCCAGATAAAGGATTTTCTCGGTCTGACCTTCAAGCACGCTCCTGTTGAGACTGTGGACAAGGTCATAGAGGTCGGAAGATGCATCGATACATTCAACTACCGCGCACTTATAATAGGACTTATCTCCCTGGCAATACTTATCCTGTGGCCGAAAAAGCTGGAAAAAATACCGGCATCACTGATAGCAGTCATAGTCTGCTCCGCAATAGTCGAGCTTTCAGGAATGAAGGTAAACACTATCGGCGACCTGTACTCTATATCCTCTGCACCTCCTAAGTTCACTGTTCCTGAGGTCACATTCGCAAGAGTAAAGGCTCTCGTTCCCAATGCATTCACTATCGCAGTCCTTGCCGCAGTAGAATCACTCCTGTCATGCGTTGTTGCTGACGGTATGATCGGTTCAAAGCACCGCTCGAATATGGAGCTGGTTGCACAGGGCGCAGCAAATATCGGCTCTGCTCTCTTCGGAGGAATCCCTGCAACAGGCGCTATCGCACGTACAGCCGCAAACGTAAAGAACGGCGGACGTACTCCTATCGCAGGTATGGTACACTCAGTAGTAGTTCTCATAATCCTTCTGGTGCTCATGCCCTACGCTTCACTCATCCCTATGCCCACTATAGCAGCTATCCTCTTCATCGTAGCCTACAATATGTGCGGCTGGAGAAATATCCGAAACACCGTTAAAACTGCTCCTAAGAGCGATATAATGGTACTCTTTGTGACACTTATATTCACAGTTGTGTTCGATCTGGTCGTTGCTATCGGTGTAGGAATCGTCCTCGCAGCTCTCCTCTTCATGAAGAGAATGGCAGACGTTACCGAGGCTCACGCATGGGTGGATATCGACGATGAGGATACCGACCCGGATAACATCCTCCTTAAAAAGATACCACAGAATACCCGTGTATTTGAGATAAACGGTCCGATGTTCTTTGCCGCAAGCGATAAGTTCAAGTATATGCTGGACGACAAGAACATCGACATCCTCGTTATCCGTATGAGAAATGTTCCTGCGGTAGATGCTACCGGCGTTGAATCACTGACACGTATCGTAAAGCGCTGTGAGCGCCACAACGTCAAGGTGGTATTCTCTCACGTAAACGAACAGCCTATGCACGCAATGGAAAAGGCTGGCCTTGTAGACCGTGTCGGCAAGGACAACTTCTGCAGTCACATCGATACAGCCCTCGTCAGAGCCGATGAGCTGGAAAAGGCTGTCGCTGCAAAGTAACACTCAGCTTTATATTAAAGGTACATATGTATTTATCGGGGAAGAAGCTTTCTGAGTAAGGCTTCTTCCCCGTTCCATGTTTTTGACATGGGCTTTTTATTTTATAACACAGCAAGACCGGAATGATACGGAGAAATATAGTGACAATCGCCTCTTATTATGATATAATAGAGAAAAGGAGATACGATCATGGATAATAACAAATTTGCACTTGTCTTTGCCGGAGGCGGCGGCAAGGGCGCATATGAAATAGGAGTATGGAAGGCTCTGAGCGAAAAGAGCAACCTTCCCATAGGAGCAGTCTCCGGCTCGTCAGTTGGAGCGCTAAACGCCGCAATGTTCGCCATAGGAGAGCTTGAAACGGCAGAAAAGCTCTGGACAGAGCTTTCCAAGGACAAAGTGCTCACCGGAAGGAAAACAGATCCCTATGCCGGGATAGCAGACCTTCTTTCCGGCCAGGGCGGTGGTCTTCAGGAAATGCTCTCCGCCATTCTCGGCGCAAATAACAACGGCTTCTTCTCAAAGGATGGCCTTGAAGCACTGATAAAGGACAGCGGTATCCCCGAAAAGATAAGCAGCAGCGATATCCCCTGCTATGCCACCTGCACCAGAAAAAGCGATATGCGGCGAAGCTCTTTCCTGCTGAACAAACACGAGCCCCGTGAGGTCACAGAGATACTGCTTGCGTCCTCGGCTATCCCATTCCTCTTTCCGCCTCAGACAGTCAACGGCGAACAGTATATCGACGGCGGACTGACAGACAATATCCCTGCCGCACCGCTCTACGATACAGGCTGGAGAAAGTTCATCGTTGTTCACCTTGAACAGTGTACAGAGGCCAAAAAGGAATCATTCCGCCAGCGCTTCCCGGATGCCAGCTTCATACATATATCCCCGGAGAAGGATCAGGGCGGCTTTGTGGACGGCACACTCGATTTCAGCCGTTCCAGTGCCGAAAGAAGGATAAGCGAAGGCTACAGCGATACTCTCCGGCAGATAGAGACCGGACTTCTTTCCCTCTCCGAAGCTCCTCAGATAGAAATGGAGCAAAACTGATATATCGCCATGACAATCACTGAGAGCAATGATAAAATCGTAACAGCCGTCGGAATCACCGCTCCTGTAACAGACACTACCAGGCAGTCCATGCGGCTGCCTGTTTCAGTTTTCACCATATGATAAGCGGACGGCCAATAGCCGTCCGCTGTTTGCGTAACCCTCCCCCTGAAACAAGCCTCCACCTCCGTCAACCTAATCTTAAAAAGAGGTTGACAATACGTCCGGAGCGTGATATAATATATGTACTGAATGAAAGGAGATAAATATGAAAACACGAGATATAACCATGATATCACTGTTCACCGCACTCATTATCGTGGGAGCCTTTATTAAGATCCAGCTCCCGATCTGCCCGATAACTCTACAGGTGGTCTTCACAACTATGGCCGGAGTCCTCCTCGGCGGCAAAAAAGGAGCTGCTGCCGTAGGAGTATATATCATCCTCGGCCTGATAGGACTGCCGGTATTCACAGGCGGAGGCGGTATAGGATATGTCCTCCATCCCACCTTCGGCTTCATAATCGGATTCATGCTTGGAGCATATCTCACCGGCACTATCTCTCAAAGCGGAGAACCTACAGTAAAAAGGCTGCTGATCGGCAGTCTCGCCGGACTGATACTCATTTTCGCAATGGGTATAGTCTACTGCTGGGCGATAAACCGTTTCTGGCTCAGCTCTTCCGTAAGTACATGGCAAATATTGAGTATGTGCCTTCTTCCGCTTCCGGCAGACATCATCCTCTGCGGGCTGATCTCAATCCTTGGCCACAGACTCATTCCTGTAATGAAGCGCATGGAAAGGCTTCACGCATAAGGAGAACAACATGGATATGCTAAAGCTATCAGAAGAAATAATCAACGGCAGAAGGCTCACAGGCGGCGAGGATAAATCCTTCTTCATTACTGCCGACCTTGAAGCACTTTGTAAGGGCGCAGATAATATACGCCGGGCGCTCTGCGGCGATCATGTGGATCTTTGCAGCATTATCAACGGCCGTAGCGGCAGATGCTCGGAAAACTGCAAATTCTGCGCTCAGTCTGCACATAACTGCACCGGCGTGAACGAGTACGGCTTCCTTGACGAGGATGCAATCCTCGCAGAATGTAAGCATAACACCGAGAGCGGAGTTCACCGTTTTTCTATCGTGACCGCCGGCCGTACTCTCAGCGGCAGTGACTTTGAAAAAGCTGTCTCCGCATATAAGCGGATGAACAGCGAATACAATATAGAACTTTGCGGCTCTCACGGCCTTCTAACCGACCAGCAGTTCCGCCGTCTCCGTGAAGCCGGGGTAAAGCGCTATCACTGCAATATCGAGACTTCACGCCGAAATTTCCCGAATATCTGCACTTCTCATACATTCGATGACAAGATCAATTGTATAAAAAGAGCACAGGCTGCCGGCCTTGAAGTCTGTTCCGGAGGTATAATCGGCATGGGCGAGACCTGGGAGGACAGGATAGATATGGCTGACACTCTTGCCGCCTTGGGCGTACACTCAGTCCCTATCAATGCACTGCGTCCCATAAAGGGCACTCCCTTTGAGAACGTCCCACGCCTTACAGAAGAGGATATCCTGCGGACTGTGGCTATATTCCGCTATATTCTTCCGGAAGCGAATATCCGTCTTGCCGCCGGCCGTGACCTTATGAAAAACTCCGGCAAACAGGCATTTTTATCCGGAGCCAATGCCACTATCACAGGAGATATGCTGACTACCTCCGGCAATGATATAAGCTCAGATAAAGAAATGCTCCTCAGCCTGAACTTCTCACTTTGAATAATATAAAAAGACCTGCCATCGGCGATTGACTTGTATGGCAGATATATGGCAGTTATTGAGGGAGACCCTTTTGAAAAAGGGGCCTCCCTAAAACTTTCAGTTTTAAATTTTCCCCAGATAGGGCGCACACAAGAAAAAAGCCCATGTTGTAATTACATGGGTGCGCCCTATCTGGGGAAAATTAAGATTAAAAGTCTTTGGAAAGGGGTTCGGGGAAGAACCTTTCCTCAGAAAGTTTTTCCCCGAGTAACTAACGTGTATCTGCCATGCAAGCCAAACACCGATAGCAGGTTATTTTTATATTATTTCAGGAAGCCGTTGATGATCTGTTCTTCGGCTTCGGCCTCAGTGAGACCAAGTGTCATAAGCTTTACAAGCTGTTCGCCGGCAATCTTACCGATAGCTGCTTCATGGACAAGAGCAGCGTCAATACTGTTTGCTTCCAGTGACGGAACAGCCAGGATACGTCCGCTGTCCATGATAATGGAATCGCACTCGGTATGTCCTGAGCAGGCGGCGTTTCCGATAATACAGGCATCGAACTTCTGGTAGCTTGTATCTCTTGCAACGGAACGAGAAACAACGTCAGCACTTGAGCCATCCTCGTTGAGTTCTACCTTATATATGCTTATAGCATTCTGCTGACCGTGTGTCATAAGGCGCTCACGTACAACCAGCTTAGCGTCCTTCTTGAGCTGGGCAATGGTAGTTCTCTCTGTGGAATCAACGCCCTTGATCTGTACCATTTCCATTTCACAGGTACTTCCCTCTTCCATATACACTTCTGTAACAGGATTGAGGATCCTCTTGCCGCTGCCGTCACCGGAGCCGTAGTGCTTTTCCACATATTTTATCTTAGCATTTTTGCCGATGAAAAAGCGGTGGATACCATCGTGCTCGGAATCCTGATTGCCGCAGTTATCGATACCGCAGCCTGCAACGATGAGCACATCACAGTCATCGCCCACATAGAAGTCGTTGTATACAGTCTCCTTGATACCGCTTGCGCTAAGCACTACGGGGATGTGTACGCTCTCGTTCTTTGTGCCGGGCTTGATATGGATGTCGATACCGCTTCCCTCGGTCTTTGAGGTTATTTCGATATTGGCAGTGGAATTTCTTCCCACTGATTCTCCGTTTGCACGGAAATTATAAGCTCCCTCGGGAACATCGTGAAGGTCGGCGACCTCCTGCAAGAGCCGCTTCTGAACAGCGTCCATTTCTTTCATAGTTCCGCCTCCTTACGATAATCTGCTGCAATTGCTTACAGCGCTGTCTGTACCGGAGATCTCCGGGAGTATCTCTTCTCTTGGGCCCTTCTTAGCCACCTTGCCGTCAGCGAGGAGAACTATCTCATCGGCGATATTGAGGATACGCTCCTGATGGGAGATAACGATAATTGTACGGGACTTGTCCGAATTACGCATATTCTCAAAGATGCGGATAAGGTTATTGAAGCTCCAGAGGTCGATACCGGCCTCGGGCTCATCAAAGAGTGCCAGCTTTACGTCACGGGCAAGGACTGTAGCGATCTCGATACGCTTCAGCTCTCCGCCTGACAGAGAAGCATTCACCTCACGGTTGATATAGTCCTTGGCGCAAAGGCCTACCTCGGAAAGGTAGTCGCAGGCTTCTCCCACTGAAAGCTTCTTGCCGGAAGCGATACGGAGAAGGTCAAGTACAGTGATACCCTTGAAGCGTACAGGCTGCTGGAAGGCAAAGCCTATACCCATTTTTGCACGTTCTGTTATGGATTTGCCGCTGATATCCTCGCCGTCGAAGATTATCTGGCCGGCGGTATTCTTTTCGATACCGGCAATAAGCTTTGCCAGTGTAGACTTACCTCCGCCGTTAGGTCCGGTTATGACCACGAATTTATTATCATCGACCCTGAGATCAAGGTCACGTATGATCTCGATATTATTGCGCTCTGTTTCCGCACTGAATGATACATTTTTCAGTTCGAGCATATTATATCCAACTCCTTCCTATTGATAATATTTTATCATATATAGCATACAAAATCAAGTAAGGTTGCACGGCGTTTACGTCATTATTGTTTGCATAGAATAACATGGAGGACTTTACCTGGCTCCGGACGAAGTGCGAGCCTCCTTTTCTGGTAAAAGCGTTGAAAAATCCACTTATTATTGACATTTGTGGGTTGAAATCGCTGCGCTGATTTTGATATAATGTACTTGACAGAAACAAATATTAAAAATACGCCGCAGAATATATGCACTTCATACAAAGTGCAATATATCCGGCAAAAAGAGGAGGAACACTTATGGGGAATTATTTTGCCAAACGGGCAGCAGGTACAGCAGCGGCGCTATGCTTTTTTGCACAGCAGATCACTGCAATACCGCCGCAGAGGAACTCGGAGGCCGCAGCAGTCAGCTACTCCAACGCAAATGTAGCCAGTCAGGGAGCTGCGGAAGGTGCAGCCGTTATCAAGGGCAGGAGCGCTGCGGTGACATACGACGACCAGCTCCGCTCCAATGTGCTTGAACTTAACGGAGACAGCTTCGGCAGCGGCTGGCTGCAATTGCCTTCGGATATGTTCAGCAAGGGCTGCAAGGACGGATTCAGCTTCTCGCTGAAATACAAGCTGGACAGCGGTGCCGGAAACTATACCAGACTTTACCAGTTCTCGCCTGTACCATTCGGAGCGGGCTCTGCTCCAAGCTATTCATCGCCGGATATATCCGTTGACCTCAAGGACAAGAAGTCCTACAGAACGAGCGTATTCGTCGGCAAGGGTACAACCACCGAGAATGATGACAAGCACCGGGCTATATTCGATATACAGTCAGCTCCGGACAGCGGAAAATGGCACGAGCTCACTGCTGTATACTCCAGGGATTCTGCAAGCTTCTATATAGACGGCAAGCTGATGTCTATAACCGCAGACGAGACTCTACCGGATGTTATGTCCTCACTGTTCAGTGAAGGCGCTCTGCCTGCATATACATATAATTCCATAGGACATTCGATTTATTCAGACAATGACATAAGAGCGAGCATAGATGACATTGCGATGTACGACTATGCGCTGTCATCCTCTCAGGCAGCAGACCTGCCGGCAAATGCTCTGTACTGCTATACATTCGAGCCGGATACCATAACCGAGGGCTCATCTCTCCCCGAGGAGGAGACTGCCTTTGCCCATGACGGCACAGTCCTGACCAGTATACCGGAATATGAGACCGCCTCCCCTGACGGAACTCTCATCACCAAATTCTGGAAGGATGCAAAGGGCGGATATTACTACTCCGTTGAAAAGCTCAGCGGCGGAGGAATGAGCACAGTTATCGAGCCCTCAAAGCTGGGACTCGTTACTTCCACTGAAGATCTTTCCACAGGCTTCTCGCAGTCCCCTCCTGCGGCATCTGTTGTTGAGCACGACGAGACTTACCCCATGCCATACGGCAAGCACAGCACAGTCACCGACCGCTACAAGGAGCTGTCGTTCCCACTGAAGAAAGGTGATTCAACTCTGACTGTATTCTTCAGGGTATACGATGACGGAATGGGCTTCCGCTATGCCCTTGACCACGGCGCGACCATAAAGGAAGAGACCAGCCAGGTAATATTCCCCGGCAAGAGCAAGTTCTGGGGCAACTGGCCGAATGCCACCTACGAATGGGATATGGTGGAGCTGCCCACAAACAGGGCAAATGAAACGAATGCCACCTATTCCTGCCCCTATACAGGAGTTATCAACGACAAATTCTGGGTAACTGTGACCGAGGCCAGCGTCTTCAACGAGGATGATCCATACTGTGCCGGCGCACTGCAATTCCTGGGAAATTACCATAGTCTGCGCTTCAAGGGCGGCGTAAAAGTTTCCGGCATATCCATGAAGAACGCTTTCCACACTCCCTGGAGAGCAGTGGTTATAGGAGACTCCCTCAGCGAGATGGCTTCCAGTGATCTGATACTAAATCTTAATCCGCCCTCTGTGATCGAGGATACGAGCTGGATAAAGCCCGGCAAGACCGCATGGTCATGGTGGAGCAGCGGCGGAGATTCGCCTGTTGAGTACCACACACAGAAGGACTATATCGACTTCGCAGCCGATAACGGCTGGGACTTCGTCTGCCTTGACTTCGGCTGGGCACTCTGGGACAACAGTGCAGATAAGGTAAAGGAGCTCTGTGACTACGCCTCCGCAAAGGGAATAGGCATATACCTCTGGTACGGAGTCAATAACACGGGACACTCCGGTTACAAGGACAGCGCAGGTAATCCTGCCTATCCATACTATTCACTGCTGGACGAAGCAACTATCGTCCGTGAGTTCAAGCGTATAAAAGGCCTCGGCGTAAGCGGCGTAAAGGTGGACTACTATGAGAGCGACACGCAGGAGACCATGAAGCAGATGAATCTCTGTGCAAGGATAGCGGCTGAGAATCAACTCATGGTGCTATTCCACGGCTGTACCCTCCCACGAGGCGAGAGCAGAACTTATCCCAACATTGTATCCTATGAGGCGGTAAACGGAAGTGAGTTCTATAAATGGGGCACAAGCCCTTCACTGGCAAACCGTGTATCCTATACCTTTACAAGGTGTGTTCCCGGCTCGGCAGACTTCACTCCCACCGGAGTTCCGATATACAACATAAAGGCAACTGCCGGATTCGCCCTTGCAGACACAGTCACCATCGAATCAGGCATACAGCATTTTGCACAGTCCGTATACACCTATCAGGGAAACAAGGCTCTGCCCTTCCTCAACGATGTTCCTGTAGCATGGGACGATATGAAGGTGCTGGACGGCTATCCGATGCAGTTCAACGTCACCGCAAGAAAGAGCGGAGAAGACTGGTATATCGGCGCATCCACACTCTCGGCAAGAACAGTTGAGATAAAACTTTCGGATATCATCAGCGATGACGACGAGTACACTGCCTATATCTTCGGCGACAACAAGGACGGCAGCGAGATAGAGGTAACCGTCCTCGATAAGCTCACCCAAAACAGTACCATAAAACAGCAGCTTCTTGCAAACGGCGGCTTTGCAATGAAGATCACGAAAACCGGCATGAAACTGACAACTCCATACAGCAATTTCAAATTCTATGAGGCCGAAAAGGCAAAGATCAGCGGAAAGGCTTCCATAACCTCCGATAAGAACGGAAAATACAGCTCCGGCGGTGCCTATGTTGGATATATCGGCAGCGGCGCTGACAATGCAGTAACATTTGAAAATGTGGATGTAGATAAGGCCGGCGATTACAAGCTCCGTATATACTACATTTCGGGCGAGCGGAGAAGCCTCAGCGTTGATGTAAACGGCTCAAAGGCTGCCACACTTGACGGCCTCTACGCCAACAGAAACGACTGGTCGGGAATCGCTGCGGCAGATACCACAGTAAAGCTGAAAGAGGGACGCAATACCATAAAGCTCTACAACGCCAACGGATACGGCCCGTCCATAGACCGTATAGCCATTGCTATCCCCACTGAGGACATAGAGGGCGATGTAAATGCCGACGGCAGATTCAATATCGCAGACCTCGTTATGACACAGAGATTCGTCCTCGAAAATGGCTCTCTCGTGGACTGGAAGGCCGGAGACATTTGCAACGATAACAGGATAGACTCTTTCGACCTCACCCTTATGAGACAACTCCTGGCAGAGAAGCTCTGAGAAGAAAAAATGCTCTCCATATATGGAGAGCATTTTATTATGTTTTTTACGGTCAGACTGCTCTGTATTTTCTCAGGAACAGAACATTGAGAATATAGAACACAAGAACGAACAGGAACAGTGCTGCAAGGTAAGGCAATATAGCCGCAAATCCCAATCCGTCTATCAGCACCTTCTTCAATCCCGTTATTGCTTTAATTTGAAAAATAATTCTTAGCAGAACTATAATATACGACCAGTGCCTTTATGACCTTTTTCAATTTCGCACTTGTATTGGCGTTGTCAAGCTTTCTGCTCACATATGTCGGGATACTGTAATGTATTCTTCCTCGGGAACAAGTTCCCATGCACCACAGGTATCATAGAAACTGACATAGATGTACCCTTCGGAAGTATGAATCTCATGCTGCTCGAATCCTTCGCCCCATCCGTCTGAAGCCTGTCCCGAAAGCTCATGAAGCAGCTCATCATACTCATAGCTGTCAAGTTCACCACATATCTGGCAAGTGAAAACGCCCATGAGCCTCTCACCGACCTTTTCAACGGATGGGGATATGGAGTAAACTTTATCGGCGAAACGCTTTCGATCTCTAAGGTAAGCCGTTATACCACGGTTTTCTTCATCATCACACTGATAAGCCTCGATTGCATCGCTGATCTCACTTTGGTACTCAAGGAACTCAAAGTCTGAGAGCTTCTCAGTACATAAGGTCTCTGGCAGCAGTTATCGCTTCATGCTCCTGATATGGGTTTGCTTTCAGCCTTTCAAAGTCTGAGTGAGGCAGGAATATCCATTTCTCAACCTCACAGCGTTTGGTGTTGTGGTCGGAAGCCTTATGCATCAGCTTACCGCTCATAAAGTAGTTATTCATATCTTTTCCTCCTGACATTATTATTCCATAGACAGTAGGCGTGATCTGCTTTCTATGTATCTGCCACAGGAGGCTCAAAAATCGTTCACAGCGGCTTTTGTTGCTCTCGGTGGTACAGCTTCCCGATCTGCCACCGATGCCGTCAGAAACGGCTCACAAATCGCTGATAGGTTTTCTATCACTTGGTTTTCGGGGAAACAAAAAAGGACTCGATTCCAGTGTTTTCACATTTCGTGAAATCCACTAAAACCGAGTCCGAAACTTTGTATACTATTTTTGAGAGACAAAATCGAGATTTGCCTGTATTTCGACCTTTGGAGGGGACTGAATTTGCACTTTTGAGAGTTCAAATTCTTACACATGGCTAAAACAGCCCAATGTCATCTATGAAAATCGAAGTAAAATTTTCGAGATTTGGGTAGCAAAAAAGCCCGATATTTCGGGCTTTTTTGGGCTTATCATCAATTTAGTCATGACGATATGGTTGGGGTGGAAGGATTTGAACCCTCGAAATAACGGAGTCAGAGTCCGCTGCCTTACCGCTTGGCGACACCCCAGAATGTAGTGCTGTTTGATTCAGCTTTATTATTATAGCACTACAACAATAAAAAGTCAATAGGCAAACACATATTTTTTTATTTTAATTTATTCTTCCATAGAATCCAGTTCCTTATATCCCGGGAAAGGATCTCCTGCAAGCCTTAGTTCGGGATTATTGTCGACGATGAACTCTACAGCCTTGTTATATGCGAAAATGGTATTCACAAGCTGATTTCCGCCGTACTCGCCGTCTCGCGTCCAGGTAACAGGCTCCTCGTTGAGGGATGTGAAAGTTATCTTGTTTGTGCGGAAGAAGCGGATATATTCACGGTTTATCTCCTCGTTGATATTGAGCAGTGAGGAGATTATCTGCTGAAGCTGAAGCGGATTTGTCGGCTTCTTTATAAGAACGACCTCAAATTCACCGTCATCCAGTAAAAAATCCGTCATGGACATCATTCCGGCAACAGAAGCGGTATTAGTGACCATACCGTAAATAAATTCATCATCGATAACATTACCGTCATACTCGATACGCATCCTTCTTGCACGTATATTGGCAAGCTGCATAAGACCTGTGAGGATATATGCAGTATGTCCGAAGATATTCTTTATAGGCTGTGACGTCTCATAGGTTATATTGGTAAAAGCGCCGAATGCAACAATATATGAAAAATAATCGTCGTTGAAGCCGCCTACGTCACAGGGCACAGGGCTTCCGGTAACGATATTCCTTGCGGCAGCAACAGCGTCCTTGGGGATTCCGAGGCTTTTGGCAAAGTCATTGGTGGAGCCTGCCGGGATATAGCCTATGGGAATACGTCTCTCACTTCTCATTATACCCTGGAGGCACTGACTGAGGGTGCCGTCTCCGCCTGCACATACCAGCAGGTCAAAACCGTTGGCACAGGCATACTGTGCCTGGACAGCAGCATCGTCTCCGCTCTGAGTAGGATGAACAGTGACCTCATATCCGCCCTTGACGAATTCATCAACGATCTTCCCGAGTTTTTCTGCTATAAGAGCCTTTCCGGCAATAAGATTCACAATAAAGTATAGTTTTTTCATTTCAGTACACCTTTATACGGTAGTATTCATCTTAATAACACTATTATATAACGTTTTTTACAATAATGCAATAGAAATAACACATTTTAAAAAAATATGACTTTTAGTCATTGCTTTAGTTTATCTGCTAAACATACACCATAACTCTCCATACTCTAATCACGCCCCTCCATTCATAAACGGCAAGTCGATGCAGCAGAATAAAAAACTTGCATTTTCAGAAATGATGTGATATAATAGTTTCCGACGGGGAGCTCGTGGGACGGGCTGAGAGGAAGGTATTACCTTCGACCCTTTACCTGATTTGGATAATGCCAACGTAGGGAAACTGATAATGTCTTTTCACTTTCAGGGAACTGCGTAAGGCTGTTCCCTGATTTTTGTTTCAAGGAGGTTCTGGCATGGTTAAGATAAACGGTGAAATGCTCGACAAGGCCGGCTGTTCTGTCACGGATATACTTGCCGACATGGGAACGAGCGGACAGAGAGTTGCCGTAGAGCTCAACGAGAGCATAGTCCCAAAGGCTGAGTACAGCTCAACTATCCTCAAAGACGGCGATACTGTGGAAGTAGTACGCTTCGTAGGAGGCGGCTGATATGTCGATACCCTCACGAGAAGAGATGTATGCCGCACTTGAAGAACGCCACGGAAAAGAGCTGCAGAAAAAGATTTCCGCAGCCTCCGCCGCAGTCTGCGGACTGGGCGGACTGGGTTCGAACATAGCTATTGCCCTTGCAAGAGCAGGCATAGGCAGGCTCCACATCCTCGACTTCGACAAGGTTGACATATCCAACCTGAACCGGCAGCAATATTTTCCTGAGCAGCTCGGTATGTACAAATCCGACGCTCTCTGTGATACCCTTCGCCGCATAGCTCCCTACTGCGAGATACGCAAGGACTGCGTCAGGCTCACAGAGGAGAATATCCCTGAACTGCTCGGCAATGAGGATATCATCTGCGAGGCCTTCGACAAAGCTGAACATAAGGCTATGCTGGTCAACTGCATTCTGGAAAGAATGCCGGAAAAGTATCTGGTCGCAGGCTCCGGTATGGCAGGCATAGGCCCTTCAAACGCCATAACCACAAAACGCATGATGAAGCGTTTCTACCTCTGCGGAGACGGAACAAGCGATGTGGATGACGGAATGGGGCTGGTGGCTTCAAGAGTGCTGATATGCGCCGCCCATCAGGCAAATGCTGTTATACGCATTATCGCCGGAGAATTTGATGTGTAAAATCCGGAACGTTTTGCCGGTCAGGCTAAGGAAGCTTTTCTGCCTCCTCCGGCGTTCCAATTATTTATAAAGGAGTAATCATAAATGAAAAACGATGACAAGCTTGTCCTCGGAGGACATGAGTTCTCCTCACGTTTTATTCTTGGCTCCGGAAAATACTCCATGAGCCTTATCGAAGCTGCCGTGAACTACGCCGGCGCTGAGATGATAACACTTGCGGTCCGCCGCACCAACTCAAAGGAAAATGAGAACATACTGGATCATATCCCGGAAGGAGTTACTCTCCTGCCCAATACCTCCGGTGCAAGAAACGCCGATGAGGCTGTCCGTATCGCAAGACTGGCAAGAGAGCTGGGCTGCGGAGATTTCGTAAAGGTAGAGATCATGCGTGACTCCAAGTACCTACTCCCGGACAATCAGGAGACTATCCGTGCCACTGAGATACTGGCAAAGGAAGGCTTCATCGTAATGCCCTATATGTACCCGGATCTCAATGCTGCCCGTGATCTTGTGAACGCAGGAGCTGCCTCAGTAATGCCGCTGGCATCCCCTATCGGTTCAAACAAGGGACTGGCTACAAAGGATTTCATACAGATACTTATCGACGAGATAGACCTGCCGATAATCGTTGACGCAGGTATCGGCCGTCCCTCACAGGCCTGCGAGGCTATGGAAATGGGCGCTGCCGCAGTAATGTCGAATACCGCTCTTGCTACAGCAGGTGACCTTCCCGTTATGGCAGAGGCCTTCAAGCAGGCTATACAAGCCGGAAGAAAGGCTTATCTCGCCGGTCTCGGAAGAGTGCTCACAAGAGGAGCCTCCCCCTCAGACTCACTGACAGGATTTTTACACGATTAAAAAATAAATATAAAGGAAGTTGAATTATGAGAAATTACGCTACACAGATGGAAGCTGCCAAGAAAGGCATTATCACTCCCGAAATGGAGATAGTTGCAAAGAAAGAATACATCGAACCTGAACAGCTCCGTGAGCTGGTCGCTAAGGGCGAGGTAGCTATCCCCTGCAACATCAACCACAAGTCCATATCCCCCGAGGGTATCGGAACACGCATGAGAACAAAAATCAACGTAAACCTGGGTATCTCCGGCGATGTCAAGAACTATGACATGGAAATGGAAAAGGTGGACATGGCTATCAAGTTCGGCGCTGAGGCTATCATGGATCTGAGCAACTACGGAAAGACCAATACCTTCCGTCAGGCACTTGTGGAAAAGTCCCCCGCCATGATAGGCACCGTTCCTATGTACGACGCTATCGGCTACCTGGACAAGGATCTCCTTGAGATAAGCGCTCAGGACTTCCTCAAGGTTGTTCGTGCTCATGCTGAGGAAGGCGTTGACTTCATGACTATCCATGCAGGTATCAACCGCCGTGCTGTTGAGGCGTTCGTCCGTGACAAGAGAAAAATGAACATCGTTTCCCGTGGCGGCTCTCTCCTCTTTGCCTGGATGATGATGACCGGCAACGAGAATCCCTTCTACGAGTACTATGACGAGGTGCTCGACATCCTCCGTGAGTATGATGTTACTATCTCTCTCGGTGATGCGCTCCGTCCCGGTTGTCTTGACGATGCTACTGACGGCGGTCAGATAGCTGAGCTTATTGAGCTTGGAGCTCTCACAGAAAGAGCATGGGCAAAGGACGTTCAGGTAATGGTAGAGGGTCCCGGCCACATGGCTATGGATCAGATAGCTGCAAACATGAAGCTCCAGAAGCGTATCTGCCACAATGCCCCCTTCTATGTTCTCGGACCTCTGGTATCTGATATTTTCCCGGGTTACGACCACATCACTTCTGCTATCGGCGGAGCTATCGCTGCTGCAAGCGGCGCAGATTTTCTCTGCTATGTAACTCCTGCTGAGCACCTGAGACTGCCTGATGCTGACGACGTTAAGGAAGGTATCATAGCAAGCCGTATCGCTGCCCATGCTGCTGATATAGCAAAGGGCATCCCTCATGCTATGGATGCTGACAATGCTATGGCAAAGGCTCGTCATGAGCTTGACTGGGAAGAGATGTTCAAGATAGCTGTTGACCCTGAAAAGGCTCGCCGCTACTACGAGAGCACTCCTATCGCTGAGCGCCATACCTGCTCAATGTGCGGAAAGATGTGTGCAGTCCGTACCACAAATATGATACTCAACGGTGAAAAGGTCGAGTTCTGCACAGAAAAATAAAAGAGAAAACGCCGGAGGCGGCAAAAAAATGGGAGTCCAGATGGATGTTATTCCTCTGGCAGAGGGTGAACGAGGGGGACAGCGTCCCCCTGAGCAGCAGTCCGGACAGCAAAGCGTATCCGGACGGACGCCCTGCCTCACTCTCCCCCGGCTTGCCCGACAAAATAACTCCGGCGTTATTTATATTTTTTTAAGAAGGTATTTTAATGGAAAACAATTACTTCGTCGATTCGGATAAGCTCTCTGCGGCTGCCCTGGAAAAAAAGCACCGCCTTGAGAACGATCCCTCCTTCCGCACCGACCATATGAAGTACATGGAGGGTATGGAGCACATAAACTCCGATATCATGGACAAGGTCATGTCCGAAATGAACTCCTACGACTATAACTCCTACACCTACGCCGATGTAAGAGCGGCTCTCAGCCACGATCATTGTACTGTCGAGGACTTCAAAGCTCTCCTCTCTCCTGCCGCTGAACCATTCCTTGAGAAAATGGCGGAGAAAGCACGGCTTGAGACACAGAAGCATTTCGGCAATACAGTATACCTGTTCACTCCGCTCTACATCGCCAATTACTGCGAGAATTACTGCGTTTACTGCGGCTTCAACTGCTATAACGATATCAAGCGAATGAAGCTCAATATGGAGCAGATCGAGCATGAGATGAAGGTCATTGCTGACAGCGGCATGGAGGAGATACTGATCCTCACCGGCGAGAGCCGTGCCCAGAGCAGTGTTGAGTATATCGGCGAGGCCTGCAAGCTGGCAAGAAAATATTTCCGCATGGTGGGCGTTGAGATATACCCAGTAAATACCGAGGAATACAAGTACCTCCACGAATGCGGTGTGGACTATGTTACCGTGTTCCAGGAGACCTACGACTCCGACCGCTACGAGCAGCTCCACCTTATGGGACATAAGCGTGTATGGCCTTATCGCTTTGAAGCTCAGGAAAGAGCACTCATGGGCGGTATGCGAGGCGTTGCAGGCTCAGCTCTGCTGGGACTTTCCGACTTCCGTAAGGACGCTCTTGCAAGTGCCCTGCATATGTACTATCTCCAGAGAAAGTACCCCCATGCCGAGATCTCTCTGTCATGTCCGAGACTGCGTCCAATTGTCAACAATGAGAAGATCAACCCGCTTGACGTTCACGAAAAACAGCTCTGCCAGGTGCTTTGCGCCTACAGGATATTCCTGCCATTCTGCGGCATAACAGTATCCTCCCGTGAGAGTGAATCCTTCCGCAACGGCATCGTAAAGATCGCTGCTACTAAGGTCTCCGCCGGAGTTTCCACAGGTATCGGCGACCACGAGAGCAAGTACACCGGCAAGGAAAACAGTGAAGCTGAAGGCGATGAGCAGTTCGAGATCGCTGACGGCAGAAGCTTCAAAAAAATGTACGAGGATATGTCCGGCGAAGGTCTCCAGCCCGTACTCAACGATTACCTCTATGTCTGATATCATCTGTATCTCAAACCGCAGTCTCTGCCGTGAGGACTTTGCAGCAAGGATGAAGCGTATCGCTGAATGTCATCCAAGGGCGGCTGTGCTCCGTGAAAAGGATCTGCCCGAAAATGAATACCGGGAACTGGCTCAGCAGCTTATCCCTGTATTTAAACGCTGCGGCACTCCGCTTATCCTTCATTATTTCTATGAGACTGCAATATCACTGGGCGTTCAGCGCATACACCTGCCGCTGCATATCCTGCGTGATATGCCGGAGGAGACAAAGCGCAGGTTCACTGTCATAGGCTGCTCCTGTCACTCTGCGGAAGAAGCCCTTGAGGCTCAGTCTCTTGGCGCAGCCTACATAACCGCCGGACACGTTTTCGCCACCGACTGCAAAAAAGGACTTCCGCCAAGAGGTCTGGATTTTCTCCGGAATGTTTGCAGCGCCGTGGATATCCCTGTCTACGCTATAGGCGGCATCTATCCCGGGAATATAGCCGCCGTCCGTGAAGCAGGAGCCGCCGGAGGCTGCGTTATGAGCGGCCTTATGGCTTGCAGCGAACCTGCCGGACTTATCGCAGACTTTGAAAAGGAGCAATAATATGAAGATCAGCAGAAAAGACCTTATACTTTATGCAATAACCGATGAAAAATGCACCGGAGACCGTGACCTCTCCCAGCTTGTCGAAGAGGCAATACTTGGCGGAGCTACCTGCATACAGCTCAGAGAAAAGAATATATCCGATGATGAGCTGACAGAAAAGGCTCTGAAGCTAAAAAAGGTTTGCAGCGCTTACGGTGTTCCGCTCATAATCAACGATAATTACAAGGTTGCTCTGAGAAGCGGCGCTGACGGCGTTCATGTGGGTATCGAGGATGCTCCTGTCCGGGAGATAAGACGTATCGCCGGAAACGATTTCATCATCGGTGCTACTGCCAAAACTGTTGAACAGGCAAAAAAAGCTCAGGCAGAAGGCGCTGACTACATCGGAGTAGGCGCAGTTTTCCCCTCGCCTACCAAAACAAATGCCATCCGCATAACTCAGGAGCAGCTCCGTGAGATCTGTTCCTCTGTTGATATACCGGCTGTCGCTATCGGCGGCATAAGCCTTGAAAATGTTAATGAGATCGGCGACTGCGGTCAAGCAGGCATTGCTGTGGTTTCAGCTGTATTTGCTGCCGACGACGTCCGCTCCGCCGCAGAAACACTCAGAAAAAAGCTCGATAATTAAGGAGGTATCTCTATGTCCGGAAGGATCTCAGTAAAAGGCGAGGGCAAAGTCTCTCTCAGCCCGGATC
>Ga0123334_1002348_pt1 | contig 21967 bp, 35 predicted proteins | sample BiotimSIPDNA_FD_89706 | JGI IMG/M metagenome (GOLD analysis project Ga0123334, IMG submission 89706) | Anaerobic biogas reactor microbial communites from Washington, USA - Biogas_R1 time_0 SIP DNA | ecosystem: Engineered > Bioreactor > Anaerobic > Unclassified | place: Washington, USA... | reverse complement strand
CAGATCAGAGAGTTCAGAAACACAAAAGCCATATGGACAATGGATTTCTGGAATGACGGAGAATTTGTGGGAGGATGTATAGCAGGAGGCAGATCTTATCTTCATATAAATGCAAACGGAGATATCGAACCCTGTGCTTTCATACACTATGCCGATTCCAACATAAGAGAGCATACGCTGCTTGAAGCATATAAGCGGCCGTTGTTCATGGAATACTTCAACAATCAGCCCTTCAGCGACAATATGTTAAGACCGTGTCCTCTCCTTGACAATGAAGGGGCCCTGGCACAGATGGTGAAAAGATCCAAAGCCCATTCAACAGATGTGAATGATCCGGAAGATGTGGATGACCTTACTGCAAAATGCAAAAATGCCGCAGCGGCATGGAAGCCTGTGGCAGATGAGATATGGGCCTTAAAACCTCACCACGAATACAGTGGGCCAAGACGCAACACCAGATTTTACGAAGACAAATATTTTGAGGCAGAAAAATAGATATACGCCTTAAAACAAAATGCTTTTTTGTATGAACTGCACGCCCTTTTTCAGGGCGTGTTTTTATACATAAAAATATATTGACAAATATTTCCATTAAATGTATAATATTGTCATATAAAAACAAATATCAAGAAAGGAGAACAAACACTGTGAGTGAAAAAGAAAAAACAGAAATAGTTTTTGAGATCAGGGAACATCTGGGTGTGATAGGTGCTTATCCTACAGGATGGCAGAAAGAGCTTAATCTGGTGGCCTGGAACGGGACCCCTCCCAAGTATGATATCAGAGACTGGGACCATGATCATGAGCACATGTCAAGAGGAATAACCATGCACAAAGACGAAATGAAGAAGCTCGTTCAAATCGTAAGCGACAAGGAATTTTAAGAGAGTTCTTTAGAAACGCTATTTTGCATGAAAAGGCGCTGCGGCTTTCGGTTGTACCGCCTTTTTCCCTGTGTTATACTTCCTTTATATAAAAAAAATATACCAGGCTTTACGGGGGAAGGGATAAATGAAAATAAAAATAAAAAAAGATATAAAATCACAATTTGAAACTATAGAAACGGAGAAGGACATTACCCTTGAGAAGCTGGCCGGGAGCATAAAAAGAGATGTCCCTTATATGATACTGGCTGCAAAGGTGGACAACAAGGTGAAAAGACTTACCGAAAAAATAGCGGGGCCATGTGAGATAGAGTTTCTTGATATGCGCACCAGACAGGCCCATCTCATCTATCAGTACAGTGTTACCCTTCTTTATCTTGCTGCCGTTAAGGAAGTCCTTGAGACGACGGACACAGAGGTCAGGAACTCTCTTAATCAGGGTCTTTTTACATTGATCAGAACAAAAAGACCATTGACCGCATCCGATGTTAAAGCTGTAGAAAAAAGGATGAGACAGATGGTCAGAGAGGACATCCCCATCGAATCTTTGGGAGCATGTAAAAAAGAAGAACTTAAACAGATGCAGCTATATAAAATAAAAGACTATGAACAGTTCTTCTACGGACTCACAGTTCCCTCTTCGGGATATCTGAAATATTTCCGGCTCAAAAAATATAAAAGGGGAGTTATACTCAGATTTCCGCAGCCCTCCATACCTGATAAAATGCCGCCCTATGTGGACAACAAAAAAATGTACTATGCTTTTGCGGAGGCGGAAAAATGGCAGAGACTACTGGATATATCCTATGTCTGGGATCTCAACAAAAAAATAATCGGAGGGGAAACGGGAGAAATAATACAAATGTCAGAAGCATTGCATGACAAAAGGATAGTTGAGATCGCCGGGGAGATAGCAAAACTTAAGAAGAGAGTCATACTAATTGCAGGACCTTCCTCTTCGGGCAAGACGACCTTTGCCAGAAGGCTTTGCATACAGCTGAAAGTAAACGGATCAAAACCCCTGTATCTGGGAACAGACGACTATTTCCTTGACAGGAAAGATACTCCTAAAGATGAGAACGGTGAGCCGAATTTTGAAGACCTGGAAGCACTGGATATCGATCTTTTCAACAGGGATATGAATATGCTGTTGGAGGGAAAGGAAGCGGATATCCCTGAATTTGATTTTCTTCAGGGCAAAAAAATATTCGGAAAAAGGAGGATATCCATAGATCACACCCAGCCAATAGTGATAGAGGGGATCCATGCTTTGAATGATGAGCTTACACCTTACATAGATGAGAAACGTAAATTCAAAATATACATAAGCCCTCTGACTCAGCTTAATATAGATGATCATAATGTCATATCCACAACTGATTCAAGGATGATAAGAAGAATGGTCAGAGATCATCAGTACAGAGGCCATTCCGCTGAAGCCACCATAAAAAGCTGGCCAAAAGTAAGAGCCGGCGAAGATAAGAATATTTTTCCTTACAACAGTTCTGCAGATGCTTTTTTTAACTCTGTTCATATATATGAATTGGGCGTACTAAAAAAGTATGCGGAACCCATGCTAAAGGAAGTGGGAGAGGATCGCCCCGAATACAGCGAAGCAGTCAGGATGCTTAAGTTTCTGAGCTTTTTCAAATCCATCGAAGATGATTCCATGATTGCAAACAACTCTATCTTGAGGGAATTCATCGGAGGGAGCGTCTTCCATCAGTGAAAATAAAAAGGTAATGCATTGACAAAGAACAAGGAGAAATGATGACGAAGGTAACAGTATTAGGAGGAATAGAAGTTTATATCAAAAGTGATCCCGCGGGGCAGCTCATAAGAGGGATAGATAATCCCGGAAGCATATCCATGAAGTTCGCCGGGCCGGGTCTGGAGACAGTTGAAGGGCTTTGTATGGAAGAAGATGCCGATGTTTATTTCTGTGCGGCAGTCGGTAATGATCCTGCAGGAAGAGCCGCCAAAGCAGAAGTTGCGGCTTTGGGAGCAAACGAAGAGGGCATCATAACCATTGAAGGAGCTGATACAGCCGTAAGCCAGGGCATTTTCAATATAGTGAATGATCTGGAATTCGCATTTTCAAACTATGACATATATGATAAGGTCCAAAAGAGCATGATAGAGGGGATCCTTCATTCAATGAAGACATCTGACATCGTTTCGGCAGACACTACAATGCCCCTTGAGATACTTGAATATATAAGAGATGAGTGCAGAGATACCCTTCTCATGCTTGATGTTGTTTCAGAGAAAACCGCAGCAAAAGCAAAGGAGATATGCGGGTTTTTTGAAATAGTAAAGGCCGACCGCCAGTCGGCTGAAGTTCTTAGCGGAATGGAAATATTAAGTCAGGAACAGCTGGAAAAAGCAGCTGTGGAAATCATGAAGTATGGAATGAAAAAGCTGTTTATAACGCTGGGATCAGGTGGTATATATTATAGACAGAAAAACGAATGGGACACATTGCACATTGATCCCGGCAAAGCCGTGCCCGACAGGAGAAAAATTTCCGCACGACTTATAATGGGATGTGCACAAGGATTTTCTCCCTCGGAAACAGCAGAAAAGGCAATAAAAGAATAAAAAGACAGGAGGAGAAAAATGGCAGATGCAGTAAAAAAAGCAAACAGACTGAAGTGTGAAGAAATAATCAAGAACCTTCAAAAAAGAGGAATGAACGGCTATTATTGCGAGAGTTCGCGGGAAGCCTGCGAAAAAGCCCTTTCCATGATCCCAAACGGAGCCCGTGTATCATGGGGAGGCTCTGTTACCATTGAAGACATCGACATAAAAGACAGGCTGGAACTGGTCAATGCTGAGATAATAGATCCAATGGCGGCAAAAGACCCGGAAGAGGCTTACAGCACCAGGGTAATGGCCCTTATGTCGGATGTTTTTCTTACCGGCACAAATGCCATAACCCTTGACGGAAAGCTTGTTAATATAGACGGAAGAGGAAACCGTACGGCGGCTCTTTGTTTCGGGCCAAAAAAGGTCATAGTTATAGCAGGAACAAACAAAATAGCAAAGGATGAAGAGGCGGCCATGGCCAGGATCAAAACAGAAGCCTGTCCCGCAAATTGTATAAGGCTCAAAAAAGAGACGCCCTGTGGGAAGACCGGCATATGCGGAAACTGTCTTATAAGCGGTCAGACAATATGTTCCATGACACTGGTAACAAGATTCTGCAACAGCCCCGACCGTATACATGTCATAATGGTGAATGAGGATCTTGGTTATTGATAAAAAAACATTATATGGACAAAATGCATACCCGAAAGGAACAAGCCGGGTATGCATTTTTTTGTTTAAAAGGAAAACACAACAAACACAAGGAACAGTGTGAATGCACCGGCAGATAAAAGCGTTGAAAAGAGTTGATTTGTATCGATAAAAACCACAAAAAAACAATCAACTTTTTTTAAAAAAACTATTGCAATAGAAATACATATGTTATATACTACAAAAGCTTGCGAAATGGCGAAGAAGCGGGAAGTTGCTGAGCTATCAGGATATTTCCGCCGAGAATTGTTCCCGCTTGACGGGGGCGAAGGGGCTTGCCGGTTTTGTTCCGTGGCATAAAACAGCAAACGCACGGCGAGGTGTAACGCGCAGGCGAAATCTTGAACACCTTGAAAAACCAACAAAGCACCCCTTGTACGAAAATAGCGAAAACTGTACAAAAAAGATTTGGAGGACAAAATGGGAGAACTACAAAAAATCAGGATCAGATTAAAAGCCTATGATCATGCACTGCTGGATCAGTCGGCCGCAAAGATCGTTGACACCGCAAAAAAGACAGGGGCAGAAGTGTCGGGACCGATACCGCTTCCCACGGAAAAAGAAGTTGTCACTATCTTAAGGGCAGTACATAAGTACAAGGATAGCAGAGAACAATTTGAACAGAGGACACACAAGAGACTGATAGATATCACAAGTGCCACTGCAAAGACTACGGACGCTCTCACAAAACTGGAGCTGCCCGCAGGAGTGGACATCGAAATCAAGTTATAAGGCGAAGGGAACTCCCTTAGTATGATTGCAAGAGATCGCAATCCGCTGTAAGTATTCAGGAGGTTTGATATGAAAGTATTACTGGGAAAAAAAATCGGCATGACACAGATTTTTAATGAAGAAGGCGAAGTTATACCTGTTACTGTGATCGAAGCCGGTCCCCAGACCGTTACACAGGTAAAAACGGTCGAAAGAGACGGATATGATTCCGTTCAGGTGGGATTCTCCGATGCGAAACCGCAAAGGGTGAACAAGCCGATGACAGGGCATTTCAAAAAAGCCGGCGTGGATGCCAAGAAACATTTGATGGAATTTACACCTGATGATGGTGACAGCTACGAAACAGGGCAGGTAATGACTGTTAATGAATTTGAAGAAGGAAAGATGCTGGACATAACGGGAACGTCAAAGGGCAAGGGCACTCAGGGAAACATCAAAAGACACGGACACCACAGAGGCCCAATGACTCACGGATCCAAACACAAGAGAATGGCCGGCGCCCTGGCTGCAGGGACCTATCCTTCCAGAGTGTTCAAGGGAAATGCAGGCCCCGGAAGAATGGGCCGCGAGACAATAACTGTTCAGAATGTAAAACTGGTAAAAGTTATCGAAGATAGAAATCTGCTGCTTGTAAAAGGTGCGGTACCCGGCGGCAAAGGAAGCCTGGTGCGCATACAGTACGCAGTTAAAGGCCAGGAGCAATAAGGATCACGGAAGGAGGACGTAGAAAATGGCAAAAGTAAAAGTGCTTAAAATGACCGGAGCGGACGCCGGTGAAATAGAGCTCAATGACGATATTTTCGGGATCGAGCCGAATGAGTTTGCCGTCCACGCAGTAGTCAAGAACTACCTGGCAAACCGCAGACAGGGAACCCAGTCAGCAAAGACAAGAGGCGATGTAAGAGGAGGCGGAAGAAAACCCTTCAGACAAAAGGGAACCGGACGCCACAGACAGGGAAGCACCACCGACCCCACCCAGGTGGGAGGAGGAGTTGCATTTGCACCTAAACCCAGAAGTTACAGATATACACTGCCAAAGAAACTCAAGAGGCTGGCAATGAAATCCGCCCTTTCTTCAAAGGTAAAAGAAAAGGAAATAATCGTGCTTGATGAATTGAAATTCAAAGAGCCGAAAACAAAGGAAATGATCAGTGTCCTTGAAAACATAAAGGCCGGAAAGAAGGTTCTTATAGTAATGGCAGACAAGGATGATAATATCGTAAAATCAGCATCCAACATACCCGGGACAAGAACGACCCTGGTATCGGCCATGAACGTATATGAAATAATCAATCATGACAGTTTCATAGTAACAAAAGATGCTGTAAACAAGATCGAGGAGGTGTATTCATAATGAAAACCCCTTATGACGTAATAATAAAACCTGTAATATCCGAAAGAAGTATGGAGGATGTTCAAAACAGAAAATACACATTCAAGGTGGCGACTGATGCAAACAAGACACAGGTAAAACTTGCAGTCGAAGAGATATTCGATGTGGAAGTTGCAAAGGTCAATATAATGAATGTCAGCGGTAAGTTAAAGAGAATGGGAAGAAATGTCGGCAGAACTTCTTCTTCAAAGAAGGCGATAGTAACGCTTACGGAGAAGAGCAAAGAAATCGAATTCTTCCAGGGACTGTAAAGAGACGGGAGGCAGAAGACAATGGGAATAAAAAAATATAAGCCGACTACCCCTGGTTTGAGAGGAATGACGGTTGCCGATTTTAAGGAAATAACCACAGACAAGCCTGAAAAATCCCTGACAGTAACACTTAAGAAACATTCAGGGAGAAATTCCAGAGGGAAGATAACAGTAAGACACAGAGGCGGCGGCACAAGAGCCAAGTACAGGATAATCGACTTCAAGAGAAATAAAGATGACATACCAGGGAAAGTAGCCACAATAGAATACGATCCCAACAGGAGCGCATATATAGCGCTGATAAACTATGCTGACGGAGAGAAGAGATACATACTGGCTCCCGAAGGCCTGAAAGTCGGAGATGTGCTTATGTCAGGTCAGAAGGCAGATATAAAGAGCGGGAACGCACTGCCCATTTCCAATATACCTGTGGGCACAATGATACATAACATAGAGATGAAACCGGGAAAAGGCGGACAGCTGGTAAGATCCGCAGGCAACGGAGCGCAGCTGATGGCCAAGGAAGACAAGTATGCACAGGTAAGACTCCCGTCGGGGGAGGTACGCAAAGTCAGAATGGAATGCAGAGCAACCATCGGTGAAGTGGGAAATGAAGATCACGCAAATATAAACATCGGAAAGGCCGGCAGAAAAAGACATATGGGAATAAGACCCACAGTAAGAGGCTCTGTAATGAACCCCAATGATCATCCTCACGGCGGCGGAGAAGGAAAAGCAGGGATCGGAAGAGTAAGCCCGGTAACACCGTGGGGGAAACCGACCCTGGGATACAAGACGAGAAAGAAGAACAAAGATTCCAGCAGATATATTGTTAAGAGAAGAAACGAAAAATAAGGAAAGGAGCAAAAAAAATGGGTAGATCACTTAAGAAAGGCCCTTTCGTAAACGCCAAGCTGCTCAAAGCAATCGAAGAGATGAATGCAGCCAACGAAAAGAAAGTAATCAAAACATGGTCAAGACCATCAACTATATTCCCGCAGATGGTTGGACATACAATTGCTGTCCATGATGGCAGAAAACATGTCCCGGTATATATAACAGAAGATATGGTAGGGCACAAACTCGGAGAATTTGCTCCGACAAGAACTTACAGAGGACATGCTGCTGATAAAAAAGTCAGAACTACAGATCCTTCAAAAACAGTTTGAAGAAAGGAGATAATTGAAAATGGAAGCAAAAGCAATTGCTAAATATGTCAGGATGTCTCCGATCAAACTGCAGCCTGTTACAGATCTTGTAAGGGGCAAGGATTTGAAAGAGGCACTGAACATATTGAAATTCACACCCGGAAAAGGTGCGGTCTTGATTGAAAAGGTTGTAAAGTCAGCTGCGGCAAATGCAGAAAACAATCTTGAGATGAACCCCGATGATCTATATGTAGCAGAAATTTATGCGCATCAGGGACCTACCATGAAAAGATGGAAAGCCGGGGCGCAGGGAAGAGCATCTAAGATCCTTAAGAGAAGCAGCCATATAGGCGTTATTCTCAAAAACAGGAATTCAGAAACGGAGGTTCAGTAAATGGGTCAGAAAGTAAGTCCACATGGTCTCAGAGTAGGAATCATCAGGGACTGGGATTCAAAGTGGTATGCAGACAAAAAAAGCTTCTCGGATTATCTTGTTGAAGACAACGAAATAAGAGAATACGTGAAGAAAAAATTATATGCAGCCGGCGTTTCAAGAGTAGTCATTGAAAGAGCTGCAGAAAACCAGATGAGGGTAATCGTTCTGACGGGCAAACCCGGTATGGTAATAGGCAGATCCGGAGACGGGATCGAAAAGCTCAAGAGGGAACTTGAAAAAATGACAAAGAAAAGGGTTTCCATAGATATCAAAGAAGTAAGAAGAGCTGAACTCGATGCCCAACTTACAGCAGAAAGCATAGCCCAGGCACTGGAAAAAAGAATAGCTTTCAGAAGAGCTATGAAGCAGGCAATGGGCAGGACCATCAAAGCGGGAGCAAAGGGTGTAAAAGTTCTGGTTTCCGGAAGACTGGGCGGCGCCGAGATCGCCAGAAACGAAAAATACAGTGAAGGGAATGTTCCCCTCCATACTTTGAGGGCGGATATAGATTATGGTTTTGCCGAAGCAGATACGACCTACGGAAAAATAGGTGTGAAGGTTTGGATAAATCATGGTGAGATACTCGAAAAAGGCCTTCAGAGCACTGTCAGGGAAGAGAAATCCGATGGAAGAAAAGGGGACAGAAAACCCAGAAGAGATGGTGACAGAAGACCCAGAAGAGACGGCGACAGAAGGCCCAGAAGAGAAGGCGAAGGAAGAGACAGAAGGAGAAGCAGAGATGACAGGCCCGAAATGCCCAAGTCTGTGAATCCCAGAATAAAAAACTCTCCGAAACCGGATCCCAAGGAAGAAGCCAAAGCAAAGGCCAAAGCTGAAGAAATGAAAAAAGCTTCAGTAGAAGCGGAACAAAAAGCAGCTGAGACAGCGGCAGCGGAACAAAAAGCGGCTGAAGCAGTATCAAAAGAAAAAGAAACAGTATCATCAGCTGAAGCGGAAGCTGTTGAAAAAACTGAAGAATAGACTGGTAGCGAAAGGAGGAAACAGCCATGTTAATGCCAAAGCGCGTTAAACGCAGAAGAGTCCACAGAGGCAGGATGAAAGGCAAGGCAACAAGAGGCAACAAAGTAACATACGGAGAATATGGTCTGGTTGCCACAGAACCTGCATGGATCACTTCTAATCAGATCGAAGCAGCAAGAATTGCTATGACAAGATCGATCAAAAGAGGCGGCAAAGTATTTATAAAAATCTTCCCGCACAAGTCAGTGACAAAAAAACCGGCAGAAGTACGTATGGGTTCCGGTAAAGGGGCTCCCGAATATTGGGTGGCGGTAGTAAAACCGGGTAGAGTAATGTTCGAGATAGAAGGTGTAACAGAGACTCAGGCAAAAGAGGCCATGAGACTGGCATCTCACAAACTTCCCATCAAGTGCAAGTTTGTGGCAAAAGGAAAAGAACAGCAGGTAGCAGAGGGTGGTGAAGCATAATGGAACTGAAAAAAATAAGAGAAATGACAGATATGGAACTGAATGCTGAACTGGCCAAGATGAAAAAGGACCTCTTTAACCTGAGGTTCCAGCACGTAACAGGGCAGCTGGAAAATCCAATCAAAATGAGAGACACAAAAAGAGACATTGCAAGAGTAAAAACTATTATCAGAGAAAAAGAACTGAAACAGGCGCAAAGCGAATAGAAAGGAGGATGAATTATGACAGATGAAAGAAACAGAAGAAAAACCAGAGTCGGTATAGTAGTAAGCGATAAGATGGACAAGACTGTGGTAGTTGCACTTGAAAATTTCGTAAGACATTCTCTTTATGGCAAGTCAGTAAAGGCTACAAAGAAAGTCAAAGCGCACGATGAAAACAACGAGTGTAATATAGGCGACAAAGTAAGAATAATGGAGACAAGACCTCTTTCCCGTGATAAGAGATGGAGACTTGTCAAGATAGTAGAAAAAGTTAAGTAAGGAGGCACCAGAAAATGATCCAGGTAGAGAGCAGACTCAGAGTAGCTGACAATTCCGGTGCGAAAGAACTTTTATGTATCCGTATCCTTGGCGGGACACGCCGTCAGTACGCGAATATCGGAGATATAATAGTATGTGCCGTAAAGGAAGCAACACCCGGCGGTCTTGTAAAAAAGGGTGAGGTAGTTAGAGCAGTTGTTGTCAGAACCAAACATGGTGCCAGAAGAGTTGACGGCAGTTATGTGAAATTCGATCAGAATGCGGCTGTTATCATAAAAGAAGATAAAAATCCCATGGGTACCCGTATATTCGGACCCGTGGCAAGAGAACTGAGAGACAAGAGCTTTATGAAAATCGTCTCATTGGCTCCGGAAGTATTATAGGAGGACAAAATGCGTATTAAAAAAGATGATATGGTGATTGTCCTTACCGGAAAAGACAAAGGGAAAAAGGGCAAGGTACTTAAGGCAATGCCAAAGAAAAACAAGGTCCTTGTGGAAGGCATAAACATGCAGACCAAACATCAGAAACAGACAAGGACTGCTGCAGCTGAGATAAAACATCAGGAAGGTCCGCTGGACATTTCAAATGTCATGCTTATAGACAGCAAAACAAAAGAACCAACAAGAGTCGGATATAAAATGGAAGGCGATAAAAAAGTAAGAGTCGCCAAAAAAAGCGGAACAGTAATAGAATAAGAAAGGAGGAGACGATTTTGACAGCCAGATTAAAGGAAAAATATAAAAAGGAAGCTTTCCCTGCCATGATGGAACAGTTCAAATATGAGAACGTTATGGAAGTCCCAAAGCTTGACAAAATAACCATAAATATCGGTCTTGGAGAAGCGAAGGACAATCCGAAAGCCATGGAAACGGCCACAGCAGAACTGGCCCTTATTGCAGGACAAAGACCCGTTGTCACAAAGGCAAAGAAATCCATAGCCAACTTCAAAGTAAGACAGGGTATGCCGGTGGGCACAAAAGTCACTTTGAGAGGTGAAGGGATGTATGAATTTGCAGAAAAGTTTTTCAACATCGCTCTTCCAAGAGTAAGAGACTTCAAAGGAGTAAGCAAGAATGCTTTTGACGGAAGAGGAAACTATTCTGTTGGAATAAAAGAGCAGCTGATATTCCCTGAGATCAATTTTGACAAGGTCGATATGGTAAAAGGGATGAACATCGTATTCACCACTACGGCAAAAACAGATGAAGAGGCGGCAGCGCTTTTGGGATTTCTGGGAATGCCGTTTGAGAAATAGGAGGGAAACATGGCAAAGACATCTCTCAAAATTAAACAGCAGAGAAAACCTAAGTATCAGACAAGGGCATATACCAGATGCAGGATATGCGGGAGACCCCATTCTGTTCTGAAGAAGTACGGTATATGCAGGATCTGCTTCAGAGAGCTTGCATACAGGGGCGAGATCCCCGGCGTGAAAAAGGCCTCTTGGTAAGAAAATTAACGTTTTCGTCAAGTTGTGAAGCATAAAATGCGCGTAGCAAAACTGGCGGAAGGAAGGAGAACAACAGATATGACAATGACAGATCCGATAGCAGATATGCTGACAAGAATCAGAAATGCCAATACTGTAGGACATGAAACGGTTGATATACCTGCCTCAAAAATCAAAAAGTCAATTGCCGGCATACTGGCAGAGGAAGGATATATCAAAGGATTTGATGTTATAGAAGACGATAAGCAGGGGACAATAAGAGTACAAATGAAGTACGGCCCCGACAAAGAAAAAGTTATTAGCGGAATCAAGAAGATTTCAAAGCCGGGCCTTAAGGTTTATGCCAAAGCAAGTGATGTGCCCAGGGTACTGGGTGGACTTGGTATTGCCATCATTTCAACTTCAAACGGAGTGATAAGCGATAAGGAAGCCAGAAAACTTGGGGTAGGCGGAGAAGTAATCTGTTATGTTTGGTAGGAGGAAAAGAAAATGTCAAGAATAGGAATAAGACCCATTGATCTTCCTGCCGGAGTTGAAGTAAAAGTCGACGACAAGAACGTGGTAACAGTAAAAGGACCCAAGGGCGAATTGCAGGAAAAGATCAGCAAACTTATAAAGATCGAACAAAAGGACGGAGTTCTGAATATTAAAAGAGACACCGATGAAAAAGAAGATCGCTCACAGCACGGACTTGCCAGATCACTGATCTCAAATATGGTTGAGGGAGTTACAAAAGGATTCGAAAAGAAGCTTGAACTTCAGGGAGTCGGATATAAGGCTGAGAAAAAAGGAAGCAAGCTCGTATTGAATATAGGGTATTCCCATCCGGTAGAACTGGAAGATCCGAAAGAAATAACCACTGAAGTTCCCGAAGCGACAAAAATAACCGTTAAAGGGGTCAGCAAGCAGGCGGTGGGCAATTATGCAGCCGATATAAGAGCCTGGAGGAAACCGGAGCCATATAAGGGCAAAGGCATCCGCTATGAGGGCGAATATGTACGCAGAAAAGAAGGAAAAGCCGGCGTGAAGGCGTCAGAGTAGAAAGGAGTGAAAACTAATGGCAAAAGAAAGCAGAAATGACAGACGTATAGCAAGACATAGAAGAACCAGACAGAATTTGCATGGCACTCCTGAAAAACCGAGGCTCTGTGTTTTCAGAAGCAATAAGAATATATCTGTTCAGATAATCGATGATGTAAGCGGTAATACACTTGTGGCGGCTTCATCCCTGGACAAAGGACTGAAAGAAGAGATAAAATACGGCGGAAACAAAGAGGCTGCAAAGAAAGTCGGAGAAGCTATTGCAAAGAGAGCTCTTGAAAAGGGAATAGAAACTGTTGTTTTTGACAGAGGCGGATCCCTATATCATGGAAGAGTAAAAGAGCTGGCAGACGGTGCACGTGAAGCCGGATTAAAATTCTAACAGGAGGAAGGGCAATGCGAAATACAATTGATGTATCAAAGCTGGACTTAAAAGAGACCATCGTGAATATCAGACGTGTCGCTAAAACCGTTAAAGGCGGCCGTAATATGAGATTCAGCGTTACTGTAGTCGTCGGAGACGGTGAAGGGCATGTGGGAGTAGGTCTCGGCAAGGCTCAGGAGATCCCTGAGGCCGTTAGAAAAGCCACAGAAGATGCAAAGAAAAATGTTATAAATGTCCCCACTGTAGGGACTACTATACCCCATAGGATACTGGGAGTCTTTGGAGCCGGACGTGTTCTGATCATGCCGGCAGCAGAAGGTACCGGGGTGATCGCAGGTTCTTCAGTACGTACCGTGCTTGAATCTGCCGGGGTAAAAGACGTAAGAGCCAAGTCAATAGGCTCAAACAATATAGGCAACATGGCCTATGCCACAATGGAAGGGCTGAAAAATCTTATGACTGTTGAAAAAATAAGTAAGCTCAGAGGCAATACAAAAGAAGAAATATTAGGATAGGAGGAGAAGCAAAATGGCAAAAATGATAAGAATCACTTTGACAAAAAGTACCATCGGCGCTTCTCCGAAACAGAGAAAAGTTGTAGAAGCACTGGGATTAAAAAAGATGCACCAGTCTGTAGAGCTAGTTGACAGCCCGGTAACAAGGGGCGCTGTTGAAAAAGTGAAGCATCTTGTTACTTTGGAAGAACTGTAGGAATGGAGGTGCCAAAAATATGAAATTACACGAATTAAAAGCAGCTCCCGGATCTGCAAAGACCGGAAAAAGGAAAGGCCGCGGTCATGCCACCGGACAGGGAACTACCGCCGGAAGAGGCATGAACGGACAGAACTCCAGGAGCGGTGGGGGAGTAAGACTTGGATTTGAAGGCGGACAGATGCCGCTTTACAGAAGGCTCCCCAAGAGAGGATTCACAAATATTTGGGGGACCAAGTATGCGGAACTTAATGTTGACGCACTCAACAGATTTGATGCGGGGACTGTTGTAACCCCTGAAATGCTTGCCGAAGCAGGACTTGTCAAACAAGTAAAAGACGGCATAAAGATCCTTGGCAACGGTAAGCTGGAAAAGAATGTTACTGTCAGGGCTCACAAGTTCAGCAAGACCGCTGTGGAAAAAATAGAGTCTGCCGGAGGAAAGGCAGAGGTGATTTAATATGGAGATGCTGAAGACCATTGCAAAAGCCTGGAAGATAGAGGATATAAGAAGAAAAATAATATTCACTCTTCTTATGCTGGTAGTTTTCAGAATAGGCTCAAACATCCCTGTGCCCGGAATAGACAGAGAAGTTCTAAACCAGGCCTTTCAGGGAGGAACGGGACTTCTGGAGCTGTTTGATCTTTTTTCGGGAGGATCTTTCAGCAATATGACCATATTTGCTTTGAGTATCACTCCATATATTACTGCATCAATAATACTGCAACTGCTGACCATAGCGATACCTGCCCTTGAAAGACTTTCCAGGGAAGGCACAGAAGGCAGGAAAAAAATAACTCAATATACCAGATACCTGACTGTGGCACTGGCCTTTGTACAGGCCATAGGTGTTTCGGTGGGCATGTTCAGGCAGGCCCTTATAAGCACAGATTTTTTCTCGGTGGCAGTAATAGTTATAGTGCTGTCTGCCGGAACGGCTTTTCTTATGTGGCTGGGAGAGAAAATCAATGAAAACGGCATCGGAAACGGCATATCCCTTATTATATTTGCCGGGATAGTTGCAAGGCTGCCAAGTGCCATAAGAGAGACACTTACAAAATACCAGGCAGGAGAAATCGGGTTCCTTACCATAGCGCTTTTCGTTATTTTTGCAATAATAGTTATTGTGGGGATAATAGAGGTACAGCAGGGACAAAGAAGGATACCCGTACAGTATGCAAAGAGAGTCGTGGGAAGGAAAATGTACGGCGGGCAGTCAACACATATTCCTCTGAAAGTCAATCAGGCAGGAGTAATACCTGTTATATTTGCGCTTTCGCTACTTCAGTTCCCTCTTACTGTAACATATTTTGCAGGGACTAACACTGATTTCACCCAGTGGATAGAAAAATGGCTTTCTCCTGTGGACTCACCGGGAGTTTGGGTATATGCAGTATTTAATGTAGTACTTATAGTATTCTTTACATATTTTTATACTGCGGTCACTTTCAATCCAATGGAGGTCGCCAACAATATGAAAGCCAACGGAGGATTCATCCCGGGTATAAGACCGGGAAGAACTACCGTAGAATATCTGAACAAAGTAATGACCAGGATAACTTTTGTGGGAGCCATATTCCTGGCGGCAGTGGCGACGCTGCCTACCATAGTAGGACAGATAACTCCCCTTGACGTACAGTTCGGAGGCACTTCCCTGCTAATTGCAGTGGGCGTTGCCCTCGATACAATGAAACAGCTGGAACAGCAAATGGTCATGAGAAATTATCAGGGATTTCTTAAGTGACGGAGGTAAAAAAATGAATCTGGTTTTATTGGGGCCACCGGGAGCCGGTAAAGGTACTCAGGCGGCAAAAATAATTGAAAAGTACGGAATACCTCATATATCAACGGGAGATATTTTTAGAAGCAATATTAAAGAAGGAACGCCACTTGGTAAAAAAGCCAAGGAATACATGGACAAGGGCGAACTGGTTCCTGACAGTCTGGTCATAGAAATAGCAACAGACAGGCTTGATAGAGATGATTGCCGTGAAGGATTTCTTCTTGACGGATTCCCAAGAACTGTCACGCAGGCAAAGGCACTTGATGATCATCTGGCGGTCAAAGACAAAAAAATAGACCATGTATTGGACATAAAGGTAGAGAAGGAAGAACTCATCAGCAGGCTTACGGGAAGAAGAGTATGCAGGAATTGCGGAGCAACTTATCACGCAGTAAATATACCTCCAAAAGAAGAGGGAATATGTGATATATGCGGCGGTGAGCTTTACCAAAGGGCAGATGATAACAGGGAAACAGTAGAGAACAGGATCGAAGTTTATAAATCACAGACTGCGCCGCTGATAAATTATTATGAGAAACAAGGGAATATAAAACATTTTGACGGATCCATCGGACTTGAAAACCTTTTTGCCGAAATAACAGGGCTCCTGGGATAATATAATGATAATAATAAAATCAGAGCATGAAATAGAAATAATGCGCGAATCGGGCAAAGTTACCGGCACTATACTCAGAGAATTGGAAGACTTCATAAAGCCGGGGATATCCACCAAGTCCATTGACAGGCATGCAGCAGAAATCATTCGTGAAAACGGTATGGAAGCTTCCTTCAAAGGCTATAACGGATATCCGGCCAGCGTCTGCACATCCATAAACGAAGAGGTCGTTCACGGAATACCCTCAGGAGGACGGATCATAAAAGAAGGGGATATAATAAGTGTAGATGTGGGCTGTACATATAAAGGGTATGTAACAGATGCGGCAAGGACATATCCGGTGGGGGAAATAAACCCTGAAGCACAGAAAATAATAGATGCCGCAAAAGACAGTTTTTTCGAAGGTCTGGAGTTTTGCAGAGAAGGATACAGACTTTCCGATATATCAAATGCCATACAGACTAAGGCCGAAGGAGAAGGATTTTCAGTTATAAGGGATCTTGTGGGCCACGGTGTAGGGAGAAAAATGCACGAGGAACCCCAGATACCCAATTACGGAACAGCGGGCAGAGGACCCAGAATTGCAAGAGGAATGGTCTTTGCCATAGAGCCTATGATAGCCCAGGGCACATACGAGGTACTCACCGGAGAGGATAACTGGACTATTTCAACGGCGGACGGAAAACTTTCCGCACATTATGAGAATACTGTTGTGATAACCGGCAAAGAGCCGGAATTGCTTACCTTATAAGGAGAGGTGGATTTATGGCCAAGAAAGATGTAATTGAAGCAGAGGGTGTAGTGGTTGATGCACAGCCTAATGCAATGTTCGTCGTAAAACTGGAAACAGGACATGAAGTACTGGCTCATGTGTCAGGAAAAATAAGAATGAATTTCATAAGGATCCTTCCCGGAGACAAAGTAAAAGTAGAACTGTCCCCCTATGACCTTACCCGAGGCAGAATAACATGGAGAGAAAAATAAGGAGGTTTATTTGAGATGAAAGTGAGATCATCGGTAAAGCCCATCTGCGAGAAATGCAAGATAATAAAGAGAAACGGAAAAGTCATGGTTATCTGTGACAATCCCAAGCACAAGCAGAAACAAGGTTGATAATCACCGGCAATGCCGGTGCTTAAGTTATAACTGCGCAGAGAATGCGCTGAAGAACATCCCGTTTATATTGCGCCCAAGCCTTTGAAACAGCTGACGGTTGCGCGACGGAAGATGGGAACAGGAGGAGAATATGGCTCGTATAGCCGGAGTAGACTTACCAAGAGAAAAAAGAGTAGAAATCGGCCTGACGTACATTTACGGCATAGGCAGATCTACGGCTTCTGCTATCCTTAAGAAAGCCGGTGTTGATCCCGGAACAAGAGTAAAGGACCTTTCCGAGGAAGAAGCGGGAGCGATAAGGAAAATAATCGACGCAGATCATGATGTGGAAGGAGATCTCAGAAGAGATGTTTCGCTTAATATCAAGAGACTCATGGAGATCGGCAGCTACAGAGGCATCAGACACAGAAGAGGACTGCCCACAAGAGGACAGAATACAAAAACAAATGCAAGGACCCGTAAGGGTCCCAAAAAGACTGTCGGTCGTAAAAAGAAGAGCGCACAGTAGTAAGGAGGTAGAAAAACATGGCTAAAGCTGTAAAAAAAGCAGTACGCAAAAAGAAAAGAGAACGCAAGAATATTGAAAAAGGCCAAGCTCATATCCAAGCTACCTTCAACAATACACTTGTTACACTGACTGACTTGTCAGGAAACGCACTTTCATGGTCCAGTGCGGGATCCCTTGGATTCAAAGGATCAAGGAAATCAACACCTTTCGCAGCACAGATGGCTGCGGAAGAAGCGGCCAAGGCTGCAATGGAGCACGGACTCAAAACTGTTGAAGTATATGTAAAAGGGCCCGGATCCGGAAGGGAAGCGGCCATAAGAGCCCTTCAGAGCGCAGGACTTGATATAACCATGATCAAGGATATCACGCCTATACCCCACAACGGATGCAGACCACCCAAGAGAAGAAGAGTATGAGGAAAGGAGGAAGAAATTAAATGGCAAGATATACAGATCCAAGCTGCAGATTATGCAGAAGAGAAGGACAAAAGCTCTTTCTTAAAGGCGAAAGATGCTACAGCACAAAATGTTCCATGGAAAAAAGAAGTTTTCCTCCCGGACAGCATGGACAGGGCAGAAAAAAGGTTTCTGAATACGGACTTCAGCTGAGAGAAAAACAAAAGGCAAAAAGATTTTACGGACTTCAGGAAGCACAGTTTCGGAACACATTCGACAAAGCTTCAAGAAAGACCGGAATAACAGGTGAAAATCTGCTTATAATGCTGGAAACAAGACTTGACAATGTGGTATTCAGACTGGGATTCGCTTCTTCCAGAAAAGAAGCCAGACAACTGGTGACCCACGGGCATTTTCAGGTTAACGGCAAAAAAGTCGATATACCTTCATATGCTGTTTCGGTTGGCGATGTTATAAAAATAAAAGAAAAAAGCACAAATTCTCCTAAGTTTAAGGAGATCAAAGAGATGTCGATTACCGTACCTGCATGGGTAAGCGTGGATGTTGAAAAACTCGAAGGCAAAATAGTAGCGATGCCCGTAAGGGACGACATCGATACACCTATTGCAGAGCACCTGATCGTTGAATTGTATTCCAAGTAAGGATGGATCCATATAACTTGGAAGGAAGGAGGATTTTTTAATGATAGAAATTGAAAAACCGACAATAGAATGTATATTTTCTGACGACGATGCTAATTACGGAAAATTTATTGTGGAGCCTTTGGAAAGGGGATACGGCACTACTCTGGGCAACAGCTTAAGAAGGATACTTCTCAGCTCACTGCCGGGAGCAGCCGTAACATCCGTAAAGATAGACGGCATCCTTCATGAGTTTTCGACGATACCGGGAGCAAAGGAAGATGTCACTGAGATAATACTCAACCTGAAAAAACTGGCCGTGAGATTGAGCGGAGCAGAGAGCACAAAGAGAGTGATAATAAATGCAGTGGGACCAAAAGAAGTGACTGCTGCAGATATAATTTCAGATGCTGATATGGAAATATTCAATCCGGATCTTCATATCGCCACATTGGAAGAAAACGCATCTCTGGTCATGGAGATCAACTTGGCAAACGGCAGAGGATATGTGCCTGCAGAACAGAACAAGACAGAAAGCACTCCTATTGCCGTTATCCCCGTTGATTCCATTTTTACACCCGTTGCAAAGGTGAACTTTACGGTGGAGAATACAAGAGTAGGACAGGTAACAGATTATGATAAACTGATACTTGAAATATGGACCGACGGATCAATTACACCGGAAGAGGGAGTATCCATCGGAGCAAAAATAATGCAGGAGCATCTCAATCTGTTCGTACAGCTTACAGATGATACCGAATCCATGGAAATAATGGTTGAGAAAGAAGAAGATCAGAAAGAGAAGGCCCTGGAAATGACAATAGAAGAACTTGAACTTTCTGTCAGGTCATTCAATTGTCTCAAGAGAGCGGCAATAAATACAGTAGAAGAACTGACCCATAAATCGGAAGACGATATGATGAAAGTCAGAAATCTCGGAAAGAAATCTCTTGATGAAGTTAAACTTAAACTGGAAGAACTGGGTCTTGGACTTCGTGAAACCGACGAATAGATGAAAGGAGGCAGCAAAATGCCAGGCTATAAAAAACTGGGTAGAGATTCAGCACACAGAAAATCGATGCTGAGAAATCTGGTGACCGATCTTTTGAGAGAAGAAAGGATCTCTACAACAAATGACAGAGCCAAGGAAGCCGGCAGGCAGGCAGAAAAAATGATCACCCTTGCAAAGCGCGGTGACCTTCATGCCAGAAGACAGGTGATGGCATATGTGTATGACGAAGACGTTGTAAAAAAATTATTTGACGATATAGCACCGAAATATGCCGATAGAAACGGCGGTTATACAAGGATACTGAAGCTGGGCCCAAGACAGGGCGACTGTGCAGAAGTGGTCTTCCTGGAGCTTGTCTGATACCATAAGAATTAAAGGACTCTTATCATGAGTCCTTTTTTTTCATATCTTCTTTTATGGCTTTTTTTGATTCCTTTTTAATACCCGTTTCCTTTTCCTGTTCCCCTCCGTCCTTGACTTCCTGCCTTCTTTCTTCTTTTCTTTTTTTCTGGAAGGCTATCCATCTATAGCAGAATATCTGGAGAACTCCCGCAACAGGCACAGCCAGTACCATCCCGGCTATACCGGCGTAGTAACCGCCTATACTTACCGCCAGAAGGACAAAAAGAGGGTGCAGTCCCGTGGAAGAACCCACGACCCTTGGATATATAAGGTTGCCGTCTATCTGCTGTATAACAAGAAGTATGATGACGGCGATGACGCCCTGCCAGACATTCTCTGTAATGAATCCCACGAGAAATGCGGGAACCATTCCCAGGATAGGCCCGAAATAAGGGATGATATTGCATATACCCGCAAATATACCTATAAATACTGCGAATTCCAGTCCTGCGATCGTTAGACCTATTGATGAAAGGGTGGCGACGATAACTGTATCTATAAGAACTCCCCGAATGAAACGGGACAGCACATCATTGATTTCCGTAAGAGTCCCGTTTATTGCAGAGCAGGCTTTTTGCGGCAGTACAAGATCAAGGAACCCGTTCCAGAGGTGCTTGAAAAAATCCTTGTCTATAAGCAGATAGATACTTATAATAAGGCCTATAACAAAATCAACTATGCTACCGAACAGACCCGTAACCGCACTTACTATGGCACCGGCAGAAAGGTTTTTGCTTATCCACGAAAGAATAGCGTCAGCGGCGTCGTTTATCCTTTCGGAGATGGCTCCTCCGGGCAGATCTGATACCCAGTTTCTTATGTTTTCCTCATACAGAGCCACGTTGTTTGCTATATCTCCGGCGGCGGCAGGAAGACTTCCCAAAAGTAATTTTCCCACCAGTAAAGATGCCAGGAGATAAATCAGAAGTGATATCAGTATTATTATAATCACATATGTAATAATGATGCTGGCAAGTCTGCTGCGATATTTTTTTCTTTTGTATTTCTTTTTGGCCGACGGTTTTTCATTGCCGGAAAGAGGCGGCGGATCCTTGAAGATCCTGCTCATAAATCTGATATCGATGCCGTTGACAAGGGGATTTATTATATATGCCAGAAGAAGACCTATAAAAAGAGGTGTAAGTGCATCAAGAATACTTAAAAGGGCACTGCCGGTGGTCACGGCTATAAGATCAAAGTTCTTTATTATAAAATATATTATACATAATACGGCAACTGTAAAAATAATAAAAAAGCTATAGCTTTTCATCATTCTGTTTTTCATGAATTCCTGCAGTCTTTTCATATGAGATCATCTCCATCAATGGGCGGACAGTTGTGCTTGAAGTAAACTTCCGAAACATTCAACTTAATCATTATACACCATATTCCAAAGTAAAAAAAGAAGCAAGAAACAATAAAGGGCAGCGTTTGGTTCCCTGTCTGTCAATATAATAAAAACGGCAGACCATTGGCCTGCCGTTTTGAGCTTCAATAATTTCAGTTTATCAGTATTAAGCCTCCAGCGTTTTAAGAGCAGCTTCTTTGTCAGCTTCTCTTTGTGCCAGTACTTGCTGATATTCTTCTTCAGTCATTTTCTCCATTGATATGCCGGTGAAACCATAGAATATGGATACCAGCGGATTCAATAGGTTCAGGAACGCATATTTGCCGTATCCGCCTGCTCCCCACTGTTTTACACCAAGGAATGTGGCCATCGTGGCTCCGCATGTATTCCAGGGAACCAGATTTGAGGTCATCGTTCCGGAGTCCTCAAGACATCTTGAAAGGTTCTTGTTCTTGAGTCTTCTGTCTTCGAATGCTTCTTT
>Ga0123334_1002346_pt1 | contig 21987 bp, 18 predicted proteins | sample BiotimSIPDNA_FD_89706 | JGI IMG/M metagenome (GOLD analysis project Ga0123334, IMG submission 89706) | Anaerobic biogas reactor microbial communites from Washington, USA - Biogas_R1 time_0 SIP DNA | ecosystem: Engineered > Bioreactor > Anaerobic > Unclassified | place: Washington, USA... | reverse complement strand
GGTGGATGGAGCGTCACAAAACCGATTGCGTGAAGGCTGACCTCGTTTGAGATCAGGCCCATGCAGTTAGGCCCCATGAGAGTGACACCACCCTCGCTGGCGATACGAGCTATCTCGCGCTCCGCCTCGGCCCCGGCCTCGCCGGTCTCCGAATAGCCGGCCGCTATGGCGATGGCGGCCTTGACTCCTTTGCGGCCGCATTGCTCAAGCATCGGCGCCACCTGGTTGCCGCCCACCGCCAGCAGGGCCAGATCGGGAGCTTCCGGCAGATCCTCGATGCTGGGGTAAGCAGTGTGGCCGAAGACATCGCCACCCTTGGGGTTCACTGCGTACAGTCTGCCGGTGTATCCACCGTCGAGGACGTTCTTGAAGGCCGAGCCACCCCACTTGGAGGCATCGCCCGACGCACCGACCAGCGCCATGGATTCGGGCGCCAGCAACGCCTTGAAATCGGGTACGAAAGATGATGGCTCCGGAAGTCTGGCGCCATCCTGTGACAGGATGATGAGCGCGTCGGCGGCTATGGGCTGTGAGCCACTCACCAGGACTGGGTTCACGTCGATCTCGGCGATCTCGGGGTGATCGATCGCCATCTGGCCCACGGCTTGGATGATCTTCGCAAGCGCCACCCGGTCAACCGGTGGAAAGCCGCGGAAAGCGCCCAGCAGCTTCTTGGCCTTGATGAGATCGGGCATCTCCGCCGCTTCTCTGTCGGTGAGCGGGGCTACGCCCAACACCACGTCGCCCAGGGCCTCGGTCAATACACCGCCGACCCCAAAGGCCACCACCGGTCCGAAGACCGAGTCGCGTTTCATGCCCACGATGAGCTCGCGGTTGCTGATCACCATCTGCTCCACCAAGACGGCCTCGAGCCCGTCTCCTCCCCGCTCCTGTAGCAGCCGGTATGTCTCGGCCACCGCTCCCGGACCTTCTACGCCCAGGACGACGAGCCCGGCCTCAGTCTTGTGGTGGAACTGGGCGCCCATGCCCTTCATGACAACCTTCCCGCCTATCTTGGCGGCGGCCTCGATGGCCTCGGCCTCACTCTGTACCAGCGCCCCCTCGGGCACCGGTATCCCGTAAGCGGCGAACAGAGCCTTCGACTGCCATTCATCGAGAGCGGAGGCTCCGGAGGCAAGGGCATCTTCGATCAGACGACCGGCTTCGATCGGGTCGAGAACGTGCGACCTATCCATGACGTGCGCTCCTACGTTCTTGAAACCCTACCGGCCGACCGTCGGGTCCCCCGGTAGAAGGCCTCTCACAGTAGTGTCGGTCTATATGATAACTCTTTATACCTATTAGTCAACCCCCGCGGCCGCCCGGGCCCTCCGCTGCCGCTAGGCGAGCTTGTCGCAGCGTGGCTCTTTGGTATAGTCTTTGTGCCACAGCACATACCGTGGGAGTACGAATGCCGACAGATGATGTGGACACTGACGTGGTGCAAGACGTGTCGCTTGCAACCGAGACGGCGAGCGACAGTGCGGTCCGTTTCTTGCGGGCCATGATCTTCTCGGGCGAGCTCGGACCTGGCGACAGGCTCCCTCCCGAGAGAGATCTCGGCGCCCGCCTCGGCATCTCCCGCATGACCCTGCGTCTGGCGCTCAAAGCGCTCGAAAGCACGGGCTACATCGTCACCACGCGTGGTTCGCACGGCGGCTCCCGAGTGGCCGATGCCGATTCCCTCATCCAGTGCTGGAACCAGTGGATGCGCCGGCACGCCGACGAACTGGACGACATCTTCGAGTTCAGACGCACCGTCGAGACCCGGCTCGCGGCATTGGCCGCGCAGCGGCGCACTGATAGAGATCTTGAGAGCATCGAGCGGGCCGTCGCCGAGGCCGGCCGCCCTCAGGAGTGGTCTTCCCGGTTCAGAGTGGACATGGACATCCACAGGAGCATCGCTCGGGCCGCGCGTAGTCCCCGGCTGGAGCGGGCCATGTTGGCCGCCCGGGGGGACCTCTTCATCCCGGTGGATCTGGCCCGCCTCGAAGATAGAGAGAATCAGGTACACGACACCCACGCCGCCATAATGGCCGCGATACGCGCCGGCGACGCGACCGCGGCCGCCGAAGAGATGGGCACACACATCGAACTCATCAGAGTACTCACCCACAAAGCACTGGCGGCGGCGGGGATCCCAGTCCCAGGTCGCTGAGCCAAGCCCTCCTGCCTATTTGTAGAGACCCTCATCCCAACCGGGGATGTTCCACCCTTTATAGCCTTGTTTGTCTATGGCGTGTTCCAGAGTCCCTGGGATGAGGACCGCGGGCGTGGGAGTGATATGACCGGGAGTGATGTAGTCGCAGATGACCCGCTCGGTGGTCACCATGGAGAAAGTGTCCTCATCGGTCACGAACGTTTCGTAGCTTGCGCGCAGAGCCTTGTGGACATCGGGATCCCTGCGTAGCCGCGTCACGTCTTCTACGCTCCTGAACCAGATCTCCTCCACGCCGGCGTAGTGCCCCACGTTGCCGAACTCGAAGAGCGTGCCTTTGAAGACATCAGGGTCCATGGGCACCGACTTGTCGATCACGAGCTTGCGGATGAGCCCCTTCGGGGCGATCTCCATGATCTTGTCGCCATGTTCGCGCCACCGGGCGTTGAACTCCTCGGGCGACAGGCCCGGCTCGCGGCGCAGCCAGTGCAGGAGTTTCACTCCTCCGGCGTAGAAACCGGGTTCTTCGTACACCGTCTCCCAATCGAGCAACTCGACGGCGAAGTTGTCCGACCCGAACTTGTGGGGTTGCATGCGATTGGGATAATCGTCGGCACGGAAGGGACCACCTATAGCCTCGTAGTCGTCGACCACATGGTCGGCCATATTGTCCCAATCCATGGGAGAAAGCGGGTAGATGAGCATGTCGTCGTTGATGCCATCGATGGAGTAGTGCTGAACGTAGCGCCGGAAACTGCTGATTGACGATGGCGTCGAGATGAGCAGGGCGACGTGTATGATGCCCCACTCATAGAAGTAGCGCTCGCGGGTCATGCCGGGCTGGCGCTGTGCGGCAAGCATGAACTTCAGCATGCGATCCCCTTGTCTTCGTACCAAACTCCGCTCAGACAACGACTGCGCGGGCCTGCAGTGCCACGTTCACTGCAGGTGTTTCCCATATACTTCACTATGAAAACTGCTGCACCCCGCACCCCTTGGAGACATGCACCTATGACGGCACCGAGCCAGACGACCACGGGCCACCCCCGCAAGTGGTGGATCTTGATCGCGGTATCGCTCGGCATGATTCTGGGTCTCCTCGACATCTCGGTGGTGAACATCGCCATCCCCGCGCTGATCCGTGACCTTCACACCACGGTGGGAGGCGTCTCTTGGGTACTCAATGCCTACAACATCGCACAGGCGGTGCTGCTGCTCTCGTTTGGCCGCCTTGCCGATCGCTACGGTCAGCGTTTGATGTTCGTCGCCTCTCTGGCGCTCTTCACCCTGGCTTCGCTCGCCTGCGGCCTGGCAGGCAGCATCGAGCAACTCGTCGCCTTCAGGATCATCCAGGCGATCGGGGCCGCCGGCATGGTCCCCATCTCGCTGATCATCTTGCTCGGCGCCTTCCCCAGCTACCAACATGGTCTGGCCACTGGACTCTGGGCGTCCATCGGGACGGTAGCGGCCATCGCCGGACCGCCCGTGGGAGGCCTCCTTATCGAGTACGCTTCGTGGCACTGGATCTTCTTCATGAACGTCCCCGTCGGGATCGCCGCCGTGGTCATGGCGCTCCTGCTCGTGCCGGAGATACGCCGCGACACCAAGAGCGCCTCACTCGATCTCCCCGGCATCGCTCTGTCTACTGCCGCTCTCTTCTGTCTCACCCTGGCCATCGTGCAGGGCAATACGTGGCGCTGGGGATCGCCCGTCATCGTGAGCCTACTCGTGGCGGCCGTCGTCCTCGTGGGCCTGTTCCTGTTGTGGGAACACCGTTTCCGAAGCCCCATGTTCGAGCTGAGTCTCTTCAAGATCCGCGCATTCTCATCGTCCAACGCCATGGGGGTCATCGGTGGTGTCGGCATGGGTGGGGTGACTCTGCTCATGGTGCTCTTCATGGTCAACGTTCTTGGATACAACGAGCTGTGGGCCGCTATAGGCATGATCCCCGCCGCTTTCACCTCTATGGTGCTCACACCCTTCTCCGGGCGCCTGGTGGACAGACTGGGGCCCCGGCAACTCGCGGCCGCCGGGACCGTCTTGTTCGCCGTCGCCTTCGCTCTCTTCTCCCAGATGCGGGCCGATTCGACCATCTGGGACATCGCCTGGCGAGGTGTGATCATGGGAACGGCGATGAGCCTGCACATGCCGGCGCTGACCGCGGCCGGTATGACGTCACTGCCCTCCCGTTCGAGCGGCGTGGGATCAGGAATGATCAGCATGGGTAGACAGGTGGGCGCCGTGATAGGGGTCGCCCTACTCCTCTCCATCTACGGCCAGACGGCCTGGCAAGGCGCGGAGAACGCGGCCGAGAGAGCCACAGCCTACGTGACCGCGCAAGAGCGTTTGGAGCCCTCCATCCGGGAAGAGATCGTCGCCATTGTGACGGAGACCACCCGTGAGCACGCAGCAACGGCGGCCGCGGGCTCGTTCGATCTAGGCCCTCCCGTGGCCGCGGCGCTGGGGGGACGCGTTGACAGCGGGACACTTGCCGCCATCTCCGCGGACCTCACAGCCCTGACCGACGACGAGCAGAGCAAGGCTTTCCTGTGGCCCTTCTTGATCCCCGGCATCGTGGCGCTGCTCGGTCTTCCGCTCGCTTTTCTGCTAGGACGGCGTTTGGGTGAGCACAGAGTCGCGGAGTAGCCGCTGCGGGATCTGATGCTGTTGAGCCCGCTGTAAGGACAGTCGATCGCCGCCTCGTACATGGGCTGCCCGCGCGGATAGTACTCAGAGGGATCCACGTCCTCACCGCTTTGCAGCCGAGCCCAGACGCTCTCGGCCAGATCGATGATGCCCCGGTAACTCACACAGATGTTGTGACCGTCGTTCGTCCGGTACGTGTCGCGCAGCCGAGGCGGTGCTTGCGCTCATAGGTGAACCGGCGGTAGAGCCAGAGTCGTGTGTAGACCGGGCCGGCCGCGGGTAGCATCTTCGAGGACCAGGTGCTCAAGCCGAGCTGAGGAGCCCCCCGTAAGTGACCGATGAAAGCATCACATCCGAGCTTCTGACGCGCCTCGAACGGTGCATGGAAACGCACGACCGCGAGCAGGCGGTGGGCGCTATCCTGGCCGCCGTCGAAGCGGGATCTTCCATGGAGGACCTCTATTCCCGGGTCCTCGAGCCCTTCCTGAAGATGGTGGGCAGACGATGGCAAGAGCGTCGGACCACCGTGTGGGAGGAGCATCTCATCGTCGGCGCCGTACGGACGGCCGTGGAAGCCCTTTATCCCAGGGTGCTCGAGCGCAAGGCCGAAGTCGAGCCCGTGCCGCTCACCGTGGCCTTCTTCTGCCCTCCCGAGGAAACCCACGACATCGGCCTGCGCATGCTGGCCGACCGCTTCGACATGCGGGGGTTCCGCACCGTCTACGTGGGGGCGATGACCCCGGTCGTCCAGATGGTGGATTGCGTCCGCACGACGGGCGCGTCGGTGATCTGTCTCTCTGCGTCCACCCACTACCAGCGTTCAGCGCTGCACGAGGTGGTCGCGCGTCTGCACGAGAGTCTCCCGCAGGTCCGCATCGTGGTGGGTGGACCGGCATTTGCGCACTCTGACCGCGGCTGGGAGCAGTACGTCGTGCATTCGGTCGAGTCGCTGCTGGACAAGCTGGTCGAAGAGGCACAGGCCGGAGCCGTGGCCGCGGCCGCAGCGCAAGGGAGTGCGGCGGGCGCCGGCAAGCCGCTGGTCCCGGCCGACGAGGAACGCTCCGATGCTTGAGCTGCGCATCGCCCTGCGCTTCCTGTGGCGCAACAAAGTCCAGTCCCTTCTCATAATCCTGGGCATCGCGATAGGGATCGCTGTGCAGGTGTTCGTGGGGTCCCTCATCACCAGTCTGCAAGATTCCCTCGTGGACGAGACCGTGGGTTCGAGTGCGCATGTGAGTCTGGAGCCGGGTGACGGCCAAACGGCCTTCGCCTTCACGGCTGAGAACAGAGCAACGGTGAGCGCCGACCCCCGCGTGACGGCGCTGGCCCCCGTGCAGAGCCTCTCGGCGCTCGTGGCGGTTGGAGAAACAAGCGTACCGGTGGCGGTCAAGGGCGGGGAACTCACCGATCTGGACTCCATCTACGGGTTGTCGGAGAAGCTGGTGGACGGAGAGATCTCGCTGACCGGCGACCGCATCGCGGTAGGTAAAGAACTGGCCGAGCAGAACGGCCTTGCCCCTGGGGACGCTCTGCGGCTGGTCCTGGCCGACGGATCGACGGTAGAGACGGTGCTCGAGGGCGTGTTCGACTTGGGGGCGCAGGCCGCCAACGAGCGTTCAGTCTTCTCCGGGCTGGAGCTGGCAGGTTCAGCCCTCGGCCGGTCGGCCGGCCAGGTGAGCGCCGTGGAGGTGCAGATAGCCGACGTGTTCACCTCACCCGAGGTGGCGACGGATCTTGGGGCGGCCTTTCCGCAGCTCGCCGTGACTGAGTGGCAGGCCAAGAACAGCGACCTCCTCACCGCCCTTCAGAGCCAAAGCACCTCGTCGTACATGATCCAGGTGTTCGTCATCATCGCGGTGATGTTGGGCATCGCTTCCACCCTCGCCATATCAGCCGTGCAGAAGACCCGGCAGATAGGCATCCTCAAGGCGCTCGGCATGTCCGACGCCAAGACCGGATTGGTGTTTCTCTACCAGGCGGGCATCCTTGGGGTGATCGGCACGGTGCTCGGTATCGCCGTGAGCCTGGCGCTGATCGCCGTGTTCAGTTCCGTAGCCAGGAGTGGCGATTCCGGGCTCTTCCCCATCGAGCCCAGGTTGGGCTTCGTGCTGCTGTCGGCCGGAATCGGCATCGCCATCGCCCTGATATCAGCCATCATCCCGTTCCGCAAGACCGCGCGTCTCGACCCCATACAGGTGATCCAAGGTGGCTGACACCATAACAGTGAGCGACGTGACCAAGGAGTACGGCACCACGGTCAAGACCAAAGCCCTGCGCGGGGTCTCGTTTCGCGTGGAGAACAAGGAGTTCCTCTCCATCATCGGGCAGTCCGGCAGCGGTAAGTCCACCCTGCTCAACCTTCTGGGCCTCCTTGACCGCCCCACTGAGGGCACAGTGAGCCTGCTGGGCACCGACGTCGGCGCGCTCAGCAAGAAGGAGCGCGCGGCGTTCCGCAACAAGCACTTGGGCTTCGTCTTCCAGTTCCATCATCTGCTACCCGAGTTCTCGGTACGGGAGAATCTTCTCATCCCCACCTGGATCGGCGGGCTCAAGGGCGCCGCCAGCACGGCAACCCAGACACGCAAGCAGGCCGAGGAGATCCTCGACTTCCTGGGTGTGGGACAAGTGGCCGACAAGAGCGCGGAGCAGATCTCGGGAGGACAGAAGCAGCGGGTCGCCATAGGCCGCGCCCTCATGAACTCTCCCGACATCCTCCTGGCCGACGAGCCCACCGGCAACCTGGACACCGAGAACTCGGCGTTGGTATACGACCTGTTCCGCCGCATCCACGACGAAATGGGTACGACATTTGTCATCGTCACGCACGATCGAGCCATAGCCCAGCAGACCGACCGCATCATCGAGGTCACAGACGGCCTGATCTCTGAGGACGTCAAGAACGAGTACTTGGACGCACCGGCGATCCGGCCCTGACGCAAAGCCCCGCTTAGTCGATCGCGAAAAAGACCCGGCCGCCTTCGCGCGACAGCAGGTCTTGTAGCATGAGAGTGCCTCCGGCGATCTGTTTGGAGGCTACCGCGAACACCACGTTGCCCGATACGGCTTCTCCGCCGGCCACTTCGCTGGTGTCGGTCATGGGCGTCGGCGGCACCACGGATGCCAGGCTGAAGGTATCGCCCTCGTCTCCCACGAACGTGCTGAGGATGTCGATCCAGAAGGTACCCACGTCCTTGCCGACGTAGGTGGCCTCCAGCGTGATGAGGACATAGCGCTCGTCGGGCCCGGGAGGGTCGTTGAACATGTTCTCGTCGAGGATGGCCTGCGTGGCATCGGTCGACACGTCCATGACCCGCACCCTCCAGTCACCCACCCCGGCTTCCTGCCCCACGGGCACGGGTTCTCTGCGCGTCTCCCCGGCGGTCGTGTCGGATCCGTCGTCTATCGGCGCCCCGGTCGTCGTGGTAGTCGAGCCGACGGCGATGACCTTATTGGTCGAGGCAGCCGACAACTCCGAAGTGGATTCACTGCCGTCATCGCCACAAGCGCCGGCAGCAAACACGACGAACACCGTCCACAGCAAAACCGCCGCCGCCGCAGCGGTGCGCCATACCCGGCGAAGCGGTGCCGCCGCAGGGCCACCACCAGACTGCCGACCGAGCTTCACTAGCCCCTCTCTGCTCGGGCCTTCTCGATACGCGCCTTCTGCGCGGCCTCGGCGTCGTCGAGCGATGCGTAACCCAGCCGTTCTACCGTGTTTTGCAGGATGATCTGGGCCGCGCTCTGCCCGTCTGCTTCCAGCTGCATGTAGTGGTCTTCGAGAAGCCGTAGCGTCCTCACACTGTAGGTGCCCAGCTCGCCCCGGTTGTAGGTCTCGAAAGACGGAGTGTGCGCGCTGTCGCCCGAGTTGCGGATGGGCCGGCCTTGGGCACCCACATGCGGATACTTCTCGGCCAACTCCTCCATCCAGCGCACCGAGAGATCCGACAGGCGCTCGATGATCGCTGCCGCTTCGGCGTCCAGCAGGGGCACGTCCGGGGCGATCCGCCTGAACTCGCACGGCGAGGAGTACTCCATCATCCGCGCGTACTTCTCGGTCATGAGATTGCGGCCGGCCGCTTCCGCCTTCTGCAGATCGTCCAGGTAGCTCTCGGCTGTGGCCTGATTCCAGGCCTGTAGCTGGCTGGAGCGCATGATCTCGAACGTCTTGCGATCTTGCTGACACGCCGCCGGCCCGTCTATGCCCTGCACCGAGTGGAACATCTCCCACTCGATGTCGAGTATGCCTCTCATCGTCTCTTGCGTGATATCCATGGTCTCATCTCGCTATTCCGCCATCACAGGTAGGCTTCGTAGTGCTTGGTTCTCTATATTAGCCTGCACCGCGTGCGCGTGGTCCATAAGGAAGTCGCTTTCCGAACCGCTCAACCCCTCCACGGCCAGCTCTGCGATGATGAAAGAGCTGATCTCCTCCACGATGCGTACCCTTTCCGCAGGTGGCGGAGCCGGATCCTCCGAGCAAAGGTCCGCGAAGAGCCGGTAGCAGGTCTCGCCCAACACAGGCAGGTCCTTCAAGCCCCGGTGCATCCACTTGTAGAAGGGCCGGTATCGCCTGTTGAGCAGGTAGACGATCGAGATGGCCGCTTCCATGAAGCTGCTGAGCGCACAGTGGGCCGCCACCAGCTCGCCCCGGGCCACACTACGCCCATAGTTGTATTGCCCCGTCTGCCCGGCCGTGTAGCAGCGGGCGGCCAGCTTCTTGCGCCGGATGTCTTCGGGATAGAAGGCCAGTAACCCGTCGCGGAAGGCGGTGAACTCCCCCAGGGCGTCGCAAAACACCCTGCCGTTGGTAGCCGTCGCCAGGTAGGTCTCGGGAAGCGCTCTCCACTCGGCCAGACTGGCAGGCACATGGTCGAAGCGGATGAACCTGCGGTAGAAGTCCTTGATCTCAAAGACTCCGGTCCGTTTGCCCGCGTGTGGGCCCTCCAACCTGCGCTCGTACCCCAGGTAGTCCTTGGGTAGCTCATCGTAGCGCCTCTGCAACTCCTCGCCGATCGCCACGTGGTCGTCCTCAGTGAGCCAGAGACAGAAACCCGGCCCCCAATCATGATCGCGAGAGAGTTCGTCGTCAAACCCAAAGCACTCCGATCCCTCTCCCACGAGACCTGCCGCGATCCTGTTCTCGTAACCAGGAAAATGCTGGGCCAGCAGAGGCCGGCCATACTCCTCGTAATACCGCTCGGCCAGCTCGAGACCCTTCATGCCGGCGCCGGTCACTCGCCCCCGGTGTCTCCGGACGTCCCGGAGTCTCCGGATGTCCCAGTGTCTCCGCCACCCTCAGCCACACGCATCTTCTCCCGCGCGCGGGCGAGATTTCTGCTGGCCTTCTCCCAATCCGGGTGCTCGGCTCCCAGGACCTTCTCGATGAGCTCGAGAGCTTGAGCGAAGTAACGCTCGGCGGTAGCGTAGTCCCCGCCCATGTAGCCGGCGGCGGCGAGGTTGTTGAGACCCGTGAGGTAGAGCACCGAGCCCTTTCCCTCAGCCTGCTCGTACAGCTCGAGGGTCTGCTCGAGGTACCGCTGGGCTTCCGCGTGCCCACCGGTGCTCATGGCCACCGAGGCCAGGTTGTTGAGGGTCGTTGCGTAGACGGCGTTGTGCTTGCCGCTCTTCTCGAGGACCTCCAAGGCTCTACGGTGCAGCCGCTCGGCTTCCTCGTATCTCTGAAGATCCTGATAGACCAGGCCAAGGTTGTTGAGAGCGCTCAGGTACACAAAATGCTCCGTGCCCACCTGTCGCTCGTAGATCTCGATGGCCTCGGCGAACAACGACTCCGCCTTCTCGTAGTCGCGCTTGATGCGATAGGTCCCCGCCAGGTTGTTGATGCAGGTGGCGTAGTCGGCATTGTCGGTGCCCCGGGCCTCGGCCTCGATCTTCGCGGCTCTTACGAAGGCGTCTTCGGAGCTCTTGAGCTCGCGGAGCGTCCGGCATAGTGAGCCGAGCTCGTTCAGCGCAGCGACGTGGGCGGAAGAGTCTTCGCCCTCCTGCTCGCGCGTGAGTTCCACTGCCTCGCGCAGGAGCGGGAGGATCTCGCGCAGTCTCTGTTCGGCCTGCAGGCCGGCGATCTGCTCTCGTATCTCTTGTAGTCTCTCGGTCACGGCACCCCCTTAGAAGTCGTCACACCAGCTATAACCGCCGGCCACCCTTGTCAAACCCGGCCCTTTACCCGCATCACCCCGGCTGCCATAATGCGAGAGACCGACGCCATCGCTGCGAAGGCCCGTGCATTCTTGCGCACGTTCCTCAAGGACTCCCCCGCTAAGGACGAAGTCTTGCTCGAAGAACAGCTCGACACGAGACCCGTGGCCGTCAGCAGACGGAACCTGGGATTCGTGGTACTTGCGCTCTTCGTCTCGGTACTGCTCGCGGCCATGGACCAGACCATCTTCTCCACGGCCCTCCCGACGGTGGTGGGCGACCTCTCCGGCGTGGATCAGATGCTCTGGGTGGCCACAGCCTACCTCCTCGCCGGTACCATCATGATGCCCATCTACGGCAAGCTCGGCGACCTCTTTGGACACAAGTTGCTCCTGCTGAGTGCGTTGGCCCTGTTCTTGGGCGGGTCTGTGCTCGGTGGGCTCGCGCCCAGCATAGACGTGCTCATCGCCGCGCGGGCCGTGCAGGGCCTGGGCGGAGGTGGATTGATGATCCTTTCGCAATCGGTCATCGCCGACATCGTGCCGCCGCGCCAGAGAGGCACCTACATGGGCATCATGGCAGGCGCCTGGGCGTTCGCATCCGTCCTTGGTCCCGTACTCGGTGGGTGGTTCGCCGACTCCATAGGGTGGCGATGGGCGTTCTGGTTCAACCTACCGTTGGGGCTCATTGCCGTGCTGGCGGTGTGGGCGTATGTCCGCATGCCTCTGCACAAGAAAGCCCGGCGGAAGCTCGACATCCCGGGCATGATGACCCTCGCCGTCGCAACCACCGCGCTCATCCTCGTCATCTCCTGGGGTGGCCGCGAGTACCCCTGGGATTCTCCCCTCATCCTCGGATTGATCGGGCTGACGGTCGTAGTCGCGGGGCTCTTGGTGTTCGTGGAGCGAAGAGCCGCGGAGCCGGTGATACCGTTGCACCTGTTCCGTGATCGCAACTTCAACCTGGTCACAGCGGGGGCCCTGTTCAGCTCGGTGGCCTTCCTCGGCGTCATCGTCTACATGCCGAGTTACCTGCAGATGGTGACGGGCCTCTCCGCGACTAAGGCGGGTCTGCTGGTGGTGCCCTTGGCCGCCGGTATCCAGGTGGGGTCGCTGGGCTCGGGGATCATCGCCAGCCGCACAGGCAAGTACCGGTGGATGCCTGCCTTGAGCGTCCTTCTCATCGGCATCAGTCTCGTTCTGCTCTCCACCCTCGATCCCGATACGTCTCTGACCGTCACCGGCATCTATCTGTTCATCTGCGGCATCGGCACCGGGATAGGTTTCCAGATCCTTGTTCTCATCGTCCAGAACTCGTTCCCCATCACTCAGGTGGGTACTGCGACCGGCGCGCACAACTTCTTCCGGCAGATCGGAGCCTCGGTTGGCTCGGCCGTCGTGGGCACTCTCTTCACGGGCCGCCTGATGGGCCTGCTGGGAGACAGGCTCGGCCCCTGGGGTACAGGCTCTGGAGGTAGTGTCGACCCGCATTCGCTCACCCCGGCGATGGTCGACCAGATGCCCGAAGACCTCAAGACCATCGTGATCACCTCGTACAATGAGGCCCTGGCACCCGTCTATCTCTACATCGCACCACTGATGCTGGTGGCTTTTGTGCTCTTCATCTTCATCAAGCCCAAGCCCCTCGGTCTCACGAACGAGATCCCGGCAGACGCCCGGTCCACGGATGAAGCGAGCCCGGCCGACCTTGCGCAACCTACGACTCCGCCGCTATCCTGACAAAGGCCACCCGACCGGGTAGGCCCGAAAGGGGTACCGTGACAAGCAGGGTGGGCTTCGACAACGACAAGTACCTCGAGGAACAGAGCCGCGCGATCGTCGAACGCTCCGAGCGCATCGGCGGCAAGCTCTACCTCGAGTTCGGCGGAAAGATCGCGTACGATTTCCACGCCGCCCGGGTCCTCCCCGGCTACGACCCCAACGTCAAGATCCGCCTGCTACAGAAGCTCAAAGACCAGGCCGAGATCATAGTCTGCATCTACGCCGGAGCCATCGAGCGACGTAAGATCCGCGCCGACTTCGGGATCCCGTACGATCAGGACGCCCTGAAGCTCATCGACGATCTGCGCGACTGGGGCCTCCTGGTGCGCGCCGTCGTCATCACTCGCTATGAGGACCAGCCGTCCGCGCGGGTGTTCAAAGCGCGGCTCGAACGGCGTGGAGTGTTGGTGTTCACTCATGGTTGCACGCGCGAGTATCCCACCGACGTCGACCGCATCGCGAGCGACGAGGGCTATGGCGCCAACGAGTACATTCCCACCGAGCGGTCCGTGGTCATCGTAGCCGGACCCGGTCCGGGCAGCGGCAAACTGGCCACCTGCCTCTCCCAGGTCTACCACGAACACCAACGCGGCAACGCTGCCGGTTACGCCAAGTTCGAGACTTTCCCCATCTGGAGCCTGCCCCTCAAGCATCCGGTGAACGTCGCTTACGAGGCCGCCACGGTGGAGCTCCGTGACGTGAACCAGATCGATCCCTTCCACTTGGAGGCCTACGGAAAGCAGGCGGTGAACTACAACCGCGATATCGAGGCCTTCCCCCTTGTGGCGCGCATCCTGCAGCGCATCGGTGGGGCAGCCTTCTACCGTTCGCCTACCGACATGGGCGTCAACAGGGCGGGTTTCGCCATCGTCGACGACGACGTGGTGCGCGCCGCCGCCGAGCAGGAGGTCATCCGCCGCTACTTCCGCTATTCGTGCGAATACGCTCTGGGCCTCGTGGAGCAGGAAGATGCCGATAGGGCCAAGCTCCTCATGACCGAGCTCGGCCTGACCGAGGAGCGGCGAGTGGTGGTGCAGCCGGCCCGCGAAGCGGCCGCCGAGGGCGAGGCCCAGGGCAAAGGCAACAAGGGCGTCTACTGCGGCGCAGCCATCGCCCTGCCCGATGGTCACATCGTGACCGGCAAGAACTCCGTACTCATGCACGCCGCCTCTGCCGCTGTGTTGAACGCCGTGAAGCACCTCTCGCGCATCCCGGACGAGATCCCGCTCCTCACGCCCAACGTGATGGAGTCTATCGGCTCCATGAAGAAGGACATCCTACGCATGAAGTCGGTGAGTCTCGACCTGGACGAGATGTTGATCGCTTTGGGCATCAGCGCCACCACCAACCCGGCCGCGCGGGCGGCGGTGAACCGACTCACCGAGCTCTCGGGGTGCGAGTTCCACACCACCCACCTGCCGACCGCCGGCGACGAGGCCGGCCTGCGGCGGCTGGGCCTCAACGCGACGAGCGACCCGCAGTTCTCGACGCGGTCGCTCATCAACGGCTGAAACAGCTCCTCAGGGGCCGGACGCCTGGCGGGAGCCGCTCAGGCCGGCAGGGAGCTGTTCAGGCGCGCGGGGGTGCCTCCCACCGCAGTGCGGCCGACTCCTCCAGCGCCTTCTGCCTGCGCGCGATCCACACCTCGAACAGGTCGGAGCGGTCGTCGGAAGTCGTCTGCGTCCAGTAGTCGATGCGCTTGATCTGCAGCTCTTTTTCGCCGCCCGGCGCCAGTTGGTAGTGGGCGCTCGCGAAAAGGGGCGGCCACGTTCTTCCCGATGTCTCGTCGACGAACTCGAACTCGAACTTGACCACCACCATCATGGCTTTTGTGTCGATGACGTAGTGCTGGGGCCGGATCGCCTCATAGAGCCCGGGATGCACGAAGAGCATCAAGAACTCCGAGCGAGATAGCGGAGGCGTGAAGAAGGGCGGCGGCGTGAACATCCAGAACTCAAAGTCGTCGGCGAAATAGCGGGCCAGGTCGGCGACGTCGTCGACGGTCCCCTGGCTACTGTTGCAGAACTCGAAGTACTCGTCCAACCACTTGGTCACGTTCTCATGGGTCACGTCCATGGCATCTGACCTCCTGACGGGGTGCGATGCTTAGACTGTACCAACTCCAGGCGCCAACACCAGTGCAGCTTTAACGACCAGCGGACCGCCGGACACTCAGTGCGCGGGCTTGGCGACCGGTCTCGGCAGCCCGGCGCGCTGACTCACGCGGAGCTCCCTCGCGGTGAGGACCGCCAACCCCACCACTATCAGGCCCATTCCTGCGGCCTCCGCAGGGTTCGGCTGCTCGCCCAGCTGCACCCAGGCCGAGAAGACCCCCACCACCGGCACGGCCATGCTACCGAAGCCGGCGGTGTTGAGCGGCAACTTCTCCAACGCAAACAACCACAGCACCCAGGCGATGGCGTTGGCGGGTACGGCGCTGAAGAAGAGCGCTGAAACGAAGCCGGCGTCCCAATGTGGTAGCCCCTCCGCCGTCAGAAAGGCGGCCACCATCAGCGGGATCGAGCCGAATATGCCCTGCCACGCGATGAACGACAATGGATCGACATCGTGATGGGCCCGGACGTGCCGCACGATGAGCGATGCAACAGCCCACGAGATCCCCGCCCCCACCGCGAGGAGGCTGCTGGTGAGACCCCTCAGATGCCAGGGCTCGAGTAGGAACACAAGACCACCTACCGCGAGACCCACCGCGACCCATTGGAGGTCTTTGATCGGTTCGCGGAGCACCAGCCACGCGATGAGGAGGAGCCAGACCGGCATGGTGTACGTGAGAAACGAGACCTTGCCCACACCGCCGAGGTACACGGCGAACATGGACAGCCCCGCGGAGCCGCTCGTCTGAAAGAGGCCGAACAGCGCCGTCCACCCGATGGCCTTGGGCCTCAGCGGGCGGCGCAAGACCGCCGCCACCGCGAAGATCGAGAACGCCCCGAAAAGATTACGAAGTACCGAATAGGTGAACGGCTCGGCGTCCTGCAGGCCCACCTTCATGACCACCCAGTTATAGCCCCAGAGAAGCGCCAAAAGGATCAGTGCACCGAAGGGTAGAGAGACTGACTGTGCAGGCTTCAGCGTCAGTGTCGTCTCTCTTTCACTACTCTCGCAATCGCAGGCTCATAGAGCCCATACGTGGTGGACCGGGCGCGTGTTCGGAGGAGGTCACCGGCCGAGCAGGGACTTGCGTCCCCGTCTCATCGCAGGCTGAAGCAGCCTTCGGCTACCGAGAAAGGACCCCCTCCATTCATACAGTAGACGGCGGTACTAGATTAGCACTTCCCAAACGGAAGACAAGTGCTCAATCGACGACCGGGCGAGCCGCCCTGGCGATCTTCAACGAGAACAGATACGAACCGATCAGGATGACCGTCAGCGCGATCATGAAGAACGGGATCGCATCAAGGGAGAGATGGCGAGCGACGATGCCGGTAAGAGACGGGATAGTGGCTGCCCCCACCCCCATGGCGGCTATCTGGATGCCGATGGAGTTGGGGGTGTGGCGCTCGCCCACCCGGCGGGAAGTCCCCGAGAGAAAGGCCGCCAGTATTGGCGCGAGAGCAAGCCCGATGATGGCACAGGCGACGAGGTTCAGAACCCCGGGCACGTTCACCGCGAGGAGAGCGGCTCCCATCAGTGTGAAGACCAAGCTGCCGACCACCAACGCCCGTTCTCCAACACGCCGAGTGTAGAAACCGGCCACGATCCTCCCCACGGTGAAGATCCCCCAGTAGCTCGCCATAAAGAAACCGGCCATGCGCGGCGAGACCTCCCGCGACTCGGTGAGTAGCGTGTAGGCCCAGCTCCCCAGAGCGACCTCGATGCCCATGTAGAGGAAGAAGAGAAACATGCTCAGCCATACCCGCCACTCCCGCAGGGTCTCGAGCATGGGCACGTCCTGGTGATGGCGCCGCGGCACGTCACTCTCGCCCTCCGTCCCGCCGAGCCCTGCGGCGCCCTCTCCGCCCTCCAGAACTTCGGCTCGGCCGGGGCTCTTCTTGTCGTCCCAGCGGGAGACCGTGAGGGTGAAGCCCACGGCAAGAATGAGCTGCAGAGCGCCCACGATCGCATAGCCCCATCGCCAGCTGCCCATGGAGCCGATGGCCAGAGTCATGATCACCGGGCCCAGCGTCGCGCCGATGCCGTAGACTGCGTGCAGCCACTGCATCATCCGTTCGCCGTAATGCGCGGCTACGTAGATGTTGAGTGCGGCATCGATGCCCCCGCTCCCCAATCCCAACGCCACGCCGAACACCACAACGACCCACCAACGGGGAGCCAACGCGTAGCCCACCAGGGCCACTCCGGCAAAGAAAGTGCTGGCGGCAAGAAGGGCGCCAAGACGGAAACGAGCCGTGAGGCGGCCCGCGAAGAAGCTGGTGGAGAGATAGCCGGCCGTCGTCGATACAAAGAGGGCGCCGAGCGAGTCGAGTGGCAGAGAGAAGGTGCCGCGTATAGACGGCCAAGCGACCCCCAGAAGCCCATCGGGAAGACCTAACGAGATGTAGGCTACAAACGCCAAGAAGCCGACGCCGAGGCCCAGACCCACCCGCTTCTCTTTCGGTGTCAACCTACCCATAGCCTACGCTCCTCGTCGTTCTCATGTTCAGTCAAGACACGCGAGCTGCCGTGACAAAGGCTTCATCGGTCGAAAAAAGCCGACGCGGGGAATCGAACCCCGGACCTGCTCATTACGAGTGAGCCGCTCTGCCATCTGAGCTACGTCGGCACGTGATATGCGACACGGCACTGTTAAGCGCCGTGGGCGCTTTAGTTTAGAAGTTCACGGGGTGGCTGACAAGACCCACAGGGGCACAGGATCGCCCAGACCGCGACCCGGCCGGCCGTGGCTAGGCGCCGGAGCCGCTACCGCCACCCGCGCCGCCTCCACTGCTGGAACCGCCGCCCCCGCCGCCGGCCCCGGACTCGCCCCCTGATCCGCCACCGCCTGACGACCGCCGTGGCCTGCGCCGTCTTCTCGACTTGGACGTGGTCCCATCTGCGGTCTGTTCGCCGCCGCCACCCTCGGTCGGCTTGGCCTTCCGGTCGCCCTCGCCGCCAGGCGTGCGATCGCCCTTGGGCCGGCGGTCACTTCGTTGGCCTCTTGGATGAGCCGGCCTCGCCTTGGAACCGCCCTCTCCGGGAGCACCACTCTTGCCACCCTTCGACTGATCTGCACCCGCCGCGGCAGCCTCCGCGACGCCGTCACCCGGAGCCCGGCTCTTGCTTCTTCGCCGGCCGCGACCCCGCCGGCTCCGCCCTTGGCGCGACCCCTCGGCCACCACCACTTCGACGGGTTCGCCATTCTCACCGAGGACGACATCGGCCTCCACCACCGGCAAGCCGTCGTCGACCTGCGCCAGGCGCTCGATACCCATCGGGCTATCCAGCCAAGATACGGCAAGAGGCGGCTCGACCAGCGGCGCCTCGGGTATCACCAGCAATCCACCGTCTTCCCGCTCCTCGCAGGTGCTGAGCTTGACCTCGGTGTTCGAACCGTCTTCGAAGCGGACAACGATCGCGTCCTTGGTGACGTTGTAGCCACACACCACTGCTTCGCCCGCCGGTGTTGACACGGGAGTGCCTTTCGCCGGAGCCTCTTTGCGAAAACGCACGTATTGCTCCTGCTCATATTTCAGGCAGCACATGAGCCGGCCGCAGAGACCCGATATCTTCATGGGGTTGAGAGGCAGGTTCTGCTCTTTGGCCATGCGGATAGACACGGGTTCATCGTCACCGGCGAAGAGAGTGCAGCAGAGCCCACGCCCGCATGGACCCAGGCCACCCACCATCCGAGCCTCCTCGCGGGCCCCCACCTGACGGAGCTCTATGCGCATCTTGAGGGCTTTGGCCAGGTCGGCCACCAACCCCCGGAAGTCCACCCTCTCCTCGGAGAAGAAGCTGAAGGTGATCTTCTCTCCGCCGAATCCGATGTCGGCGCCCACGAGCTTCATGTCAAGCCGGTGCTGTGCGATGAGGTCCCGGCAGGTATCCATGGCCTGCCGGCGCAGCCCCTCCGCTTCGGCCTGGCTCTCCAGATCCCTACCAGTGGCCACACGGACGACCTTCTTGAGGGGAGCTGGGAGCTCAGAATCATCTATTGTGCGAGGCGGCTCGACGACCCGGCCGATCTCGGGACCGCTACTGGTCTGCACGACCACTTGGTCTCCGCGCTCTAACTCGAGTCCGGCAGGATCGAAGTGATAGATCTTCACCCCGCCGCGAAAAACGACCCCTACGATATCGGCCACTGAATCAGGGCCTCCTTAATGGATCGGAACATGTCCCCGATTGTGCATCGGGCGTCAACATTATACCGGAGCCGCTCTTGGGCCTTCTGCACGGCCGCCAATGCCCGCGTGTAAGCAGGCATCCCCCCGGGGAGCACCAGCGCCCGCAGCTGGTCCAGGCGGTCCTGGTTCAGCACTGCTTCATCGGCCCCCACCGAGACCAGGCCGAGGTCGCGATACCAACCGGCGAAGATCTGAGTGGCGGTCTGGAGACCCTGGGCATGCAGACGCCGTTGTTGCCGCTTGACTCTAGTCTCATGACGCTTCTTCAGCCAAGCCTTGGTCCGAGCGTCCCCGGCCCAGTCCAGCGCGCGCTCGAGCTCCTCGTCAAGCCCTGCCACGCGCTCCACGGCCCTCTTCTCCAGATTCGTCATGATGTCATCGAGGGCCACCTGCACGTCCATGAGACCCGCCCGCGGCAGATCCCGGGCCAGATCGAGCAGGAGGTCGCGCTCCCGGCGAGCGCTCGCGGAGGTGACCAGCTCTCTGGCGTACTCCAGATTGCCCCCGGCCACTCGCGCCACCATGGCGGCCTCCCCGTCGGGCAGGCCGAAGCGGCTCATGAGGTCTGCCGCCAAAGCCGGAGTCGGGACCGGTGAAAAAGCCACCGGTTGACACCGGGAGGCGATGGTGAGCAAGAGCCGCTCTGGATGGTCGGTGACCAGGATGAAGTGTACGTGGGCCGGAGGCTCCTCCAGCGTCTTCAAGAACGCGTTGGCCGCCTCGGCGTTGAAGGTGTCGGCCTCAAGGAAGATGTAGACCTTGGCTCGAGCCTCGACCTCATACGGTCGATACGCGGCATGCGAGACCACCTCTCGGATCTGCTCCACCCGTGTGATCGTGCCCTCCGGAGCGATGATCTCCACATCCGGATGCAGACCTTCCAACACCCGGCGACAGGTGGAGCAGGCCCCACAGCCTCTGTCGGGACATGCCAGCCCCGCGGCGAACGCCACGGCCGCCTCGCTTTTCCCCACCCCCGGTGGACCAGTGAAGAGATAGGCGTGAGAGGCCCCCTGCTCGAGCGCCTTGGTAAGGAGCGACACGGCCAACGGCTGACCAACGATCTCGGAAAACAGCGTGCTCACCAGACCTCCGGGGCAAACGCTCCTAGTGGCTGAACAGCTCCAGCTCCTCTTCGACCACAGCCCGCACCCGCTCTTGGACCTCGACCTCGCTTCCACCGGCATCCACACGGCGGATGCGGTGCGGGTGCAGCGCCAGCAATTCACGGAAGCCGGCAGCCACGCGCCTGTGAAACTGGTCGTCTTCGGCCTCCAACCGGTCCGGGACGGCGTCCAAACGACCGGTACGGATGGAGTCGTCCAAGTCCAAGAACAGCGTGAGGTCGGGGAAGAGACAACCTGTAGCCCAGACGTTGAGCGTGATGATGTCGTCGTGACCGAGATCCCGCCCGTAACCCTGGTAGGCAAGAGAGGAGTCGAGATAGCGGTCGCAGAGCACTATCTGCCCGTCCGCCAACGCCGGCCGGATGACCTCATCGACCAAGTGCGCCCGCGCAGCGGCATAGAGGAGCGCCTCGGCGCGCGGGGACATGCCATGATGCCGGGGGTCGAGCAACACGTCTCGGATAGCCTCGCCCACCTCTGTACCGCCGGGTTCGCGGCTCACAAGAACCACGTATCCATGCTCCCTGAGCGCAGCGGCCAGTAGCTCCATCTGTGTTGACTTTCCACACCCGTCGAGCCCCTCGAAGCTGATGAAGACGCCCTTCAGCCCACTGCCCATCCCAGCAAGGACGGAGTCATCGAGCGTGGCGTCCTCGGGCGGATCTGCCGGGTCGGTCGAGACGGTACTCACCTCGTCACTCCTGGCTCTCTCGCGCACGACTCTCGCAGGACCTCCCCCGCCTCAGTCGTCATCGGTGGCCGCCGTTCGAGCGGCCACCTCAGCGCCAACCGGCTCGGCCGCTGCCTTCGCAGTCCTGCGTGTCGTGGCCGCCTTCCTGGCCGCGGGCTTCTTGGCCGCGGAAGACTTCGTTGCACCGGTCTTTGCCGTGGACTTCTTCGCCGCGGGCTTCTTCGCCGCGGGCTTGGTACCGGCCCCGCCGCCCGCCTCCGCCTCGGCCGCGCTCTGAGCGGCCCGGGCCGCCTGCTTCTTCCGGTATTCGTCCTTGGTCGGGCAGTAGGGGTCCAAGCAGAGTATCCACGGGCGGCGACCACCCAGGATCTTGATCTTCGGACTCCCACACTGCGGACAGACCTCGTCGAGCCCGATAATGTCGCCCCTCTGAGGCAACGGATACGTCTGGTCGCACTCCGGGTAACCCTCGCAGCCGACAAAACGCTTCTTGGTGGTCTTCGACCGGATGACACGCAGCTTGTTCTTGCCACACTTCGGACAGACACCGAGTATGCGGTCGTCGGTGATGCCCTCATAGATCTTGGCCGCCACCTGCTCCCGGTTCTGGGCCAACAACCCGTACGACTGCCGCAGCAGGTCACGCGAGATCGTCACGACCTGCTCTTTGGTGAGATCGCGGACCGAGATGAGGTCCATATCTTTCTCCAGCTCCGCGGTCATCTCCGGTGAGGCTATGCGCGGTGCGAACTCCTGCATGGCCTCGGCCATCTTCATGCCCATCTCGGTAGGCTCCACCGGGTTGCCATGCACGTAGCCTCGATCGTAGAGGTTCTGGATGATGGCATGCCTCGTGGCCTTGGTCCCGAGGTTGTGCTTCTCCATGAGCTCTATCAGCGTCCCCTGACCGTACCTTGACGGGGGCTGGGTCTCTTTGGCCTCCAACTGCTTGTCGACCAACTCCACGAGGTCGTCCTTGTTGAGCAGCGGCAGTTCCAGGTCTTTCTGACGGCTGTAGGGGTAGTACTCGAGCCACCCGGCATGCACCACCCGGCTGCCGCGGGACACAAACGGCTCCCCCCCCACTGCCAAGTCGACGCGGTTGGACTCCATGACCGCGTCG
>Ga0123334_1002344_pt1 | contig 22003 bp, 21 predicted proteins | sample BiotimSIPDNA_FD_89706 | JGI IMG/M metagenome (GOLD analysis project Ga0123334, IMG submission 89706) | Anaerobic biogas reactor microbial communites from Washington, USA - Biogas_R1 time_0 SIP DNA | ecosystem: Engineered > Bioreactor > Anaerobic > Unclassified | place: Washington, USA... | reverse complement strand
CGCGGTTGGTTACAAGAATTTTCATCCATTTTGCACGAGGCGCAGCACCTTCATCTGTTGTGGGTTCCTCGGTTGTGGGTTCCTCTCGCAAGGAACTGAGTAATTCAGCGGCTTGGGTGGCGGTAATAGTGCCAGTCTCAACCATCTTTAGAATGCGTAGTTTTTCGTCGGTCATGTTATTCTCCTGTAATAAAAGGTTCATCGCCTTGCAGATAACGCAGGGCCTGGTCTGAGTCGATTCGCCCGGCTTCAAGATCGTCCAGGATAGCCTGGCGTTCGGCAGCGTTTGGCTTTTTGCTATACAGTTCTGCCTGGAAACCCAAGGCTGTAATCAACTCATTTAAACGGTTTTTAAGCGTTGGATAGGACATACCTAAAATTTCCTCCATGCGGTTAAGGCGTCCCTCAGCGCGCACGAAGGTGAGCATAAAGTGGCGTTGTTCTTCGATCAAGCGACTAAACGGATCAACGGGAAGCAAAAAAGAGCCTTCAATCGTTGTACCGCAGCCGTCGCAATGGTAACGCGTAATACGCACTTTGCTTTGGCAAATGGGGCATGTGTTGGTAAATTGCATCGTTTTTATTGTCCTTTCCATAATTTAGCTATCTTCAATGCTTATTTTACACATATAATCAATAAAGTCAAGTTAAAGTTGTAAGAAACTTAATACAAGCATTAGGAAGAATAAAGAAAATCAATAAAGAAAGAAAGAAAGTTTAATCCATTGGCGTTTTTTGTGCCTGCGTACGATGGCGAACTTTGGTATAATTCTAACCAGCAATAAAAATCAATAAGGAGTCTATCTAATCCATGAAAATCGTTGAATGTATTCCCAATTTCTCTGAAGGTCGCCAACCTGAAGTTGTTAAAGCCATTGTAGATGCGGTTGCTGCCGTTGAAGGTGTGCGCGTTTTGGACTATAGCTCTGACCCTGACCATAACCGTACCGTGCTCACTTTTGTGGGCGATCCCAAGGCGGTTGAAGAAGGCGCCTATGCTTGTGTTGCAAAAGCAGCTGAGCTCATTGACCTTAACACCCATCATGGCGAACATCCCCGCATGGGCGCGACGGACGTTGTGCCTTTTGTGCCGATTTCAGATGTGACCATGGCGGATTGTATCGAGATGGCGCGTCGCTTGGGTAAGCGTGTGGCTGGGGAATTGAACATTCCGGTTTATTTCTATGAAGAAGCCGCAATCCGCAAAGACCGCGTGAATCTTGAAGATATCCGTCGTGGTGAGTTTGAAGGCATTAAAGAAACGATAGCCACAGACCCTTATAAAGAACCTGATTTGGGCCCCAAAGTGATGGGTTCTGCCGGTGCGACGGTAATTGGCGCGCGCCAACCTCTGGTTGCCTATAACATTTTCCTGAATACGGATGATGTGAGCATCGCTCAAAAAATCGCCCGTCGAACGCGCCATTCCAATGGCGGTTTCCGCTTTGTGAAAGGTATTGGGCTTTTGGTAGATGGGCTGGCACAGGTTTCAATGAACCTGACTGACTTTCGCCGTTCGCCCATGGCGCAGGTGACCGAATTTGTGCGTCGTGAAGCCCAACGCTATGGTGTAGGCATTCATCATACTGAGATTATTGGCCTTATTCCCATGCGCGCGATGGTCAACGCGGGTAAGTGGTATATGCAAATCGATGAATTACAAGATGAGCAAATCCTGGAGAATCAGGTCTTTGGTTCACAAAGTTCAGAATCTGCTGGCGAAAATATCTATGGCTTTATCGACGAGGTTGCGGCAGGCACACCTGCTCCGGGCGGCGGGTCGTCAGCAGCTTACGCGGGTGCGTTGGGCGCCGCGCTGACCTTGATGAACGCGCGTCTGACAGTGGGCAAAAAACGCTATGCCGCTGTTGAACACGAGGTTTTTGAAGTTATTGAGCAAGCTGAACCTTTGCGTCAGGCGCTCACCGAAGGCATTGAGAAGGATGCCAAGTCTTACGATGGCGTTGTTGAAGCGATGCGTTTACCCAAGGGAAGTGATGAGGAAATCGCTGTCCGTGATGAGGCGATTTTGAAAGCCAGCCTGGTGGCTGCACAGGTACCTTTGCAAACTGCCCGCGAATGTTTAGCCACGTTGAAGCTGGCCTGTCGCATGTGCGAAATTGGCAACGAAAACGCGATTTCTGACGCGGCAGCTGGCGCGCATATGGCTAAAGCCGGTTTTATGGCTGCGGGCTTGAATGTGCGCATCAATCTCCTGGGCTACGACGACAACCAAGACGCCCAAACCCTGAAAGCTGAATGGGACGAAATGGCGAAAGAAGTTGATGTCTTAATGAGCGCGATGACTGTTACAGTACACGAACGGATGGGAATCTAAGGGATATGACCCAGTCGAAGTTTTGGCTCGAAAAAGCAATCGAAGATTTAACGCCATCAGAATGGGAGTCTTTGTGTGATTTCTGTTCAAAGTGTTGTCTGCACAAGTTTATTGAGCCGGGCAAGACAGAAGTGCTGTTTACCAACGTGGTTTGTCGTTACATGGATATGGAAACCTGTCAATGCAGTGACTACGAAAACCGGCATGAAAACGTGCCCGATTGTGTTTTACTGACCCCAAAACTGGCAAAGGGTGCCAACTGGTTGCCTAAAAACTGCGCCTATCGTTTGGTGGCGGATAGCAAGGATCTTCCCTGGTGGCATCCTTTAAAGACTGGTAATCCCGAAAGTACCCGCAAAACCGGAAATTCCGTGTATGGGAAAGTTGTCAGCGAGGATGAGATCGACCCGGAAGATCTCGAAGATATGGTTGTGAATTGGTTTAACTAAGAAACCGAAAATCAAGGTAAAATAAAGGTGATATCCAAAGGAGGCAAGATGGCTGCCGAAAAGAAGATTGATAAATTACTCATCGCGGTTGTTCAAAGCCAGGACAGTGATCTTGTGGAACATGTCCTGGAAGAGACAGCTTGCGTTTTTGGAAAATTGCCCAGCGCGGGTGGCTTTTTGCGCGAACGCAATGTTACCTTTTTAATTGGATGTTCAAAGGATGACATCCCCGCGATAAAAGACTTGCTGGCTTCTACTGCCAAAAGACGGGTGAGTTATTTGGCTACGCCAATTGATAACGCGCCTTTTCCGGTTTTACTCCCAACGGAAACAGTGATTGGTGGCGCGAATGTTTTTGAATTCGATTTAGATTATTTTGAGGAGTTCTGAGATGAAACTCATTATTGCTATCATACAGGATGCTGATAACGATCGGGTATCAGCCGCGTTGACGGATGAAAAATTCCGGGTGACATTTATTGCTTCCACAGGCGGTTTTTTGCGCAGTGGCAGAAGTACGTTGCTCATCGGTACAGATGAAGCCCGTGTGCCACGCGCGCTTGAAATTATCCGGGAAGTTAGCGCAGCACCTAAAAACGAAAACGAAAAACGCGCCACGATTTTTGTGCTAAATGTTGAGGCATTTACCCAGCTTTAGTTCGATAAGTGAGGACAAAATGAATGTTGGTAAGAGTTTTACGTATGCTTTTGATGACCCTGATTGGTTTTCGAAAATCTGGAAACCAGTGCTCTGTTGTTTAATCCCCTTCATCGGTGGTTTTGTTCTGCAGGGCTACTTCATGAATGTGATTAAAAATGTGGCGAATGGCGAATCAAGGCCCTTATATCATATGGATTTTGAAAATGAATTAAAGACTGGATTTAGGTGGTTTTTGGTTCAATTTATTTACGCTCTCCCCATTATTTTGGTTAGTGTGGGGGTAATGTTGTTAATGCCTGTCACTATGAGCGTGTTCGAACCGGGTTCTAATCCAACCGGGGTCGCTTTTAGCCTGCTCGGTCAACTTGGTATTTCAACGATCAGCTATATACTCAGCGCCTTTTACATGTTTGTGCTTCCTATCGTCATGACCAATGTCGCGGTGAAAGAAACATTCGCGGCAGGATTTGAGTTTAAAGAAATGTTTGCTATGGTCAAGCGTAATATTTCAGCCTGGTTGTTGGTTTTGGCAGGTCAATTGATTGCCGGAATCATCGCGCCCCTTGGCGTTTTCTTCTTCTTCATTGGTATTTTTGTAAGCCTCACCTATGCCAGCTTGATGACATCTTATCTCGCTGGTCAGGCTTACCGGGAATCACAGCTGCTAAACACGCCACCCCAATACTACTACCCACCTAATTATTAATAAGCTTGTTTCTAACGAGGAACCCACCCGCGAAAGTATAAGGTGGGTTCTTTTTTATTTCGTGTGAAACTAAAAACGAGAGCCATTCGTTTATTCGCTAAAGCTTTCTACCTTATAGATAGAGACATCGAGGCGCTTTGTTTTCCAGAGGCCACCTTCCGCACCCATTTTATGACAGAGATGGGTGAGGAAGTCTTCAGGCTTGGGGAGTTGTTCCCATACCTGTGGCAAAAAAGTCGCGCGACGAAAACCGTCTTCAAGGATGACCCCATCCTGATAAGGTGTGAGTAATTCAGGAAGTTCGTTTGGGTTCGAATAGATTAGTGGCTGGGGTATTGTGAGGCGGGAGATTTCGATCAGAATATGTGGCAGTTCGTGCGCTTGGACTCTGGGAAAGCGGGGATCTTCGGTGGCGGCTTGTTGAGCGCGCAATTGCACATCTTTTGCGAGGGCTTGGCTTGCCATGATCGTGCCGATGCAACCGCGCAGATGGCCTGATTTGCTCAGGGTAACAAAGGAGGCGCCGATGTCCATTAATGCCGAACTTAAGGGATAGGAATTCAGGTTCTTTTCTGGGAGATCATCAACCGCCGCGATAATGGCATCGCGAGCGATGATGAGCAAGGTGTTTTGTTCCTGCTGATTGAGTTTTTGGGTCATTTCAACTCCTTTCTCTGTGGTTATTATACAGTTTTTAATGAGTGATTTACATTGTTCACTATTCGAAATTAAGGTAAGATTAGTTCATGCGTTTTGATGATACCAAAGAAGAAGAATCTTCTGATGACGAGTCTTTAAATATAGAAAAATCATTAGAGGATGAAAAACCATCAAGTCCTGAAGATGACTTTGATTTAGACGAAGAGCCCGAAGGAGAAGAGACTGTAATCCAGAGTCAGGAACTCATTCGAGGCTTGGTTCCCACCCAACAGCTGAGCCAAAGCTCACGTGTCGCGGCAACCCGCAAGCCACGGGTAACCTTGCAGGCTCTTTTTACGGTCATCTTCGCGGCTGCCCTGGTGGCCACTTTGTTGACCCTGTGGATGCCAAGTGCTTTTACCGGGGATACCTTGTCTGAACAATACGTTGGCGCGATTACCGCGGTTGGACAGGCGACTGAGCAAGCTGAAGAAGGCATCATGGTTTCTTTGCCCGCTGAATTCCCCGACAATAAAGTGGGCATTCTCATTGGCAATAAAGGACGTGATGAGGGCGAAGTCTGCTCGAATGGCTTAACTGAAGTGGAAATCAATAATAATGTCGCCACTTACTTGCAACAAGCTTTGATTGCCAAGGGTTACGAAGCAGAACTGCTTGACGAAACGGATCCGCGATTGGTTGGATATCAAGCCACGATACTCATCGCGCTGCATTGTAATTCGTGTGAATATATTAACGATAATGCGACTGGCTTCAAATTTGCTATTATGCCTTCAGATGTCAAAACCATTGACCGCGAAGCTTTGACAAAATGCTTGTCAGACCATTATGCAAAGACGACCGGATTGAAGTATCATTATCAAACGACAAGTAATGAGATTAGAAATTATCAGCCTTTTGACCAGCTTGACCCCCTCACCGAGGCGATGATTTTTGAACTTGGCTATATGAATCTTGACCAGGATATTTTATCTAATCGCCCACAGGTTTTAGCTGAAGGTATTGCTGAAGGCTTAAACTGTTATTTGGGTTCTGATTAGCCCTTGTGTAACGATATGGAAAGATCCGATAAAAACCCATCCGTCTTACTTGCTCAGGCCAAACAAGCCGTTTTAGCAGGTGACCGTGTTAAGGCTGAAAGCTTAGCGTTGGACTTGCTTAAACAAGATGCCAACAATCTTGATGCCACCTTGATTATGGCGGGAATCACCGAACCACAGGTCAGTGCCTATTGGTTAAAGCGCGCTTTGGATATTGACCCAGGCAATCCCATCGCCTTGCAGGGTATGCGCTGGGCGAGCGCTGAAATCAGGCGCAGTACCGCGGCCGTTTGGCAAGCGGCTTCTCCAGTTAAACTGGATGAAATTGAAGAAACCCCTGCAGAAACAAGTGAAGCGGAATTCACTCAGCCCGTTCAAATTGCTACTGTTCCCGTAGCAGTGGTGTCAGCCTCGAAGCCAAAAGCGAAGAAACGTCGTTTCCCGTGGGCTTTGCTCATTCTTGTAATGATCGCGGGTTTGGTCTTGTTTGGTTTGTACTCCTTTGGTGTTGTGCGCGTTAAACCTGTGGCTGGGGCGCAATTCGTGTTAAAAAGCACGCAGGATGTGCTTGTTAATCCAAGTTTGACCCCCACCAATACTTCTACGCCCACGAATACGCCTACACCAACCAACACGCCAACACCAACCCAGACCAGTACCCCAACACCGACCAATACTCCTACGCCGGTACCGACAGATACCGCAGTACCCACTGTTCCGGTTGAGGTTTGGGTACCTCCCGATCCAGAACCTCCTGAAGAGAGCTTCGATGGGAAGTGGATTGATGTCAATCTCAGTCAGCAAATGCTTTATGCTTACGAGGACGAAACCCTCATAGCCTCTTTCCTCGTTTCGACAGGGTTGCCTGCAACGCCAACGGTTACCGGCACGTATAAGGTTTGGATCAAGCTTCGTTATGATGACATGGTGGGGCCAGGCTATAACCTGCCCGATGTTGAATACGTAATGTATTTCCATCAGGGTTATGGTATTCATGGCACTTACTGGCATAATAACTTTGGATATCCTATGAGCCATGGCTGTGTTAACATGCGCAATGAGGACGCGGCATGGTTATATAATTGGGCTTTTGTGGGGATAACGGTAAACGTTCATTATTAATATGGAAAAATTGGAACTTACACGACGGCGCTTTTTACAGGCAATCGGTTTTGGTGCCTTAAGCCTGGCTCTGCCTGCTCCCAAACCGGTTGAGGCTCGGCTTGGCACAATTGGGCCAGACACGCCTTTGGGTCGCGTTTTGTTGCATAAGTTGATGGTTTTTGAGGAGCCGGATTTAGCCTCAGCGACAAATGGCTTTTATATCTATGACGATATTATCCGGCTGCCAAAGATTTTTTACACGAAATCGGTTCACGGCAAACAGCTCGGTTGGTATCAGATGGGCGATAACGCCTTTATTCAGGCTGGATGGGTCCAACCGGTTTACAACCGCCCCAACCCGATTGTGGATGAAATCCCGGAAAAGGGATGTTTGGGCGAGATTACGGTTGGTAAAGCGCCGGTTTATTACGCGGATGGTGGTCGTAATTACATGCGCACTTTTTATTACGAGAACACCTTTTGGGTGATTGGCAAGCATATTGATCCTAATGGGGTTCCTTATTATGAACTTTGGGATGACTTAGGCAATGGGTCGTGGTTTGTGCGCGCGAGTTCCGTGCGCATGATTCCTCCCGAAGAGCTCACTCCGCTTAGTCCGGATGTCGCTCCTGATGCCAAGCGTTTGGAACTTAACCTCAACCATCAGCGTCTGCGTGCTTTTGAATATGACCGGTTGATATTCGAGACCATTGTGGCAACGGGTAAAATTGATGGCTCGACCCCGGTCGGGCGATGGTCGACCTCACGCAAGCGACCCTGTCGGCGCATGATTAATGAACCGACCAATCCCAACATCTATGACTTGCCGGGTGTGCCTTGGGTGTCTTATATCACACCGGATGGTGTCGCGTTCCATGGCGCGTACTGGCATTCAAATTGGGGGATTCCAAGCAGTAACGGCTGTATCAATATGCGCCCGATGGATGCCAAATGGCTCTATCGCTGGTCCTTGCCCACTGTGCCGCATGACAAGTATTACGAAACAAGCCTGCAAGCCACACGAGTGGATGTAGTGGCAATACCATAATTGTTAACCCGTTTTTTATACCTGAGTGTTACGATACAATAGAATAGCGTGTGATCACCATGGTGAGGAACTGTTCCCATTATCCATAGTAAAACACGTTGAAAGTTGAAAGGAAGACCCTTGAAGAAAGCAGTATTTGAAGGATTGGTTTTTGAAGAAGACGGACAACAGCTTAGTGTCGCTTATGTCGGTTTGGACCCATGTTATGTAATTGATGACGATGGCTTTATGAGGCATATCTCAGCGGAAAAGATTGACCGACAGATTTGGGAAGAATTGACCCGCGGCGTAGAAGGCAATGAAGACTTTTTAAGCCAGAAAGCAGCTGAGATGATGGGACAGGAAGACCCTTTTTCGATTGCTGTGATCCGCTCACAGTTTGAAAAAACGGATGAGCAGTTTGCCCAGCTTCAGGAGATTGGTTTTCCTGAAGACGCGCGCATGTATCTGGGTATGGTTGGTTTTAAAGCGATTGTCAATTACCGTGGTGAGTTAATTGAGCTTAATCAGCCAACAGTTATTGACGACGAAGAATAGAGCGGTATCTGATAAAATGGTATCAGGTGAATGATGATGAGCCAGGCAAATATCATTGATGTTGTTGAAGAAACTTTCGAGATGGAAGTTTTGCAATACTCTCAACACAAACCCGTGGTGATTGACTTTTGGGCTCCCTGGTGTGTGCCTTGTCATATTCAATCGCCTAAATTAGCCAGCCTGGCACAGGAAGCCGATGGCGCCTTTAGGCTGGCACGGATTAATGTAGACGCGCAACTTAAACTGGCAGAAAAACTAAACGTCAAAAATCTGCCACATCTGAAAGCTTTTGTGGGCGGTCATATTGTGGCTGAGTATACAGGTTCGCTGTCTGAAACCAGTCTGAGACTGTTCCTGGATCGCATTTTGCCTCATTCAGGTAGCTTGTTGTTGCAAAAAGGGAAAAGCTTGCTTTTGCAGGGCGATTATAAAGGCGCGGAGGTCGCGCTTGGGCAGTATGTGATCGAGTCTCATGGCGACCCGAGCGGTTTGTTAGCCTATACCCGCGCGCTGCTGTTTTTGGGGCAGGCGGGAGATGCTTTGGCGATTTTACAAAGTTTTCCGGCAAGTCCGGAATATCAAACCGCGCGAAGATTGCGTACACTGGCAGAGTCCTTGGTGGATCAGTCCAATTCTGAAACGTCTCAGGATGATCCTCTCGCGCCGGCCTATATCCGCGCGGTGCGCCTTGCCAAAGAGGGCGATGTGCAGATGGCTTTGGATGGTCTGCTTTTTGTCCTGCGCAAGGACCGCGCTTATCATCAGGGACAAGCCAAAGAGCTATACCTTGGGTTGCTTGAAGTTTTGAGCGATGATCATCCCGAAACCCGGGACTACCGTTCGGATTTGAACACGGTACTTTTCTAAGGAAGTTTGACAAAGGACACGGTTTCCTTCGTTTAGCTTAACAATTCACTTTTTTATGGAGATGCTTTATGCGTATAGGATTAATCCCTGAATTATTCACCCTTGATATGGAACATAATATAAGCCAAATGCTGAAATGGCTTAAAAAGTTTGAAGGCGAAAACCTGGATTTGATTTGCTTTGGTGAAGCTTGCCTGCAGGGCTTTAACGCCTTGAACGCTGACTATGACCATGACGTAGCCATGGCAATCAGTCAGGACGATGAAGTTGTGGCACGCCTGCAGGAAGCCTGTCGCCACGCGAAGACAGGGCTGGGCTTTGGTTATATTGAAAAAGACGCGGGCTTTCTGTACAGCAGTTATATGCTTATCGGCGCGGATGGTTGTTTGCTACACAACTTCCGGCGTATTTCGCCCGGGTGGAAACTGGGTGAGGCTTTCAAGGATGCCCGCTATCGTGAGGGCTCAGATTATGCCAGCTTTGCGTATATGGGCAAGAAGATAACAGTCGCCATTTGTGGTGACCTTTGGCATGAAGATTTAATCGAGCAATTCATGGCGGTGGAATCCGATGTCTTGCTTTGGCCTTTATATACAAACTATGAAATTGAAACCTGGGAATCTGGCGAAAAAGACGAGTATGCCCAACGCGTGGCTTGCCTGAACCGCCCGGTGTTAATGGTCAACTGCTTTGACGAGGGTGAATACATCGCGCATGGTGGCGCTTTTGTTTTTAAACAGGGCAAGGTCAGCCAGGAATTACCTATGGGCGAAAAAGGGTTCTTGCTGGTCAATTGTTAAATTATCGGGAGAAAAATAAAAAAGAAAGGGCTATTTTGTCGATAGCCCTTTGTGTTTTAAAGAGGGTCGTTATTAATCTTCATATTCGTCGGCGTAGTTGTCGAAATAGCCTTGAATGTAAACGATGGGTGTGCCCTTATCGCCAGATCCAGAGGAGAGATCCGCCAGCGAACCGAGCAGGTCGGTGATTTGGCGTGGGGTGGTGCCTTCAGAGCTTTCGGAACTTTTTTGGGCTTCCGCTTTAAGCTTTTCGCGGATGCGTTCCTGAATTTTGCAGGTTAGTTCATCGGAAGGCAAACCGGCGTAATCGTTATCCGCCAGATATTTGATTTTGAGTTCATTGGGTCTGCCACGCAAACCAGATGTGAAGCCAGGTGACACAACGGGGTCAGCCAGTTCCCAAATTCCGCCATAGGGATCTTTAAAGGCACCATCGCCATAAACCATCACTTCAATGGTTTTGCCAAACCGTTCTTTCAGTCGGACTTGGAGCGCTTCCACGAAAGCTTGTGAATCCCGTGGGAAGAGCTTCACCTTGTCTCCTGTGGCTTTATTGGAGCCCAGGAGGCCATATTCGCGATTGTAGCCATGCTCTTGACTGGGTTTGTTGAGAATATGATCCAGTCCGATGACGTTTTTCGCGCCAGCATCCTTGAGTAGCTTGCGGCTCTTAAAGCGAGTATGCACGTCGCAAACGATGATATTCTCCGCCATGTTTGCGATGGCGCGGGGGTCGTTGGCGAAAACAAATTGAACTTCACAGCCTTCTTTTTCGCAAATCTCGCGGTAAAGGTCAATGTAGTTAATGCCGGTAAACTCATGATAGTATTTGGTGAATTTTTGCGAAAAGCCCTCTTCGTCAAAGACGTCCGCATAAGGGTTGACGTTGGCATTCCATAGTTCAGCAGTATTGATGAGTTGGTTGCCAACTTCATCTGTTGGGTAGGAGAGTTCGATGATTAATTTGTCTGCAGCGATAGCAATCCCACGCAACAAAAGCGCGAAGCGGTTTCGACTGAGAATGGGGTGCACAATGGCGATTTCTAATGGCTTTTGTGGAAAGTATTGCCTGACCGAATCGGCGATGTCATTGACATGCGCGTAGTTTCCCTGGCTGCGCGCGAAAACAGATTCGGTGATGCAAAGTACGTCGCGGTTGCGGGGCGTAAAGCCTTCTGCCTGGGCAGCGTTTGCCAAAATATTCGGGAGTATTTCCAGCAAATCATCTCCCTCGTTAATGATTGGCGTTCTTAAGCCACGGATTGTTGTGCCAACTAATCTTTTCATAGTTGTTCCTGCCATTCTTTTTTTCTTGTAAAAGGGTATTGGAGTCCGTCTTTTACTTACAGATTATAGCCGAGGGGGGCTTATCCATCAAGGCAAAAGCTGTGATAACTCATTTTGAGATGTTTCCAATATCCTTGCGATAACGCATGTTATCAAACTTAATCTTGTCAATCGCTTCATAAACTGCCTGGCGCGCGTTGCTTAGGGTATCCCGTCTGGCAGTCACCGAAAGCACACGTCCACCCGCGCTGAGCAGTTTGCCCTCTTTTTGCCGTGTGCCATTATGGAAAATCATGATGTCGTCAGGCAAGCTGTCCAAACCTGTTATCTCAAAACCGCTTTGGTAGCTTTTGGGGTAGCCATCCGAAACCAATATCGTGGTCATGCAAACATTGTCTTCAAAGGCGAGTCGGACGGCTTCTCCCGCCAGGGCTTGCTGGATATTTTCAAGCAAGTCTGAACGCAGGCGGGGCAAAAGCACCTGGGTTTCCGGGTCGCCAAAGCGGGTATTGAATTCGAGAATATAAATCTCGCCATCCTGCACCAGGTAACCGATGAAAAGAATGCCCGCGTAACCAAGGTTCTCAGCTTCAAGACCCTTTTCGATTTTGCGTAAAATGGCGTCAGATTGCGCTTTTAGGGTGGGCGTCCAGTAAGGGTTGGGCGAGATACAGCCCACACCGCCGGTATTGGGCCCATGGTCTCCTTCGTAAATCTTTTTATAGTCCATGGCGGTGTCGAAAGGGTAGACCTTGGTGCCAGAAACAAAACACAGCAGGGATGCCTCAAAGCCTTGCAGATATTGTTCAATGACCACACTCGTGCCTTGGTTTGAAAAGACCTGATCAACAAAAATTTCATGCAAAGCCTGTTGAGCTTCGGTTTCATCATGGCAGATATACACGCCTTTGCCGGCGCAGAGGCCATCGGCTTTGATGACCACCGGATAACCAAATTCCGGCAAGGCATCCTGGGCAAAAGATAAACTTTCACATTTTTTGTAGTTAGCGGTAGGGATATCGTATTTGCGCATAAAGGCTTTGGCAAAAGCTTTGCTACCTTCCAGTCGGGCGGCGGCTTTTTGAGGACCAAAGACTTTTATGCCATCCGCGCTGAGTTGGTCAACGATGCCCTCATTGAGTGGGTTTTCGGGTCCAATAATCACTAAGTCCACTGGGTGGTTTGTTAGCCAGGCGCGAATGGTTTGGGTGTTGTTATCAGGCAGGTTGAGATTTTCAAGCTTACCCGTCGCGCCACCGTTATGGCTTGAAAAGAAAACCTTTTCAAGCCCGGGGTTTTGAGCCAGTTTCCAGGCGATGGCGTGTTCGCGCGCGCCACTGCCAACGATAAGAATCTTCATCGAGCCTCTATTAGTGTCTAAAATGGCGGGTTTCGGTGAACACGAGCGCGATCTCGTATTGGTCGCACAAATTTATTACAGCTTCATCGTGGATGGAACCTCCGGGTGAGATGGCTGCTTTAATGCCGTTGGCATGGAGCAGTTCAACAGTGTCTTCAAAGAAGAAAGCGTCTGATGCCAGCACGGAACCTTCCAGGTGACCAGCACCGCGTTCGATGGCTTTTTCGACCGCCCACGAGCGACGCACTTCGCCAAAACCGTAGCCAACCGTACCTTCGTCTTTGACCAAAACAACGCCATTGGAGCTGATGTGCTTGACAGCTTTCATGCCAAAGATCATGTCGTCCATTTCTTTTTGGCTGGGCTGGCGTTTTGAAACGACGTTGAAGGCCTGATAAAGCACTTTATCATTTTCCTGGAGCAAGGTGCCATTGATGACGTCTTTATATTTCAGGTCAGGGAATTGCGCTTGCATGATATTGGGCGATTTGATCAGGCGAATATTTTTCTTCTTCGTTAGAATATCAAAAGCCTCTGGTTCAAAATCCGGGGCGATAACGATTTCCATGAACATGGTGTTGATTCTTTCGGCGATATGGGGCGTTACCGCGCGGTTGAGGGCGATAATACCGCCAAAAATGGAGACATCATCACAGGCAATCATTTTGTCAAAAGCGATGTTGATATCGTCATCGCAGGCGATGCCGGTGGGGTTACTGTGCTTGACGCCAACCGCGCAGGGACGATCAAATTCCTTGAGCATCATCACCGCGCCGGTAAGGTCGTTCATGTTGTTGTAAGAAATTTCTTTGCCGTGCAGCTGTTCAAAGTCAAAGGTTGTTCGCGTGGGCTGAAAACCGTCCCGGTAAAGAGCTGCTGCCTGATGGGGATTTTCGCCATAGCGCATGCCCGCTTCCAGTTTGAGCGGTCGTGCAAAACGTTCAGGGAACTTGTTGCCAAGTAGATTATTGAAGTAGCTGGAGATCATTCCGTCATAATATGCGGTGAGACTAAAGGCTTTGGCTGCCAGTTGTCTGCGGTAGGCTTCGTCAAGCGTGCCATCCTGCAAGCGTTGAATGACTTCGGCATAATCTTGCGGGTCAACCACGATGGTTACGTCTTTGTGGTTTTTGGCAGCAGCGCGAATCATGCTGGGTCCGCCGATGTCAATGTTCTCAATCATGGTGGCGTCATCTTTGCCCTGATGGAGCATTTCTTCAAAAGGATAAAGGTTGTTGACCACGATATCGATGGTGTTGATTTGATGCGCTTGCAAAGCCGCAACATCTTCCGGAACGTCACGGCGATAAAGGATGCCGGCGTGCACACGGGGATGGAGCGTTTTGATGCGTCCGCCCATCATCTCTGGGAATTGGGTGATTTCTGAAACTTCGCTAACGTCAATGCCTTGCTCTTTCAAAAGCTTGAAGGTACCTCCAGTGGAAATGAGACCAAAGCCCAAATCACGCAAACTTCGCGCGAATTCAACAATGCCGGTTTTATCAAAGACGGATATCAATGCGTATTTCATTATTCTCCTCGTATGTAAACTCTGTTATCTATTATTTCAAGACGGTTGTCGCAATACAGGCTCACCGCTTTGACGAGCAAAGGGTGTTCAATTTCAAGCACCGCGGCTTGGATCTCGGCCGGTTGCCAGTTCTGTTCAAGCGCGATGGCTTCCTGCAGAATGATCGGGCCACTGTCGATGCCTTCGGTCACAAAGTGCACGGTCGCGCCGGAAACTTTCGCGCCACTTTGGTAAACAGCTTCGTGCACGTGGATACCATAGAAGCCATCTCCACCAAAGGCGGGGAGCAGAGACGGATGGATATTGATTATTTTATTTTCGTAATGTTCAAAAAGCACAGGACTTAGAATCTTTAAATAACCAGCCAGGACAATGAGGTCAATCCGATGGGCTTTTAACCTGTCCAGCAAAGCTTTATCGTAGGCGATGGGGTCTGGATAGTTTTTCGCGGAAAGATACTCGCAGGCAATGTTTGCCAGGCGGGCGCGTTCGAGCGCGTAAGCATTTTTGCGGTTTGAGATAAGCAGTTCAATCGAGCCGTTGATTTTCCCCGCTTTTTGCGCGTCAATCAGGGCTTGCAGGTTCGTGCCACCGCCGGATGCCAGTACCGCGATTTTTAGAGCCCGCAAAGTTGCACGTCCTTTTCGCCTTCGGTGATGGTGCCCATGTCAATGTAAGAGATGTGCCGGGCGTTCAGGCTGGCTAGCACGCCATCAATATCCCGCGGTGAAATCACCATGACCATGCCGATGCCCATGTTGAAGGTGCCAAACATTTCTTTGCGGTTCACATTGCCCCACTCTTCCAAAAGACGGAAGATGGGCGGAATATCGTAGCTGGAAACATCCCAGCGCAAGCCCTGTCCTTTGGAAAGCACGCGGGGCAAATTCTCGTAAATACCACCGCCAGTGATATGCGCGAGGGCATGAAGGTCGAAGCGTTCGATGATGGGCAGAAGGTCTTTGACGTATATTTTGGTGGGAGTCAAAAGGGCTTCGCCCAAGGACATCCCCAGGGCATCAATGGGTGTGTCAAGCGAAAATTTTTTGATATCAAAAATAATTTTGCGTACCAGCGAGAAACCGTTGGAATGCACACCGCTCGATTTCAGTCCGATGACATGGTCGCCGATTTGCACCTTGCCGGGCACGATCATTTTGGCTTTGTCCACGATGCCAACAGCAAAGCCAGCGATGTCGTAATGGTTTTCCTGGTAGATGCCGGGCATTTCCGCGGTTTCACCACCGATGAGCGCCATTTCGGCTTGCATACAGCCTTCCACAACGCCTTCAACGATCTGCGCCATTTTCTCAGGAACGAGTTTGCCCGTGGCGATGTAATCGAGGAAAAAGAGCGGTTTTGCACCCTGGCAGAGAATGTCGTTGGCACACATGGCCACCGCGTCAATGCCGATGGTGTCGTGTTTGTCCATGCGGAAAGCAAGATCCAGCTTCGTGCCAACGCCATCGGTACCCGAGACCAAAACGGGTTCTTTATACTCCTCCGTGTTCAGCTTAAACAAGCCACCAAAGCCACCCAAATCCGAAATCACTGCGGGTGAAAAAGTTTTCTTCACCAGCTTTTTGATCAATTGAACTTCCTTATAACCAGCTTCTTTATCAACGCCGGCATCTTTATAGCTTAGGGTCATAACACCTCCTGAATGGGATAAATGCCCGAAAAACATCGGTCGCAATAGTCTGTACCCTGGCAAGCGTCCTTGAGCCCTTCCAGCGAAAGGAAGCGCAAGGAGTCCGCGCCGATATGGGCGCAAATGTCATCCACATCGCGGTCATGAGCGATGAGTTTCGAGGAGTCTGGCATATCCAACGCGAGGTCACAGCTGTGTCTCACCATTGGCGAGGCAATGCGCACGTGCACTTCTTTCGCTCCGGCTTCTTTCAGCATTCTAACGGTTCGCCGTGAGGTGGAACCACGCACAATCGAGTCATCCACCAAAATAACGCGTTTGCCTTTTAAGACTTCTTTGATGGGGTTGAGCTTGATGAAAATATCTTTGGTACGCGTTTTATCATCGGGGTTGATGAAAGTGCGCCCGATGTAGCGGTTTTTGATAATGCCATCTTTGTAAGGGATTTTCGAAGCCTCAGCGTAGCCAATGGCGGCAATCAAACCGCTATCCGGCGCGCCCATCACGATATCCGCTTCGGTGGGGTACTCTTGATACAAATTGCGCCCCATATTGCTGCGCGCGTTGTAAATGGAGACCTGATCAAAGTAGCTGTCAGGCCGCGCTACATATATATACTCAAACAGGCACTTTTTCTTTTGCAGGCGTTTGTTGTACTGGTGAAATTCAAGCTGATTGTCCTTGATGACAACCATTTCGCCAGGTTCGAGGTCTTTGATGAACGTGGCGCCGGTCGAATCCAGCGCGCAGGTTTCAGAGGCGATCACATAGCCCTCATCAAGCTTGCCAACGCAGATGGGTTTGAGCCCCAGGGGGTCACGAAAACCAATCATTTTATAACGGTCGAGATAAATGCCGGCAAATGCCCCATGCAAGGTACTCAGATACGCTTTCGCGCTGACCAATGCCCCACTCAGATTGAGGGTCAGGGGGTAAAGGTTGAAATCGCGGTTGAGGATATTGCCGTCCACCGAAATAAGGCAGTTGACACCTCGGATGGTGAACTCCTTGGGCAGGATGGGCTGATAGGTGTCATAATTTTTATATTCGCCGTATTTCACGTGCCCCAGCCCACGGTCGCCGGGCAGGTTGATGGCGACATCGTCCGGAAAAACACCGTTGATCAAGCCGGTGCCTTTTTTTACAACCACTTTATTGTGATCAAGCATTGCCATGCCGGTGTTCACCTGTCCGCGATGTTGCAAGGCATACAGACCATATAACAGCAGATTGGAAGCAACTGAGCTGTTCGGAGTAACAACGCCAACGATTCCGCTCATTTACTGAATGCTCCTGTCCTGTTCGGCAACGTCTTTGGCAAGCTCCCGCTTGTATTTTAGCAGTTTCTGGCTCAGTTCCGGTGAACTGATTGCCAAAATCTGGCATGCCAGGATGGCGGCGTTGTCGGCGGCATCCACTGCCACCGTTGCCACGGGCACGCCTTTGGGCATTTGCACGATGGAAAGCAGCGCGTCCATGCCCAGAAAAGCAGAGCCCTTGATGGGCACGCCGATGACCGGAAGTGTGGTCATGCCAGCGATGACGCCGGGCAAATGGGCGGCTTTTCCCGCCAGAGCGATAACGACTTTCACATGCTCTTCTTCAAAACCATCCACGCATTCTTTGAGCATATCCAAAGCGCGATGCGCGGAAATCACCCGCGGGCTGTAGCTGATGCCGAATTTATCCAGCATCTCCATCGCTTTCACGGCGATGGGCATATCTGATTTGCTTCCCATAATCAAGGCAACTTTCATGGTATCTCCTAACGAAAACTTTTCGCCAGCTGAGCAAAATGCGGGGGCAGATGGCTGATGGCGAGGTTTTGATAAAGTCCGGGGCTCATGCGTTCAATCAACGCGCGCGAGCCAAAAACATGCCCGCATTTTGAGGCGATGCTATCCACACCGCAATCTGAGGGCAGGTGTGATGTGGTGTTCATGGCAATGATATCCACTTTTTTGGTAAGTTGTTTCAGGTCAGGACAAAGGATGGTCATTTGTCTGCCACTCACCGGCGCGGTGTAGCTGGTTTGGCTTGCTTCAGTAAAGTAACTGTTTTTGATTACCTGAATCTCTTGCATAAAGTGCGTGTAACGGTTGTGTTTGTTGCTGGTGAAGAAGAATTCGTTTTGGATGTCTCCAAAATAACCGGCGTCCACCAGGGCTGCCATGCCCGCGCCAACGCCAAAGATAAAGCCCTGACGCTCGCGCAGCGCCTGCAAAGCGCTGGAAATGGCAGCTTGCTTCAGAAGCTGGGTCATCGCGCCTGCAAAGTTGCCGATCACCGCGCCAAAATAATCGCCATGGGGAATGGCAAAGACGCTTGCGCTGTGGATGGCATCTGCCAACTGGCTGAGGCTGTTTTGGTAAGCCTCAAAACTCTGGGTTTGGAGGATATGCTGCCGCACTTCAAAACCCGCGTTCTCAAAAGCGTGTTGCAGGTCATATTCGCCGGTCGCCCCATCCAAAACGGGGATGAGCACACTCTTGTTATCAAGGCTCAGCGGTTCAAGCGTACGTGTTTCAAAAGCAGGAAGCTGAACAGCTTTCGCTTCCAGAATATTCCCATAGATTGCCACAGTATCCGCCTGGCGTTCTTCCACAAACGCGCGATGGTTGCTATTCTCAACAGTGCGTCCAATGCCTTCAAACAGGCTTGGGTCAAAGTCCACATCCGCGGCAAGTTCAAAAATAATGTTACCCGGAATAAACGTATCCACCAGGTCGGGCTTGAGTTCCAAACCGAGCCCGTTGCCCAAAGCCATATCTTCCAAAGTGAATCGCAAGCCATGCTCGCTGACCGCTGAAGCTGCTAAAACTATACCATCGTGGTGCAGGTCACCAAACGCTTTCATTACACGCTGGAACTGCTCAAAGTCAATCATGCCCTGTGCGTCAAAGGAGATTTTCGTGATAAGAATCAGCGAATTTGCTTGCTTAAACTCGCGCGAGACTGCTTTTCGACTATCTACGGTGTTAACAGCGAAGCTCACCAAACTGGGTGGCACGTCAATCTCATGCCAGGAACCACTCATCGAGTCCTTGCCACCGATGGCAGGGATATCCAGCGCCTTCATCACTTCAAACGCGCCCAGAAGCGCTAAAAATGGCAAGCCCATGCGCTCAGGGTTGCCCTTGATGCTGGGGAAGAATTCCTGCAAACTGAGGCGGATGTCCTCATATTTGCCTGTGAGGGCGATGGTTTTCACCACGGATTGCAAAACAGCGTAATAACCACCGTGATACGCGCTACCTTTGGCGATCTCCGGGTAGAAGGCGTAAGTCATCACCGAGGCGGTGTTTGTGCCTTCCGCGGGGAAGCGGGTGACGATACCATCCTGAGCGGTCAAGCCTAACTTGCCACCAAATTCTGCCAGCACGGCGCCGCGCCCAAGCGAAGCATCAAAGTTCTGCGACAGGGATTTACCCAATCCGCGATTGAGACGAGCGTTGGTGTCCAGTCCTGCGTTTGAAAGGCAAGCCGTATTGAGCGCGACTTTGGCAATCTTAGTAGCGCCGTTGGAATTGAGCAAGGCGCGGCTCAGGTCAACAATCGTTTCTCCGTTCCAAACCATGCGCATCCTGCCTGTATCACTCACACGCGCCACCTGGGCGTATGCCAGCCCTTCTTCGTTGCAATAAGTCGTGAACGTCGCCAGATCCTCTGGCGCGATAACCACCGCCATGCGTTCCTGCGACTCTGAAAGCGCGATTTCATAGCCGTTAAGGCCAGGGTATTTGGTGTGCACCGCGTTCAGGTCGATATCCAGCCCATCGGCAAGCTCGCCAATCGCCACTGAAACACCGCCCGCGCCAAAGTCGTTACACTTCTTAATCAGGCGGGTGACTTCGGGACGTTTGAACAAGCGGATAATCTTGCGCTCAGCGAAGGGGTTGCCGCGTTGCACTTCCGCGCCGGCTTTGCTGAGCGACTTTTTGGTTTGAACCGATGATGAACCCACCGCGGCGCCCAGCCCGTCGCGTCCGGTTGGCGCGCCGAGCAGCAAAATGACATCGCCGGGCGCGGATTCTTCGCGGCGCACGACCGCTTTCGGGGCTGCGGCTACCAAGGCGCCCAGCTCCATGCGCTTGGCAACAAAGCCGTCATCGTAATATTCCTTCACGATGCCAACCGGCGAACCGATTTGGTTGGCATAATCCGAAAAGCCCTGCATGGCGCGCGTGGCGATATAGCGCTGGGGCAGTTTACCTTCCAGCGTTTCGCTATGTGGGGTAAGCGGGTTGCCCGAGCCCACCACGCGAATGCCCTGAATCACTTCAGCCCGTCCGGAGAGCGGGTCGCGGATACAACCACCGATGCAAGTATGCGCGCCGCCGTAGGGTTCAATTTCGGTGGGGTGGTTGTGGGTTTCGTTTTTGAACATATGCAGCCAGGTTTGGCTCTCGCCATTCACTTCAATCTCCAGCTCAACCGAACATGCGTTGATTTCGGAGCTGTCCTCAAGGTCATTCAGCAAGCCGCGTTTTTTGAGCTCTTTGGCGTTGATCGTTGCCAGATCCATCAGCGAGATTGGTTTGGCGGTTTTGCCCTTATAAACATACGCGCGGCTTTGCAGATAGTTTTCGTAGCTTTTTTGCACCACTTCTTTGTAAGTGCCATCCAGAATGCTCACGTCCTGAATATTGGTCAGGAAGGTGGTGTGGCGACAGTGGTCAGACCAGTAAGTATCCAAAATTTTGATTTCGCAAAAACGCGGGTCTCTGCCCTCTTTTTTGAAATGGCTTTGGATGACTTGCAAATCGTCAACATCCAAACCCACGCCACGCGCCTGTTTGAAGGCAGTTAGGTCTTCAGCGCTCAAAGTGTTGAAGCCATGCACGGTCTGATGTTCGCTGTTGTCTGAAATTTCATAATCAAAATGCAGCTCACTGAGGTCAAATGCTTCCTGCACTATTGGGTTGAACAGGTAGGCTTTCACCTTATCAAAATCCGCTGGGTTGCTCAGTTGGAAGCGATAGCCCTTGAAATAGCGCAAATCGCTTTGGATGTCGCGGGTGGCTTGGAGGTATCGCAGGCTTTGATCCTGCACCTGGTTATATTGCCCGTCCTTGTCTTTGATAAAAATCAGATCCTCGGGCAGGGTGTCGATCACCTCGCCATAGCGTTTATCAAAAAGCGAGGCAATGATTTCATCGCGCTGGCTATCATCCTCAAAGGCATATAGATGGTAGATGTCAACGCACTGGCAATCCACTTTTAGAAAATCGCGCAGTTCCTGCTGGATAGCCATTGCTTCCTGGTCGTGAGCTGGAAAATATTTAAAGATAATCATAAATCTCAGTCCTTTAGAAATAAGTCAGCGATAGCGTCGGGGTCGAGTTTTTGCCCGTCACGATACACGCGCATACTGCCGGGAGAGACTTCGTCCATCAGCACGATCTTGCCATCGGGTGTGGTGCCAAACTCGAACTTGATGTCAATCAATCGCGCACCATGGCTGGCCAGATATTCGGTCAGAATGCGCGCGATCTTGATGGTCTGCGTTTTGAGTGTGTCGTACTGCGCGGGGCTGAGAATACCGAGCGCGATCAAGGCGTCGCGGGTGATGAGCGGATCCTGGCGTTGATCATCCTTGAGGGTGAACTCAACGTAATCGCTTAGGGGCATCATCTCACGCGCGTAAAGTCCATAGCGGCGCACGAAGGAACCCGCCGCGAAGTTGCGAAAAATCACTTCAAGACCCTTACCAAACGGAGCGCATTTGGTGACGATCATTTCGGCTTTGTCTATGTCCGCGCTCACACGGTGGGTGGGGATGTGCTGACTTTCCAGCATTCGGTAGATGCGTTCGGTAACCATGAGGTTGGTTCTGCCCATGCCTTCAATGCTGAGCCCAACCTGATTTTCGCCTGGGTCAAAGACACCGTCCTTGCCGGTCATGTCATCTTTGAACTTAAGCAGAACCTGATTTTCGTTCAGGTCAAAAACGTCTTTGGTCTT
>Ga0123334_1002340_pt1 | contig 22028 bp, 19 predicted proteins | sample BiotimSIPDNA_FD_89706 | JGI IMG/M metagenome (GOLD analysis project Ga0123334, IMG submission 89706) | Anaerobic biogas reactor microbial communites from Washington, USA - Biogas_R1 time_0 SIP DNA | ecosystem: Engineered > Bioreactor > Anaerobic > Unclassified | place: Washington, USA... | reverse complement strand
AGGACAACCATGATTTACACTCATACCATTAAGAGCCAGACAAAAAAGGAGGCTAAAAGCCCCCTGGATTTTTAGTATGCACATGAATAGCCGATGCCCCTTTGATGTATAAGGCTTAGCAATTGTGAGTAATTGACACTATTTATTCTGTCACTCCCCGCACGAGTGTGGATTATAAAACCTGTAACCTGTTGGAATTACATCATTTGGTGAATTTGGCAATATTGCCAAATTCACCAAATACCGATTAGCATAACTGTAACATTATGATTTATTTGACGATATTCAAAAATATGCCTTCCCCAAATAGCATGTCTTGAGAGCTTTAAAAAAATAGAATGATGTCAATAGGTGTTTATAAAAGAAAGGCGCAGGGCGCAGGGAAAAAAATGAACGTCGAACATCGAACATCCAACGCTGAACATCGAATGAAAAGCAAAAAAAGGCGCAGGGCACAGGGGAAAAAATGAACGTCGAACATCGAACATCCAACGCTGAACATCGAATGAAAAGAGATAAGAAAGAAAGGCGCAGGGCGCAGGGGGAAAAATGAACGTTGAACGTTGAACTTTGAATAAAAAGACAATAAGGCAGGCGATAGAAAAGCGGGCAGACACGCAGGTCTGCCCCTACGAAAAACAAAAAATACTTTTTGATAATCTAATGAGAAGCCTTACTCCGTGCCCTCCGTGGTGAAAATGGATTCCTAACCCAGCTTTTTATAAAATATGGCAAAATACTTGCTATTCCCGGCCCCTTTGATATAAAAATTGGATATTTTTAAAATGCATACGGCAAAACCCATAAGGCTTATGTTAGACCAGCCTGTATACGTTATATGAGGAAAAAATATGAAAAGACTCACAACAGAAAAGATAGATCGGCTTATCCCCTATCCACCTGGAAAGCCCATAGAAGAGCTTGAAAGGGAACTGGGCATCACAGGCTCCATCAAACTTGCCTCAAATGAAAACCCTATCGGGCCATCGCCTATGGCAGTAAAGGCGATCATGGATAACCTGAACCGGCTTAACAGGTATCCGGACGGGAGCAGCTATTACCTGAAGGAAAAACTCTCAAAGATATTTAACCTCCCCATGGAAAGGATATTAACCGGGAACGGATCAAACGAGTTGATAGAACTTGCTATCCGTACATTTATTACCCCCGGTGAAGAGGTTATACAGGCAATCCCGACCTTTCTTGTGTATGAGAAGGTGGTTAATGGCGCTGGTGGAGAACTTGTGTCAATAGACCTTAAGGATTTCCGGATTGACATTGATGCAATTAAAAGGGCTGTAACCCCCAAAACAAAGCTGATCTTTATCAATAACCCCAACAACCCCACAGGCACATGGCTCTCAAAAGAGGAGGTCAGTGGTTTTTTAGAGTGGGTGCCAGAGGATATTGTGGTAGTTATTGATGAAGCATATATTGAATTTTCATCAGACAGGGTGGCGCGTGGCACAGATTTTCTGGATAAACGTGACAGGCTCATCATATTAAGGACATTCTCAAAGCTCTACGGGCTTGCGGGATTAAGGATAGGTTACGGCTTCTCATCACCGGAGATTGTGGATTATATAAACAGGGTAAGGCAGCCATTCAATTTAAACCTTCTTGCCCAAGCCGCGGCAGTAGCTGCCCTTGATGACACCGATTTTGTCAAAAAAACACTTGATCTTACAAGGGAAGGGCTGAAATGGTTATATAAAAATCTGGAGGATATAGGGCTTTCGTGCATACCCACTGAGACCAACTTTTTCCTGATAAAGGTACCTTCAGGCGCTAAAAGCATCTACCAGCTTATGCTCAGGGAGGGCGTCATAATCCGCTCCATGGAGAGCTATGGACTCAAAGAATATATAAGGGTTAATGTTGGACTTCCAGAGGAAAATGAGCGGTTTATAAACACCCTGAAAAAGGTCATCAGCAGCCTGTAACTAATTGAAATAGGACAATAATATGAAACAGCCGGTAATAACAATCGATGGCCCGGCAGGTGCTGGAAAGAGCACCGTAAGCCGCACCCTGGCAAAAAGACTTAACCTTGTATACCTTGATACAGGCGCTATGTACCGGGCGGTCGCACTCCAGGCAAAGAGGGAGAATATCCCATTTTCAGACGGTAATGCACTTTACAGGATGTGCGAAAGGATAAATATTCATTTTAAGGTGAATGGTGATAATTCAACTATTTATATTGATAATGAGGACGTTTCAGTGCAAATCAGAATGCCTGAGATGGACATGCTGTCATCCTCTGTCTCTGCGGTCCCAGAGGTGAGAAAGGCCATGACTGCACTACAGCGCAAAATCGGTGAAAAGGGGGGCATTGTTGCAGAGGGGAGGGATATGGGCACAGTGGTATTCCCTGATGCGGATTTTAAATTTTTTGTTACTGCCTCCCCGGAGGTACGCGCACAAAGGCGCTATGATGAGAGAAAGGCCAGGAATGAAGTTATAGACATTAATAAGGTCGAGGCGGATATCAGAAAAAGGGATGAACAGGATCAGTCAAGAAAACTTGCCCCTTTAAAACCGGCAGATGAGGCGATTTTGATAGATACCTCCGGAATGGAGATAGACAGGGTTATAGAGATTATTCTTTCTCATATAAAAAGCGCCGGCATATAATCGCATACAGGAATAATAATATATTATACTGTTGATAATTTTAAAAAAATTTGGTAAAAAAGCAGGCTTATTAAAATCCTTTTTAAAGGAAAAACTATTCAGGGGGTACTTTGTTTAATGAACAAACCAACAGACAAAATTTTAGATGGCAATCAGGAAGAAATTAACAATCAGACTAATTTGGATGATAATTTCAAAAAAGAGAGTGAAAATTCCGGTGACATGAGTGATGACAGCCTTTATTCAGATTATTCAGGCAGCGAAGAGGATGATGGCAGCTCAGGCGAAGACAGCTTTATGGAGCTCTATGAGAAGAGCCTCAAGAGTATTCAGGAGGGAGAGCTTGTTACCGGCGAGATCGTTATGATCGGCAAAGAATATGTCCTGGTTGATGTAGGATACAAGTCAGAAGGCCAGATCCGTATCAATGAATTCATTGATGCAGACGGCAACATGACTGCTAAGGTGGGCGACAAGATAGATGTACTCCTTGAAAAACGCGAGGATGATGACGGCAGGATAATCCTCTCAAAAGAAAAGGCAGCAAAGATAAAGATATGGGATGAGATCAAGAATATCTATGAAGAGGACCGCACTGTTGAAGGTGAAATAGTCGCAAGGCTCAAGGGTGGTATGGCCGTTGATATAGGTCTTCAGGCATTTCTGCCCGGTTCACAGATTGACCTCAAACCTGTAAGAAATTTTGATTCTCTTATAGGCACAAAACACGAATTCAAGATACTCAAATACAACAAGAGAAGGGCAAATATAGTCCTCTCCAGAAGGGCGCTCCTTGAGAAAGACCGCAAGGTAAAACGTGATCAAACCATGCATGATATCAGGGAAGGTGCTGTCCTTACTGGCACAGTAAAGAATATAACAGATTACGGTTTCTTTATTGACCTGGGCGGGATAGACGGTCTCCTCCATATTACAGATATATCATGGGGCAGAGTAGGCCACCCATCAGAACTGTATCAGGTTGGTGATGAGATCACCGTAAAGATACTCAAGTATGATGAAGAAAAAGAGAGGGTCTCTCTGGGCCTTAAACAGCTTAACCCTGATCCATGGATAAATGCCAATGCAGATTACCCGATCAACACAAAGGTAAAAGGAAAGGTAGTAAGCCTTGCTGATTACGGCGCATTTGTCGAGATAAAGGAGGGCATTGAGGGGCTTATCCACGTATCCGAGATGTCATGGACACGAAAGATCAGGCATCCTTCACAGATACTGAAGGTGGGCGATGAGGTAGAGGCGGTCGTGCTCAATATAGACACTGAAAATAAGAGAATATCTCTTGGCCTGAAACAGGTAGAGCCAAACCCCTGGAAGGTGATAGGTGAGAAATACCCCATAGGCACTACCATTGAGGGCCGAATCAAGAATATCACTGACTTCGGCATCTTTATAGGCATTGATGAAGGTATAGACGGCCTTGTTCATATCTCTGACATCTCATGGACAAAGAGGATCAAACACCCCTCAGAGGTATATAAGAAGGGTGAAGAGGTTCAGGCGGTTGTCCTTAATATCGACGAGGAAAACGAGAGATTTTCACTTGGCATCAAGCAGCTTGCAGTTGACCCGTGGGATGAGATACCTGAAAGGTACAAACCCGGCACGAGGGTTACCGGCACTGTTACCAACATAACCGACTTTGGCGTTTTTGTTGAGCTTGAAGAGGGGATCGAAGGCCTTATACATGTGTCAGAGCTGACAAAGGATAAGAGCGGAAACGCATTAAGCAGATTCAAGGTAGATGATGTTATCCAGGCAAAGGTCATCAATATAGCAAAGGATGACAAGAAGATAGCCCTTTCAATCCGTAAACTTGAGGAGGCAGAAGAGAAGGATATGTACAGAAGCTATCTCAACAATGGAAAGGAAGCCACCTCAAACCTTGGTGAACTGCTCAAGGCAGGCATGCTTGACCTTGAAAACAAGAACCAGGATTAATAATGGTTTAGTCATCCCCGGGTGACACGATAGAGCATGAGGTAAAAGTTATACCTCGAAAATGAGCGCCTGCCCGTAATAACGGGCAGGCATTTTAACTTAATAACCCTTCCAGAAGATATTTGTCATGAAAAAACACCCTGTTTTAACCACCATATTGATTCTGTTATGTTTGGTAATTGGATTAGGTCTTATCATGAAGGCGATCAGCAGCTCCATGGGCAGCTCATCAGGGATAGCCTTTACCAACAAGATTGGCGTCATCCCGATAATCGGCGCCATTGATGATTCAACAGAGCTGCTAAAACAGATCACCACCTTTGCAAAGGACAAATCAATCAAGGCCATCATACTGCGTATAGATTCACCGGGAGGGGGTGTTGGCGCATCCCAGGAGGTCTACCGTGAGGTCATGAGGACAAGGGAGACAAAAAAGGTAATAGTCTCAATGGGGGGCACGGCTGCATCAGGTGGCTATTATATAGCCGCTGCCGGTAACAGCATTGTTGCCAACCCTGGCACCATCACAGGCAGTATCGGGGTTATAATGCAGTATTACCAGTACAGGGAGCTTGCTGAAAAAATCGGGTTTAAAATTGAGGTAATCAAAAGCGGTGAATTCAAGGACATAGGGAATCCCCACAGAGAACTCACTGATAAGGAGCGGGAAATACTTGATGCTGTTATCACTGATATTCAGACCCAGTTTGTAAATGATGTTGCAGAGGGCAGGAACCTTACCCCTGAAAAGGTGAGGGAGATAGCTGACGGCAGGGTATTTACAGGAGCAATGGCAAAGGAGTGGGGGCTGGTTGATAGGCTTGGCAACTTTGAAGATGCAGTGGCCCTGGCAAAGGAATATGCAGAGATAGATGGCGATGTAAACCTTGTTTATCCTGCAAAAAAGAGATTATCCATTATTGATCTCTTAAGGGGTGAGGCAGCAGAATCCATATCAAAGGCGCTCAGGAATATCTCAGTCTCTACCATAGAATACAGGTGGAATGGATTTTCTAGCGGAATGAACTGACATCCCCCTTCCCTTCGCGTATCACCTCGGGGTAGTCATCAATCAAGGATATCACGCTTGAGGGCTCAGGTTTAAGCGCCCCCCCGTCTATAATCATCTCAAGTGAAGATTCATAAGCCTCTTTTATTGTGTAGGGGTCTTCATGGATAGCGCTTGTGGTTATAATAGGCCGCCCAAGGGTCTCTACAATCGCAAGGCATATGTTGTTTGCCGGAACCCTGATCCCAACAGTCTTCCTTTTTGTAAGCATTATCTGGGGCACAAGCTTGGTCCCTTCAAGGATGAATGTATATGGCCCTGGCAATAACCTTTTCATTGTCTTATAGGCAAAATCAGAGACCTTTGCATACTGGCTTATCCCCTTAAGGCTGTCGCAGATGATGGAGAAGGGCTGTTTCAGGGGCCTGTTCTTGAGCTGGTATATCCTCTGAATACCCTTTTTGTTATAAAGGTCACAGCCCATGCCGTAAAAGGTATCTGTCGGGTAGGCTATAAGCCCTCCCTTATCAAGGGCCTCGCATACCATGTTAATGAGCCGCTGCTGCGGGTTGTCAGGATTAATTGATATGATCATAGAGGGGCTTTTTATAAAAAAAGGTATTCTATGTCAAATCAATAAGTGAACTCTCATTATTGACAAATCTTATAAGAAATGGTCTTCTCTCCTTTCAATAATTAATTTTAACAGACAGTGGTCTATGCTCCCTTTTAATTTACAACTTATATTCGCATTTGTGTTTGGCCTGACCATAGGCAGTTTCCTTAATGTTTGCATATACAGGCTGCCCCTTAAGAGATCCATCGTAACACCGCCATCAGCCTGCCCATCCTGTGGATACAGGATAAGATTCTATGACAACATACCTGTGCTGAGCTACCTGATGCTATGGGGAAGGTGCAGGAAATGCGGGACACACATATCCCTCATATACCCTGCGGTTGAACTTGCAACAGGCCTCATAAGCATGGCACTTCTTGTAAAATACAACATCCTGAATTCAAATTTCCCAGAATTTTTTATATACCTTATCTTTATTTCGGCGCTGATATGTATCGGGTTTATAGACCTTGAACACCAGATAATACCTGATGTCATCTCAATCCCCGGTATAATAGCCGGCCTCTTCTTTTCCCTGGTTATTAGTCACATCCCCTGGATGGACTCCCTGATAGGCATCCTTGCTGGAGGCGGAATACTTTATCTCGTGGCCATTCTTTTTGAACTCATCACGAAAAAGGAGGGGATGGGAGGGGGAGATGTCAAGCTCTTAGCCATGATCGGGGCATTTTTAGGGTGGAAGGCCATCCCTTTTGTCATCCTGGTATCATCCCTTACAGGGAGCATTATAGGGGGTGCGGCGCTTATGATGTCAAAAAAAGGCATCAGGACAAAGATACCCTTTGGCCCTTTTCTGGCCCTGGGAGCAGTGCTCTATGTCTTTTTCGGAAAAGAGATAATTAACTGGTATATAAGTATTCTCTCCCCCGGTTTATGAATAATTATTTTAATTCTTTCAGGGTATATAATTGAAAACTCATATATTCGGGCTCAGGGCCGGCATACTGACACAACTTATATTCCTTATTGTCGCTGCAATGCTGCTTATTAATGTGGTTATATTAAACCTGTATGAAAAAGACCTGATCATAGAAAAGGAGAAAACAGGGAGACTCCTTTTAAAAGGCATAGAATATATTACCGCTAATACAATAAAAGATAGCGAGCAAGAGTTTAAAAATATCTATTTTGACACTGATTTTGCTTCCCTTATCCAGGAGATGCTGGACGCAGGTGAATACATGGGGATTGCCATTGTAAATATCTCTGGCGAATCGGTGTTCAGCATTGGCCTTGATCATGAGGCAAAGCAATATGGCCTGACCCTGGCAATGACGGCCATGAATACCCTTAGCCAGTCTGTCAATAATAAGGGTGTGACATGGGGTGTGCTCTGGCCCAGAAAAAAGGAACTCTATCTGTCAACCCCATTAAAATACAAAGGGCGCGTTATTGGCGGCATATCAGCTCTATCCTCACTTGTGCCTGTTTACGAGACATTAAGAAGGTCTGAAAGGCTGGTAATCATATACATAGCGATTGATACCCTTGTGCTTGCGCTTGTGGGCATATATCTCCTGTCAAGGATTGTTGTAAACCCGATACACAAACTACTCAGGATGACAATGGAATATGAAGGAAGCGAATTTTTGATATCAACAGGTGAAACGCCGGCAAACGAGATAGGAAACTTGACAAGGGCGCTCGCTAATATGCTGAAAAGGCTTGACGAAAATAAAAGAGAACTAAAGTCTCATATTGTATCTTTAGAAAAGGCTAATAAAGAGCTTAAGGCTGCCCAGAATGAGATAGTGCAGTCTGAAAAACTGGCCTCTGTTGGAAGGCTCGCAGCAGGCATAGCCCATGAGATAGGAAACCCCATCGGTATTATCCTGGGCTATATTGATCTGATAATGAAGGGAGGCCTCACGCCAGAGGAAGAAAAGGATTTTTTAACGAGGGTTGAAGGTGAGATATCAAGGGTTAACAATATTATCAGGCAGCTTCTCGATTTTTCAAGAACATCTGAGGAGGAAAGGATAAGACTGAGCATCCATTCACTCATAACAGACACTGTTGAGATGCTCAAACCCCAGACAGGGATGAATAAAATAGCAATTTCACTGGCGCTTACCGCAGAAAATGATAATGTGATTGCAGATAAAAACCAGCTGCAGCAGGTCTTTCTTAATATCCTGATAAACTCCATTGATGCCCTTTCCGAAGAGGGAGATGTGATGGAAGATGCACAGATTCATGTTATCAGTAAAAACAGAAATGGCCTGCTTGAACTTGAATTTATCGATAATGGTCCGGGCATATCGGCTGATAAAGTTGATCATATTTTTGATCCTTTTTTTACGACAAAAGACCCTGGAAAGGGCACAGGGCTGGGGCTTTCTGTCTGCTACAGGATAATTGAGGCGTTAGGCGGCACAATAAGGGCGGAAAGCCAAGAGGGAAAGGGTATGATTATTCGCATTGACCTTCCCCTGAACAGTGACCAGTATACATCTTCAGGAGAACCAGTATGACCATATCAGGAAATCGTGTACTGATAATTGATGATGAAACAAATATGAGGCATATGCTTACCACCATGCTGAATAAAGGTGGATATATCACTGAGGCGGCAGGAAACGGCGCAGAGGCATTAGCTGTAATGGATCAGAATGATTTTGATTTTGTACTCTGTGATATCAGGATGCCAAAGATGGATGGCATGAGTTTTCTTGCAACGGCTAGAGAAAAATATCCGGAGATCACAATAATCATGATGTCTGCATATGGGACCATTGAAACAGCTTTGGAGGCCATGAAAAAGGGGGCCTATGATTATATATCAAAACCGTTCAAGACAGATGAGGTGCTTCTTGCCTTAAAAAAGGCAAAGGAGAGGGATCAGCTTAAGGAAGAAAATCTCATTCTTCAGGGCAGGCTTAAAAAACTCGAACAAAAATATTCATTTGGCAGTGTTGTTGCGGGAAGCGAGGCAATGGCAGGTGTATTTGACCTGGTTGACAGGGTGGCTGATTTCAAGACAACAGTCCTTATCACGGGTGAAAGCGGCACTGGCAAGGAACTAATTGCAAAGGAGATACATTCAAGGGGGAGGAGATCCTCTTTCAACATGGTAGCAATAAACTGCGCCGGTATACCTGAAACACTCCTTGAGAGCGAGCTGTTCGGTTATAAAAAAGGTGCATTTACCGATGCATCAAGGGATAAGCCGGGCCTTTTTATGCAGGCAAACAAGGGGACTATATTTCTTGATGAGATAGGTGAGATGCCCTTTTCTTTACAGGCCAAGCTTCTGCGTATTTTGCAGGAGGAGGAGGTAACACCGCTTGGCGGGACAACACCTGAAAAGACAGACTCAAGGGTGATTGCTGCCACATCAAAGGATCTTGAGTATGAGGTAAAGGAGGGAAGGTTCAGGGAAGATCTGTTTTACAGGATAAATGTCATGTCCATCCACCTTCCGCCCTTAAGGGAGCGCCGAAGTGACATCCCGCTTCTTGTGAGTCACTTTGTTGATATATTCAATAACAAACTGGGGAAGAGTGTCGAAGGTCTTTCATCCGATGCAATGGCCCTGCTTATGGGGCACAGTTGGTCAGGGAATATCAGGGAGCTTGAAAATGTAATAGAAAGGGCCATTATCCTTTCAAAGGGTAAACTCTTAACCCCTGCTGAATTACCTCCTTCAATAACCGCTGGAGGGAATATTCTCTCTGTAATTGAGCCGGGGGACACCCTGTCCATTAAAAAGGCAACAAGGACACTTGAACAGGATCTTATAGAAAAGGCCCTCAAACTTACAGGGGGTAACAAATCAAAGGCGGCACAGATACTTGAGATAAGCAGGCCGATACTGATCGCAAAGATCAAGGAATATGAGATAACCTAGCAGATTACACAATTATTGGGATCATATAGTTTATGAGTATTAAAAAGATAATTTCAGGCGGGCAGACAGGGGCTGATCAGGCTGCACTTGATGCGGCCATAGAGATGGGAGTCCCGCACGGCGGTTGGGTCCCGTTAGGCAGGATGACTGAAAACGGCAGGTTATCACCACGCTATAACATGCAGGAGATAGATGCCATTAATTATGACTTGAGGACTGAGAAGAATGTTACAGACTCTGACGGCACATTACTATTCAGTTCAGGCACGCTTAAGGGCGGCTCTCTCCTTACAAAGAAGCTTGCAAGAAAATATCTAAAGCCATGCCTCCATATAGATATTGAAAAAAAGGATAAGAAAGAGGCGATTGAGATTATCAAATCATGGCTCGATGTGAGAAAGATAGAGGTGCTTAATGTGGCAGGGCCAAGGGCGAGTGAAAGCCCTGTTATCTATGATGCTGTGGCAGCGATCATGAAATCGGTTCTTCACCTCTCTGCTGAAAAGAGAGGGAGGCACCCTGCATCTGTTACAGAGGCAGTGGATACGCTCATCTCCATGATGACAAAGAAAGAGATGTTTACCATATCAAGGTTTTCTGAAGCGGATATAACTCATCCCTCAAAAGACCTGATACAGTTTGTCACAAAACGATTCGGACTCGATGATGGTAATGAGCCCCTGATGCAGTCCTGCATGTTTGTAGGGAATAGTGAAAAACTAAACCCGGAAGGTGCCTCAGCAGTAATAGTCAGGGAATTATGGCTCAGGCTTCATGAAACCCACCGGTTAAGAAGGGTGAAATAGGGCTGTCACTGGTTCTGTAGGAGCGGACGATCTATCCAGCATAAACTATTACTTGACTTTAAGAACTTGAGAGAGATAATAACCGCAGTCTTTTTGTTCCTCATAAGTATTTATCAAAATAGCGAAGTGTTTTAGAGCCCGACAATATTTAGCCGGAAGGCATAATAGCCGGGTTCAAATGTATATGATGTTTTTATTTCTGGATAAACCATTTATTTAAGGAGGAAGAATTATCATGAAAAAAGTATTATGTGCAATTATGGTGTTCGGATTTATATGTATTACAGCCCTTGCTTCATATGCTGCAGATCTCACTTGTGAAGAGGCGGCAAAGCATATCGGTGAAAAGGCCACGGTATGCGGCAAGATTGTAGATACAATGCCCTACCAGGGACAAACGCTCCTGGGTATGGGCAAGGCGATTATGGAGCCGGGCGCTGTAGGCATAGAGGTTGATGATGCCCTGAAAGACAAGCTGGATAAGGACCTTTATGTGGGTAAAGAGATCTGCGTTACAGGCGAAATCCACAAGAACCCGTCAGATGGCGCCTCAATCACAGTAACAGACGCTGCCCAGATCAAGGTGAAATAGAGTACAACTAACCAAAAGCTGAAATAGAGCAATTTGAGTCCATCCGGGATTTATTTGTGGATGGACTCAAACCACAGTTTAGTTTTCATAAATACCGAACATTCTTAAGAAGAAGATAAAAGAAGCAGTATCAGTTATGTCCCCTCAAAAGTTGCAAGAATTAACATTATTAATTTAGAAGAATTGAAATGTTTTAGTGTACAATCTATATTCGGAATTGACAAAATACGTCAATGGAGTATAACATTCAATGTTATTTATAGAAACGACAATTTTTACAAAAGAAATTCTTAAGCTGATCACTGACGATAGTTACAGGCAACTTCAGGCAGTGTTGGTACTTAGACCAGATTCAGGAGATTTGATAAAAGGTAGTGGTGGTCTAAGAAAAATTCGGTGGAATCTACAAGGAAAAGGGAAAAGAGGAGCTCTTAGAATTATTTATTATTGGGATTATCCTGATACTATTTATCTGCTTTTCCCATATAAAAAGAATGAACAGGAAGACTTGACACGGGAGCAAATCAAGATTCTCCGAGAATTAGTGGAAGGATATTTGGAATGAAAAAAGAAGATTTTGAAAAACTGGTCTCCAGTATCCACGAAGCTGGAGAAATAAAATCAGGGAAAAAGAAACCAAGCCGCGTATTTGAGGTTACCCCTCCAGCAGTAAAAAATATAAGAAAAAAGCTTAATGTCTCACAAAATGAATTTGCGATGATGATCGGAGTTAGTGTCCGGACATTACAAAACTGGGAACAGGGGAGGAGAGAACCTGATGGCCCTGCAAAGGCATTGCTTCAGGTAGCTTCAAAAAATCCAAAAGCTGTACTTGATGCTTTGCATACTGATTAACTGAAGAATTGCTTGGCTTGGATCTTGATGATGAATTCATTCAATAATTGCGCGAGGCACAAAAGGATAGAGAAAGCGGAAATAAAGAAGCATATGTTGATCTGGAATCAATATAATGCTTAAAGTAATAGTTCATTACAGGGCACAGGGCAGTAAAATACCTCAAACGCCTCCCCCAAAGAAATAAAAAATAGAAAACAATTTGGCAATCTAAGGCATTAGCCTGCTTTTATATCGCCTGCTTAAATTTATCTTTTCATTGTTCTTCATTACGATAACATAGTCACCGTGCTCCAGGGCTGTATTTCTTTTATATATGATATGTTAACAAGGTATGATCTGTGTACCCGCACAAATTTATCAGGGTCAAGCCTTTCTTCCATATTGTTCATTGTTTCGCGTAACAGGAATGTACTCGAATCCGTGTGCAAAGAAACATATTTTTCTTCGGAAGATATATACCTGATATCCTCAGTCTGGATGAAAAAATACCTTGATGATTGATTTACAAGGAATCTTTCCTTAAATCTCTTTGGGAGGTTTATTTCAGTAAGGAGTTTTGTGAAATCAACCTCGACCGGTTTGTTTGATTCAATTCTGTCAAGTGCCTTATCAAAGGCCTTCTGGAACCGTTCCATGTCAAATGGTTTTAAAAGATAATCAATAGCGTTTACCTCAAAGGCATCAAGTGCATAATGATCATATGCAGTAACAAAAACGACAAACGGCATCTGCTCCAATCCAATATTTTCAATCACCTCAAAGCCTGTCATCCCCGGCATTTGGATATCAAGAAATACCAGCTGTGGATTCAATCCATTTATTTTTTCCACTGCTTCAACTCCGTTTGTCGCCTCGTGTATTTCACACCTGCAGCCTGAGTTCTTAATAAAAGAGCTCAGTTTTTTCCTTGCCGGTTGTTCATCATCAATGATCAGAATTTTTATATTGCTCATGTTCATATCTTTTCGGGAATCATAATCGTTACAACAAAACCTTCATTCTCAAGGTTTTTCCAGTTAAATTCAAATCTGTTCCCATACAGGCCTTCGAGTCGCTCCTGTGTATTTGATAGACCGATCCCTTTTTTAAAAACATCTTCCGGTTTGATTTGAATACCGGGTCCGTTATCCTTTATGAAAAGTTTTAATTTCTCACTAACGATCCCTGCGCCTATAATAATATTCAAATACGATAATGATAATTTCTCCATTCCATGTTTTATGGAATTTTCTATCAAAGGTTGAAGGATAAAGGAGGGTACCGGGAACTCCAGACATTCATCTTTTATTTGATAAGCAACATCAAGCTTGTCTTTATATCTTTCCTTCATAATCTCCAGATAATAATCAAGTATCTTGATTTCTTCCTTCAGTCTATGAATACCGTCTCCTTTTGTATGGAGTGTCGCGCGTAAGAGATCACTCAAATTTGCTATCATCTTATCAGCCTTCTGTACATCTTCGAACATTACAGATGATATCATGTTAAGTGTATTAAAGAGAAAGTGCGGGTGGATCTGATTTTTTAAAAGTTGCAGCCTTATCCTTGAAAGCTGTTCTTCAAGTTTTACTGCCTTTATTTTTTGCTCCTGCTTTTCCAGGTATGATTTATAAAAGCTGATAAGAATGCACAGGCCAACATATCCGACCGAGACCTTAAGGGTCTCCATGATGTATCTGTAAGGCAGATAGCCATAAAAATATTTTCCCCATCCTGCCAGATCATGGATAATTGATCTCGATGCATACATTATCCAGGTGTGCATAGCGCCAAGAATCAGAGCGGTTAAAATATACACAGGTAATATTATGTAATAGTTCTTTTTTGTTACAGGATGTCGGTGCATTAAATAAAGCACCACCGGGAACAGGAGCATGGCAGAATAAGCCCCGGTAAATTCCCATACTATAATGGGGATAATATCCGGCCTTCCGCCTTCTGCCAGCATTGTTGTCAGATAGACTAGCGTATTTAGTGCACCGCCTATATTCGCAATAATGAAAAGTATAAGTGCAGTTTTATACTTTGATTTAAATATATCATTACTCATTTAATTTTCCGTCCCGTGTTTTCAGATATAACCTTTAAGATTTGAATTCAAATAATTTCTTCCTGAACGGGATTATTTAGGCCATGGAAGGGAGTGATAAAAGAAGAATTTTCTCTCTTTTCCCTTTCATGGCACTTACAGGCCCGCTGATGACAATCCGGTTCGTTTGTTGGAAATATTAGAATAATGAATATCTGTAATGAAAAATAAGGGAGCGAACCAATGACGAATCAAGATCGATTATATTTTCTGGATAATCTTAAAGTATTTCTAATAATCCTGGTTATTTTACATCATGTGGGGCAGGCATACGGGTCCACAGGAGGCACGTGGTTTTATTCATACCCTGGAGAAAGGGTGCAGATAATGGGCCTGTTCTTCTGGTTTAATGCATCTTTTTTCATGGGGCTTTTCTTTTTTATTTCAGGATACCTATTTCCGCCATCCTTTGACCATCATGGTGCACGAAAATTCCTGATTAATAAGCTGGTCCGCTTTGGGATCCCATTACTCTTCGGGCCATTAATAATGTTACCTCTGCTTGTATATATTCAGTACAATCATTATGTCAGTTCAATCGACTTTAAAGAATTTTATTCGAATATATGGTTTCAATCTCCGGGCGGTACAGCCGCCCCTCAATATAAAATTAACCTGGCCCACCTGTGGTTTATAGAGCATCTTCTTATATATTCAATCCTGTATGTATCTACAAGATGGTTACTTACCAGGGTTTCCCCTTCTCTGGCAAACCCAGGTAAAAGGGTTATCAGGATCGATACAACTATTGCCTATGTACTTTTACTCGGTCTGACAACCAATATTATACGGACAGCAGGAGGATTCCCGATGGATAAATGGATAGGTTTTCTCGGGTTTATGCAGATGGAACCTGCGCATATGCCCCAGTATTTATCCCTCTTCATTATTGGTGTTCTTGCCTGCAGATGGTCTTTTCTAGATTCCATAACCAGGCCCGGTTATATCTACTGGCTGATACCGGGGGTAGGGATATATTTGATGGTAATAATTCTTTTATTCACTGTTGGCCCAAAAAAGGCATTCGGTTATGCTGAATTCAGCGAAGCATTAATATGTGTGGGCGTATGTATCGGTCTGCTTGCCCTTTTCAGGAAATATTTCAATAGCACAGGAAAGATAATGAAAATATTATCGGATAATGTATATGAAATGTATATTTTTCATATCCCGGTTGTGGTCGCGCTGCAATATGCTTTTGCCCCTGTGATAGTTGATGCCCTTTCACTTTTTGTAATAGTGTCTCTACTTTCTGTACCGGGAACATTTCTTGTCTCTTATCTGCTGCGCCTCATACCCGGGTTGAAGAGGATCATATAAAAAGGAAAATAAAAATCGGGTATACCTCTTCAAAATATCGAGAAAACCATGAGGGGATTTGATGACTTAAAGTCACAATCTGTGACTTCAAGTTGAGGTGGTATGTGAAGAATGCGGCCATATGTTTTTATGGAACAGAGTGTTGCAATGCTATCAAGCGTTCTCAAAAACCTTTCCTCTTAAAAAGAGTGAATTTTTTTGGTGGAGCAATTAAAAAAACATCCATTGATATCCTCTTTAATCATCGTATTAAAATAATCTCCGGGGTAAGGGGAAAAGAGTGCGGTGATTTACTAATCGATATCTTCAAGTCAAGGAGAAGTCAGGAGGAGAACTAACGGAGAGGTACCGAAGTGGCCGTAACGGGGTCGACTCGGCATCGATTTGTCTTGTGAATAGCAGGACACGTGGGTTCCCCACCCTCTCCGCCATTATTTCAATAACTTATGCTTGATTTTGCGTCATATTTGTGGCAAATTTTTCCAAAGCTAACAGTCCCGCATATATTTCGAATATAACATTTAATTAGGTGTTCATATGACTTTAAGTATAATTGGAGATATTGCATCAATAATTAGTTTAATAAGTCTTCTGTTTGCAGTTATATTTAAAATTAGAAAATATATGAAATCTAAAATTAGGGAATTAGCAGAGCTTAAGGAATATTCAGAAAAATGGTTTGAGAGATATCTTAATTTAGCAACGAATCCTACAAAAAGATCTGAGATATCTTTGTATTTAATAATTTATCATCAAACTATGAAGTCTAATGAATGGCAATGGATATTGCAAAGAACTATTAAAATCTTTGGTATCTTTTTCGCCATTATTTTTTATATTCCTATTTATCTTAAATATGGTTTTTCATTAGATATAATGGTCATTCTTTACTCATTATCTTTTATAGGTATTCTAATAGGGACATATACTATTTGGTACAATTCTTCTGAATATTTTAAAATATCAAACGGTTTTGAGAAAGGTATACTTACTACTTTAGAAGATAAATTTTCTATTTATTTTTGTGAAAATTGTTCAGAAGAATGTTCAAAGAGAAAATCCTAATCTTCAGAAAAATAACTTTTTACTAAATTATTTATTTCTTTAAACCCATATTATTATTTATGTTCCTTAATTTATGTAACGCACTTTTTAAAGATTCTGTTTGATATTCTGCATAATGGTCAATCATTCGCAGATCTTGATGCCTCAATAAATGGCTTACCATTCCTTTTTCAATCGATTGTAAAGCCTGCATTGCAAATGACTTTCTTCCCCATTCATTCAGTTTTATTCCAATCCCGGCTTTTTTAAGTGGCCCTGTTGAATATCCTGTTTATATTTTTTGAATACAGTCTGCCTGTCTCAGGATTTGGAAAATGACATATCCCTAATGTGAGTACAGGGGTCGTTGATACTGGACATGTCTCGAAGTTCTTGCTCTGTTTTAAAAAAGCAGAGCAAGAACTATATAAAAGTAATAGATGTAATTGAAAAGGATAATCAGATTATCTACTTCCCTTCAGATAATCATGAATCTCCTCATACCTTAAATCATTTTTATCTTTAATAAACGGTATAAGCATAGCCCTATGACCGCTACCCATTACTAAAAGCACACGTTCACATGGTTCAACGGTTTTCATTATATTAGCCAGGATATAGAGATTTCTTTTATACCATGTTTCTGTAAATTCCACGCCGGGGTTTGATTCTTCATCCCCCATTTCAAGTATGGTTCCCAGGTACATGCCTCTATTCCACCTATCACTTTTATCAGTGTTCATTTTAGTCAGACAATCAAGTATGGTCAGGGTTTCCAGGCTTTTACTTTCCGTTGCTGCAAACGCCTGAACATCCGCGATAAACTTTTCCAGTTTTTCTTTTTGTCCATGAGTCTCAGCAAATGCCTGCAATTTATCCGAAGGAAGGGTAAGTTCATGATCAACCCCATATATCTTTTTATGCCCCAGACGTTCTGCAAGTTTGAATCCGAGTTGATGCGTCTCATCTGCGGTCAGCTTCAGATCACCATTCAGGTATCTCTGATAAGCTTCGTTTAGCTGCTCATTTTCAGTGTAAGGATATTCTACCAGTATCTTATCGGGTTTGTATTTTTCAAGACGAACCAGCACCTCTTCTATCTCCTTTTGCCTCCTTTCACCTAACATCCCATCAACCTTCATGGATGCAGCATCACCCGAGGAACCTGCAAAATGAAAAACACCAAGGATCGCTATACTGGCAGGGTTGGGGTTTTCTGTTTTGGTTTCTGTAGAAGCAGCAGGTTGTTTAAGATCAACCTTTCCGCTATTTGGATTACCCTCCTGGGAGAAAGAAGAATTTGCACACGTAAATAACATCATAATTGTGACGAGCATGGAGAATAGAGAATTTTTCATTGGAGACCTCATTTAATATGTTGTTTATTATTTTAACCATCAGTCAAAACTATATTCATCAATAAAATAAAACATGAACTTACCAGTTGAACTATACCGCCTGTATGAGCATTATCTGTGCCAGAACAAATATGTTATCAAATACAATGGGTTGAGTAATTTACAGGAAAATATCGAGACAGGCACTTGTTGTTATAAACCAATAACTGGTTTAGAAAACCATTTCATAGGTAGATAAGGATTGCATATCTAAAATATTACCAGCGGTACAAAACGCTCTTTCAAGTCCATCTTCGCTATTTGTGCTATGGCAGGGCAGGCAAAACATACCAAATATAAAAAAAGATATATAAAAAAATTTCGTGTGTTTCGTGTGGTTCGCGGTTTGTTGGAAATTTGCCTTGGGTTGTTTGTGTTATTTTAAAATTGCATTAAATACAGAATAACGCATCTATAACTCCCGGTTTTTATTGATATTGAATCAATATGTTTTTGATTTTTTTTTGATGATAGGGTAGTTTATTTGCTCAAATATTAACTGAGGACAAAACAGGCTATCAGGGGTATAAAACAGGTTTTATAACCTCTGCTTATAATTTATATGGAGACATAAAATGAAACAGGTGAATGTTGGCATTATAGGGTTCGGGACTGTAGGCGCCGGGACCGCAGAGATCCTCCTTAAAAACAGGGAGATCATCAGAAAGAGGGTCGGGCTTGATATAGTATTAAAGAGGGTTGCAGACCTTGATCTCACATCAGACCGAGGCATTACCCTGCCTGATGGAGTGCTCTCAAATGACTCAAACGGGTTACTGAATGACCCTGAGATAGATATTGTAGTTGAATTGATAGGTGGCATGACAACCGCAAAGAGCTTTATATCCACTGCCCTAAAAAACGGCAAGCATGTTGTTACAGCCAACAAGGCGCTTCTGGCTGAACACGGGAGTGAACTGTATGAAATAGCCGCAAATAAGGGTGTAACCCTTGCCTATGAGGCGGCAGTAGGCGGAGGCATGCCGGTTATAGGTGCATTAAGGGACGGGCTTGCTGCAAACAACACACTTAAGATAATCGGCATATTGAACGGCACAAGCAATTATATCCTTACCCGCATGTCAAAAGATGGTTTACCCTATGAGGATGCGGTAAACGGCGCCATAAAACTCGGATACGCAGAAGACCCGCCAACACTTGATGTAAACGGTACTGATGCGGCCCACAAGCTTGTCATACTCATCTCCCTTGCCTATGGTGTGCCCGCGCCCTTTAATAACATATACAAAGAGGGCATAGATAAACTCACCCCTGAGGATATACTGTTTGCGGATCAGTTCGGTTACTGTATAAAGCTTCTCACCATTGCACAGAACCTTGGTAATGAGATTGAGGCAAGGGTTCACCCTGCAATGCTGCCCAAGAACCATATGCTTGCCAACGTGAATGAGGCATTTAATGCGGTCTTTATTGAGGGAGACTATGTAGGCCCCACCCTCTATTATGGACAGGGTGCTGGCAGGAGGCCAACCGGAAGCGCGGTTGTATCAGATGTAATGGCCATAGCCAGAAAGATAAAGAGCGGAGCTGATAAAACATCTTCACCCTTAGGCTTTGCAGACTCGACTGGCCAGGCAATAAAGATACAGTCCATAAAGAACCTTAAAACCGCATATTATCTCAGGTTCATGGCTGTTGATAAACCCGGTGTGCTCTCTAAGATATCAGGCATCTTAGGCGAAAGGAACATAAGCATATCATCTGTTATCCAGAAGGGAAGAGATGCTGATGGCGCTGTCCCGATCGTCATGCTTACCCATGAGGCATATGAACAGGATGCAACAGAGGCGCTTTCAATGCTTGACAAACTGGACATACTTAAAGGCAGGACAATGATGATCAGGGTGATGGGGTGAAAATACGGTTTACGGTGTACGGCCTGAGGTTTTCGGTAAAGGATTTTAAGCTTTTCAGCCGAACACCGAAGACCGCAAACCGAAAACCTATCTCATAATTTATTAAAAATGAATGAAAGCAATAGAAAGCAAAATGATTGATAACAAAACCAAGTACCTTGTTTTAGTTGGCGACGGTATGGCCGACTACCCTATTGATGCGCTGGGCGGCAAGACCCCCCTTGAGGTGGCCCATACCCCAAACATGGACCTCATTGCCTCATGCCGCATAGGTTGCGTAAGGACAATCCCTGATGGCATGGAACCGGGAAGCGATGTGGCAAACCTTTCACTCATGGGTTATGACCCCTCTTTATATCATACAGGGAGGTCTCCCCTTGAGGCGGCGAGCATGGGTGTTACACTCGGTAAAGATGATGTGGCATTCAGGATGAATCTTGTCACCCTCGATAAGAGGTCAGATGATGAGATAATCATGGTGAGTCATAGCTCAGGTGATATCACCACAGCGGAATCCACTGAAATAGTGAATGACCTTAAACATATTATAGAGTCAAAAGAGATAAGCATCTATCCCGGGGTTGCATACAGGCACCTGCTTGTATGGAATAATGGCCCTGAAAAGGCACACACAATACCACCCCATGATGTGCTTGACCAGAACATGGCAGAATATCTTAAAAGCAATGACCCTGTTGTTAAACTTATAAGGAGTTCATGGACATCACTTGAATCGCACCCAGTAAACATTGGCAGAAAAAAGGCGGGGTTAAAAGAGGCAAACTCTATCTGGCTATGGGGGCAGGGAAAGGCGCCGGTTATCCCAACCTTTAAAGAACTATATGGCCTAAATGGTGGGGTCATTTCCGCAGTAGACCTTATCAAAGGCATAGGGCGATACGCAGGGTTTGCACCCATTCATGTTGAGGGTGCAACAGGTTACCTGAACACCAACTACAGGGGTAAGGCACAAGGTGCATTAGATGGTCTGAACAATATGGATTTTGTCTTTGTCCATGTGGAGGCACCTGATGAGGCAGGTCACAATGGTAATTACATGGAAAAGATAGAGGCTATCGAACGCTTTGATAAGGATGTGGTGGGCGTTGCCATTGATGGCCTTAAAAAATTTAACGATTACAGGATCATGGTTGTGAGTGACCATTACACCCCGATCATAAAAAAGACCCATACATCAGAACCAGCCCCATTTGCCTGGGCTACCAGAAAGGAGCTTGATGCTGTAAAGCATGTTAAGGGCTTTACTGAAAAGAATGCCATTAATGGTAACCTGCTCATGACTCCTGGCTACACCCTTATGAAACACTTTCTGGGTGCAGAATGAAAAAGGCCCTTACAATCGCCGGTTCTGACAGTGGCGGAGGGGCAGGCATACAGGCAGATATCAAGACCTTTACTGCCTTTGGTGTGTTCGGCACATCAGCCACAACCGCACTCACCGCACAGAATACCATGGGCGTTCAGGGCATCTCAGAGGTTGACCCTGAGTTTGTAAAACAACAGATAAAAAGTGTGCTGGATGATATTGGAGCTGATGCTGTAAAGACGGGCATGCTTGCAAGCCCTGAGATAGTAAAGGCTGTAGCGGACACATTAAGGGAATATAAAACAAAGAATATCGTGGTTGATCCTGTTATGATTGCAAAAAGCGGTGATGCCCTGCTCTCAAAGGAGGCCTGCAATACGGTCATAAAAGAGTTGATCCCCATAGCTTCTGTGGTTACCCCAAATATCCATGAGGCAGAGGCCATGCTGAACATAAGGATTGAGAACATTGATGACATGAAAAAGGCAGGCGCAATGATAAAAGACATGGGGTGCGGGTTTGTTGTTATCAAGGGCGGACATTTGGGTAGTAAAGATCATATGGCAACTGATGTGGTCTTTAACGGTAAAGAATATTCCCTCTTATCAGAGAAACGTTTT
>Ga0123334_1002335_pt1 | contig 22042 bp, 18 predicted proteins | sample BiotimSIPDNA_FD_89706 | JGI IMG/M metagenome (GOLD analysis project Ga0123334, IMG submission 89706) | Anaerobic biogas reactor microbial communites from Washington, USA - Biogas_R1 time_0 SIP DNA | ecosystem: Engineered > Bioreactor > Anaerobic > Unclassified | place: Washington, USA... | reverse complement strand
TCTGTCTGGATGTATCGTGGGTTTCCCATCTGTGCCTATCGCCTTTCGTTTGCAGGATGGATTAATTAAACCATGAATGTTGGGTCAGTGGAAGGGTTTGGGGCTTGTTTTTCAACGGTCTCTGAAAGGTAGCTTTATTTTTTTGACTTACAGGAATACTGTTAAAGATCCGTCCGGTTCTGTCTATGTGGTGTTATGGAGAAGGCATTATGGTAGCCCAGACACAGAAAAAGTGAAACAAATTGAATTAACACAATCTGGCGAGGGTTGGCACGATGAATGGTTCCAGATCAATGATGTTACTTTCAATACCGATTATTGGCTGTATTGGCTTGAAATCTATCTGCCGCCGGAAGGTGCTACACGCGAGTTTTGCGGTGTTCAGATAGAGTATGAAAATCCGCCCCTCTTTCCTTTGGCATTGCCGATGATCCAAAGATAAGGGATCATCGGCAAGAATAAACCAAGGGGCGCTCTAAAAAGCGCTCTTTGGTTTTTACTTATTTCAAGTTTATGAATGGGATTCCCTCGCGGACCCTGCTTTTGCGGTCATTAAATTAGTGCCCCAAAAAACGCTTTCTCCTCAATGAACTATTGCGAATGGAGTGAGGCTCCATCCGTACGAGGGGGTGTACACGCCGGGCGGGGTGGGCGGAGTTTGGGGCTGGTGTTAGAATTGCTGCATGGCTGAAGACAGATCCCTGAAATCGCTGGTCAGATGGCTGCGCTGCCTGGCGCTCGCGGTTGCAATCGCGCTGCTGGTTGCGGGCTCTGCTGTGGAGTCCGTCAACCCGCTGGACGGACTGCGCCGCTACACCCGAGGTGTTGAGTTTGATTTCGTCGCGTGGGAAGCAGGCGCGCTTTTCAACAAGGCGGTCACTGCTTCGCTCAAATTTGAGCGTTTTCTTGCGCCTGGAGAACAAACGGAGCTCGTCCAGACCTGGCTGACGCGGACTGAGGAGGTCATCAATCTCGAACAGGACCTGCTCAACGCGCAGAACGCAAGCGACGGAGACCGCGAAGCCCTCACGCTAACGGCTAAAACGCGGCTGGACCAGACAAAACCAGGCTATGAACGCCTTTCGAGGCTGGCGGAAGCGGCGCTGCAGAATCAGACCGAACTGACCCTGGCAAGGGCTGGTTTTGGCGTGGGCGGGCAGGTGCTGCCGCCGGTGCTCTACCAGATCTCAGACCTCCCTTTGAACCTCATCATCTCTCCTCGGACGGAGATCCGCACGGACCTCAGCCTCAGCCTCAAAGCCGGGCTCGACGCGGTCGAAAAAGACGCGATCGAGACCGGTATCTACCAGGATTACGACCTTTCCGCTCTGGTGGAACCGGTCGGGGGGATCGGAGCTTATCCCACAATGGTCACGCGCACCACCAGCCTGAACTGGCTGACGGAGACCATCGCGCATGAGTGGATCCACAATTATCTGACGTTTTTCCCGCTTGGGATCCGGTACGGCGTCAATTCTGAGATGCGGACGATCAACGAAACCACCGCCTCGCTGGCAGGCAAGGAGATCGGGCTGGACCTGATCATCGCCTATTACCCCGAACGGACACCGCGATACTTCCTGCCGATGCCCGCTTACACCACCGTCCTGGCGGAAGGAGCCGAAGCGCTCGACCGCTTTGACTTCCGGGCGGAAATGCGCGAAACGAGGATTAACGTGGATGCCTTGCTCGCGGCAGGGCGGGCGGACCAGGCGGAGCGGTACATGGAAGCCCGACGCTTGTTCTTCTGGGAAAACGGCTATCGTCTGCGCAAGATCAACCAGGCTTACTTTGCCTTTTATGGGTCATATAACGACACGCCGGGAGGAGGGGCTGCGGGCGCGGATCCGGTGGGACCTGCCGTGCAGGCGCTGCGCGCGCGCTGCACGAGGCTGAACCAATTCCTGGCGGTAATCCGAAATGTGCGCAATTTTAATCAGCTCCTGGACCTGTTGAATTAATCCCGGCGGGCGATCGATGATTCGGTCTGAACACGGGACCGTGTCTGATTGGAAACGCTTTTCTCATTTATAATGGTTGGAACCAATAAGAAGGGATGTTGAAACCTGCCATGCAATTCGGAACCCCACCTGCCAATCCACTGCTCATTGTCATCTCAGGTCCTTCGGGCATCGGGAAAGACGCCGTGGTTGGGCTGCTGCGAAAAACCAATCCAGACACCCACTTTGTGATCACGATGAACTCTCGTCCGCCCAGACCGGAGGAAGTCGAAGGCAGGGATTACTTTTTTGTCTCACGCGAGACCTTTGAAGCCATGATCGAGGCGGGGGAGCTCCTGGAGCATGCCAAAGTCTATTCGGATTACAAAGGCATTCCAAAATCGCAGGTGCGTGAAGCTTTTGCCTCCGGGAAGGATGTGATCATGCGGCTGGATGTGCAGGGCGCGATGACCATCCGCAAGATATGCCCGGATGCGATCCTGATCTTTCTGACCGCCAGCACCCGCGAAGAATGGGTGAACCGTCTGCTTGAACGCCGAAGCGAAACGCCAGAGGAGCTTGAAATCCGTTTTCAGACGGCGGAAAAGGAATACGCGATGATCGAACAGTTTGATTATCTCGTGGTCAATTCCGAAGACCACCTCGACAAAACGATCGAGGACATTCAGGCGATCATCCGCGCGGAGCACATGCGCACGACACCCCGCAAGGTTGATTTATGAGCGAACATTACCCGCCCGAAACCAGCCCCGAAGCTTCGTCCCAGCCTGAAGCGCAGCTTCCGACACCCCCACCGCCAGAAAGAAAGCCTCAGCCCGCAGCCTGGAAGAAGCCGGACTTCCCTTGGGTGACCTACGCCCTCGTGGCTCTGACCGTGCTGGTTTACATTGTTCAACAGGTTATGCGGCGCATCTACGGACTGGACATGCTTTTCGTGTTTTTTGGAAAGATCAACGCCGGCATCCTCGCGGGGGAACTCTGGCGTTTATTGACACCAGCGCTGCTGCATTCCAGCCTGATTCACCTGATGTTCAATATGTACGCTCTGAGCATGCTCGGACGGCAGATCGAGCCTTTTTATGGCAGAGGGCGTTTCCTTATGCTGTACGTGCTCAGCGCGTTTGGCGGAAATGTGCTTTCGTTTGCCCTGAGCCGCTTCAATTCCCTCGGGGCGTCAACCGCGATTTTTGGGCTGCTTGCCGCTGAAGGCGTCTTTATCTGGCAGAATCGCGGCGTGTTTGGGAAACAAAGCCAAGGAATTTTAATGAACCTGGCGTTCGTGTTGGTGTTAAATCTCTTTATTGGCATTTCACCCGGCAGCAATACGGATAACTGGGGACATCTGGGGGGCTTGCTGGCAGGTTTTTTCTTTGCTTTCATGGCGGGACCGCTGCTGGTGTTCCGGCGGGTTGAAGCCGGCGCAAGGCTGGCGGACAGCCGAACAAAACGGCAGGTCTGGCTGGGAGCTTTGATGGTGTTGGCGGCGTTCGGGGCGATAGCTGCGATTCCGTTTTTTGCGCGCTAAACAGGAATAAAATGAGCCTGATTCAAGAAATCCTGACACTGGATGAAAAAATTTCGGCGCGTCTGGCGCTCAGGGACGAAAAAGGACCCGCCCATTCACTCGGCGCGGTGATTGGGCATAGCTGCGATTCCTGGTATTGGCTGATCGGGCTGGCTCTGGTTTGGTTTTTTGGCAGGGGAACGATCCGCAGTACCGCAATCCTCTGGGCTCTCGCTTTGGGCTGCCTGGCGGTAATCGTGCTTGGTATCAAATTTTTGCTGCGTAGACCTCGACCAGAGGGCGAATGGGGCAGTATCTACCGCGTCACTGATCCGCACTCTTTCCCTTCGGGGCATGCCGCCCGGGCGATGACGATCGCGTTTATGGGGCTGGGGCTCGGAAAGCCGCTGTGGTTCTTCGTCCTGCTCGTTTGGGCAGTGCTGGTCGGCTGGTCGCGCGTGGCGCTGCGTCTGCATTATTTCTCAGATGTCCTGGTGGGGTGGCTGGTTGGCGCCCTGAGCGGAATTTTGGCGCTCAGAATACTGCCCGTGATTTTGCAAAAATTGCTTGGAATTTTCCCATTCCTGACCTGGTTCATACATTAAAGAGGCTGTCCGAATCTCTTCGAACAGCCTCTGAAAAACAAGACTTGATCCATGTGAACCACCCGAACAACGGGTGATTATGATGGAATATTTCGTGACCGATCTGATTTGAGAAGCACAGCTTGAGCTTACACCAAAATCATCGCGCTCATCGCGGGGATTGTCAGGTCGGGGATTTGCTGCTGCTGAACAAGGAAGTGGCTGTCGCTCAATTGATCCTGAAGCTCCGCGCCTTCTTCGTAGACGCTGCCTGTGGGGAGGCTGAGCTTTTGAGGCGCGTTGGTATTGTTCAAAACGACCAACACGCTGTCCAACTCGTCCCGGCGCAAAAAAGCCAGCACACCTTCCCGCGCGTAGATCGGCTCGTAGGAGCCTGTGCGCAGGGCGGGTATGGCGTGGCGGATGGTGACGGCTTCCTTGATGGCGTCCCGCAGCCTGAGGTTCCACTCCTCTTCGCGCCAGGGGAAGCTCTTGCGGCAGAGGGGGTCTTTGCCGCCATCCAGCCCGACTTCATCCCCGTAGTACACGCAAGGCGCGCCCGGATACGTCAGCAAAAAGATGTAAGCCAGCTTTAAGCGGTCGGCGTCGCCTTTCATCAGGCTGAGGAAGCGGGGCATATCGTGGCTGTCGAGCAGGTTTAGCTGCGCATAGGCAAATTCCTTGGGGTAGATTTGGAGCAGATCGCTCGTCCGGCGGGCAAAGGCTTCTGCGCTAAGCGTCCGGGGCTCTTCCAAACCCATCATGCCTTTGGCAAGTTCACGGTCGAAAGAATCCCCGCCAAAAAAGCCAACCGCGGCATGGGTGAGCTGGTAATTCATCACTGCGTCGAACTTATCGCCGGAATTGAGCCATTCCTGAGCTTCTGTGGGGACTTCGCCGACAATGTAGGTTTCGGGGTTGGCGGTCTTGACCACTTCGCGGAATTCCTCCCAGAAACCCGGCGTTCTGATTTCGAAGGGTACGTCCAGTCGCCAGCCGTCAATTCCCTGCTCGATCCAGTAGCGGGCAATGTCCATGATGTAGCGCCGGACGATTGGGTTTTCGGTGTTGAATTTCGGCAGCGCGGGCAGATTCCACCAACATTCGTAATTCGGCTTGCCCTGGTAGGCGTTGAGCGGAAAATCGTGAATGTGGAACCAATTCAAGTAAGGGGAATCCGGACCGCTTTCAAGAATGTGGTGGAAGGGGAAGAAGCCTCTGCTGGCATGATTGAAAACACCGTCCAAAACAATGCGGATGCCGCGTTGATGCGCCTCCTTCAGCAGGGTCTGGAAGGCCTGGTTGCCGCCCAGCAGGGGGTCCACTGCGTAATAATCGTGGGCATGGTAACGGTGGTTTGAAGCGGATTGGAAGATCGGGTTGAAGTAGATGGCGTTGATTCCCAGGTCTTCCAGGTAATCGAGCTTTTCATAGACGCCCATCAGATCTCCGCCTTTGTAACCATGGACAGTGGGGAGGCTGTCCCATTTTTCAAAAAGCCCGGGTTTGTTCACACGCGAACTCCAGGCAAAGCGGTCGGGGAAGATCTGGTAAAAGACTGCGTTCTTGACCCAGTCGGGGGTTCGGTTGTTGAAATCCTTCATATTTCCTCAAAAAAGCGCAAAGTATAGTTGATGCACCAACTAATTATACGCAGAAGAAATCTGTTTGCCACAGCTTGTTGAGTTGGAGTTTCTAATCTTCAATCTTGAGCAGATCCTGGCTTTTTGGACTTATTCTTCCTTCAGTGGGGGGTAATCGCCCCAATCCAGGACCTCGCGCGTGCCCGTTTGAGGATGGGCTGCGCCAATGATGCCTTTTTCTTCGAGTTTTTCTATCAAACGTGAAGCGCGTGTGTAGCCAATGCGCAATTTCCGCTGCAGCATGGAGACGGAGGCGCGTCCTTCCTTGCGGATGACGCGCAGGGCTTCTTCCGTGAGCGGATCTTCGTCCGGGTCCTTTTGGAGTTCCTTCCAAAGCGGTTCCTGGGTGAGGGGGAGGTCGCTCGCGGTAGTATAGAGCGCTTTATCCGGACGTTCGGGGGCGCCGTTGGCGGTTGTTTGCGCCTGCCAGAAATGCGCCAGGCGCGCGACTTCTTCTTCGGAGACATATGCCCCCTGCAACCTTACCGGCGCGGGAGAATCCGGCGCCTGGAAGAGCATATCGCCGCGTCCGAGCAGATGTTCCGCACCAGGCTGGTCGAGGATGACGCGGCTGTCGGTGTTGGAGGCAACGGCGAAGGCGATCCTGGCAGGGAAGTTGGCTTTGATGAGTCCGGTGATGACTTCGGCTGAGGGGCGCTGCGTGGCGATGATGAGATGGATGCCAGTGGCGCGCGCCAGTTGGGCGAGCCTGGTCAGCGCGCGTTCGGTTTCATCCGGGGCGAGCAGCATCATATCTGCCAGCTCATCGATGACCACGACGATGTAAGGCAGGTTCTTGCCGCCTTCGAATGTCATTTTCCTGTTGTATTCTTCGAGGTTGCGCACGCCAGCGTTTTCGAAAATGCGGTAGCGCAGGTCCATCTCGCGCAGCATCCACTGCAAAGCGCCGACCACCTTCTCGGGGTCCATGATCACATCCGTGAGCAGATGCGGGATGCCGTTGTAAACGGAGAACTCGACACGTTTGGGGTCCACCAGCAGCAGCCGGAGTTGATCGGGGTTCAGGTTGAGCAGGTAACCAGTCAGAATGGCGTTCACACAGACTGACTTGCCCGAACCGGTCGTGCCGGCGATCAAGAGGTGGGGCATGGCAGTGAGATCCGCGGTGGTGGGAATGCCCGTGACATCCTTCCCGAGTGCGAATTTAAGCGGAGATTTGTGATTTTGGAACGGGAGGCTGGTGACGAGCTCGAGCATCGATACCATGCTTGTTTTCAGGTTTGGCACTTCGATGCCAACGTAGCCTTTGCCGGGAACCGGCGCCTGAATGCGAATGCGTGATGCCTTCAACGCCATCGCCAAATCGTCCCCGAGCCTGGTAATATTGCTGACCCGCACGCGCGTTCGCCCCGTGCGACTCTCGTTGTATTCCGGCTCCACGCCAAACATCGTAATCGTCGGTCCACGCCTTATCTCCACCACCTTACCCGGGGCGTTGAAGGAACGTAGAGTTTCTTCAATGACGCGGGCTTTATCCTCATCTGATTCCTCGTCCGAGGGAGAAGCCTGGACCGGGTTGAGGATGACTTCAGGGTCGGGCAGGACCCAGGCTTTTACGGGAATTGCATTCTCCAACTCCATGGTTTCGGAGGGGGAGGGGCTGCCTGCAGTCGCAGCCGGATGGGTTTGTTGGGGGACTTCCTCTGGAATTGTGGTTTGGGTGAACTCATGTCGTTTTTCAGCCGCCAGTCGGTGCTGATCGGCTTTTTCCCGCAGGAAGCGCGCGAAGCGCGAGTGGCTGTGTTTGAGTTTTTCAGCTAACCAAGCCACCAGGCTGGACATGGAGAGGTCAATGAGCAGCACAAGCGCGACCAGCAGCCAGGCGATCAGAACGATGATCGATCCTGCCTTTCCCAGCCCATTTTCCAAAAGCCGATAAATCGCGGCGCCGAGCTTACCGCCGCCGGAAGGATCCGAAAGCCCGCCAAAGCTGCTGTCCAGCAATTGGAAACAGGCGAGGAGGTTCAGAAAGAGAAGCACTGCGCCAATTACCCGCTCCGAAGAAACGCTCGGGAACTGGTCCATTTTTGAAAGCAGGAACCAGATGCCGACCAACAGCAGGACCAAAGGCAGCGCGTAGGTTCCCCAGCCGATCCAACGGAGCAACAGGTTAGTCCAAATTTGGGTGAGCCCGCCTGAATGAGAGGTCAGCAAACTCAGCAGAGTCAGAAGACCAATGACGATCAGAATGATGCCGGCGATGTCTACCTTGCGTTCCGATGTGAGAGGTCGGGGCGCAGGGGCGAAAGCCTTCTTTTGGGGAGATGTGGTTTTGCTGGAAGCCCCCGTCGTCCTGGCACGTGTGGGTCGCGCAGCGGTTTTCGTTGTACGGCTCCGCGTCCGCGAAGGAGAGCTGGTTTTTCTAGTGCTCCCGGTCGATTTTTTGGTTTTGCTCGTGGTTGTGCTCCGCGCCATAAAGTTCTCACTCACTTTCGATTGATACTACTGGCAAGTCATTGAGGGCTATCCGCCGCTGATTGCCTCGCATCCGGATCCCATCTTTGAGAAGGGTCAGGAAGAATCCCATCCATCGGAATGAAATTCAAAGAAGCGGCTGTTTTGTCCTCAATGCCTTAAATTATAGCATGCACGCAAATGGGATTATAATTTCAAGCGGGATTGGAGAAGGATTTTGTCTTTTGAATGCATTAAATAGGCGCTTGTGATGTAAAATCGCTTGCACTTACACCCAAAACGGGTATAATATAGTCACAATTGACACTATTCTAATCAACGACCCCTTAATCACTCGAATTATCTTTGACAACTAATATGAAAATAGCGCAACTATAGTCAATTAGAATCATCAGCTTCTGAATAGTATCGCGTGCATTGAGAGTGGGTTGTAACATCGTTAAGTCGTGGTGAAAAATGGACATATTTGAACTTGAAAAGAAAACTGTAAAACAACTTTCAAAAATTGCGGTAGATTTGAACATCCCGAATTCCAACAGGCTCAAGCGGGAGGGGCTCATTATTAAGATCGCCCAGTCTCTTGCCGAAGCGGAAGGTCTCGAAATGCGGGGGGGCGTTCTTGAAATCATGAATGAGGGAATTGGATTCCTGCGCGCCAACTACCGCATCGGACCTGATGACGTCTACGTTTCGCAAGCGCAGCTTCGCCGCTATGAACTGCGTTCAGGCGACCTCGTGATTGGTCATGTCAGACCGCCGCGTGAGTCGGAACGCCATCACGGCTTGCTTAAAGTTGAGTCGATCAACGGTCTCACTCCTGACGATGCGCGCCGGCGCCCCAGATTCGAAAACTTAACGCCGGTTTTCCCTAACCGCTTGTTGAACCTGGAACATGATCCTCTAAACCTTTCCACCCGTATGATCAACCTCGTGGCGCCGATTGGCGCCGGGCAGCGCGCCATGATTGTTTCGCCGCCAAAGGCTGGTAAAACTACCATCCTGAAAGATATCGCCAACGCCATAAGCATCGTCAACCCGGAAGTCCGGCAAATCATGTCGCTGATTGGTGAACGCCCTGAAGAAGTGACCGATATGGACCGCTCCGTGGAAGCGGAAGTGATCGCCAGCACTTTTGATGAGCCAGTAAACTCCCACGTTCGGATGGCGGAAATCTCTCTCGACAGAGCCAAACGCCTGGTTGAAAACGGTCTGGATGTGGTCATCCTAATGGACTCGCTTACCCGTCTGGCGCGCGCATACAACATGGTGGTCAATCCCTCCGGGCGCACGCTCTCGGGCGGTATGGACCCCTCGGCACTTTATCCTCCCAAACGATATTTCGGCGCCGCTCGCAACATTGAAGATGGCGGCAGTCTCACGATCATCGCGACCGCCTTGGTGGATACCGGCTCAAGGCTGGATGATGTTGTTTATGAAGAATTCAAAGGCACCGGCAACATGGAAATGATCCTTTCCCGCCGCTTGCAGGAACGCCGCATCTTCCCCGCGATTGATATCGAAAAATCCTCCACCCGCCGGGAAGATCTGTTGATGCGCCCTGAAACCTTGCAGCGGGTATGGCTGATGCGCAGAATGTATCTCCAGATGGTTTCCACACCCCCGCAAGGCGCGGGAATGGATACAGCGGTGGCAACCGAGGCGATTCTGCAAAAGATGGAAAAGACCAAGACCAACGCGGAGTTCCTGGAGAACCTGGCAGACATGTAGTTTCTGCCGCGAGAGTTGAGAAAAGTTCATGAACCAAAAAGATAGCAGAAAGACGCCTTCTCGCTTGGGGCGTTTCTCGGGAGCGATTGCATGGGTTTTGGCGGCGGCAGGCTGCGCGGGATTGATTTCTTTCCTGTTTTGGCAGCCTGAGATTGCTAGATCCATGGCGCAATATCAGCGAGGGGTTGATGTCAGCGCCCTGCCGACAGCGGACCCAGCCGCACAGAATGTTTCTCTGCCTGTTTTTTCGCCGGCTGAAGAGGCGGAAGGATTAGCGAGAGTTTCGGACCCTAATACCGAAATCTCAAACGAATTCCGCACAGCCCTAACCACCTATACCGTTCAGAACGGTGATTCAGTCTGGGGCATTTCGGAAAAGTTTGGGTTGAGCGTTGAGTCGGTGCTCTACGCCAATTACGACGTTCTGCAGGACCAATCCGATAACCTCATGCCCGGGCAGGTCCTCACCATCCCGCCGACAAATGGTATTCTGCACACCTGGCGCAGCCGCGACAGCCTCAGTTCTGTTGCCTCGCGCTATGGCGCGGATATGAAAGAGATTTTGCTATTCATCGGCAACAAATTGGACCTTTCCAATCCCCAGATCGAGCCGGGCACGGTCGTAATGGTACCGGGAGGCAACCGGGAGCTGGTCAATATTACCTTTGCTGCCGCCACGACGGATGAAAGCGGCAATCTCATCAGCGGTTTCAACGGACCTGGTGCTTGCGCGCTCTCTGGCGCGGGTTTGATGGGAAACGGATATTTCATCTGGCCCTCCGCGGTGCATACCGTGTCGGGCAACAATTTTGGTCCCGGTCACAACGGCATCGATATCGGCGCGGGCATGGGCTCGCCGCTGTTCGCAGCCGACAGCGGCACGGTCGTGTACGCCGGCTGGCTTGAACCGGGATACGGCAATTTTGTCGTCATCGATCACGGAAACGGATTCTCCACCTGGTATGAACACTTGGACAGTATTCATGTCAGGTGTGGGGACAACGTCTTTCAGGGAAGCGTGATCGGTTTGGCAGGCTCCACCGGTAATTCAACCGGAGCCCATCTGCACTTCGAAATCAGGTATGCCGGAATGCCGGTGAACCCCTGGGATTATCTGCCTTAGCGGTGTTATAATCCCTGCGCGCCCCAGTGGCTCAATGGACAGAGCGAGGCACTCCTAACGCCTAGGTTGGGGGTTCGATTCCCTCCTGGGGCATCAAAAAACCACCTTTAGAGGGTGGTTTTTCTGTTAAATAAGGTTGCTATTCTTCCAGGTCGTTGAAGTCCACAAAATCGCTGGCGTGGTCGCTGTCGAGTCCGCGGCGCACCCAAAGCAGCAGCATATCGCCTTCCTCCACGGTAACTCCCCGCACGGCGATGATAGGGTCTTCCTTGCGCAGTCCGATCTCGTCCTTGTACTCGAGGAACATGGTCTGCTTCGCTTCCCAGGCGTTTTTACAGCGGTCGAGGAGTTTGCCGCTGTCGAAGGTTCGCAGGGTGGTCAGAAAAGTGTCGTAGAGGTAAGGACCTTCCAATATGCCGACAGCCCAGTTGTGGTCGTCAGTGCGTGCCGGATCGCCCGAGAGCCGTTCAAAAATGGGAGTGGGTCCTTCAATAATTGTGATTTTGTTGTTCATAGTCGCGCAGAATCATACCACATTGTCTGCTCAATTAAATAAATCAGGACAGGTATTTCCGGTCCTGAATAGAAGCATCATTTGGAGGTCTACTTGGCGGTCGTGTTGTTCCAGAACCAGTTGTAAGCAAACCAACCGCCAGTCTTTGCCTGCAAGCGGATGGCGATCTGGGTCTGACCCGCCAGTTCAGCCGGGATGTTGAAAGTGGCGCTCAGCTTGCCGCCGGCGCCGCTGTTGAGCGTGCCAACTTCAATGCCGTTGATCCCCATGGTCCACATCTTACCCATGAGTATCGTGAACTCGGTGTCTGCCGGAAAGTCGAAACCATCCACGGAAACGGTCTTGTCCCTTTCAACAGCAACGATATTGAAGTATGGGTACTTGACCACGGGAGCAGGAGTGGCGGGGGCAGGGGCGGGCGTGGATGTGCCGGTGCTCACGTTCCAGAACCAGTTGTAGGAATAATAACCGCCTGTCTTGCTTTCGAGGCGGATGGCAACGCGTTCGTGACCTTTGAATTCATCCGGAATATCGAAGGTCGCTTCAAAAGCGCCGGTATCGCCGGAGTTCAGGGTCCCTACTTCAGTCCCATTGACGCCACGCGTCCACATTTTGTTCATCTTTGCCACAAACTCAACATTCTTGGGGAAATTAGACGCGGTGATGGTGACAGTTTTTCCTGCCTCGACTGATTTGATCATGATGATCGGAATGATTTCCGAGGCTGTGGTTGAAACAGGGGGCTTAGGAGGAGCTGGGACAGGGGCAGGGGCTTCGGGCGGCCAGGTGCCGTTGTCTTTGTCATTCCAGAACCAGTTATAGTAGTAATAGCCGCCTGTCAGACTTTCGATACGAATGGATATCATCGCGCGACCCTTCAGGGCATCCGGGATATTGAAGGTCACGGACATCGAACCGCCAGCGCCGGAGTTGAAGGTAGCTACTTCAATTCCGTTTTCGGCGCGGGTGTTGTATTCACCCATGAGCACCTTCCAATCAAGATTTCCGGGCATGTCTTGGGTCAGAATCGTGACGGTCGCGTCTTTTTTAACTTCGCTGATAGTAAAACTCGGATACGCAGCATGGACCTTGCTGACGCCAAGCACGGATGGCAGGAGCAAGCCCAACAATAAAATAATGGCGAAAAAGCGTTTCTTGTTCATAATCACTCCTTTGATTGATTGAAGGCTCATATTGTATCTAATTAGACGTACTAACAAGCGATTTAGTTCCAATGAGAATTCTAAACGCAAAAGCTTGAAATTTCAACATCTAAAAAAACATTATAATCTGCTGGTATGGAGAAAGATACTTCTGTAAAAACTAAAATGCTACCGCAAAAAGCTTGTTTGGCGGTTTTCATGGCAGCAGGTTTTCTCGGGCTGGCTGGTTTGTGCCTGGCGGGCAGAACCTACCTTGGCGGGCGCAATAAAAATGTGATGGCATTCCTCCGCGCTCCTGAGAAGCATCCGGAGTACGTCCTCGATGCTCTCAGCCGCTGCGGTGAGGCGCCGTTTCTGCTGCCGAGCCGGGGTTTTGTTGGCTACCTTTGGGACGATTCGTTCAGGCTATTCCACCGCCACCAGGGCATTGATATTTTCGCTGGTACAGAAGCGGGAAAGACGCCTGTTTACGCGCCTTATGACGGCTTTTTGACCCGCGAAGAGGGCTGGCATTCCAGCCTCATCATCCGCGTTCCGCGAGACCCGCTGCAGCCAGACCGGCAGATATGGCTCTACATGACCCACATGGCGGACGCGGACGGAAATTCATTCATCGAAGGCGCATTTCCCCCTGGGACATACGAGAAACCGGTGTTCGCCGGTGATCTGCTGGGCTATCAGGGCGATTATTCCGGTAATCCCGCCCGACCTGTGGGCGTGCATTTGCACTTTTCGATTGTACGGGATGACGGAGCGGGGAAATACCTCAACGAGCTGGACATCCTCAACACGCTCGACCCAAGCCCATACTTTGGCTTCGAACTCAACGCGAAATCGCTGAAAAGCTCTGAAATTCCGGGATGTGTGCCCTAAGTTCGCGGATATTGGCGATTCAACCTGAGATTGGCTATAATGTGCGGGAGTAAGAAAAGGAGTACCCATGCAGGAACTAACCCCAAACGTCTCAATCCAACAAAACGCACTCGGCTTATTTACCGGTATTGTCCATACGACAGAAGGCAAAATCCTTATCGATTCCCCCTACCGCACGGATGATACAAAAACCTGGGGCAGCCTAGGCGTGAAGTCGAATTCCGTCTTTTTAGTGCTGCTCGATACGCAGTACGACCGCATGCTCAGTGCCAAAGGCAGCGACTGCATCATTATCTCCCATTCAGACTATCTCCTCCCAACGCGACCGCGCCAGCAGGCGGTAAAACTGCAAGAGGAACTACTCGGCACGGGTGAAGGTTATGAATCCAGCAGTTCATCCAACCGACCCTATTCGCCCGAGATCAGTTTTGACGAAAACATGAACCTGTTCTTTGGTGGAACGCATGTGGCGCTGGAGCACCATCCCGGTTCGAATTTGGCAGGAATCTGGGCGATCCTACCCGAGGAAAAGGTGGTTTTCGTGGGGGACAGCGTCATGGTGGATCAGCCGCCATTTCTGGCGTACTGCGATCCGGCTGCCTGGGCGGCTGACTTGAAGATTCTGGCTTCCCGGACGTATAAAGGCTACCAGATCGTTTCTTCCCGCGCAGGTGTGGTTACCCAGGATCAGGTGAGGGTAATGGGTAAACTGATGACCTTCATCCAGAACAGCATTGCTTCTTTACGGGAGAAGGGCGCCGATCTGGACACTTACCTCGCGTTGATACCGCGCATTCTGAAGCGGATCGAGTACGCGCCGGCTGAGGGGGAATTGTTTTATAACCGTCTCCGTTGGGGACTGACGACCTTTTTTGAATTGAACCAAGCTTCGGGAGCAAACTAAATGGCAGCAATGATAGCAGGTTACGAGCCCGCGATCGAACTGACGCGCGGGGGAATTGTGGAATGTGTTCACTTCGGCGCAATGGCAGTGGTCGATTCCGGGGGCGCTCTCTTAAGCGCGCTTGGGGACCCTTACCTGGTGACCTTTCCGCGCAGCTCCATGAAGCCGCTGCAAGCCCTGCCTTTTGTCGAAGACGGCGGTCCGGAACATTTTGGACTGACCGAAAAAGAGCTTGCCATTATATGCGCCTCGCACCACGGCACCGATGAGCATGTGCAAGTTTTGCGCTCCATCCACACCAAGGCAGGTTTGCAGGAATCTAACCTGCAGTGCGGCGTCCACTGGCCCTCAGACAAAGCCACGAGCCTCGCCATGCGGGCGCGCGGGGAGGAGCCAACGCCCTACCGCCATAATTGCTCCGGAAAACACAGCGGGATGCTCGCGCAGGCGGTTTTGCACGGATATTCCAGGGAAAACTACCTTTCAATGGACAATCCCCTCCAACAGCGCATTTTGAAAACGGTCGCGGAGATGTGCGACCTGCAGCCTGGAGACATGCCAATTGGAATTGACGGCTGCAGCGCGCCGGTCTTCGCGATGCCGCTTTATAACTACGCTCTGGCAATGGCGCGTCTGGCGCAGCCGGATGGGCTGGGCGAAACCCGCGCGGCTGCCTGCCGGAAGATCACCCATGCTATGATGGCTTACCCGGTAATGGTGGCTGGTCCACATGGGCTTGACAGCGTTTTGATGGACCTGATGCAGGGCAGGGCAGCCGTGAAAGGCGGCGCGGAAGGCTACCAGATGGTCAGCCTGATGCCCGGCGCATGCGGAAAAGGTTCGCCGGGAATCGGCGTCGCGTTCAAATTCAGCGATGGCGACCCAGACCGGCGGGCGACTTATGCGCTCATCGTCGCCCTGTTCAAAGCCTTAGGTTTTGAGGCGGAAATAGCAAGTGAAGCGTTCAGCTCCTTCAATACCCCCATTCTGGAAAATTGGCGCGGTCTTGAAATCGGTCAGATCCGAATGGCGAAACCTATCAGCCTCAAAAGAACCTGGTAAGCAGAAATGGACCAGATCCAGGAACATCGGGAACGCCTCGCGCGGGTGAAAGAACGACTGCATCATCGTTTTGGCACACCAATCTGGCATGTACAGATGCCCGCGGTGGACGAATTGGTCTGCACCATCCTCTCGCAAAACACCAACGACATCAACCGTGACAAGGCTTTTTATGCCCTGAAAGAGCGCTACAGCGACTGGGAAGCGGTCCGGGATGCGGATCCGAACGAACTGCAGCACGTTATTCGGGTCGCGGGGCTGGCAAACCAGAAGGGTCCCAATATTCAGGCAGCCCTGCGGGATATCACGCAAGCCCGCGGGGAAATCGACCTGGATTGGTTGAAGGAATTGAGCACGGAAGAAGCCCGCGCATGGCTGGTCAGCCTAAAGGGGGTGGGACCAAAAACCGCCGCGATCGTGATGGTATTCTCGCTGGGAATGCCGGCTTTTCCGGTGGACACGCACATTTACCGCGTCACGGGGCGCATCGGTTTACGCCCCAAGGAGCTCGATATCACCAAGACCCACGCCTACCTTGAAAATATCGCCGAACCCGCGGATTACGGCAGTTTGCATCTCAACCTGATCGACCTCGGGCGGGAAGTCTGCCAGGCGCGCAAGCCGAAATGCCCGGGCTGTCCGGTTTTGGATTTGTGTCAGTTCCCGGAAAAGACGCTCTGACCCGGCTGGTTCAGCCGGCAAGTTCCCCAAGCAAAGACCAGGGTCCGGTCCACGTGACGCGGACCTTGCGTTCCTGCCCGAGCAGGTTCTGCTCCGATTCCACGAAGACAAGGCGGTTGGTCGGCGTTCTGCCGCGCCAGCGTTTTTTGGACTTTCCTTCAAAGAGCACCGGAACATTTTGCCCGAGAAAGGCGGCGTTGAGGCTGCCGACAACTTCTTTTTGCAGGTCCTCCAGCGCTCTGAAGCGGCGCATTTTTTCCTCAGGTGGGACGTCATCGGGAAGGTAGCGGGCGGAATAGGTGCCGGGTCGGGGTGAGTAGCGGGCAAGATGAGCGACATCCAGCTTGAGACCCGCCAGCGTTTCGTAGGTGTTCTGGAAGGCGACTTCGCTTTCGCCGGGGAAGCCGACGATGATATCGGTGCCGATCGAGACGCCCGGAACGCGTTCGCGGATTTGGGCAATCAACTCGCGGTATTGGCTGTTGGTGTAGCCGCGCCGCATCATCTTGAGGATTTCGTCATCGCCTGCCTGCAAAGGGACCTCAATGTGGGGCATGACCTTCGGAAGCGCGGCGACGGAGTCAATCAACTCGGGGGTCATCCAATTGGGGTGGGAGGTCAGAAAGCGCAGCCGCAGCAAGTCGGGAATTTCGGAAAGGTCAGCGAGCAACTGCGGCAGGTGATAACCGCCTTCCAGGTCCTGACCAAAGCGGTCAACGATCTGCCCGAGCAGAACGAGCTCCTTAGCGCCGCCGGCGACGAGGCTGCGGGCTTCCTGGAGAATTTTTTCCGGGTCGCGGCTGCGTTCTTTTCCGCGTTTGCTCGGAATGACGCAGTAAGTGCAGGCGTGCGAGCAGCCAAGCACGATTGGAAGGTTCTCAGAGACGGCATGCGCCTCCAGCGGGGGGAGCCCGAAGGCGCTGTCCAGGACGTCATCGACCCGTTCGCGCCAGGCTTCCGCGTCTGCGTGCTGGATCCGCCCTTCGAGCGCGCGCAGGAAGGGTTCGGGGTCTGAAGGCGCGGCAAAAATGTCCACCCAGGGGAAGCGTTTTTCAAGAGCGCGGTTGCCGTGGATGCCGATCAGGCAGCCCATCAATCCGATGATCAGGTTGGGATTGGCAAGCTTGAGCGGACGGAGCGAGTTGAGCCGCCCCAATGCGCGGTCCTCGGCGCTCTGCCGCACGACGCAGGTGTTCAGGACGATCAAATCCGCCCCTTCTGCTTCAGGGGCAGCAGTCAGCCCAAGGGATTCCAAAGCCCGTGCCAGGCGGTTGGAATCCGCGACATTCATTTGACATCCTTCGGTCCAGATATGGTAACGCATCGGCACCCATTATACTTGACAGAGCGCGGGGAAATCGCCCTTGCGGTCGGAAAGAAAAATCCATTTTTATCAAGCATAGAGGCAAATCCTTGGGGCGCGGGTATGCCGTGCCCGGAAAAAGCAGGTTTGGTATGCCGATTCCTGCCAATTGATTCCGATATAAACTGGGTAGAAAACAAAAAATATTGGATGATCAATAACTGAAAAATTGACATCCTTACGGGCGGAAGATGTTATAATCTTTTCTGACGGCTGATTAGTGCAAACGAGGTGAATATGGATTTTAAAGTTACTGAATACAAACGCGCGTGTGTGGTGAAGGGGCTCGGTCGGATCGATAGCGCTGTCGCTCCTGACATTGAACGGCTTCTGACAGAGTTGATCGAGAAAAACAAAGCCATCATTTTCGACATGAATGATATTGACTTTGTTTCAAGCGCTGGTTGGTGGTCGATCATCCGCGTTCAGAAAGAACTCAAGAAGCGCGGGAGGGATAATTTGATCCTGGTTGGTTTGTGCCAAAATGTGCGCGAATCGATGGATTTGATTGGCATCCTGCCTTACTTTACCATCTATGATGAATTGATCGACGCCATCGCCAGCGTCTAAATGCTAAAATTAAACGGAGGTTGAGAAATTTCAGCCTCCGTTTTTACCTCAACAACCGTTATTCAAGGTTGACTATGTAACTTGCTTTTTCCCTCGTGAAGGGAGTCGTGCCCGAGATGACCAGCACGACTTTTTGAACGCCTTCCCCCTGAAACATTGAGGCATCAATGGAAAGCTCGCCCTGGAAGGCGTAATGTTCCACGTTGACTCCGCTCTTGGAGTAGGTTACGACGCTGAGGTTCATGGTTTGGGGCAGTTTGTTCTGCACCCGAACGAAACCGTCGCCGGTCCAGCCGCCAAGGTCGCTTTCGAGGTCCGAGGCATAGCCAATCGCGTCGATCGCGAAGTCGTCAATTGCCATTCCCTTTCCGTTCACCGCGGCATCGGTCACGTAGTCGAAACGGAGCGTCACCTCGCTGCCGGCGAACTTGGAAAGGTCAACTTCCTCGTCAAGCCAGCCAGCAGACTGACCGTTCCAGCCGCAGCCGTAGCTGTTGCCGGAGGGGTTGGAGGTTGTGCAATACTTGGAATTCAGGATTTCCCAGTTGACGCCGTCGGTTGTGGCGCTGATGTAAAGGTAATCGTAATCTTCTTCAAGGTCGTACCAGGTCTTGAAGGTCAGGGCAACACCGCCAGTGACATCGCTGAGGTCGAAGGTCTGCGAAAGTGAAGCGTTCGATTCATCCCCGGCGTTGGACCAGACGAAGTATTCGCCGGAACTCGGGGTGGAGAAGGGAAGCAGATTGACCGCGTCAGAGGCGTCTATCTGTATGTTCTGCAGATTGCCGCACTCGATCTCAATGTAATCCACGCCGTATTGGTAGACGCTGCCGTTTACCTTCGTCGGGCAGCTCATCACGGATTTTTCTACATCTACCGCGCTGGGATTGTAGCTTTGGTAGTCGTAGCGCCCGTCCTCAACGCGCGAGTCCTGCAGCAGGTTCGCGACTGCCCAATCAGCGAAGAACTCCTCACCCGTGTAGGGCTTGCCGGTGCTTGGATTGACCAGGTTGAGTTCGTTCATTACCTTCTCGATGCCCACGAATCCATTCTCATCGTGCCGCACCAGCGCTTTGGTCGCATCCTCCCCGAAGCGGTCGAGGAAATAGACCATGAAAAGGTAAGAAGCGCCATAGTGCGGACCGTTGCTGCCGATATCGCCGGACCAGTCGTTGAGTTGCATGTCGGGGTTGTACATGTACAGGCGGTCAAAACCGCCGGCGTCATATCCGTTGACGTGCTCCGCAAGCATGGAGAAGCCTTCGTTTACCCAGGATTCTTCATTCTTATCCTGGTACCAGTGAATCATATGTTGAAATTCGTGCGCCATTGTGCCGTAGATGTAATCATCTCCGAGGTCAACGTTATCGGCGCTGAGCAGGAACATTTCGTGCGCGTTTGAATAGGGATGGGCGTCCGGGTGGAGCTCATCGGCGGAGGAATAATAGCCGGCGAGGTTCACGCCCAGGTTGCGGGCATAAAGCACGTAGAAGCGCGGGTCGCCGTCCACGCCGGGGTTCCATTCCTGACCGAAAAATTCGCGGTTGGTGGGGATGATTTCCTTGTCGAAGGTGTCTGCGAGAGTTTTCAGGTCTCTTTCGTTGAAGCGGACACCGTTTTCGATCCAGAAATAGATGTTATCGCCAACGTACTGCAGGGTGGCGTCGATCTGGGAATTGATATTCGTGTCGGTGTTGGTAGTCCAGAAAGTTTTCTGGTCGCCGACGGAATAGGGGGCTTCCGTGTCGATCAACTCGCTGGGCACATCGGGCTTTCCGCCCAGGCGCGATGCCAGGTCGATGGGATCGTTGATGGGCATCGTGGTTTGGTTGAGCTCAGCGAGGGTTTGGGCGGCTTTTTCCTGCTCAACCGCGTCCAGCGACAGGGTGCTCGGGTCCACGAAGGGGGTGGGGGTAGCTTCTCCGAAGCTGAACGGCGTTTCCATCGCCGGAATGGCTGTGGAGAGAACATTCATTGAAAGGATGGTCGTTCCGGCAATCATCACGAGGCATAAACAAACCACACACAAAATCAGAATCGCTGTAATGATCAGCACAATTTTTACAGAATTATTCATATTTATTCTCACTTTTCCGACCGCCGCCATAACCGCGCGGCAGCCTGCCAAACATTGTACCCAATCTGCGGGATTTGGGAAACAGATAATCTAAGGTTTTTTTCAGCATCAATTTCAGGTAAAAGATCTTGGTTAATTGGCCTGAAGGAAAGCAGTTTTATACCTTCCTGCCGGCAGACAACATGCCCAGAACCTTTGAGTTGCTGACATCATTACTGCGGTTATGAGCATTTGAAGCAGTATTTTGGTAATGAGAATTTACAGGAAGGCACAAGTAAATGGTCGTGTGAATTTAGTTTCAAAACCCCAAGAAATTAAACCTCTTTAAATCGTTGTGTATGCCTTCTAAACGAACAGGGTTGAGGACAAGTTGCGGGGATCTGTTTCGCACGCGTTTCCCCGCCTTCAACTATCGATCTCCAAAAAAGGTGTATCAGGTAAATTCATACAAAGGCGCGGCATTTTTCGAAGGGCGTGGTTGAGGACAATCCGAACCACAATTATGCAATCTTATGAGCATCCTCAACCCGCCATTGAGGGCGTTGTCATATCTATCCCGCCAAGTCGGTGATTTGATTTTGATTGCGGCGGGTTGGAAGCGGTAAGGTCCAACCTCAATTTCCAATTTGACCGCTTCCAACCACGCCCTACCGGCGGCAGAATTTCGTGGATCATTTTGCAGCCTTATGGTCGTCCTCAACCCGCCATCAAGTCATATTCATTCCGGCGAATTGGAAGCGGGAGAGGCGACCGAAGGACAGGGTTTTCAACGCTTCCAATTTCGCCCGGAGGAAAAATCGCGATTCATATTGGACGCATTTTTTATTGTTGGGTGCGAATCTATTGTAGGGCGCGATTGGGGACGAAGAACCGATGAATGGAAACCCATTAATCCGGCCCCAATCCGCCGTTTAGGAGCGTTGTCATGGTCATTGCGGCGAATTGGAAGCGGGGAAGGCGACCAGAGGACAGGGTTTTCAACGCTTCCAATTCCGCCCTACCGGCGGCAAAAAATTCGTGAATCACATTGGACGCTTTTTTGTTGTGTGCGAATCTATTGTAGATACCGTCTTAAAAGTCAAGATGAAAAATTGAATTGACGGTCATAATCAGGATCAAAAGGCATCTGAGACTTCAAAACACCATAAACAATATGCAGTAACTTTCGCATGCAAGCCGCAACAATCGCCATGGTGGGGAGCTGTTTCTTCCGCAAGCGTTCCTTCAAAGCCCGGACCACGGGATTGTGTGTCATCGCCACTATGGCTGGCATATACAGGCAGGCACGCAATTCGTTGCGTCCTTGTTTGGAGATACGGGTTTTCTTGTGCACCGATGAGCCTGAACTAAAGCCCTTCGGATTGAGACCAGCATAAGCAGCTAATTGTGGCGCATTCTCAAAACGGTTGATCTCTCCAATTTCAGCCAATAATCTGGCAGAGGTTTTCTTGCCAACCCCAGTAATGGAAACCAAAAGCTCCTGCTTTGCCTTCAGGTCAGGTGTCTGGTTGGTGAAGTTCTGGATCTCTGCTTCAGTGGCTTCCATGCCTGCCTTCAAGTACTCTAAATGAACGCTTATATCCCGGATCAAACAACCAAAAAACAACCAAAGAGACCGTTGAAATAAAGCAGTATTTTCGACAGGAACCCTATCAAGCCCGGTTGTGAACCGGATCAGCGGTTCATCTGAGGCTTGTTATCCTCGTTTTATTGGGTCTTTTTCGCCTTTTTCTCCTCCTTTCCTCCACCATCGACAATCCTCCCTCACTCAAGCTATCCTCTGCTATAACTCGGACAGTTGAAACCTACCCCGCTTATCAACTTCACCATCCGCTTCAAATTCAGTACGATCGCGG
>Ga0123334_1002333_pt1 | contig 22060 bp, 18 predicted proteins | sample BiotimSIPDNA_FD_89706 | JGI IMG/M metagenome (GOLD analysis project Ga0123334, IMG submission 89706) | Anaerobic biogas reactor microbial communites from Washington, USA - Biogas_R1 time_0 SIP DNA | ecosystem: Engineered > Bioreactor > Anaerobic > Unclassified | place: Washington, USA... | reverse complement strand
GATTATCGGCCCCGAATTCATCGACTATGCCTTTATTTATGCTCATGAGGCCGATCCTGATGCGGAATTGTACTATAACGATTACAACGCTGTTTATCGAGACAAATGTGAGAAGATATATCAATTACTTAAGGGTTTAAAGCAGAAGGGAATCCCGGTTCACGGGGTTGGAATTCAGGGGCATTGGGATATTAACAGCCCTAGTTTGTTTGAGGTTGAAACCGCAATCCAGAAATATGCTTCCTTAGGCTTGAAGGTACAAATCACTGAACTTGATCTGTCTCTTTATGCTTGGGGTGATAACAGGAAACTAACCGAACCCAGTGAGGAACTTTTAGAAAAACAGGCTCAACGTTATCAGGATTTCTTTGAGTTGTTTAGGAAGTATAAAGATGTAGTCACCGGTGTGACATTTTGGGGTGTGGCCGACGACATCACCTGGAAAGATGGTTTTCCCGTCCCGGGACGAAAGGATTGGCCTTTGCTGTTCGATCTGAATCATCAACCCAAAAAAGCTTTTCGGGCCATAACCGAGTTTTAGCAATATTTAAGAATTTAATAACGGGTTATCCGTTGATGAATGGAGGTTTTAACTATCAATATCGAAAAAGAGAAACCGCTAATTTTTAAAGATCCAAACTATTCCATGGAGGATAGAGCGAAGGATCTGTTAAGTAGGTTGTCCTTGGAAGAAAAGATTAGTCAGATGTTATATTACTCCTCGGCCATTGGGCACCTAGGAATACCTGAATATAACTGGTGGAATGAATGTCTGCATGGTGTGGCTAGGGCAGGGGTGGCTACGGTTTTCCCGCAAGCCATTGGAATGGCTGCTTCCTTCGATCCTGAATTATTATATCGAGTGGCTTCGGTTATTGGGGATGAGGCCCGGGCTAAGCACCATGAATTTGCTCGGAAGGAAGACCGGTCAATCTATAAGGGCCTGACCTATTGGAGCCCGAATATCAATATCTTCAGGGACCCTCGCTGGGGCCGGGGGCAGGAAACTTATGGAGAAGACCCTTATCTCACCGGTAGGCTCGGGGTGGCGTTCATCCAAGGTTTACAGGGCGATGACCCCAAATATCTAAAAGTGGCGGCTTGCGCCAAACATTACGCTGTCCATAGCGGCCCGGAAAATCTGCGCCATGAGTTTGATGCGGTGGTAAGTAAAAAAGATCTCCGTGAAACATATCTACCCGCTTTTCGTGACGCAGTGAAGGAAGCCAAGGTGGAGTCGGTGATGGGCGCTTATAACCGGGTGAACGGTGAAGCAGCCTGCGCCAGTGTAACTTTACTGGAAGAGATTCTTCGACAGGAATGGGGCTTTAGGGGCCATGTAGTCTCGGACTGCTGGGCTGTTGAGGATATCCATAAACATCATAAAATCACCGCAACGCCGGAAGAATCCGCCGCATTGGCAGTGAATAACGGTACTGATCTGAACTGCGGCAGAATATATGAGTGTTTAAAGCAAGCTGTGGCCGAGGGACTGATTACGGAGGAGGCCGTCGACCGGGCGGTAATAAGGCTGATTAACACCAGGATTAAACTAGGGATGTTTGATCCGCCGGAGATGGTCTCGTATACGAAGATCCCCTTTGAAGTGAATGACTGTGAAGAACATCGGCGGCTGGCGTTGGAAACCGCCGAGAAGTCGATTGTCTTATTGAAAAATAAGGATCGATTATTACCCTTAGATAAGAAGAAACTGAAAACAATTGCGGTTATTGGTCCCAATGCGGATGATAAAAGAATATTGCTGGGCAATTATCCTGGGACCCCTTCGGAGTATGTAACGCCCTTGAGTGGTATCAGGAAGGCGGTTGGCGACAGGGTAAAGATCCTTTACGCCGAGGGGTGTAATCTAACTGGTACCGAAGGTAATTTACTGGGAGAATTGGCGACTCGAGGTTTTTCGGAAGCGTTATCAGTAGCTGAACGGGCGGATGTAATTGTGATGTGTCTGGGACTTTCACCGGCCATTGAAGGAGAAGAAATTGATGTGGCTAACTCTGACGGCGGCGGTGATCGCAACGGCATTGAGCTGCCGGGGATGCAGGAGGAATTGTTGAAAGCGGTGGCCTCGACCGGAAAGCCGATTGTTTTAACGCTCTTTAACGGCAGTCCGGTGATGCTTAACTGGGCCCAGGATAATATTCCCGCGATTGTTGAAGCCTGGTATCCGGGGGAAGAAGGCGGGACGGCATTGGCCAATGTTTTATTCGGCGGATGCAATCCCAGCGGCAGGTTACCGGTTACTTTTGTCAAATCAATAGATCAGTTGCCTCCGTTCACTGATTATAGCATGAAAGGGCGGACTTATCGGTATTTGGAGGGGGAACCCCTTTATCCCTTCGGTTATGGATTGAGTTACACTGTTTTTAATTATTCCAATCTTACTTTGAGCGATCAGAAGTTGAATACTGCCGACACTAAAGAAATTAGGGTCATGGTTGAGGTGGAGAATACCGGAGAACGCAGCGGAGAAGAAGTAGTCCAGCTTTATGTGAAAGACACGGAGGCCGGCGTGATAGTTCCCAAACATGAATTAAAAGGGGTTAAGCGGATAACGTTGGAACCGAAAGCGAAACAAAAGGTGGAATTCAGTTTAACCAAGCGGCAACTGGCCTTAATTGACAATGAAGGGAAATGCCGGTTGGAACCGGGAGAATTCAAAATTTACGTAGGTGGCCGCCAGCCGGATCAGAGAAGCCGTAATTTGGCGGGTACGGATGTTTTGGAGACGGTATTGATGGTTGAAGGGGATTGGGTGGAAATGGAATATTAATGTGAGCATTGCTACCGTGATCCTATAAAGCTTTTTACGGGAAATATGGCTAACAACTGCTCATAGTTTTACATTACTTATAAGGACGGCTGTAGGGAAGTTTGTTGGCCAAATAAATACTGACAGATTCAGCAGTTCGTTTCTCCCTTCAGGGAGAAAGATAGAATGAGGGTTGGCCCAAAATTTTGTCAACCCTCCAACTTGCTTCCTCCCTGAAGGGAGGAACGAAAGCGATTCAGGTATGATCCTATAAAGCTTCTCGCGGGTAATATGGCAAACAACTGCTCATAGTTTTACATTACTTATAAGGACGGCTGTAGGGAAGTTTGTTGACCAAACAAATATTTGCAGATTCAACAGCTCGTTTCTCCCTTTGAGGGAGAAAGATAGAATGAGGGCGGGAGTTCCGAACTAGTAAAAGGAAGTTTCGAACTAGTAATTAGGAGTTCCGAGAGAATGTCTTAAATTTTGTGTAAATGGTTTTCTCAGTCCGTCCTAACCTTAACTCTGCGCCTCCGCGCCTCAGCGGGAGATATTGCTTTTGATCTTAGGTGAACTCTCCCACTCGGGGGAGAGCAAGAGAGAGGTCTGTCTTTTAGGTCAAATTTTGGACTTCCGCCTTGAACAGATCCCCGCGTTCTTTGTAATTATTGAACAAACCAAAACTGGCACATGCTGTTGAGAGCAGTACTACATCCCCGGATGTTGCTTTGGAGAGGGCGTTGCCGAAAATTTCACCCATTGTAACGCCGCCTTCAACCAATTCCGGGACTGGTTTACCAAGGCTGATAGCGGCTTGACTCACTGCGGCTCCGATCTTGGGGCCCGTTGAACCAATTAAAACAACGGTTTTAACGGAACTTTTAATAATCTCCTCGCCTAAAACCGTGTAATCCGCACCTTTATCAGCGCCTCCGGCGATCAGGACGATTGGTTCGGTAAAAGCTTTCAGGGCAACGATAGTAGGGTCCGGCGCGGTGGCGAAAGAGTCGTCGAAAAATTGGATGCCGTTAACCGTAGCCACATATTCCAGACGGTGTTCCAGGCCGGTATAGCCGCTGATGCCCTCGCGGATCGATTCCAAATCGGCGCCGCCATCGTGACATGCTAAAGCTGCGGCGGCAATGTTCAAGAGATTATGTTCGCCCCGGACTTGAATGGAACTGCTCTCAATGATCAATTCCGGAGTTTCGTTTAGATTCCAAAAAATAGAACAACAGTTATCCGTCTTTTTAATATACCAAGCTCCCTTGGTCTGTGGCGAACTTCCGTAGGTATATAATCTCCCGGTTGCCTGAGAAATCAACTCCCGGCTGGATGGATCGTCACTATTGAGTATGGTTAGATCATCCGGGTTTTGATAACGAAAAAGATTGGTCTTGGCACGGATATATTCGGACCGCGATTTATGATAATTGGGATTTAAGGGGTCGGCTGGGGCGAGATGATCTTCGGTAATATTGGTAATAACCGCAATAGGAACACTCCGGTCGAAATCTTCCAGTTGAAAGCTGGAGAGTTCCAAAACTACCCGATCCTCTGGGTTAAGGTCTTCGATGAATTCAAAGGGGGCAATTCCGATATTGCCGCCTAGAAAAGCTTGCTGCCCCTTTTTTGCTTGACTGAGCTTCAATATCTTGTATATCAACGTAGAAGTAGTCCCTTTGCCTTTAGTCCCGGTTACTCCGATGATCGGACAAGGGCAAAGTTGGATGAAGAGGCGCATAGCGCTGGTGATGATAACTCCTTGCGCTAAGGCTTCCATTAGTTCCTCTTGAAATAGGGGCAGTCCCGGAGAACGATATAGCAGATCAAAATCAGCTAGGTTTTTAAGATAATCCGGGCCTAGGCGGAATGATACCCCCAACTTTTTCAACAATTCAAAACGTTGGCCTAAGGCTGTTTCATTACGATTATCGCAGACGGTAACATCAGCGCCTCGGGATGTCAAATATTTGACGAGGGCCAGGTTTTCAATTCCCAGGCCGAGCACGGCGACTTTTTGGTTCAAGAGCGTTCCTCCTTTAAATCTTACCAGATAGATTGGAATGTCATTAACTCTTTCCAGTCATCCGCGTAAACCAATTACTAACAGCCAAAGCAATAATAGAGTCGATGAATAGGCTATTAAATAAATAAGTCCTTGATTAATAATTATTCTTACCTTTTTCAAAAAAATCCTCTCAAAGATAGATAAATATTATAAAGCCTTTCCGGAAATTTGGGAAAGGCTTTTGCTTGAGTTAATTTGGTTTGGACTACCATCCGTAGCCAAGGGCAAACCAGATCATTGGAAATTTTACACTATCCCCTTCTTTTGGGTTGTAGTAATTCATTGAGCCCCCAACATCAAAAGTAAAACCGGAATCGGTAATCTTCCGGTAGCCGAATGCTAAGCTAATTCCATCGGCTTTACCATAGTCGAGAAGTTCTTCGAAAAGATCTGCGAAAAAGTTATCGTCATCGCTGCCTTCACATTCAATATTTAACTTGTTGTAATTCATACCGAAGTAAGAACCACGTTGAGTTTCGGAAAAATAATATTTACCGCCGATACTATAAAGTGAACCTTTAAGTTCGAAGTCAGAGCTTTCCAGAGAATATTTATTTCCGGAAATATTAACCGAAAAGTGATCATTTAATGAACGTTCATAATCAAGATTTGGAGCACCCAAAATGAGGGAAATGGGGTTAACTGTTAGGCTGTTTTCTGCTGCCCTCAAAGGGGTAGCGGCTAAGCACATTATAAAAATGGATAAAAAGAAGATTAGAATTTTTTTCAAGTAAGATCCCTCCTTGTTTTTAAAAGGTACAAGTATTATATCGACATAAATATAAGAAAAAATTAACAGTAATATTTAACTCGATTTAACTTTATGATATTGCCTTATATTTTAAGTTGAGTTAGAATATAATAAATTAGAGTAAAGGCCTTCAGGACTCGGTGTGATTCCGAACCGGCGGTATAGCCCGCGAGCCGTATAATACGGCAGATTTTGGTGAAATTCCAAAGCCGACAGTAAAGTCTGGATGGAAGAAGGATGTTTTCTGTATTCGGTATAGTCCTGAAGGGCCGTTTTCACGGCTCTTTTATTTTTTGTTGCAAAGTGGACAAAACCCAGTTGATGATTGGGACAGACAATAAAAAACGACGGTTGTTGGGGAAGGGATAACGGAAATTGGACCAAGATTTATTCTTTATGAGGCGTGCTTTAGAATTGAGTAAAAAGGGCAGTTGCCGGGTTTGTCCCAATCCCATGGTGGGAGCGGTGATCGTTAAAAATGGCCGGATAATCGGCGAAGGTTGGCATCATGGGCCGGGACTTCCTCACGCTGAGATCGAGGCTTTAAAGGCTTGCCGGACCGATCCTAGGGGAGCCATCATGTATGTCACCCTTGAACCGTGCAATCATTATGGTAAGACTCCGCCTTGCAGCGAGGCGCTGATCCAGGCTGGGATTGGGGAGGTCAAGTACGCGATCTCCGATCCCAACCCGGTGGCCGGTGGAGGGGCCGAACACCTACGAAGGGCGGGTATTAATACCCAAGCCGGTTTGGGCAGGGAAGAAGCTTTGGAACTAAACCGGAAGTTCCTTCACTTCTGTCTGACCGGACGGCCCTGGGTGGTCATGAAAGCCGCCATGAGCCTGGATGGTAAAATAGCTACCGCTAGCGGGGAATCACAATGGATCACCGGCGAAAGGTCAAGGAAGTTGGTTCACCGGCTTCGAGCCGAAATGAATGCGGTTTTAGTAGGCAGCGGAACCTTGCTGGCCGATGATCCGCAACTCACTAACAGGGTGGCCAAACCGATTACCAGGCAACCGCTAAAAGTGGTACTGGACAGCACTCTGAAAATAACCTCCGGACACCGGTTGCTCAATGAATCTCCGGAAAACCTGATTATATTTTGCGGATCTCAAGCGCCGGAAGCTAAAGAGCGAGAATTAAGGGATTTGGGAGCGCGAATTATTCGCCAAAAGGGCGGCGCTAAGATAAATCTTAACCAAGCATTAGCCTCTTTAGGCGGGCTGGGAGTCCAGTCGGTGCTGGTTGAAGGGGGCAGCTCGGTATTTACTTCATTTTGGGAAATGGGATTAGTTAATGAATATTATTTATTTTATGGGCCGTTTTTCATCGGCGGTAAGATGTCTCCCGGAGTATTGGGAGGTAATGGGGTTAGTTTCCTAAACAAAGCGGAACATTTGACCGTTAAATCCGTTAAAAAATTAGGACCGGATCTTTTAGTCCACGCTTACAAGGAGGAACCAAAAAGTTGTTTACCGGTTTAATTAGGGATATCGGCAAGGTCCTGGAACATAGAAATTCCGGAACCAGCGCTATTTTAAGAATTGAAACCATACTCGCTAAAGAAATTGCCATTGGCGATAGTATTGCCGTTAATGGAGTTTGCCTTACGGCTGCGAAGTTTGGAGACAATTGGTTCTCCGCTGATGTAATGCCGGAGACTTGGAAAGCCACTAATTTGTCGGGGTTAAGACCCGGGGATATGGTCAACTTAGAACCGGCACTGGCTGCCGGAGATAGATTCGGCGGGCATATGGTTAGCGGTCATGTAGACGGGGTTGGCCGGGTGAAAAATATCAGGCAACAAGCCAATGCGGTTATCTTTGATATTTCGATACCAGCGGAGTTAAGGAAATATATCGCCCATAAAGGTTCAGTCGCGGTTAACGGTACCAGCCTTACCGTGCAGGGAGTTAATGGCGAAATAATAATGGTTTCTTTAATTCCCCACACGGTCAAGGAGACCAATCTTCAGTTTTTAAAAACCGGCGCTTTTGTCAATATCGAAGTGGATATGATGGCTAGGCAGTTGTTGAGGTTAGTTGACAACTCATCCGGAGGAATTAGCGAAGAATTTTTAGAAAAGCATGGTTATAAATAGACTTAATCCAAAAGATTTATTAGCGTTAATTCGCGTCTATTTGCGGTTAAACAATTAAATAGGCCTATTATTTTTATTAGGAGAGGTAATTGATGAACACAATTAGGGAAGCGATTGAAGATATTCGCGCTGGGAAGATGGTCATTGTAGTCGATGATGAAGGACGGGAAAACGAAGGCGATCTAATTATGGCTGCTGAAAAAGCGACTCCGGAAGCAGTTAACTTTATCGTAAAACACGCTCGGGGATTATTATGTGTAGCCTTAACCCGGGATGGGGCGGAGAAATTGGAACTGCCGTTGATGGTCAGTAATAATACCGAATATATGAGAACGGCTTTTACCGTATCGGTGGATCATAAAAGCGTTACCACCGGCATTTCCGCTTTGGAAAGAGCTATTACCATCAAAGCTTTAGCCGATCCCGACTCTAAAGCGGATGATTTTTTAAGGCCGGGGCATATCTTTCCGTTAATAGCCAAAGACGGAGGGACTTTAGTTAGGGCAGGCCATACGGAGGCTGCAACCGATTTGGCTCGATTGGCCGGATTAGTTTCGGCGGGCTTAATTTGTGAGATTATGAATGAAGATGGCACCATGGCCCGTCGTCCCGATTTGGAGGCTTTTGGGGCTGAGCACGATTTGAAAATGATCAGTGTCGCTGATTTAATTTCTTACCGTAGTAGTCAGGAGAAGCTGGTTAAACGGGAAGCTGAAACAATTATGCCTAATAAATACGGTATCTTTAAACTTTTTGCCTATTCTACCGTTTATTATAACCAGGAACACATAGCCCTTGTTTTGGGCGAACCTGAAAAAGCTAAAGAAAAGGCCCCTTTGGTAAGGGTTCATTCGGAATGCCTGACCGGGGACGCGTTAGGCTCATATCGATGCGACTGCGGCGAACAGCTTGAAAAATCGATGGAGATGATTGCTGCCGAAGGCGTCGGCGTGATCCTCTATTTACGCCAAGAAGGCCGGGGTATCGGTTTATTAAATAAAATGAAGGCCTATCAATTGCAAGATCATGGTTTGGATACGGTTGAGGCTAATGTACAATTGGGTTTCGCCCCTGACTTACGGGACTACGGGATTGGGGTTCAAATCTTGCGAGATTTGGGTTTGACCAGGATTAGGCTTTTAACCAATAACCCCCGGAAGTTAGTTGGCTTGGATGGTCATGGTTTAGAGATTACCGAACGGGTTCCGATTCAGATTAAATCCCGGCCGGACAATCAATTTTACTTGGAAACGAAACAAAAGAAAATGGGACATTTACTGGAGGAGGAAGGATAATGAAAGTAATCGAAGGACATTTAAACGGAGCAGGCCTAAAATTTGCCGTGATCATCAGCCGGTTTAATCATTTTATCACCGGACATCTACTGGATGGGGCTGAAGACGCCTTAAAGCGCCATGGAGTGGCGGATGAAGATATTACCGTGGTTTGGGCGCCGGGAGCCTTTGAAATCCCCTTGGTGGCCAAAAAGATAGCCCAATCAGGAGCATATAACGGGGTAATTTGTTTGGGGGCGGTAATTCGGGGCTCGACACCACATTTCGACTATGTGGCCGCCGAGGTTTCCAAGGGAGTGGCGGCGGTAGGGCTTGATACCGGAGTTCCGGTAGTGTTTGGGGTGATTACCACTGACAATATTGAACAAGCTATTGAACGGGCCGGAACTAAGAGCGGGAATAAAGGTTGGGATGCGGCATTGACTGCGTTGGAAATGGCGGATTTGAACCGGAAGATTTAAAAGTTGAAACTTATGGAAGATACTAAAATAAGGTTAACAAGAAAAAATGGTTATGTTACAATAGATCTTTGAAGTTAAAAATCAAATATTTATTTGGAGGATCCGGTGAAAAGAATATTTGAGTATGTTTATCCTTATAAAAACCGGTTTCTAGTTGTTTTTCTGGTTTCGTTATTGCTGGCGGTTTTGAATCTTTCTAACGCTTGGTTAATGGGAAGATTGACCGATGCCATCTTTTATAGGACCAAAGGACTTCCGATCAGTATTACCTGGGATGGGCAGACTGCAAAAGGGGTAACTCTTAATCTGACTAATGAAAAAGCCTGGGGTCCGTCGGCGGAGTCGGAAATCAACGCTGAGCTTGAGCGGATGGGGTTCAAGGTAAAGGAAATCAGGATTAAACAGAACGTGGCGATTGTAGAGGGAAATACGCCGCAAGGATTTAACAGGGACCTTTTGGAATTCGCCAGTGTGCTCCAGGGGAAACTCCGGCCGCAATTTGGCGAACTGGAGGTATTCGTTTCAGCCCCCGAAGAAAAAGAGACTCCCTATCAATTGTTATTATTTACCGGAACTTATACGGTCTATATTATTCCTCTGGTCTTGATTGTAGTATTCTTTTTAACGGGGATCTTTAGGTTTGGTCAAAATTTTCTGTTAGGTTCGACCGGGCAGAAAATTATTATGCGGCTTCGGAACGACATTTATCAAAACCTCCAAAGTCTTTCCCTGAGCTATTTCGAAAAAAACACCACCGGTCAAACCGGCCAACTAATTTCGCGGATTTTAAGTGATATTGATTCTATCAATTACCTCTTCACTTCGGGAATTCAAGATATTATGCTAGAACCGATCATAATAATTATTGGGCTAACTTGGGGTATTATTTTAAATTGGCAGCTAACACTGTTGTTCTTTTTGGTCTTTCCATTAATGGCTTGGCCAATTAGTTATTTAAGCAAGAGACTACGTTTGGTTAATAAGGAGATCATGAATAGCACCGCTAGTATTACCGGTGTTTTAGAGGAAACTCTATCCGGAATCAAGGTGGTAAAAGCTTTTGGAATGGAAGAGCACGAGATTAAGCGTTTTCAACGAGAGACCCGTCAGAATTATTCCAAAGCTTTACGTGGTTTGAGAATGGGACAAGTTTTCCATCCCTTAATTAACTTTACAGCTTCAATAGCGATCGCAATCTTTGTAGCTTATGGAGGGTATTTGGTCCTTAACCAAAACCTGAGTCCCGGTGAGTTTTTTACTTTCAGCTTTTTGATGAGTTCAATCGCTGACCCTGTCCGGAAGGTGGGTTCGATTTTCGGACACGTTCCAAAAGCATTAGCCGCTGCTGACCGGGTTTTTGAGCTTCTCGAAGAGCGATCCGAAGTCCCTGAAGCCGAAAATCCACTAGAGTTAACCGATATTCAAGGAAAGGTAGAATTCGAACAGGTTTCTTTCGGATATAACTCTAATGAGTTGGTCTTAAAAGACGTTAACCTAAAAGTCGATCCCGGAGAATTGGTGGCTTTTGTGGGGCCGAGCGGCGCCGGGAAGACTACCATGATCAATTTGATTGCCAGGTTTTACGATCCGATCTCCGGATCGATTAAAATCGATGACCATAACTTACGTAGTTTAAAATTGAGCTTGTTTCGTAAACAGATGGGGATTGTTCCTCAGGAAACAATTTTGTTTAGGGGCACCATCGCTGAGAATATAGCTTATGGTAAAATCGATGCGTCAATGGAAGAGATTGTGGCAGCTGCGAAGGCAGCCAATGCTGATAGTTTTATCATGAAGACCCCGGAAGGTTATCAAACCAGAGTGGGATCGCGAGGGGCCACTCTCTCAGGAGGACAACGTCAGCGGATCGCCATTGCCAGGGCGATTTTACGGGATCCCCGTATTTTAATCCTGGATGAAGCTACTTCGGCCCTAGATACCGAATCGGAGGTTTTGATCCAGGAGGCCTTGGAAAGGTTGATGAAACAAAGGACCTCTTTTGTAATCGCTCACCGGCTGTCTACCATTTTAAGGGCGGATCGGATTGTGGTCATGAATCAAGGACGAATTGTTGAGATTGGAAACCATCAGGAGCTGTTGGCTAAAAATGGCCTTTATGCAAAACTCTATCAAACTCAATTCCGCAACCAAGAAGAGCACCCATAATAATTATTCCGTTCCTTTCGAGTGGTGGACCTTTTGGACCGGGACTTTTTTAGAGATAAATTAGCTGAGATAGTCAGGGTTAAAAATAAAACCTTAGAAGAGGTCTACCATGACCAGGGGGTTAGCTTTGAGGCTATCTATCAGGAATATTCATCCTATGGTGAGCAACTAAGAAAATTTGTAACCGATACTTCAGTCTTAGTCAATCGAGCGCTGCAAGATGGGAAAAAGGTCCCCTCAAAGCGTATTCAACCAGAGTTGGTGAAGGACCATTTCCCACCGAACTATCAGAAGATTTGGTCTCGTTATTACGAGATGGTCGGGGACGGGAATACGGCGCCACTACTGGACGGCCGAGGCGTTGCGGCTGGTTTGACGGGGTAATAGCCGAGTATTCGGTAAGGATCAATGGTGTAAACTCCTTAGTGGTGATGAAGTTGGATGTTTTGGATGGAATGGATACAGTGAAGCTTTGTACCGGTTATCGGTATCGAAATTCAATATTGAAAGAGTTTCCGGCCAGGAATTATTTGCAGAGAATTTCAGAATTGGCCGGAGCGCCAGTCAGCATGGTTTCAGTAGGTTGGCGCAGGGATGAAACGGTTTTGGTCAATGATATCTGGTAATCTTAGATTATACTGATAAAAGGATAAAAAAGGATATAATCAAAAAGGGTTGACATCGGGGAAGAAATATTGTATTATATTTTAGTGACGTTTTAAACGGGCCATTAGCTCAGGCGGTAGAGCACCTGACTTTTAATCAGGGTGTCCGGCGTTCGAGTCGCCGATGGCCCACCATTTTAAATAATATATAATTTGGTCCCATCGTCTAGAGGCCTAGGACACCGCCCTTTCACGGCGGTGACAGGGGTTCGAATCCCCTTGGGACTACCACCTTATTTACCTCCATGTAAGATTAGGTATTAAGCTTCATGATACTAATAAATTATCCAATAAACCTGTCGATAACATCCTTGCTACCGGCAGGTTTTATTTGTTTTTTTAATTTTTTGAATAAGAACCTCCCCAGCAGTATAAAAATGAAGGGGAGGTTTTATTTCGCGCTTGTAAAACCTACAATATGCGCCTTCTGCTTTTTCTTACCTCATTTTGCTTTATCCAAGGGAACTTTTTACATAAAAATAAGTTAAATGTAATATCAAACAATTTTACCCTAAACCCAACTAAATGGAAAATAGAATCAGATCGGAAAAGGAGAACGTTATGTTGAATTGGACTAAAGAAGTAAGAATAATTAGTCGGGAAGGCTATCTGGTTATTCCTGCATTTACTCGCCGCTTATTAAATATCGAAAAAGGTGATGCGTTGGCATTTTATGTTGATGAGAATAAGATAATTCTAAAACGATACAATCCCAGTCACGGAGGTTGCGGCTTTTGCGGAAATGTTGAAGATCTAATAAACATCAAAAACAAACAAGTCTGTCAAAATTGTCTGCAAATTATAAAGAAGAATTAACTTTCCATAGAGATCAAAGGGAGGACATTCCTGAAATGTCCTCCCTTTGGTACTTTTCTTTGAAATTCTTCAAATTAATCTTATTAAGCTTCAAGAGCTTGATTGGAAGGGCTCTTCTCTTTACCAAAGAGTTTATTGATACAGGAGATTGCAACCATGCAGCCTAAACCTACTAATAAAACGGCAAATACCAATTGCAAACCGTCACTGAGCGGGATAAAATCATGGGTCACCAATAACTTCATGAAAATTTTGACGATGGTCTGGCCCAGAGCGGTAAAGGTAATCGCTAACATGATCAACATCGGGGCCCATAAAGTTACGCCTTGACGATTGGTCTTTTTCAGGAATACCGCCAAAGCGCACAGAGCTAAGGCGGAGAGCAGCTGGTTGGCGGAGCCAAAAAGGGGCCAAATTTTTAAGTAACCACCGGTTGAGAGTAAGTAGGCCACGAATAAAGTCGCCATAGTAGCGAAATGCTTATTGGTTAATACTTTTAAGAACGGTCCCATTTTGTTCACATCGGTCTCCGAGTCCGTGAATAACTCTTGGAATGCCAAGCGGCCAACTCGGGCTACAGAGTCTAAAGAGGTCAGAGCGAAAGCTGAAACCGCTAAAGTGATGATGGTATAAGCCGTAAGCTCAGGTATACCTAAAGTTTTTAGGAAACCGGAAATTGCCGCCGCAAAGATTGCCGGAGGAGTACCTTGAGGTAGCGCGCCATTCATCGCAAGAGCACCAACGGCGATTAAGGAGATGACAGCCAGGAGGGACTCGAGCAACATAGCGCCGAAGGATACGGGTAGTATATCTTTTTCATTACTTATCTGCTTAGAGGAGGTCCCGGAGGATACCAGGCTGTGAAAACCGGAAACTGCGCCGCAAGCAATGGTAACAAAGAGAAACGGGAACATCGGCAACCCGTTGACGGTAAAACCGGTAAATGCCGGCAAATTCATACTGGGACGGGCTATAAAGATTCCAACTACAGCCCCGATCATCATCGCCACTAATAAAAAGGAGTTTAAGTAGTCCCTAGGCTGGAGCAACGCCCATACCGGAACGACTGAGGCGATATAAATATAAACAAAAACGAAATAAAGCCAGAAAGACTTGGCAAAAAAGACTGGAAAAGACAGACCTAAAACAATGGTGATAATTAGCAACGTCAGGCTGACTGTATTATTGACCAAGGATTTCGGTTTAAAATGATACATAAACATGCCAATGGTCACAGCAGCGATAATAAATAATATCGAAGTGGTGGCGGTGGAACCGTTGGCGATATTTTGAGAACCGTCGGCATTAAATCCGTTGAAGGTGCCAGCGACAATATCAGCGAAGGCAGCGACTACCAAAATTGAGAAAAGCCATACAAACAGTAGGAAAAGGCGTTTACCGGTTTTTCCGATATATAATTCAATCAAATAGCCAATGGAGCGGCCCTTATTCTTGACTGAAGCATACATGGACGCAAAATCCTGGACGGCCCCGAAGAAGATACCGCCGATTAAAACCCATAACAAGACGGGAACCCAGCCAAACATAGCGGCGATAATTGGACCGTTGATAGGACCGGCTCCGGCAATGGAGGCGAATTGGTGACCAAATACAACCTGTTTAGCAGCGGGAACATAATCCAAGCCGTCTTGGAGTTCGTGGGCAGGAGTCTTTTTATGAGGATCGATACCCCATTTCTTAGCCAACCATCCGCCATATAAAACATAAGCGCCAATCAATAAGACTAGAGAAACTAACAGTATTAAAACGCCACTCATTCAGTACCCTCCTTAAAGTTATTGGAACATATCTCCAAAAACAATTATAGTGTTATTTTAAGAAAAATGCAATTATTTAGGAAACATCACCACCTGCATTTTAGTTAAAGATTATCAACATTTTCACCGATTATTTCATTAGCTGCTTCTTATTCGCGTTCCCAATTACTTTGATTTTTTATTTCAAATGATTAATCTGGGTTCATTTTGACTATTCATGAATTTCTCATAAATCGAAAACATTTTGAATCGTCTAATATAATAAGGGAGATGTAGCTATGAAATTGCTCCGGAAAATGAGGACCTTTCCTAAACTTCTAGTGTTGACTCTGTTAATGATGGTAGTCACGACCGTGATCGGATGGAAAGGTTACGTCACTGCCGGTGATATCAGGAAAAAGGTTGACAAGGTTTATTCGCAATGTTTATTGGGATTGATTCATCAGGGCGAGATTGAGACTTATTATTTAAGACATCAAAAGGATCTGCTCTATTACATCCTCAGTGCCGATGAGAATGTTCGAATGAGATTGGAAGGTTATGAAACAGGGCTGAAAGAACAGCTGATCGTCTATGAATTGATAACCAAGAAATCACCCAATCGCGAAATTTTTATCGCTCTTCAAGAATCACTGGAGAAATATCACCGGACAGCCGAAGAAATAACGGAAATGGTTAAGAAGGATAAAAAAGAGGATGGGTTCAACCTCTTTATTACCAAAATCACTAATATCGACAAAACGGTGCGTAATCAGTTTCAAAATCTAACCGGTACCGGAGAAATGGAAGCTAAAACTGAAAAGACAGCAGCGGACATTGAATATGAAGCGGTTACTACTCAATTACTTGTATTTGGAGTGTTTGGGTCATTGTTAACCTTAATCCTCGCTGTCTCGTTTTCTCGAACAATAACCCGCCCCATTAAAAAGCTGGTCGAAATGATCAGAAAGATGGCTCTAGGGGATTTTACCGGCGAGCTTAAGGTGGAAGGTAATGACGAAATCGGGTCAATTACTTTGGAACTGGCCAAAATGGATGAAAGTCTTTCAAATCTTATCAGGAGAATCCGCGAAGCTGCCGTTGTTCTGAGCCAAGATTCCAAACAGATCGCCACTGGTAACCAAGATCTCTCCCAACGCACTCAAGAACAGGCATCCACTTTGGAAGAGATCGCCAGCACTATTGAGGAGATTAATACTTCTATCCAATTAATGGTCGTTAATTCCCAGAAAATCAGCGCTTTGTCTCAAGAGTCTCTTAACATTGTAAAAGACGGAGAAACTTCGATTAACGAATCCAAAAAAGCTATGGAGCGGATTTTGGAAAGTGGGAAGAAGATCGGGGAGATTACCAAATTAGTCAATCAGATTGCATCTCAGACTAATTTGTTGGCCCTAAATGCTTCGGTGGAGGCAGCCCGCTCAGGAGAAAACGGACGGGGCTTTGCCGTAGTCGCAACGGAGATTAGAAATTTAGCTAACCGGTCGGCAACTTCGGCTAAGGAGATCGGGGATTTAATCAAGGAAAGCAAAGTTTTGATTGACCACGGTAATGACATGGTCTGCAATTCGGCTCTGATTTTAGAAAGAATATTAGCTAACACCCAAAAAACAGCGGCAGAAATTTTGGATATGACCGGTGCGCTTCAGGAAGAAGCCGACGCTATCCAACAGATTGAAGCTTCAGTAGAGCAATTAAACCAAGTCACCCAAGAAAATGCCGGGATGGTAGTATCAATTTCATCATCAAGCCAGTCTTTGAGCTCAGTTTCGGGAAATCTGAAGGATTTGATCGATGAATTTAAAATTGATGGCTAGGGCAAGAAAACAATCAGTCAATCTCTTGACTTCTTTCCTTCTTTAGTGTTATAATTTTAAGGCGTTACTGGTCGCGTAGCCCAGTTGGTTAGAGCGCTGCGTTCACATCGCAGAGGTCACTGGTTCGAGCCCAGTCGCGACCACCAATAGTGAGGGCAATGTACAATTTATAATGTACAATGACCATATTGTTTCTTGGTATTAAAAACGGAGCCGTGGTGTAGTCGGTTAACATGCCAGCCTGTCACGCTGGAGACCGTGGGTTCGAGTCCCATCGGCTCCGCCAATCATTATCAAGCATACTCTTGTCTTTTGTCTCATGCCTAATAATTGCCACGATAGCTCAGTTGGTAGAGCAGAGGACTGAAAATCCTCGTGTCGCTGGTTCGATTCCGGCTCGTGGCACCATTTTTTATTTCTAAAAGTCAAAAGTCCAACAGAGAGTAGGGCTTTTTTTGTCTTTTATTTTTTGACTTTGGACTTTTGACTGTTGTCTCGATCTTTGACTTTCACCTATCGGTTAAGCTAAAATATTGGTATGAGGATACGGGTCATTAGTTTAACGCTGTTTATTCCAGGGGCTTTATCGCGTAAAGATAAACGGCAAAAGATAAATTGTACTTGGATTCCATTCAACAAAAGATTATGAATTTAATTGAAGATAATTATCCGGTGGAAATTTGCGATGCGTCGATTGAGGATTATTAATTTAAGGCAAGGGATTTTTAAAGGTTTTAGCAGGACAAGTAATATACTTGTAGAAATAGTGTATAAATATACACAAAGAAAGCGGGAAAATGTAAATGATATCCTTTCGCAAAGCTAAAATGCCGGATGTTGAAGCTTTACACAAGCTCATTAATGAACTGGCCGAACAAGGTTTAATGCTGCCTCGGTCCCGGAGCGTTCTTTATGAATCGTTACGTGAATTTACTATTATTGAAAATGACGGTAAATTTATCGGAGGTGGAGCGCTTCATATTATTTGGGAGGATCTGGCGGAAGTACGCGCTCTAGCTATTAAACCCGAATTCCATGGTAAAGGAATCGGGAAAGAATTGATCAAAGAATTAACTAATGAGGCTAAAGAACTGGGAATTCCCCAGATATTCGCCCTCACCTATCAGGTGGAGTTCTTTAAAAAATGCGGTTTTGAAGAAATCGTTAAAGAAAAAATGCCTCAAAAAGTCTGGAAAGATTGTATCAATTGTCCCAAGTTTCCCAACTGCGACGAGGTGGCTATGATTCGCGCAGTTAATTAGCGCTTATAATTATTCAGACTTGGAAATGGATGGTTTGGGTTGGAAAGCGGCGCAGTCAGCGCCGCTTGCTTGTTTTACAGACACCGATGGCAGTTGTCTGGTTTTAAAGCCAAAAACTCTGCAACCGTGAGGGAAGTTTTTGTCCCAAGTTATATAGAAATGATTACATTGAAAGCAATTAATCCGCTCCGGATTCATGTTGACGCCCATTTTTCAGACAAAGACCCCGATTTTTCCGACCTTTTCCTGGGCTCCTTTAATCGCATCCATAATAGTTTCTCGGTTAACAGCTCCGGTTTTTAGAAAACTGTCGATCAACCAGACGCTAAAGGTATCGCCGGCCCCTACGGTGTCTTTGGCATCGGCTAACGGGAATTTAACCTGATATTGCTCTTGGTTCTCATTATTAAAGACTCGGACTTGGTCGCTATAAGTAACGATTGCTATTTCATGTCCGATTCGGTTCATAATTATATCCCAGGGGTCGGAGGAACTCATTCGTAAAATCTGGCAGTTTCCCGTTGAGGTGGCATCCCGGACATCGGCATAAATTGCTTTAAAACTACGAATACAGGTTTCTTCATGCAAAACTACAGCATCAAACTCTCCCGAGAAGATCCGGGATTTGATACCCTCTCGAAACCTTTGAAAAATACCGAGGTCATAGTTACGAACGTTTACATTCCGGTAGGAAAAATCTTGAAGGGAATTTTTTAGCTGAAAAACATGATCCAAAGGGTAGAGCATTGGATTATAAATGGTAGTAAGTTCAATTTTATGACCCAGCTGGCTTAGACCCCTTACCACATTACCGACCCCTCCGGGGTAAACATTGCAGCTGCCGGAGCTAATAATCCAATCGACGATTACGTCGCCTGCCATAGTTAATTTGGAATCCACAATAAAACCTCCTTGAAAACTGAGATATCTGATTATAACACAGGTGAGAAAATTTATAATAATTCTCTCTGTCTTTGTGTCCTTTGTGGGAATTAAATGCTCAATGTTGTAAAACGCAAAATTAGTCGAAGGAAACAGGCAATTTTATAGTAAAGGTACTTCCTTCACCTAATTTACTTGCGACGGAAATGGTCCCTCCCAAAGCTGCGGTGAGTTCCTTGGCGATGGTCAGCCCGAGACCAAAACCACCGCTTTTCCGGTTACGGGAACGGTCGGTCCGGTAAAAACGTTCAAAAATATAAGGCAGATCAGTGTCGGAGATCCCTTCACCTTGGTCGGAAATTTGAATCGATACGTTGTTTTCACAGTAAACCAAGGTGACTTGGACAGTTTTCCCTGAAGGTGTATATTTTAGGGCGTTAGATAATAGGTTGTCCAAAATCTTCGCTAAAGCCTCACGGTCAGTAAGGATAGTGCACGGCTGGATACCGGAATATTGGAGGACCAGGTTTTTTGTTTTAAATAACGGTTTCAGCCTTTGGATGGTTTCTTCAAGAAACGGAGAAAGCTCTAAGGGTTCCATTTGAAAATTATAAATCGCCTTATCGGAGAGGACAATATCTTGAAGGCCATTAATTAAAGAGGTAAGCCGGTTGGCTTCTTCCAGTAAAGATTCAAGATTTTCCTTAGTGGAAGGAATGATCCGGTCGATCATACCTTCCAGATGGCTACGGATGGTAGCCAAAGGAGTGCGAAGGTCATGGGCTACATCCGCCGTCATTTTTTTACGGAGTTTCTCCAAAATTGAAAGGCGTTCCGCTAATTGATTGAGGCTTATGCCTAATTCCCCAAGTTCATCCCGGGGAAGGGTACGGATTCTGGATTCCAAATCACCTGAAGTCATAGCTTTAGCTATTTGGCTCATTTCCATAATTGGGGCGGTAAACTTCCGGGCAAAGAGTACCGCCACCAGAAATGAGATTATTCCGGTTAATAAAATTGTTAAGACAATGGAACGATTAATCGTCGCCCGGAACATCTCATCTTGGGTTGTTAAAATGTTTTGGAGGATGTTTCGGCCGAAATGGGCGGTCCCAATGATAATCCCATTATGATAGATTGGACGAGACTGAAGAGGTTGTTCATTTCGATGGTTGCGACCGGAACGGGTAATGATAACGATTTTTCCTAGAGGATCGGTAACATAGCGCAGGTTACCCATAAAGGCCCCTCTACCAATATTAATAGTACGGGGGATAGCAGACCAATCTCCATATTCGCGGTAAATATCAACTAGGTTGTTAACAATTTGCCGTTGGCGTACTTCCTCGGCTCGGTTTAAATAATTCTGAAATTGATAATTGAGGGAGATATTGATAATAAAACCGGAGGTCAAAATACTTCCCAATGAAACCATTAATATTAACAGGGTAAGTTTGTTAAGAATTGGAGATTTCAATCCCTAGTACCCCCAAATTTATAGCCCACTCCGAAGACGGTAAGGATGTATTGGGGTCTTTCGGTATTGTCCTCGATTTTTTGGCGTAAATTTTTGATATGGCTGTCAATAGTCCGTTCATAACCTTCGAAGCTGTTACCTTGGATTCTTTCCAGTAATTGCCCTCTACTAAAAACCTGTCCCGACGATTGGGATAAAAGTAGTAATATTTTAAATTCAGTCGGTGTTAGGTAAATCTGTTTTTGATTCCGGTATACTTCGTATTTGTTCGGGTCAATTAGGAGTGTTCCTTGATTAAATGAGTAAGTTAAAATAGCTGTAGTAGCATTAATTGGCGAAACATTGCGCCTGCGTAATTGAGCCTGGACCCTGGCCACTAATTCCCGGGGGCTAAAGGGCTTGGAGAGATAATCGTCGGCCCCGATATTTAGGCCAAAAATACGCTCATCTTCGGAGGTTTTAGCAGACAATATTATGACTGAAACATCGGATATTTGGCGTACTTCCGTTAGCAGTTGTTCACCGGAGAGTCCTGGAAGCATAAGGTCGAGAATGATTAAATCCGGGTTCAGATTTTTGGCCAGGTCGAGGCCTTGACGACCATCAATGGCAGTATAAACATGAAAGCCTTCTTTTTTAAGGTAGGCCTCAATGATCTGGAGGATCTTTAGTTCGTCTTCAATTACTAAAATTTTTGCCATTAGATCACCTTTTAGATACTCCGTAAAGCTTATACTCCAATAATATCATTGGATTTAATTCGGTACATTCGGAGTAGATCCTTTTTTTGAGCCAAGTTAAAAACTTCATAAAATCTCCATACCTTTTTCATGATGGATTCAAATACTGGGTGTAAAGTTAGATAAAAGAGAGGAGGTGTTTGGCAAAATTGATCTATCTTGATAATACTCATAAATAATAAACAAGATGAAGGGAGAATTTGAATGAAAAAAAAATTATTAGCTACTTTAGTAGTTGCAGTATTGGTAGGTTCGATTTCATTAACGACTTTTGCTATGGGCGGTGGGCAAGTCAACGGGTTTTGCGAAGCAGGGTTACCTAAAATTTGTCGGAGACTTAATTTAACCCCCGAACAGGAACTGAAAATATTAAGAATTAGACAAGATTTTCAGAAGGAGACCCAACCATTACGTTTTGAGATGCAGAGAAAACAGCTTGAACTCCGCCACCTCTGGGCGGCAAAAATCTTGGATCAAAGTAAGATTGAGACTAAAGAAAAAGAAGTAAGCGGACTTAGAGTTCAAATCATTAATAAAGCCCGGGGAATGCGTGAAAAGGTTGAAAATACGCTCACTGCCGAACAGCGTAGTAAACTTGAAAAGGCCGGTGAAAAATGTAAAACCAGTTCCGGTCCATATAGAAGGTACCCCCGCTGTAAAGAGAAAAAAGATGGCTGTTTCGATAATTAAGTCAGACCATTTTTCTGAAAAACCCTGTGGTTTATCATCAACTACAGGGTTTTAGTTTGCTGAATTTTGGATAATGGGTTTAACATTTAATTCCAAAGGATAAATAAGCCTATGGTGGAATTTATTTAACAGAAGCCTGAGTCGATGATTGAGGAGGTAAATTGGGATGAAGATTGCAGTTTTCTCAGATATTCACGGTAATGCCCTCGCTTTAGAGGCAGTTATAAAAGATATTGACTCCCGTAATGCCGACTTGGTTTTCTGCGGTGGAGATTTGGTAGGGTATGGAGCTTATCCCAATGAAGTAATCG
>Ga0123334_1002326_pt1 | contig 22079 bp, 16 predicted proteins | sample BiotimSIPDNA_FD_89706 | JGI IMG/M metagenome (GOLD analysis project Ga0123334, IMG submission 89706) | Anaerobic biogas reactor microbial communites from Washington, USA - Biogas_R1 time_0 SIP DNA | ecosystem: Engineered > Bioreactor > Anaerobic > Unclassified | place: Washington, USA... | reverse complement strand
GCTCCAGGATGCTGCTGCTGAATCGAAGCACCGGCGAGTACAAGTTGGATGAATTCCGGTCGTTCCCGACGTTGCTGCGCCCAGGAGATTGCCTGATTCTCAACGATACCAAGGTCATTCCCGCCAGATTGTGGGGACGCCGGACCGGAACGGGAGGACGGGCACAGGCATTCCTGCTGGAACAAAATGACGACAAGACCTGGAAGGCAATGCTCAGGCCAGGAAGGCGGTTGGGCTCAGGGGCGCGAGTCGAACTTGATGGGGAAAACTGCGGCGGGTTCGTCGTTGAACGCAGAAACCTGGATAACGATACCTTTGATATCCGATTCGACCAGGAAGATGTCCTCGCCATCATGGAACGATACGGCAAAATCCCGTTGCCCCCGTACATCGAACGCGAGCCGGAAGCCGATGACAAGGAGCGATATCAAACAGTCTATGCAAATCGCCCTGGAGCAGTGGCGGCGCCGACGGCAGGGCTGCATTTCACAGACGATATCCTGGCCCAGATCGGCGACCGTGGCGTTCAAGTTGCCCGGCTGACGCTCCATGTCGGTGCGGGGACGTTCAAGCCTGTTTCCGTCGAACGGATCGAAGATCATGTGATGCACGAGGAGCCTTTTGAGTTGTCCGAGTCCACGGCGAATGTGATCAACGAGACCCATCGTCGTGGCAGTCGCGTCGTTTGCGTCGGGACGACGACGGTCAGGGTCTTGGAAACCTGTGTCGATCCTGCACAAGACGGAATTGTAGTTCCTCAGACCGGGCGAACCAAGATTTTCCTATATCCGCCGAAGCGTCCGAGAGTTGTGGATTGCCTGTTGACGAATTTTCATTTGCCCAAGTCCACGTTGCTGATGTTGGTCTGCACGTTTTGCGATTATAAGCATGTGTTTTCTGCATATCGCTATGCCGTTGACCAGCGGATGCGATTCTTCAGCTATGGTGATTGTATGTTTTTGCATAGGGATTGAGACAGATGCGAATTGGAGTAAGCCGATGTTTGCTTGGTGTGCGGTGCCGTTACGACGGTCGATCCAAGCCTTGTGCCGTGCTGGCGAGCGAATTGGGCAAGTATGCTAAGGTTGTTGACGTTTGCCCTGAGTTGGATTGCGGTTTAGGTTGTCCTCGCGTTGCGGTGGATTTGTACGATTGTGCGGGCGATGGGATTCGCATGATTTCGAAGGAAGGAGTTGATGTTACGGGTCGGATGCGCAAATGGCTGGAGAAGATCATGCCGTCATTGCGCAACCTGGACGGTTTTATCTTGAAGGCTCGCAGCCCCAGTTGCGGCTTGGGGAACACCTGTTTGCGCAGTGAAGGCAATGGATATGTTGACGGGCTGTTTACGGCGGCGTTGAAAAAAGCGTATCCTAAACTGCCTTTGGTGGACGAAAGTAGGTTTACCGATGCCGAATCGGTTGCCTCGTTTGTGTCGGAATTGAAGGGCAAGTCCTTGTTGCGCCGCGTGGAGTCAGGCGTCCGTGAATTGTTGTCGAACAGCCCTGCGTGCCACGATTGGGATCATACCTTGCGCGTGTACAACAATGCGCGCAGGATCATGTCAATGCTTGAACCGGATCAGGAGTTTGACGAGTTGATGGTTGCCGTCGCGTCGCTGATGCACGATATCGGTCGATCGAAGGAATTGCAGGACGAAGGCAAGACCAATCATGCGGCGTACGGAGCCGAATTGGCGCCTGGACTGCTGAGAAAATGGGGTGCCGATGACGAACGATGGATTCAAAACGTCGCGGATTGCATCCGGTCGCATCGCTTCAGAAAACGTGACGGAAATCAATCGCCAAATACACTGGAAGCCAAAATCGTCTTCGATGCCGATAAGCTGGATAGCATCGGGGCAATCGGAATCGGACGCTCGTTCCACTTCGCAGGACGAGTGGGAGCAAGAGTCCATAATACCGAAAGCGAAGCGTTGAACTCAAAGTCCTACAGCGTAAACGATTCCGCATACCGAGAATACCTGGTAAAATTGAGGAATGTCCACCAGAGAATGCTTACAGAACCGGGACGAAAATTGGCGGAAAAAAGACATGAATTCATGGTTGGCTTTTTCGATGTATTAAACCAGGAAACCGAGGATTGACGAATGCCAATCTTTTTCAAAAAACAATATGAGAAAGATGGGCCAGTCTGGCAAAAATGGTTTTGGCGGAGACTGAGGGGCGAAAGGTTTTTCGCCCCTACAGGTGAGAATTGGAGGATTTTGGGACTGGGACTGAGACCTATGTGACTGGTGTCTGGGACATGGGACGTGACCGTGTCTCGTTTTCTTCACCATTCGTCATTCAGCATTCAGTTTTCAAGTTTCACACAGAGGCTTGGTCTGCCGGGAGTTGGTTGACGAGCTTGGTCAGGTCGTCGAATTTGAAGTCAATGTCCAGGACTGCGACGATATTTCCGTCTTTGTCCCGGATTGGTTCTGCGAAAGTCATGATCAGTCGTCCCGTGAATCTCGAGAAGAAGAGGTCTGACCAGTAGGCCTCACCGGTTTCGATGACGTTTCTGAACCATTCCTTTTCTTTGAAATCCAAGTCAAAGAGCGGTCTGAAGAGTCCCTTGTCTCCACGTTGGGTGTGGATTTGTATCAATTGCTTGCCGTCGCGATTGGTGATTGCGACGAATTGGATCGAGGGCACCGCACGGACTGCCTTCTTGATGAAAGCCTCCATCGTCTTCGGTTCCAACGTAAGGATTTCGGGTGCTTTGCAGATTGACGCCGCAAATTTCTTTCCGATTTTCACTGCGGCATTTTTGACCTTTTGGAAATCGGATTCGAACATCGATGGGACGTGGCGCTTTGCCTGGGCGATCATTTCGTCGGATGAGATCGACGATGTCCGTCCTTGCGCGTATTGTTCCGTGACCCATTCGTGGATGTGCCTGACACCGGGATGTCGCTTTGAGATGGGTTCGTGATCGATTGGGTTTTCCTTGAGGTAGTCGTTAAGCCACTGTGCAATTCCCGCGAGTCCGGACTTATCAGTCACCATGACTTTGATTGGTCTGTTGAGTATCTTTTGCGTATCGAATATATTGTAGATTTCCGGGTTTTTGAGTAGGCCATCCGCATGGATTCCTGCTCGCGTCGTATTGCATTCTATTCCTACGAACGGGTAGTTTTCCGGGATATCGACCTTGATGACTTCCCTGTAATACTCTGCGATTTCCGTGATAACTCGTGTATCGATTCCGCAATTTCGTCCTTTGAGTCCGATATATTCGATGATTGCCCCTTCGAGCGGCGGGTTTCCTGTGCGTTCACCGTATCCGATCAGCGATGCGTTGAGCGCCGAGATTCCATGCAACCATGCGGTGACGGCATTGACGTGGACCTTGTGGAAGTCGTTGTGTCCGTGCCATTCCAGTTGTTGCGAGGGGATGCCCAGTTCCTTGTGGAATGCCTCGGCCAGTTTGGGGACAGATCTCGGCAGGACTGCGCTTGGGTAGGTGAGTCCGTAACCCATCGTGTCACAGAGTCGGATCTTGATTGGGATCTTGGATTGCTGTGAAAGTTTCATTAATTCTTCGGCGAATGGGAGACAGAATCCATAGATATCCGCACGGGTGATATCCTCGAAATGGCATCTGGGGATGATGCCGTTTGAGAGCGCTTCCTTGATCGTTGCCAAGTAGTCGTCCATCACCTTGCGGCGTGTTTTCTTCAATTTGAGGAAGATATGGTAGTCGGAGACCGAGGTCAGGATGCCTGTTTCCTTGAGTCCTAGTCTTTTGACCAGCTGGAAGTCTTCGGCATTGGCCCGAATCCAGCCAGTGATTTCAGGGTATTGGTGTCCGAGGGCCATGCAACGCTCGATTGCCTCCTGATCCTTCTTGGAGTAGACGAAGAATTCGCATTGCCTGATGATGCCATTGGGACCGCCTAGCTTGTTCATCAGATCGTACAGGTGCTCGATATGCTCTGGAGAGTAGGGCGGACGGGATTGCTGACCATCGCGGAACGTCGTATCGGTGATCCAGATTTCCTTGGCGGGAGACGGCGTCACCTGGCGGTTCTCAAACAGAATCCGGGGGACTTCGGAGTAGGGAAATTGCTCGCGCAACAAGTTCGGTTGCTTGACGTCAACCAACTCGTAGCGAAGCTTCTTTTGGACAAGAGGGGTAAATCTTAACATGGATATCTCCTTGTGTGGATGTCGTTTCAAAAAACTTGTTTACTTTAGCATCTGATGGTCGATTTGCAAGCCAGCGGACATCAAATCGACGAAAATATGGTGTTTTCGTCAAAATCTTGTCTTGGGAAAAGACCTTTTTGATGATTTGGCTGGACAGGAAGTTTTTTGCCTTGCCTTCAAAAGCATTGCGTGGTTTTGGGAATGATTTTTTTGAGGAGCTGGGGAGGGCATTCACCAAACTTTGTCGCTTCTGGGTTTGGTTGACAAGTATTTATTTGTGTATTACCTTATTTAGTTTACCAAATTCACATAATGTCCCACAGCAGGTTGCCAAGGAGGTGTGCCATGAGGAAACATTATTTCCCTTTGATTTTTTGTTTAGCAGCAGTTTTGTTTTGCTCAGGCTGCAAGTATTTGGCATTTAGCCATGAAGGAGCCGTGAAGGCGACGACGTTGGAGTTTTTCGGGTATCTGGACAAGGCTCAATGGAAGGGATGCGAGGCGTTGATGGATCCTGAAAATTTTGTTTTTGAGTTTGGGAACGGGGTGTATTTCGGGAAGGGTCAGGAATCGATCAAGGCTTATTTGGAGAGCATCCAGAACATTCAGAATCGTACAGGGATGCATTGCGAGATCAAGTCTGTGAAGAAGTTGCGCAACGGAAACATCCTCGTGCAGTTAACCTGCGTCTCGTCGATTACCGAGAATTCTGCGACGCTGTCGTTTTCGCGCGGTGAATGGTCGGCGAATTTCATTTGGTCGAAGCGTGATGCTGTGCATTGGCACCTGCGCGGAATCAAAGAGACTAGCATTCGCGGGAAGGGTGCTGCGAGCTAGTGCGAATGGAAAATAAGGGCTTTGCGGCGAGGAGCCGGGCAGTCGCAAAGGTCTTGGGCATTGTCCTCCCCGGCAATTTTTTTTGAAGGAAAGGAAAGTTGATCATGAGTGAACTGACTTCTTTATCGTCTTGGAAGTCCTTAGAATTCCACTATAAAGGCATGAAGGACAAGAAATTGTCGGAAATGTTCCTTGAAGACGGCGATCGTGCCTCTCGCTTCAGCGTTGAGTTTGGTGATTTGCTTTTGGATTATTCCAAGAATTTGATTACGTCAGAGACGATGGATCTTTTGTTGTCTCTTGCCAATGAGTGTGGCTTGCGTCGTTCGATTGATGCGATGTTCAATGGTGTCGCAATCAACGAGACCGAGAATCGTTCTGTTTTGCATATTGCATTGCGCAATCGTTCGAATCGCCCCATTATGGTTGAAGGTCGCGATGTCATGCCTGACGTGAACGACGTTTTGGTTCGCATGTGCGAATTTTCCTATAAGGTTCGCGCTGGCGAGTGGCTTGGTTACACGGGCGTTCCCATCAGGAATATTGTGAACATCGGGATTGGCGGTTCGGATTTGGGGCCGAAGATGGCTTGCGAGGCGTTGAAGGCATTTGGCCAAAAGGATCTGAACGTGTATTTCGTTTCCAACGTCGATGGCTTCCACATGGCGGATACGTTGGCGGGATTATCCCCTGACGAAACGTTGTTCATCATTGCGTCCAAGACCTTTACTACTTTGGAAACGATGACCAACGCCAATACGGCGCGTGATTGGGCATTGGCGGCTTTCGGTTCAAAGGCTGCCATCGCCAAGCATTTCGTGGCGGTTTCAACCAATACCAAGCTGGTGTCAAAATTTGGGATCGACACAAAGAACATGTTTGAATTCTGGAATTGGGTTGGCGGTCGCTACTCTATGTGCTCTGCCATTGGCTTGCCGATCATGCTCCAAATCGGTCCCAAGAACTTCATGAGCATGCTGGATGGCTTCCATGCGATGGACGAACACTTCAGGACAGAAGAATTCTCCAAGAACCTGCCTGTGATCATGGGCTTGCTGGGTGTTTGGTACAACAACTTCTTCAATGCTCAGACGTATGCGATTCTCCCCTACGATCAGGCCATGCATCGGTTTGCGGCGCATCTGCAGCAGGTCGATATGGAGAGCAACGGCAAGTATGTCGGCAAGGACGGCAAGAAGGTCAAGTGGCAAACAGGTCCTGTGATTTGGGGCGAACCAGGTACTAATAGCCAGCATTCCTTCTTCCAATTGCTGCATCAGGGGACCAAGATGATTCCAGCGGACTTCATTGGATTCTGCAGGTCACAGGCGCCTGTCGGACCGCACCACAAGACGCTGATGGCCAACTTCGTCGCACAAACCGAAGCATTGGCTTTTGGAAAGTCCACCGTAGATGTGCTGGCTGAGGGCGTCGCCCCTGAATTGGCACAGCACAAGACCTTCGAAGGCAATCGTCCAACCAATACGTTGCTGGCAGATGAATTGACCCCCTACACCCTGGGTGTCTTGATGGCGCTCTATGAACACAAGATCTTCGTACAAGGGGTGATCTGGAATGTGTTCTCGTTCGATCAAATGGGTGTTGAACTTGGCAAGGTTCTTGCGAATAACATCCTGAAGGACTTCGAAGCTGGAAAGAAGGCGGAATTGAAGCACGATGCTTCCACAAATGCCATCGTGAAACGCCTGATCGAAAGAATGTAACTCCTCATTTCCACCCGAAAAATCAACGACGAAAATCCAGTTTGGCAACATCGGTACTCAAGGGGCATGTCACATGCTCCTTGAGTACGAAACGCACGAAAAATTCCTTGTTTCACGATTTCCGTGCCATGCGAAGGTCAGGTCACTTTGATTTCAAGGTGATGATGGTGACTTCGGACTTTGTGAAGATCCTGAAAGGTGGTCCCCAAGTTCCGGTTCCTGGCGTCGTGTAAAGCAGCATTTTGGCGCCGAGGATTTGTGACAGTCCTGTGCCGAGGGGGTATTTGATCTTGACGAGCCATGAGAATGGGATGAATTGCCCTCCGTGGCTGTGTCCTGCAAGCATCAGGTCAAACTGCTGTTTTGCGATCTCCGTTGGTTCCGGCCTGTGCTTGAGAAGTATGGCGAAACGCTTGTTGCATGCGTCCTTGGCGGCATCGTTGTCGTATGGGGGTTGGGATTGTACTTTTTTGTTGATGGCTTGGTCATCGACCCCGAAGACATAGAGCCAGTCATCGATTTCAACGCCTTCGTTTCTGAGTAGCGTGAACGAGGCGAGTTTATGCAGGTCGATGCAATCTTGGGTTCCAGTGTAATACTCGTGGTTTCCCAGGACCGAGAACTTGAGTTCGGGTTTGATTTCGGCGAATCTTGCGGCGAGTTTCCGTTCTCGAGCGAGGGTATTGTCTTGGAAATCCCCGCCATTCAGGATCAAGTCTGGTTTTTCGGATTCCAGGATGCTGATGGTTTGGTCAACGATGGAGGTACGCAACTCTGGGGCGAGATGGAGGTCGGAGATGAATGCGATCTTGAATCCGTCAGCGTGGGCTGGGACTTTTTCGGATTTGAGTTCGATATCGACCTTGTGGACGTCAAGCGCCCCGAAATAACCTATGACGGAAAGAAGAATCGTGCCGCCAATGGCGACACAACCCTGAACCATGCTGGGAATCTCAAGGTTAACGGGATGGGATCCAAACTTCGCGGTAATCATGGTCACCACGTAGGAGACGAGATTCCAACAATCCATGGCAAGGAAAATCGATGCCATCCAGAAACTCCAACCAAGCCAAAGCCATGCAAGAGTAACTGAAGCCTGAGCAAAAAAGCCGTCTGGATTGCGACCGAAACAAAGGCGCGTAGTCAAGGGCAAAGCTGCCATGAAAATGATGAAGATAAGCAAGGCAAGAGAGGGAAGTCCCATGGGCTGCTTGAAAAATGCTTCTTTTAGACGCCACCAATCGTAAAGGTTGAAAAGCAAAATAACAAAGATTAAAATCATCTATCGTTTACTCGCAAAATCAAAAGAAAAAATCAACGGTTTCGTACTCAAAATGCATGTGACATGCCCCGTTTTGGCAGGGTTTGAAAATTTTGTTTTGGGACGAAGTTAGAGAGAAAATTCGCTCAGGCGCGAGGGGCAATGTCACAGTGCTTCGTGGCTCAGTTGAAGTAGTCGTCGCAGACGATATCGAGTGAGTAGGGACCTTTGACGGCATCGCCGCGCGTGAACCACTTTCCATTTGTGAAATCTGGGATTGCAACCATTTGTCCACCGAGTGCGACGGAGTCTTCCGAGAGGCATGTGATAGCCATCCAAGTCGCAGTGTCATAGACATCGATTGGGGGTTGTGTCTGGTTTTTGACTGCTTCGACAAAAGCCCTTAGGACGAGATAATCCATGCCACCGTGTCCTTCGGCGTTTTGTTCGAGCTTTCCGCCTTCCCTGTATGCTTTCCAGAGCGGGTGTTCGTACTGTTCATAGTACTTGTCAATGGGTTCCCATTGGTGAGGCGGGCTGATTCCATCGATGTAGACGCTGTTTTTGTCTTCCATCCAGATGGCCCTTGTGCCTTGGATGATATTCTTTCTGCTGTATGGTCTTGGCAGGCTCGTGTTATGGTTGAGAACGATGGTTTCGCCGTGTGCGCATTTGATGATGGTCGTGGTCACGTCACCATTTGCGAAGGGGTAGGTTGCGGATGGATGGTCCGGCGACTTGTGGTTTCGAGTCCAATCGTTGAGGCCTCGTGCCTTTGATGCGACTGATGTGAGGGCGATCATCCTGTTGCCACGGTTGATGTTGAGGCACTTGGCGATGGGGCCCATTTCGTGGGTTGGATAGAGTTCTCCGTTGCGGTGCTTGTTTTGAGCCGTACGGAAATGCCCGGTTTCGTATCCCGTTGCGATGTGGCTTTGCAAATCGTGGAGGTAGCCGCCTTCGGCATGGATCAGCTCGCCGAAAACTCCCTTCTTGACCATGTTCAAAACCGTCATTTCATTGCGTCCATAGCAGCAGTTTTCCAACAGCATGCAAGGCATTTTTGTCCTTTCGCTGGTACGGACAACTTCCCAGCATTGCTCGATTGAGTTGGCGCCTCCGACCTCGGTCGCCACATACTTGCCGGCATTCATCGCTTCGACGCAAAGGGGGAGGTGCTCGTTCCAGCCGGTGAAGACCATCACGGCATCGATCTCCTCGCGTTTGAGCAATTCGGCATGGTCTCTTGTGGCGAATGGGACGTAATCGACTCGTTCCTTGCAGAGTTGCTTGGTCAATTCGATGTAGTCATCCCGCAGGTCGCAGACTGCGGTGACTTCGATATCGTGCATTTTCAGCAGGATTCCGAGGTTTCCACGTCCTCTGCCACCCAAGCCGATCACGCCTAGTTTGATCTTGTCTTTCATGTTGCCTTCTCCAATCCGGAAATTATTTATAGCAGTGAATTCAGGAGTTGCTTGACGTCGTCGTCCGACATTGGTCTTGGATTTGCCTTCATGCTTCCGCTGCGGCAATTTTTGATAATGTAGTCGAAGTGCTCTTGTTTGAGGTTGTAGCTTTTGAATGTTTCTGGGACTTCAAGGATTTGGCAGAGTTTTTGCACTGCTGTGAGGAAGTCCTCGGGCATATTTCCGGCTCCGACTGTTTGCGCGAGTTCTTGGTATTCCTCCTTGGCGGCGGGAAGGTTCCACTTAAGGATGTGCGGGAGAAGGATTGCGCAGGTGAGTCCATGGGTCGTGCCTAAGGTGTGTCCGATTGGATGCGCGAGACCATGAACGGCTCCCAAGCCGCTTTGACCAAAGGCAAGACCGCCGATCAGGCTACCTTCGGCAACCCTGACGCGGGTGATGTTCACGTCAGTCGTGCATGCGGATTCCAAATGCGCCATCAGGAGGACGATTGCTTCCCTGGCAAGTCCTCGGGTCAGGCGATTGGCGCCCAGGGAAATGAAGGACTCGATCGCTTGGGTGAGGGCGTCAAGCCCGCTGTCGCGGCTGATCGTGAAGGAAAGACCTTGGGTGAAATCGGGATCGACGACGGCGGCTTTCGGGACCAGGAGGGGTGAACGCAATGATTTCTTGACATTGGCATCGTGGTCGCTGAGGACGGTGTTCTTGGTGACTTCCGAGCCGGTTCCGGCAGTTGTCGGCAATGCGATGACGGGGATTGTCGCGTTGGGCATTGGCAATTTCCCATTAAGGAAATCGGCGGTTTTTCCTTCTGCGCAGGCAAGGATTGCGGCGGATTTTGCGGCGTCCATCACGCTTCCGCCACCCAATGCGACGACGAGATTGGCGTCGCCTTCACGGATTTCGGCAATGATTTGATCGACGCATTGCACGGGCGGGTCGTGCGGGACATCGGTGAACGTCTTGACGATTTTGCCCTTCAACGCATCGATCAGCTCTTTGCCTGGTTTGGTTTTAAGCACGCTTTTCGAGCAGACAGCCATGACTCTTGGCTGTTGTCCAGCGAGCAATTCGTTCACAAGGCCTGGCACTTGATTTCGGACGCCTGAGCCGAAGAGAATACGTCCCGGGAAGTTGGCTCCGTAGAGATCCAAAGCGTTCATAATACCTCCTAGTATGTGCCTACAGTCTGTTTAGGGAGCCATCCAGTAGCTCCGTTATTGAGCTTGAATTCGTACCAATGTTCGTTTTCGCCGATGATCACCAGCTCTGTGCCGGCATGCAACGGCTCATCAAATGATTTCTCATAAGCTTTGTTGCCGCCTTTGTACGCATCGGCTTCCTCGACGATGACAATCCCGTTAAGCTGCTTGGCTGACTTGATGGAGATCGTCACCGAAACCGCCATTGCCAATGTCAGAAGACCAGCAATGCCACAACACCACTTGAGCCAATCCATAGACTTGAAACGAAGGACAAGCAAGGCAATCCAAAAGCACGAAAACGATGCCAGGAAAATGATTTCGCGCCAAAACAACGGTATATCGTAATGCATGAAAAACAAGGTTTTCAAGACGCGTTTTTGCTCTTGTTCCTCGATGTTGTCAACCCTTCTTGACTTGGCGTATGCCAGGTTGTCGTTGAGCTTGGCGTCAAAGGGCATGAGTTTTTCTGCTTTCTTGTAATTTAATATAGCATGTCCCAGGTCGTCTTTTAGGAAGTATGCATTAGCGAGGTTGTAGAAGAGCTTGTAGTTTTGGTATGATTTGTCGCTGGCGAGTCTTTCGTATCTGACGATGGCCTTATCCCACTGATTGTGGGCTTCTGGCGTATTTCCTTCTTCAATGAGTTCGAGTCCCTCGTTGAAAGCAGTGTCTGCCTCCTTGAGCAGGCGCTCCCGTTCGGTATGTGTGATCTCCTGCGCGTTGATATTCAGGATTGCGAGGACTAGCAAGATTAGGAAGTATTTATAGTTCATTTGAGCAGATCCTCCAGATTGGCTACGAGGCTTTCGGCTTGCTTTTTGGCGTCATCGAGATCGATGGACGCATTTCCAGCGTATCTGCTTGCCTCGCATTCGTTGAAGAGATTTTTGAGGTTTTGCCACGTGTCTTGGTCTATGTGTGCTTGTTGGAGTGGTTCGTCCACGTCTCCGAAGGTCAGGGCTTCGGGATTCCTTCCCAACTTGTCACCGAGGAATTGCCTGATTGCGTTGAGGACGTCATCCAGATTTTTTGCTTGCTTGAGGCTTCTGAGGCAAATCCCTTTGGCCCGTCTCCTTGTTTTGGCTACGGGATCTGCCAATGTCCGTAGGTATGCGATTACGCAGACGAGGGCGTACAGCAACGGACAGATGACCAGGATGGCGATGCCGAGAGGCGATCGGATCAGTTTGCCGTTGGTCGTCTGTTGGTTGACCAACAATTCTTCCACGCTGTAGTTGTTGGCTAAGCCCCCTTGACGCTGCTTGACTTGCGAGGTCATCGCCTGTGCAGGGGCATTGTCGAACTGAAGCCCTTCCGCATCCTGGGCCGTGATGGTTTTGGAAGGCTGGACCTTGATGGGTATCGCCTCGCTGGATGCCGTCTCGTAGCTGCCTGATTGAGAATCAAAGTAGCTGATCTCGATAGGCGGAATCGCAGTAATGTTGGAATTCTTTGCCCTTAGAATTCGGTTGAAGACTTTCTTATTGCCAGTGATCACGCCTGGCTCATCGTCGCTTCCGATTTTGAATTGTCTTTGCAATATTTGTTGATCAGCCAGATTTGGGAGTCTGATATGCTCCAGATATTCAGGACCTTGCAGGGTGATCTTGAGTTGGATTGGATCTCCGACGCTGACCTCGAGGGGATCGGCTTGGCAGGAAACAGTGCACTTCCCAACGATTCCGCTAAAGGATTTGGATTTGCCTTGCACGGGGAGTTCCCGGATTTCAAGTGAAGTCTCATTGGATTGCACGCTGATTCGACGTGTCGGGACAGAACGCCCAAAGAAGAAATCGTCGTCGAAGAGGCTGCCTCGTCGCTGTCTTTGTGCATTGGCGCGTTCGTCTGTGACGTTGCAGATGACAACTGCCGGCGGGACTGGAATCGTCCCGGAGCGCTTGGCGATGGCAGGGCACGAAAATTCGATGATGATCCGTCCGCCAGCTCCCTGGCGACGCTTGCCGATGAAGCGGTTCCCGTTGGCTACTGGAATCTCAATGTATTCGTTGAGCCGGGATCGGTCAATTTGAGGCTCGACCTCAGGAAAATGCAACGAATCGGATTCCAAAATCGGGAGGCTGAACTGGAATGAACGTATGTCGCGGCCGACTTCCCAGCGCCAGGTAATCGTGAGGGCTTCACCGACGAAGCAATGCTCGCTGGAAAGCGTAGTGGTCAGCTTTAGGTCGTCAAGCTTTTCTGGCGGGAGAACACGAATGGGAACTTGCTGGGTTTGGTAGGTTTTTCCGTTGGTGGTGACCTGTAGCGCAGGCAGCATAAGCGTGCCGACTCGCTTTGGAGTAATTTGGTATTGGAACGTAGTGGTGACGGTATGGCTTTCGGTACGCTTTCCGTTGATGATGCTGATGGACGATCTGGTGCTGTTCTGGGGCGGAAGCGGGACAACTGTGAAATCGTTGGTGTTGGGAAAGACTGGGGCAGGCAGGCTGCTTTGCTGATCCTTCTCGTTTTGAACCTGCACTTGGAAAGTTATCGTTTCGCCAAGAAAGACTTCCTGGCTCTCGATGGCAAGACGATAGGGCTGTGCTTGTTGCTGACCATGGCGGACTCCAAATTGACCGTGGACAGCCAAGGCAACTATGGTTAGGATGACGAATAGCTTGTGCATATAATCCATAATAGTCGATTGATGATAGGTTTACCAGTCACGCTCAACGGGAACACCACCTTGTTGACGATGTTGCTGGCGCTGGCGTTGATTTTCCTTTTCCCGATCCAATATCCCTCGTATTTCCCTTTCGAGTTCCTTTTCTTGCTTTTCCTCGGATCCCTCCTCGGATGGCTGGGGGGCTTGCTGCTCTTGCTCTTCCTGCTCTCCTTCCTCCTGCTTTTGCTCTTCCTGTTTTTCCTGTTCGCCTTCTTGCTTTTGTTGCTCTTCCTCCCCCTCCTGGTTCTGCTGTTGTTGTTCTTGCTTTTGCTGTTCTCCGTCCTTTTTCTCCTGCTTGTCTTCCTGCTGCTGTTGTTGTTGCTTCTGCTGTTCTTCTTTGGCTTTTTGGAGGAGTTTCTTGAGTTTCAGGCGTGCTTTATCCAGGTTGGTCTGGGCTGTTTTGAGCTTCGGGTTTCGTTCGGTGGCTTCACGATAGAACTGGATTGACTTGGTGCAGGCTTCGATGGCTTTCTGCAGATCTTGTCCCGATTCCTGACGCAACGCCTCTGCGAACCAGGAGTTGCCCAAGGCGAGTTTGCAGAGTGCCTCGAATTCGGAACCTTCAGTGCGACCGGACTCCCAAGCTTGGTGGAAGGCATTCTGCGCGGCTTCCAAGTCGCCTTGACGATAGTGCACCAGCCCCGTGTTGTAGTGAATCCTGGCGGGCTCGGTGGATTTTTCCTTGGCTTCGCCATACGCTTCCAGCGCTCCGGCATAGTCCTCCTGATCCATCCGCTGGTTGCCCAGCTCGTTGAGTTCGTAAGCACTTTGGGACCATGCGGGAAGCGAAACAAGCAGAAGCAAAGCAGCAGCCGTGGATACGCGCTTCCGATCGCCCAACAAACTCTCAAGGACTAGAAAAATCAACGCAAAGGCAAGGAATATCTGGAATTTTTCCTCGTAAAGTTCAACGGATTGTGCCTCAAGATCGCGCTTTTCCTCGCTGGCGATTAGGTTGAGGTACACGTTTCCAAGGTCGAAGTTGCCAGTGGAAACAGGAAGATATCTGCCGCCTGGGGTTTCGGCGACCATTTTCCGTAGCGTATCGCTATCAAGCCTGGATCTAACGACCTCGCCCTTGTACTTGAGAATCTTATACTGCCCATTTTCGTTGGGGGTTAGGATGCTCGTGCCGGCTGCCTCGTCGCCCAATCCAACGGCGATGAGGCGAACGCCACGTTCTCCGAGCTTTTTGGCTGCTTCGACCGGGAAACTCCCCTGGTCTTCGCCATCGGTAATCATGATGACGTCCTTGAACTGACGATCCTGATCGTCAAAGGCGTCATTGAGCACGGTTCTGAGCGCGTCGCCAATCATGGTTCCGCCCCTGGAAACACTGTTGATATCGACATCGTCAAGCATCATTCTAAAAAATCCGTAATCCAGTGTCAACGGGCATTTTACGACAGCGTTTCCAGCGAAGGCGACAAGTGCCGCGCGATCGCCTTCCATAATGTCAAGGCAGTCCTGGATGGCGATTTTGGCGCGTTCGAGTCGCGATGGCTTCAAGTCGTCCGCCAGCATGCTTTTTGAGACATCGAGTACAAAGACGACGTCACGTCCCTTACGGTTGATTTCCCGGCGCGTTGGATTCCAGGAAGGCCTGGCCAGGGCGATGATGATCAGTGCGACCGCGAGGAGGATGAGGTTTTTTTTCCAATGCCTTGCGGTTTTGTTGACGGACTGGAGCAGTTTGGTCTGGATGTCAGGAAGCGCAGAAAGGCGTGCGATTAGGGATCGGCGGCGCTGTGCGTCGAAAATAAACAAAGCGACCAGCAGTGGAAGGATCCACAGCAGGTTCAACATGGGAAGACTTTGCCAGATTCCTTTCATTATGGGAGCCTCCTGAACAGGGTTGCCTCAAGCAACAAGCGGATAAGTATGCAGGCAAGCCCCGCCAATGCAAAGGGTTGGAACAACTCCTTGTAGTCAACAAAGCGGATGCTTTCAACTTGCGAACGTTCCATCTCGTCGATGTCGGCGTAGATCTCAAGCAATTCCTGGGCTGACGCAGCTTTCCTGAAGGAGCCGCCGGTCTCGCGGGCCAATTCCTCCAGCTCGGATGTGTTGACCGCCTGCTGCCGGATCGGCATTCGACGCTTGCCGAAAGGCGTGTCGATAACCATCATCCCGGAACCGCCAAGGGCAATCACATGGACGCGAACACCGCAGGATTTCGCCAGCGGTGTGACGGAAGCGACCGTGCGACCTACGTTGGTTTCGCCGTCTGTGAGCAGGATCGCCACCTTGCTCTTGATCTGATAGGTGTCGGAAATGTTTTTCTTCAGTTGTTTTGCGAGCGTTTCGTCTGCCGTATGCAATCTGGCGATGGCGAGCGCCAAGGCGTCGCCGATTGCGGTTCCATCCTCGCTTCGTTCCTGAACCAGATTGACGGTATCTAGGAATGGTTGCAGGATTCCGTGGCTAAGGGTAAGCGGGCAAGTGGTGTCGGCATATCGTGCGAAAACGATCATGCCGATCAGGTCGTTGGGTCGTCCCTTGAGCTGCTTGCCATCGCCAAAGACGAATCGCCTAAAGATTTCCTTGACCACATCGAATCTGGTTTGCGTCTGTCCTTCGAAATCGAGTTCCTGCGCCATTGATCCTGACCGGTCAAGGATCATTTCAATGGCGATGCCCTCCGAGACATCGCGGATGCGTTCGCGACCGGTTTGCGGGCGCGCCAGGGCAATGACCAGCAACGATAATCCTAGGTCGCCGAGTGCGACGGGGATCCAGGAGATGCGTTGCCTTAAGGAACGACCGGCTTTTTGGGCGTGCGCGACGGTTGAGAAGCGCAATCCGGCGCGCTGGCGTCGTCGGTACCATCGCCAGATCCAGAGTGCGGCTGGAATGAGGAGTGCCAATAGGCACCATGGGCTTTCGAAGCGTATCATTGGGAACTATTCGGTTTCGGGGTGGTTTCGAGAATGAAGTCTCTGCAGGCATCGAAAGTGGCCTGGATTTCGGCGTTATCGGGTTGATGACGGGCGAATTTGACCAGGTCGCAATGGGTTAGGAATTCTTGCAGCAGTGACTTGTGGTCTTGTGAGAGCTTAGAGTTGTCGTTTCTGAGATCCTCGAGGAATTCCTGAGTTGTTCGCTCAGGCGCTTTGAAGTTGAATTGGGCTTCCAGGTATTCTCGAAGGATATTCGAAATCCTGATGTAGAAGAGCTTGGTGTTGCCTGCTTCAATCAGGTTGTCGTCAACGAGTCTTTGCAGTGCCTCGAGTGCGGCTTCATGCGGTGGGATTCGGATCATGTCCTCCCGGGATTTTTTGTGCAGTTTCTTCCAGATCAGGATTGCCGCGATGGCGATGAGCGCGATTGCAGTGAGTCCTAGCCAGGCGGATTTTGGGGCCTGGATCTTTTCGAGCGGGAGAGGTTCTGCATCAGTGACGTCATCGACCTTGAGGTTGTCCCAGATCTCTGGAGGCGGAAGTTCGACCTGGATGGATTGTGACTCCGTAGAAAGTTCATGCTCGCCATCCTTGCTTCCACCGGCGATATGCCCGATGAATTTGACTGTTAGGGCAGGAATGATGTACTTTTCAGCAATGAGCGGTTCGAGTACGTATTCGAACCCAGAGACGATGGTTCCCCGTTCGGTCAGATGCTTTTCGAGGGCGTGGAAATTCACGATGAGAAACTGTTCGGTCCCCTCCCCCAATTCTGGAAGTTGAGCCTCAATCCCCTCGGGACATTCGGCCTCAAGCCTGAGAATCAGATGGTCTGACAAGTCCAATACCGTCTTGTCAAGATGCAATCTTATCGACAAGGGACCGCGCTCCCATTGCTTTGAAAACGGCTTGCCGTCCTTTTCCGCAACGTCAGATGGCGAGGTCGAACGACCGCAACCAGCTAGAAGCAGCAAACAAATGAGTGTAGGATAGAGAAAAACTCGGAATCGCATAGCGAACATGACTTATTGCTGAGACGGGGTGTGCAACACCACGCGGTACTTGTCAAACAATTCCCTGAATAACATCGATTGAATTTCCATTCTTTTTTCCTGAAGCAGCTTCTGATGTGCCTCGCGCTTCGTGGAATCGTCAAAGGGCTTGATTGATCTTTCGCGTTTGTCGATGACTTTCACAATATGGAAGCCCTTGTCTGACTTCAGAACATTGGGCACGACGGCGTTCTTGGGCAGATCCTTGGCGGCGTCAACGAGCGTTTGTTGCCAGCCGCTAGCCTGTTGTGGCTCCAGCCATTGATTAATGGTTCCGGCTTGGCTTGCGGTCGCCTTGTCGCCGGATTTCGCCTTGGCTAGTTCTGCGAAGTCTTTTCCTGCGGTGACCTCAGTGAGTATTTCGTTGGCTTGTTTTTCGTCCTTCAACTGGATGTGTGCCAGCTTGACAGCTTCCGGGATGGCGAAAGCCTCTTGATTTCCTGCATAGTAGTTTTTCAGGTCGCTATCCGTGATTTGAATGGCGGCGAATTTTTGTTTCATCAGCGTTGAAGCAAGAATCATGCGCTCGGCTTCCATCAATTCTTTTCTGACGGCATCCGATTCATGCAGTTTCAATTGCCTTGCCTCCCGCACCAGAAGTTCTGTTGTGATGAATTCCTGCAGGAAACGCTGCCTGTTTTCAGGCGAAGTCATTTGCTTCAGTACCGCTTCCCTGTGTTTTTTCTGGTTTTCATCTAAGAAATTTCCAGATTGGCTACCCAATTGGCGCTCAGCCAAGGCCTCCAACATCGAATCAATCTCGTTCTTGGTGATTTTCCATGGACCGATTTCGGCGAGCACGTCGTCGCTTGGCGCACCGTTTATGCTTGTCCGCTTTGCCAGGCTTTCGTTTGCGCCGACGAATTTTCCGATTGTCCTGAGGCATTCGTCAATTCGTCTGGTGATATCGTCGTCGAGGTCATCGAGTTTCGCGGTTTTTGAAGAGTTAATGTATTCGAGCACGGCGTTTTCGTAGTCGCCTGCTTGCTGTCTGATTGTTCCGATACGGAACAGGATTCGTGCTTGCTCTTCGTTGTCAAGCGGTGTTTTATCCAGGTATTCGTGCCAAGCGTTGGCCGATGCGTTGAACAATCCGATTCGTTCCAGATGTTGTGCGGTATCTCGTCCCTTGGCTGAATCGTACGGCTTTTGGTTCAAGGTCGCAACTGGCTTCCTGGTGTTGAGGCTAATGAGGATTCCGAGCAGGAGGACGAGTTCCAAGACAGCAAAGAAGCCGATTGCCTTCAGCAGGCGGCTCGAGGATTGTCCACCGGTTTGCGGTTTGGGAATATTGAAGTTGAGTTCGGGCATGTGTCTGTCTCCCTAGCGTCCTTTCTCCCGTTGCCTGAAGAATCGGACAAGTTTTTTTGCATAGTCTTCGCCTGTAAGTAGGTCGATTTGGTCAACATCCATGGACTTGAACATGGACTTGAGGCTTTGCGCCCGTCGGTCACCCAGCCTTTCGTAGTTTTTTCTGATGCTGAGGCTACCCGTGTCAATCAGCGCAAGTTCGCCAGTCTCCATGTCTTCCAGTTCAAGCAGTCCGACGTTTGGCAGGTTGAGTTCCAGCTTGTCCCCGATGGTCACCGCAATCAAGTCGTGGCGCTTGCCCAGGACACGCATGGGCTTCTCGTACCCTGTGCCCTGGAAATCCGATACCAGAAATACAACGCAACGTCTGCGGATGACGCGACCGAGGTAATCGAGTGCCAACGCAATGTCGGTCCCCTGACCCGTTGACTTGTACCCAAGTACCTCGCGCACGAGACGCAAGGCATGGGAAACTCCCTTGGCAGGAGGAATGAAACGCTCGACCTTGTCCGTGAACAACAACATCCCGACCTTGTCATTGCTCTTGACCGCAGAAAACGACAGCAAGGCGCACAATTCCGCAGAAAGCTCGTTCTTCGATTGAGAGACCGAACCAAATTGGCCGGAAGCGGAAAGGTCCACGGCGAACATCACGGTCAATTCACGCTCTTCGCGGAAACGCTTGACGTAGGGCTTGCCCTGACGTGCCGTCACGTTCCAGTCAATGGACCTGACTTCGTCCCCAGGCTGGTATTCGCGTACCTCCTCAAACTCTATTCCGGAACCTTTGAAGGCACTGAGGTACTCGCCGGCCAAAACATCGTTCACTTTCCGATTCGTATGAATCTGGATGTAACGAGTCTTTTTTGCTAGCTCTTTCGGAGTCATGATCGATTGCTCACGGAACCTTGATTTCGTCCAGGATTGCCTTGACGATGTCCTCGGATGACTTTTCCTCCGCTTCAGCTTCGTAGGTAACGACGACCCTGTGCCTGAGGATATCGGGAGCGATGGTCTTGATGTCGTTTGGCGTCACATATCCTCGTCCTTCCAGGAGTGCCTGCCCCTTGGCAGCCATTGCCATCAAGACGGTGGCTCTGGGGGATGCTCCATAGCGGATGAGTTCTTCCAGCGATTCCAGGCCGTAATCGGAAGGATTCCTGGTGGCGTCAACCAGATCCACGATGTACTCCTCGAGCTTTTCCTCCATGTAGATTTCGTCTGCAAGCACGCGGAGCCTCTTGACATCGTCGGTGGTGAGCACGGATTCCACTTGGGTCTTAGGCGAGACGGACGCCATCCTGCGGAGAATCTTGAGTTCGTCTTCCTTGGAGGGGTAGTCGACCTTGAGCTTGAACATGAAGCGGTCAACCTGTGCTTCGGGCAGCGGATAGGTCCCTTCTTGCTCGACGGGGTTCTGTGTCGCCAGGACCATGAATGGGTCGTCCAGCTTGAAAGTCGTGTCTCCGATCGTTACCTGTCGCTCCTGCATCGCTTCCAGCAAGGCGCTTTGGACCTTGGCAGGGGCGCGGTTGATCTCGTCTGCCAAAACGATGTTCGCGAAAATCGGGCCTTTCTTCGTGCTGAAATCACCCGTCCTAGGATTGTAGATCATAGTTCCGATTACATCGGCGGGAAGCAAATCCGGGGTAAACTGGATTCGATGGAAACTCGCCTGAAGGCATTGGGCAAGACTTGTTACAGTCAATGTCTTCGCCAAACCCGGAACACCCTCGATCAAAACGTGATTGTTGCACAATAACGCCAGTAAAAGACGGGATATCAACTCCTCTTGACCAACAATCACCCGACCAATCTCAAGTTTTACCCGATCCAATGTGGCGGATTCTTGCTGAACTTGTTCAGTGATCTGACGAACATCAATACTCATCGCTACTCCTAAGCTAGGCTAAAATTGTCACAGCAACCACAAATTAGGATTGCTGTGACCAAAAAAGGAAAAGGTTTATTTACGACACATGATATTTGGTTCTGTTCCAAAAAGCCATCACGACTACCCAAAAACCGATACGAACCCAAAAGCAAATTTTCATCGGTTTCGTACTCAAAAGGGATGTGACATGCCCCTTCGTGGCTGTGTTGGCGAAAATGATTTTTGGCGGAGATTGAACGAATTGCCTGGGACTGGGACACATGAGACCTATGAGACACATGTGACCCATGGGACTGGGACATGGGACTGGGACTGGGACTATGGGACGTTGGCGATGGGTTTTGTGTGGCTGGAGGTTCTGGGACTGGAACTTACTCCATCATTCCCGGTGAGTGAATGGGCAGGGAACCGCGCCTTAGGAGTCGTTCAAAAATTAAGGCAACAATTCTGGAATTGTTTTGAGCTGTTTTTCCTCCGTCCTGAAAGGAGCGTATGCGCATACGCGACTGACAGGACGGAGGAAAGGCGGCCAAAAGAAACCGGAAGTGTAAACTTTATTTTTGAACGGCTCCTTAGAACTGGAAGTATTTTTCGAGGACGGTATCGATGGTTTCTTCAAGGATACCCAGTTCTGCGAGCAGGTCGATGCATGTGTAGCGCTTGCGGATCATTCCTGCGACGAGAATGGCGTTCTTGGTCGCGGTTCTATCGGAGCCTATATCTGGTGGATTGACTGGGCATCCGAGGAGCTTGAATCTCGCCTTGAGATCATCGAATGGGATCAGTTGATTTTTGACCCGTTGAGCCATCAGATCCCACTTTTCATAGGCCTCTTGCCTGCGTGCGGCCAACTTGGGACCTTCCAGCAGCTTGGCGAGTGAAATCTCCAATGCCGGGCCGTAAAATTCAGTTCCTTCGAGTTGGCTGGCGACTTGTTGTTTCCTCTGTTCCGAGGTCAATCCCGGAAGTGCTTCAGTTTTTTTGCGTATTTCAGCAGCGGAGTACTTGAACATTTCTGTCATCAAGGCGGTGGTGATTAGCGTGCCAACCGCAACTTTGAATCCGTGTGACGGATTGACTCCGTTGTGCTTGAGGTCAAACATTTCCCAGGCATGGGAGCAAAGGTGTTCCGCCCCGGAGGCAGGCCTGGAGTCGTGATAGTACTGCATGGCGAAGCCAGTTGCAGCCAAGCCGTTGAAGAGATCCTGGAGGGGTTCCGGCTTCCCGGCTTTGAGCCCTTGCGGATCGTCAAGCCATGCTTTGAGATTGGTTTGGACCATGCCCCATGCCCGTTCGTCCCTGGGATGTTCGCCAAGGGCGTCGGCGATAAGCCAGTCGGCGCCGCCAGGAATCTTCGCCGCAAGGTCGGCATAGCCTGAAGCGGTCATTTCAAAGGGGGCGGTTGCGACGACCGAGACGTCGGCGATAATGGCCAATGGAGCCGCGCAAGGAAGTGTTTTTTTGAAACCGTCGACGACGACTGCCGCTCCGTAAGAAGTGTATCCGTCAACAGAAGCGGCGGTTGCGACGCAGAGGTATCCTCCGCATTTTGCCTCGTCAGAGGAGAGCTTGACAAGATCGTTGATCGTGCCTGAACCGACTGCGATAGGCGCCTTTCCCCGGACGATTTCGCGGAGTTC
>Ga0123334_1002322_pt1 | contig 22105 bp, 14 predicted proteins | sample BiotimSIPDNA_FD_89706 | JGI IMG/M metagenome (GOLD analysis project Ga0123334, IMG submission 89706) | Anaerobic biogas reactor microbial communites from Washington, USA - Biogas_R1 time_0 SIP DNA | ecosystem: Engineered > Bioreactor > Anaerobic > Unclassified | place: Washington, USA... | reverse complement strand
TGCCCTGCGTCATCGCTGGCCCGGGAGAATCCGAGGTACATGTTCATGGCGTCCTCTTCCTTTTTCATGGCCAGCGCAATGGCGTCAACAGGCTTCATCTCCATGGATAATTTCGGCCTCTCGACGGTTTCGGACACTTTGTAGTCCGGGCCGGATTTGAACTTCATGGTCCGCGACTCATCGGTGAGAAAACCCTCCAGCAAGGCGCGGTGCCCACGTTCCTCAGCAGCCAGATGACCGAAAATGGTCTTCAGATTGCCGTCCGCCGTTTTGTCGCACACGTCCTGATAAAACGTCGCCGCCTCTATTTCCCTCTCTATCGCCATGTTTAAAATCTTCTTGTAGACCTCTGATTCCATGCTCTTCTCCTTGTGCTTTTTTAATTTCCACTCAATCACCCCATTCAATTCCAGCCGGCGCTCCCGGCAGCGATTCGAACAGTCCCTGCCATCAAGGTCAGGGATGGGCCGGCATCTCCAACAACTCGTCAATCCTCTGGACGGCTGACACTCCTCCGTCCGCCCCCCCGATTTTGCAGGCACAAATATAGACGCATCGGGCGGTTGTGTCAATCCAATGCTGATCCGAAAATCTGCCCGATAAAAAATAGGGTGATTGCCGGGATTCGAATATGCTATAACCACTGTCACGCCTGCATTGGTTCCGGTTGATGCCGCAGGGATCAACGCCCATTGCTCGCTTTGCCGCGGTACCGCGCCGCTTGGCGGCTGGGAAGGAAAGGCAGACGGGCACGGAAGGGTTGTTCCGACGGGGGTGTTGCCACTTACCCTCCTGCCGGAACATATGCGGCACACCGGATGCGTTCGATCAGGAAATATCTTTCTCTGGAATCCTTTTCTCATCGTTCACAAGGACAAAAGGTTATTGACAGGGCCTTCCCCGGCAGGCTAAATACAAACCCCTGAAAGATGACAGAATTCAGCATACGACCTCTACTCTGGAACGTAACCTCATGAAATCCAAAGAAGCAATCCGCCGCCTTTTAAAAAAGAAGATCCTCATCCTCGACGGCGCCACGGGAACGGAGCTGCAGAAACGGGGTATGCCCCCCGGTGCCTGCCCTGAATTGTGGTGCCTGGAACATCCGGAGACCCTGTCGGAAATCCATAAGGCGTATGGAGAGGCCGGTGCGGACGTGGTCTACACGGGCACCTTCGGAGCAAACCGCTATAAGCTTGCCCAATATGGAAACGCCCATCGCGTCCGGGAAATCAACCGGGAGCTGGCCGGGATCGCCAGGCGCGCCGTCGGCCCCGGGGTCCTTCTCGCCGGCGATATCAGTTCAACCGGCCATTTTGTGGAGCCATTCGGCGATCTCCCCTTTGAAGAGGCGGTCGCCGCCTTTTCGGAACAGATCCTGGGCCTGGCGGAGGGCGGAGTCGACCTTTTCATCATTGAAACCATGATGGACATTCAGGAAGCGCGCGCCGCACTCCTGGCCGTCAAGGAGACCTGTCCGGCCTTTACGATGGTTACCCTGACCTATGAAAACGGGGGCCGCACCCTCAACGGCACCGATCCGGTCTCCGCCCTGATCACCCTGCAGAGCCTTGGGGCCGATGCCGTGGGCTGCAACTGCTCCACCGGACCGGAAGACATGCTCCCCTTGATCGAGGCCATGAAACCTTACGCAACGGTACCCCTGGCGGCCAAGCCCAACGCGGGTCTCCCCCGGCTCGAAGGGGAAGACGCCTTCTTCGATATGGACGCCGCAACCTTCGCCGGTCACGGCCCGGCCTTCGCCGCCGCGGGCGTCAATCTGCTCGGCGGCTGCTGCGGGACGACACCCGATCATATCCAGCGACTGGCCGAATCGCTGAAATCCACCCAGCCCCGTCCCCCGGTTCGCAAAGCTTTGAGCGCCGTGAGCTCAGCCCGGAGATACCGGCTCCTGGAGAGCGGCACGCCCCTGGTCATCGTCGGCGAACGCCTTAACCCTACAGGGAAGAAAGCCCTGCAACAGGAGCTCCTCGCAGGCCGTATGTCCCTGGTCCGGCAGATGACCCGCGAGCAGGAGCAGCTGGGGGCCGATCTGCTGGATGTCAACGTCGGCGTTCCCGGCATCGATGAAGAAAAAACAATCCGGAACGTCCTCGCCCTGCTGTCCATGGCGACGGAGCTGCCGCTGGTCATCGATTCGGCAAGGGTGGAAATCGTGGAGACGGCACTGCGCCTTTACCCGGGACGGGCCCTGATCAATTCCATCTCCGGGGAAAAGGAAAAAATGCAGCGCCTCCTGCCCCTGGCCGCCCATTACGGAGCCATGTTCATCCTCCTGCCCCTGGCCGACGGAGAAGTACCCGAAAGCGCCGACCGGCGGATCGCCATCGTCCGGGACGTCTACAGAAAGGCGCGGTGCCTGGGTTTTTCAAAGGAGGACATGGTCGTCGACGGCCTGGTCATGACGGCCGCCACCAATGCCAATGCGCCGGTGGAGACGCTCAAGACCATCGCCTGGGTGACCAGCCGCTTCAAAGCCAAGACCATCCTTGGCATCTCCAATGTGTCGTTCGGCCTGCCGGAGCGCAAATGGCTCAACGCCTCTTTCCTGGCCATGGCTCAGCTGTCCGGACTGACGATGGCCATCGCCAATCCGTCCATGGAAGAACTCATGTCCATCAAGCGGGCCGCCGATGTCCTGACAGGCGTGGACGCCCAGGCCGCACGCTATATCGCCCATTCCGCCAGGGCGGCGGAAGTCCGGGAACCGGAACCCTCGACGGCTCCAACGCCCCGGACACCGGAGGAAAAGCTCCGGACAGCCGTTCTGGACGGCAACCGCGACGACATCGCGGATCTGGCGGAAACGGCCCTCACCGCAGGCTTGGAAGCCCGAAGCATCGTCGATGACCTGCTCATTCCGGCCATTGTCGAGGTGGGAGACCTTTTTGACCGGAAGATTTATTTCCTGCCCCAACTGATCGCCAGCGCCGAGGCGATGAAGAAGGCCCTGGAGGTCCTGGAGCCGAGGCTGCAGGGAAGCGGAACGTCTGCAGGGTCCAAGGGAACGATCGTCATGGCCACGGTTCAGGGCGACATCCATGATATCGGGAAAAACATCGTCGTCCTGATGCTTAAAAATCACGGATACCAGGTTCTCGATCTCGGCAAGGACGTTTCCACGGAAAGGCTCCTGGAGACGATCCGGACAAAAACCCCGGATGTCGTGGGACTGTCCGCCCTGATGACCACCACCATGGGCTCCATGAAAACGGCCATCGAGCAGGCAAGAAAGGAAGGGCTGACCTGCCCCTTTCTCATCGGAGGGGCCGTGGTCACCCGCTCATATGCGGAGAACATCGGAGCGGCGTACGCCAGGGACGGCGTCGAGGCGGTCCGGGTTGTCGAGCGGCTCCTGAAGAATGCAAAGCAGGAGATTTTGACATAGGGCCGGGTCGGACCGGTTTCTTCAACCAAGGACAACACGGCACAAATCTGCCGGGAGAGGAAGACATGAGCACACCGGAAGCCAGAAAACAGCGCCTCATTGAAATCATTCTGGAAAAATCTTTCAAGTACAGCGACGATCCCCCCTTTACCCTGGCCTCCGGGAGAAAGAGCGCGTATTACTTCAACTGCAAACCCACGACGCTCAACCCGGAGGGCATGAACCTCATCGGCAGTCTGCTGGCGGATATGCTGACTGATGCGAAGGTCACCGCTGCCGGAGGGCTGACCCTGGGAGCCGATCCCCTGGCCGCCGCCCTGGCCGTCATTTCCCACCAGAGGGGAAAGCCCATCAAGGCCTTCATCGTCCGCAAGGATGCCAAGGGGCACGGGACGAAGAGCGCCCTGGAAGGGGATGTTCAAGAGGGAGAACGGGTTGTCATTCTCGACGACGTGATCACGACGGGGGGCTCCACCATCACCGCCATCGAGCGCGCCCGCGAGGCCGGACTGGTCGTCGAGCGGGTCATTGCCCTGATTGACCGCGAGGAAGGAGGCCGCGCCAACATCGAAGCCCTTGTTCCCCGGGTCGATGCGGTCCTGACCCGCACAGAAATCATGGAACAGTATTCAGGAAAATCATCCGTCTCCTGAGCCGGTTCAGCCCCGGTCGGCCGCAGGCGACTTTTCAAGAAGACACTCGGTCCATCGTAAGAGATGGTTCCACCTTCTTTGCAGACAGGAAGTTCTTATTGAAATTCAAAAAAACCACGGGCATTCTCTGCCTGCTTGTTGCCATGGTGTTTGTCCTCACCGGATCGGATCCGGTCAGGTCGGAAAAAACAGGGTATATCGCTGCCGCCCGCTTCACCGGCCTTCCGGTGAAACCAGGCGTGCCTCCCGGGTGGATTCTCGACAAAACAGCCGGGCGCCCGGCCCTCGGTCTCAGGAAGAACGGGGATGCGGTCTTTCTTCATCTCGTCAGCGAAGGACATTCCTCATTCGGCATTAAGAAGGAAGTTCAGGTTGATATCCGCCAATACCCCTACCTGACCTGGCGCTGGAGGGCAAAGCGGCTCCCGAAAGGCGGTGACGTCCGGCAAGGCAGCCGAGATGACCAGGCCCTTCAACTTTACATCGCTTTTCAGCCCCTGGGATTTCCGGCAAAACTCACAACACCCGTTATCGGCTATATCTGGGACAATGAAGCCCCGAAGGGCTGGATGGGCAAAAGTCCCAAGTTCGGCGCAGACAAGGTTCGCTATATCGTAAGCCGCAATGGAACCGACGCGCTGGGTACGTGGTATACAGAAAAACGCAATATCTATGAAGATTACCAACACCTTTTCAGGGACATCGCGGCAGAAAAACCCATGGGACTGACCCGGGGGATCGGCCTGTACATTGATTCTCAGGACACGAGAAGCCGCGCAGAGGGAGAGATCGGGGAAATCTATTTTTCAAAACGCTGAGTGTTTTTACAGGCGAGTGATAGCCGGGGCCTTTTCAGAGAATCGACATCGGTTTGAAAAGGGATTTGGGGAAGCCGGAAAAAGGCGGCCGGGGGATCTTCCCGTCCGGCGGAAAGAGAAAAGACGTTGCGGAAGGGAAAATCATCGGCAGAACGGAACGGCAGGGGAACAACCCCGGCAAAATACAAGCTGGTTCTGGAATATGACGGAACGGGATACAGCGGCTGGCAGATGCAGAAAAATGCGCGGAGCATCCAGGAAACCTTAATTCGCGCTGCCGAAAAGATCCTCGGAACCCGCGTCGACATACAGGGTGCAGGCCGAACGGACGCCGGTGTTCATGCTCTCGCCCAGGTCGCTCATCTGGAAACCGCCCGGAAAATGCCTCCAAGGAAGCTCCTGGAAAATCTCAACGACGCCCTTCCTTCCAGCATCAACATCCTGCAGGTTGAGGAGGCCGGCCCCCTTTTCCATGCCCGGCACTCCGCCCAACTCCGGAGCTACCTTTACGTTCTTTCCGGTCATCGCACCGCCTTCGGAAAGCGCTACGTCTGGTGGATCCGGGATCATCTGGACCTGAAGAAGATGCAGGCCACAAGCCAACTTTTTACCGGATTCCAGGATTTCGCATCCTTTGCCGACAAGCGTCTCGACCGGCAGACGTCCACGCAGGTCAAAATCCATGCCCTGGAGCTGCAGGCGCTGGGAGACCTCGTCTTCTTCCGGGTGACCGGTTCCCATTTTCTCTGGAAAATGGTCCGTCGGATGGTTGGCGTTCTGGTGGAGGTGGGGCGGGGGAATCTTTCCCTCCAGGATGTCCGGCAGATGCTGCAAAGCCCATCGGATGAACCGGCCCGTTTGACGGCGCCGCCCTCCGGCCTTTTTCTGGAACAGATCTTCTACGAGGGGGACACCCCGAAACCTCTTGCTCTCCCATTGACGCCCTGGTTTGCCATCGGTCGCCGTCCATCAAGGGGATCCGACGATGTCTCATCCCCCGGTTAGGCCGGATTTCAAGGCGCCCGGAACAAGGGGCAAGACGAACGGCAGGAGGCGATGGGGAGCTGTTTCCCGGTTTTAGTCCCCTGTTCGTTCAGCAGAACATCCGGACGAATTTTTCAAACAGTTCGGGTTGAAAATGGCCGAGCATCTCCTCCTTCATCACTTTCAGCGCAGGAAAAGGTGCGATGGGCTTCTTGTAGGAACGCCCCGAGGTCAGAGCGTCGTACACGTCGGCAATGGAGCAGATCCGCGCGTAAACATGGATCTTGTCCTCCCGCAGTGCCGCCGGATACCCGCTCCCGTCAGCCCGCTCATGATGCTCCAGGACCACGAGCTTGCATTCCTCGCTCAGTTCATGCGCTTCATTGAGAATATCAAACCCATAAACCGGGTGGTTCATCATCTGCCGCATCTCCTCGTCCGTCAGTTTGCCCGGTTTGTTGATGTAGCTGGAGTCGATGCGGACCTTGCCGAGGTCGTGAAGAAAAAAGGCCGCACCGAGCTCACGCATATTGTGGTCGCTCGACCGGCCGAAAACGGCCTTGCACAGGGAAACCGACAGCATGCCGACATTGACGGAATGGGTGTACGTGTAATAGTCGTGGGAGGTAATCTCAAGAAGATGCTGCAGCAGATCCTCTTCCGAAGTCATCAGGTCGACCACATCATAGATGGCCCCTTTTGCCGTGTGGATGTTTTCCGCCGTCGGGCTCTCCAGGAGACGCTCCATCAGGATGAGACAGGATTTTCGCACAATGCCGGCCTTTTCCCGGGGGGAAATCCGGGAATTGCCGATCGCCTCCTTCAGTTCGGCAGGGATCAGCGGTCCGTCATTCCAGGCCGGCTGGCCGGATACGACCTTTTCCGGATGTTCAGGGAACTCAGGCTCCTCCGCTGCGACTGGAGCGGGCGGTTGCACCTCACACAAAGCCATATCCACGACAACTTCGTCAATGCCCGCGTTAAGAATGCGCAGGATATCCCCTTCGGAAGAAAGGACAAAGGAGTTTCTGAAAAAAGGATGCTGATGCCAGGGCATATCGAGAATGACGTGCATCCCGACCTTCAGATCCCGTGCTTTTACCCGCTTGCGCATCTTTTTCCCTGGAGTCAGGTTTCAGTGTGTCGTTTCATTCCGCTCCGCATCATCCCCATGGACTCATCGGCACTGCTTCCAGCGGCCCTGGCACCTGTATGCCGTGGCGACGCGACTTCGTTCCCTCGTGCTGCCTTCCGAAAAGACAAACCGGCGTCAGCCGTCGGCGTAAAGAGTTTTTCCCAGTTCGCTGCCATAAAGACTGGCCTTGTCCGAAGGCAGAAGATTGGCGGACTGCAGTTCCTCCCCGGATTGCCAGTCGGCTCTGCTCAGGGATAGGATCTCCTGGTCGGACAGAATCAGGAACATCGCCCGATTGGTCTGTTTTGCCTTTTTAAAACGCCAACGGTAAAGCCTTTTCAAGCGTTCCTGCTGCCCCTTCGTCAGGGTGTCAAACCCTTTGATTTTCCGATGTCCAAGCATATCAAGGGTCTTTTCCCGCCAACTGACGGCCGTCATCCCGTCAAACGCCTTCTGGGCCTGATCCCTCATGCCCTGCCGGCAAAGTTTCTCATCCAGCTGCCGGTACAGATCAGCCAGAAAAATGGTATCCTGAACCGCATACTTCAATTGACTTTCCGAAAGGGGCCGTATTTCCCATTTCGACCGCTGCATTTCCTTTGATTTTTTGATTTCAACGCCCAGGTAATGCCCCACGATATGCGACAGGGCCAGATACCGGCAGCCCAGGATATGGGCCGCACGCTGGGTATCAAACAGGTTATTGAATTCGAAGCCGTAATCCCGCTTTAAAATCCGGATGTCGTTATCACCGGCATGCGTAATCTTGAGCAGACGGGGGTTGGCCAAATACGGCCGAAGGAACGAAAGGTCAATTCCGTTGAGAGGATCAAGGACATAGGTCCGTTTTGCCGCCCGGATCTGAACCAGGCAGAGTTTCTCCCGGAAATAGTGGAGGGAATCATATTCCGTATCCAGGGCGATCAGCGACGATTGGTCCATATCGGCCATCGCTTCTGCCACCTTGGCGACGCTGTCTACCCAAAGCCAGGAATCCCCCTTCATAACCCAACAACCCCTTGTCTTTTCAACGCCCGTGCCATCCAGAATCCTTTGTCCATCTCGAAATCGGCTGAAGTTTATTGACTATAAAACACAATTAACCAAAAAGTGCAATAAAATCATAAACTACTGCAGAGGAAAAAGCACAAAAAAAATGTGGATATTTTTTCCGAAGTATAATAACCATAAACCTTTCATTTTTAATAGAATTCTTGGAAAGAGAAGGTGTGTTTATGAGACTGGATATTGCCAAAGGCGGGACCGGCTTGGTTTATGAAATCCGCAATATCGTCAACGTAGCCAACCGGCTGAAGGAATACGGAATAGAAGTCATCTGGGAAAATATCGGTGATCCTATCCAGAAGGGGGAACAGATTCCTGAATGGATGAAGCAAACCCTCACGGAAATCATGCAGGACGACCTTTCCTACGGTTACTCGCCGACAAAAGGCATGCTTGAAACCCGCAGGTTTCTGGCCGAGCGGACCAATCAGCGCGGGAAAATACAGATCACTCCGGAAGACATCATTTTCTTCAACGGACTGGGTGATGCGATCGCCCGCTCCTACAGCGCCATCCGGGTTGACGCCCGGATCATCATGCCGGAGCCCACCTACTCCACCCATTTTCTGGCTGAGGTGCTCCATGCATCCTTTCCGCCCAACACCTACCGGATGAATCCCTACCAGCACTGGCATCCGGACATCAAGGAACTGGAACAGAAGGTCAAAAGCTACCGGTCCATTGTGGGAATCCTCGTGATCAACCCCGATAATCCCACCGGGTTCGTCTATCCGGAAGAGGCCCTCCGGGAGATTGTGGAGATCGCCAGAAAATACGACCTCTTTCTCATTGTCGATGAGACGTACCACAACATCGTTTATAACGGCAAGGAAACCGTCCCTCTGTCGGACATCATCGGGGATGTTCCGGGTGTCAGCCTGAAGGGAATTTCAAAGGAATTTCCCTGGCCCGGATCCCGGTGCGGCTGGATGGAAATCTACAATGCGGACAAGGATGAACGTTTCGCCAGTTATATGGGGGCCATTCTGGATCAGAAGATGTCTGAAGTCTGCTCCACCACGCTCCCCCAGATTTCGATCCCCAAAATCATGACGCACCCGGAATACCAGGGATATCTGAACCAGCGGCTCCGCCATTACGAGCGGTTTTCCAATCTGGCATACGAGCTGTTGAAGGATGTTCCCTACATCATGGTCAATAAGCCCAACGGAGCCTTTTATCTCACGGTCGTTTTCAATGAGGCGGTTCTGAACGGCCGGCAGAAGCTCAAGATCGAAAATCCGGACATTCGCCAGTTCATTGAAACGATGGTGTCCGAATCCACTGAATTCGACAAGCGCTTTGTCTACTATCTCCTGGGAGCGACCGGGATCTGCGTGGTGCCTTTGACGTCCTTCTTTACCTCCCTTCCCGGCTTCCGGATGACCCTGTTGAGCCAGGACGAGGCCCAGTTCGAATATACCGTCCGAACGGTTGCCCAGAAGGTTGTGGAATACATCGAGTCGATAAAACTGGGCTAGACGGGGGCTGCACGTTTATTTGAAAGGATTGAGGGGCGGCGGCTGAAAGGGGCCTGGACAGGCTGGGGCATGCAGCTGAGCAGCGCGAGCCGTCAAGGCATGCTGGATAGCGGCGGATTGGGATAAAGGCGGGAAAAGGATTGGAAGCGTGAGGGCAGGATCCCAGCTCGATGTCGTTCTGGAAAGTGATATATACAAGGAGCAGGTTGTCGCGAGAAAAGCGATGGTCTATGACGTTCAGGACCAGCGGATCATCATCTCCCAGACATCCCCTCCCCTCTATCGAAGGCATATCGGCGTTCGCGTCAACGCCAGCTATCTTCTCAAGGTCGGAGCCCCGGAAAGCAGGCCGGCCATCCGAATGGGGATCCCTGCCACCATCGTGGAATACCAGGAGGCCTATCCCCTCTCTTCATCAAACGTCGTACCTGCCTTCGTTCTGAAACAGACGGGCGAACCGGCGGAAATCAACCTTCGGACCCACTACCGGGTGCGGCCGCCATCCAGCAGTGATCTCCTCCTCCTTGTCAACGGAGAGCGAGTGAACCTGATCAATCTCTCCCTGGGCGGCATACAGTACAGCCATCGGCGGGGGAATCCACCCACGGAATATGGAAATGTCACCCTGACACTCCAGTCCGGCGGCAGGGTATTCAAAACGGATGGGAAGGTCGTCCGGATCAGCTCTCCCGTTGCAGCGGCCGTCCATGCCCAGGAGATGGAATACGTCACGGTCAGATTCCTGGGAAACAATCGCGACCTGGAATTCTTTCTCGGGAAAAAGATCCTGATGTTTGAACGGCAATTGATTTCAGAGGGCAAGATCGTCGATTGAAACCTTTGCATGCACAACTCAAAAAGTAAGTTTTGAAATTTCTGGTAAAAAAAGCACTTATAAAATGAACTACCCCGCAACAAGGCTACGGGGCATCCAAAACTGCAAGGAACGAAGCAAGCTTCGGGGAATATGACCCGGAGAGATTCAACGGGTGAAGCTTGTTTTCTTTTGACCACGAACACATCGTCAATTTCCAGCTCACAGATAAGAGGTTGCCAGACAAATGAGATGGAGGATATGAGAAGATGCATTGCCCTGTCCATATTCAGTGATGGTTGCACCTGCACGGGCCTGGCTGACGGCGGCGATAATCTTCTCATAGTCCACACCGACCACTTGATTCCAGCCAGCCTCGACCGTTTCCAGCCATTCCGTTTCATCCCTCAAAGTGATGCATGGCACGCCGTGAAAATATGCCTCCTTCTGCACACCTCCGGAATCGGTAAGGATACAGCAAGCATTTCTCTCAAGTTGCACCATGTCGAGGAAAGAAACAGGATTGATTAATGTTATATTGTTGACCTTGGTTTGAAGATCATAGGCATCAAGCTTTGCCCTGGTGCGAGGATGAATCGGCAACACAACCTTGGTACCGATTTTGTCAAAGGCAGCAAAAATGCGTTGCAGGTGGATTGGATCATCGGTATTTTCGGCGCGGTGCACGGTTGCCAGATGGTATTGCTTGGGAACCAGATTGAGGTCGTGAAGAATGGTAGAGTTATGTGCGGCAATCTCTCCAAACATCAGTGCCGCATCAAACATGACATCACCCACATGGTAGACACCGCTGACAATTCCTTCTTTTTTCAGATTGCCTGCCGCTGTATGGGTTGGACAGAACAGGAGGGTTGAAACATGATCGGTTAGAATACGGTTAATCTCCTCCGGCATGCCTTTGTTGAATGATCGGAGCCCCGCTTCCACATGGACCACCGGAACATGAAGCTTTACGGCCGCCAGAGCGCCCGCAAGAGTTGAATTGGTGTCGCCGTAAACCAGCACCCAATCAGGTTTTCGATTTACAATCTCCTTTTCAATCTGGATCAACATCCTCCCCGTCATCTCACCATGCATACCCGTACCTGCATGGAGGTTGACCACAGGCTCAGGAATCTCCATCTGCCGGAAAAAGATTTCACTCATGTTGATATCATAATGCTGACCGGTATGAAGAATCTCTTCCGTGATGCTCGGGCTCTTAGCTTGACGGTTATACTCAACAATGGCACGGCTGACCATAGCGGCCTTGATGAATTGAGGTCTTGCTCCAACAACAGTTAAAATTTTTATCATGTCAATGCGGTCCCAAAATTAAAGCCTTGCAAGCCAGCAGCAGTGGGATATTCGTTCTTTTCATCCTCAGGTGCTGCCCGGCGATGGCACATTAAAAAGAAAAGAAGGCCTCGATCCCAAGGAAATGGTTATTCCGGCTGTCATCCTCTTCATAGTCGACGTGATCGACCTTTTCATAGGCGTAAGACAGCCGGATGTCTGAATGATCGTTGAGCCGGTAACCCACCTCTCCAAAAAACTGATTTTTGGTCTGCGTATGGTCCCTGGTCTGAATGCCGCTCCTTTCCCGATCGAAACCCAGTTTGTAATAGAATTTCTCAAAATCCTGAGACCACTCGATGAAGAGGTCATCGGCGTCGCTGCCGGCGTGATGCCCAAATACGCTGTCTTTGTAATACATGGGATAGTACGGGTGATTATACCAACTTCCCGGGACACTGCTGGGAGACATCCTGGCATATTCTACGTGAAGTGCGGTCCTTTCAAGATCAAAGAGCTTGTAAAGCGCCAGACCGGTGACATAAGCCCTTCTGTCCGGCGGTAACCCGGTATCCTCGCCGCCCCATTCAACGTACAACTTCAGGCCGTCAGCCAGGAGCAGATACTTTTTGACGTTCGGTATGGTGAGGGCCGCGTCAACGGAAAACTCCTGGTTGCTGTCCGTCTTCTTGTTGTCTTGATTTTCGTTCCCGTAAAGGATGTTGAACACATCGCTGAAGCTCAGGTCACGCCGCCCCTTACCGCTGAACATGACCAGATGGGACGCACCGAGTTCCAGACAGGGATGAGGTTTGAAGCCAAGACGCCCGCCGTACAGAAAGGGATTTTTCAACTGCTCTCCTTCCCGGTCATCCTTGAGTTCTGAAAAAATCAGGTTGAACTGGACAGGCCCCAGGTAGGAAAAAATCCACGGCAGCAGGACCGGCTCCGGGTTGGATAATTTCACCATGTCAAAAGGATGGGCATTGTTGGACATGAGCAATGCACCGTGATAGGCAGGCCCCCACCAGAGGGAATCTCTTCCAACAAGCAGTTCAACATTGGAAAGAGTCAGCTTTCCATATCCCTTATGTAGACGAACGTCGAAATTGCTGCTTTCGTCATCGGACCAGCCATTGGGCGGCGCAGAGGAGGGATTCGGATTCGGCTGAAGACTGTGGAAGCCGGATCTCTGATTGTACAGGACCATGGGCTGCACAAAAAAGGAAAAGGCGCGCCAGAGTCTGGCCTGAGATTGAAACTGGATCATCGCGTTGTGGCCGTCGCTGTAGTGCAGCCCCTCCTGGTTGTATACGGAGAACGGACCGTCCAGGTACCGGTAGGAAAGGGAAAAGGTTTCCACGGGCTTCAGAAAGGTGTTGTTCCTGTGATCCGGAAAACGCGCCTCCTCGACATCCCCCTGGAAAAGCTTTGCATAATGCCCCGCAATACGTCTGCATGTTGGAGAGGCCGATTTTTTTGCATCGCATCTGTCCAGCGCCGCAGCGATCTGGCTGCCCACCTCGCTGCCGGCAAAGGGCCGGAAGGAATTCAACTGGCTTTCGATGAGGCCCTCCGCCGCCCAGAATTCCATATCGGAATAGAGAGCGCGCTCCAGCGAAACATTGACCGAAGAGGCGGCGCAAACCGGGGAAGACGATATCAATGTGAACAGCAGTGCGAGCAGGACAATCGCCGCGCCCATTGGAAATGTTTTGTGATTGGACATGTTATCTGATCTCTCAATTCCTGACCGATCGTCCAGCCAGAATAGCTTGTTTACGCTCCCTAGAAGACCTTGACGACAACCCCGGCCGTGACGGCCAGCTGCATGAGAATGGCCGTTATGTCGCGAAATTCCCGCAGCCAGGCAATCCGCTCGGTCTGCTCCGGCACCACGATCTGGTCTCCAGGCTCAATCCCCCCGACGTTGCCATGCTGCCAGCGTGATTTCATGTCGTTCCAGTACAGGAAGCCGCTGTCCACCTTCCGGGCGCTTCCATCCACCTTCAGGACATAGACATTTTTCTTGTCGGCATATTGTGAGTATCCCCCTGTCATGGCGATGTAATCCTCGTAACCATTTCTGCTTTCATAGACGAAGCTTCCGTTCGTCATTACCGAGCCGACAACCGTCACCACTTTGTTGACCTCGGGGATGAAGAGGCTGTCCCCGTCCTCAAGTTCAATGTCATACTCACTTCCCTGCAGCTGCATCAGATCAGCGCGGATTGTCATCCGCCCCGTCGCCTTCAGCTCTTTCAGAGAATGGACAAACTTGCGCTTCTGCTCAAATTCAGCCTGTTTTGCCTGAACTTCCGCGGTTGAAAGGGCCGTGGCGACTTCTTTCGATCCTCCGGTCAGCAGATCCCGTTCCAGGCGCGACGTCAAATCCTGAAGCCCCTTCTGTTGAAGCTCCCGGACTCGATCCCGCGTGAAAAACGCCCCACGGAGATAGGCCTTATCGGTAAAACCTCCTGCCCTCTCAATGAGAGCGGACAGCTTTTCGCCCTTGCTGACGATGTATCGCCCGGGAAAGCGGAATTCACCGGAAAGGGTCACGTAGCGCTCCACATTCCAGTCGGAGATACGCTTTACAAAGAGCCGATCGCGATTTTTCAACGGGATGTTGTGTTGTGGATCCCCGGCCAGGGCCCTTCTCAGGCTGATGGGTCTCTTTTCCAATCGGGCTCGCTTACCCCCATCGACAACGACGGTGGACAATTCGGCTTCATCCAGATAAGCCGAGTCCATCAATTGGCCGGCGCGGAAGACAAGGTCCCTCACCGTCATTTCATCGGTGTAGAGATAGGTCCCCGGTTTCTTGACCTCGCCTTCAATGGAAACGCTTTTTTCTTCCACGTGTTCCCAGACGGAGTGAAGAACGACTCTGTCCCGGTTTTGAAGGGCCAGATTTTCCAGGGGATCATTGGCCATTGCTTTTGCCACATTAAAATGCAGCGTCCTGTAAACCCGCCCCTCTTCAATCCGGATAATTTCACCACGATCCGGATAAGCTTCCAGGGTCGGACCGCCAGCCTTCAGGATCGCGTCACGAACCCTCATATTTTCGCTCATCGGGACCCTGCACTCCGTCCTTAACGTCTCGGCGGCTTCCCTGACCTGATCGGCGAGACCATAAAGATTCCTTCTCTTCAACTCCTCCTGAAGCTCCAGGATTTCCCGGGTTGCCGTCCGTTGATTCTGGCTCAGCGTTTCCTTGATGAACCGTATTTTTTCGAGCAGGGCATAGGCATCATGGTCACTCAACTGCAGCCTGTTCTTCTGCAGGGATAGGTCCCTTCCCGCTTGCATCTGCTCTTCTCCTCCCGGAGGGACCTGGACCTGAGCCCTTGAACTCTGAATCTGCTCATTCTGACCCGCCTTCAACTCATTCTCGACAGCCGTAAATTGTGAGAGCGCCTGATCGACATTGTCCTTGCGGACCTCACAAGCCGTTGCTGTCGTCTTCAGCTGATCGGTTGCTCCGGCCTCCTGAAGGACCGGTGCCTGGACCGCCATACCGGCACTGCTCCAACCGCTTCTGAAAAGATTGGATTGATAACTTCCACTATATGGGAGCTGATTTTTCTCTCCTTCAGGGGCCATACCTGCCGAATTCTCCGGGAAGGCCATGACCCCCCTGATTTCACCCTCTACGGTAACATAGGGCTTATCCATAAAAAGCCAGCGGGAAAAAACGTAAATGCGATCCTCCGGTCGCAGTTCCACATTATGGACAGGATCCTGACGCATGAGCATTTTCCCGAGGTTGAAAGGAATCAGTTCCTCCTTCCGGTCGGGAGGCACAATCCGTTTGATGAGCGCGTAGTCCATGTAGGATTGATCCAGCAGATCTGAAGAACTCTTAATGAGATCGCCAGCGCGCATGCCGGCCTTGTACTGGTATTTCCCCGAGCGTTTCACATTCCCTTCCAGATAAACGGCATTCCGGTCCCGATCCACAATGCTGAAGACTTTGACGAGATCCCCGTCCTGGAGCTTCACTTTTCGAGAGCCCTTCAGGCTTTTATCATCGACATCGACCACGATGTGCCGTTCGTTCCTTTGAATGCGCGACAGCTGAATCTGCTGGGTATCCGCCGTGGGCAGAATACCCCCCGCCAGTTCGAAGAGCCCATCCAGGTCATGACGGTCCTTCAACTCATAGATGGCAGGCCGCTTCACATTGCCTGCAATGCCCACCTGAGGGCCGGTCACCGGGACAAAGACGACATCCCCCGCCTGAAGAATAAGATCCCTGGATCTGTCCCCTTTCAGGAGAAGACTGTAGAGATCGAAGGTTGCCACCAAGCGGCCGTTCCGCTTGAGCTGCACATTCCGCATGGATCCGATATCGCTGGGTCCCCCGGAAAGAAGGAGGGCATCGGTTATCGTCGCAAAGGACCCGACGGTGAAGGAGCCGGGCCGCCGCACATCGCCAAGAACGAAGATCGGCGTGGTCTTGAGGGTCCCCATGGCAATGTCGATATTGGCACCGACCATCTGCTCCGTCATGCCGATGATCTGCCTGGACATCTGCTCAAAGGTCATCCCGGCAACGGAAACAGGGCCAATCTGAGGGATGGTGATTCTCCCATCCCGATCCACGATCAGGTTGTACTGGCTGTTGACGCGCCCCCACAGCATGATCCGGACTTCATCTCCCGGGCCGACAACGTAATTCATGGGGACAGGGATATCCTTCCGGCCCGAAAACACCTGCACGGAGGTTTCCTGGAAAAACTCGTAACCGAAGGGGCGAAGATTCGTTGAAATATCCTGGTACTTCCCAGCCTTTCGAAGGCGATCAAACATGGAGTTCCCATTGGCTTCTTCGCTGCTCAAAGCGCTTTGAGGAATCCGGAAAGCAGGTGACTCGGGTTTGTTCCATGGCGAGGAGATGACTCCCCTTTCCAAAAGATCTCTTCTCTGCTGGTTTTCCATGGGCCTCGCGGAAGAATCCAATTCCTGGCTTTTCACCCCGGCGTCCATGGGCCCGGGAGCAACCTGGCCACCCGACGCCGACAATCTGGCCTTCAATTGCTGGCACTGTTCGGGGGTAAGATTTTTCTGCTGGCAGATTTCATCCACGGTCAAGGAATGTCCAATCCCTGTAGAAAGCATGAGAAAAATCGACCAGATAACAAAGATGAACCTTCCCTTCATGACCCTTCCCCCCTTCCTGTTTCCACGTCCTCTCCTCGACCGCTCCTTTGAACTCTTTCCAGATACTCCATAAAAAATGCGATAAAAACGCCCATAAAAAGGGCGGCGGCAAGGGAAAGCACCGCCATGAGCGCCCGTTTCGGCTTGACTTTCCTGTCTGGTATTTTAGGGGGGTCGATCACCTTGAAGGCAAAATTCTCTTTGACTTCCGCCATCATGGCTGTTTCCAGCTGCTGGGCGATGAGGTTGTAGATTTTCTGCCGGATGAGAGGATCCGCCGTCGTCTGCAGCTGCTGCTCCAGATAGGTCCTGTTGATCAGGGCCACGCGCTTCGCTTCGGAGCTCATGTGCTCCGTCAGCGTGTCAAGAAAGTATGTCGCGAGTTTCGCCGCCAGCTCCGGATCTCTGTTTTCCACCGTCAAGACGATCGTGTTATCCTTGGCGCTGCTGTTGACCTGGACGATCCCCTTCAAAAGGCGCAGGGCATCCCACATCTTCGGAACCCCCTCCTCTTCCTTCCCGCCGGCAGCTTTCGGATCGGATGGACCAGCGGCTTTTACAAGGCTCATCAGCCATTTCAAAGGGTTCAGGCTGATGCCCTCATCGCGCTTCCATTGTCCTTTCCGGCTGTCCCACCGCTCATAAAAGAGAACGGGCATCAAACGATGCCGATCAACAACCTTCTCCCGCAGGATATTGGAATTCAGGAGACTGATGATCTCCGAAGAGGAAGACGATCCGGGCAGGGAAACACCCGCCACACCGCCGAACTGCGAGGCCAGGGCGGACAACGCTCCGCCCCCTCCGCTGTCTTTAGCGGTGATCGGTATAATAACGGCCCTGGCCTGATAGATGTTGTCCATAAAGAGCGACACACCTATTGTAGCAACGACAACGGAAAACGCCAGCAGCGCGATAAACTTCCGCCGTTTCCAGACCACCCGCCATAAATCCGGCAGGTGAATTCCCTCCTCCTCACCCACAGAGGTCGAACGCCTCAAGTTCGGTAACGGTTCAGTCATCATGACTCTCCTGTTGCCCGCAGCATATCTTTTCGATAGCGATCTCCGCAATCACTGTTCAGCAGCACCTCATGTCTTTGGCCGACGATCGGCCCATTTCTGTATATCTTGTCATGGACGGCACGATTATGGGACGCGCTGCCGCCAGCCTTTCACCTTGAAATCCTATGAGGCTGAAAAACAGGAGCGCGGCTGAAGCCTGAAGATAAGAGAGAAACTTGAAAGCGACAAATACATACCCGATCCATTTTATGCAAGCACTATTTGGCCGGATTTCCGGTGCAGAAAGCTCCTCCCCCAGTCTTCGAAACGGCATCAGGCTCTTCCGTGCTCGTCATAATGCTTGACATAGCTCCGAAGCAGTTTCCGGACGCCACCGTCATCATACAAACCCGGTGTCTCCACTGCATCGCGGAATTCCCCCAGGATTTTTTCGATTTCCTCCAGGGAATATTTTTCTTCGTTGCGGGCGACAAAGATCTTTTCATGGCGGCTGGCTTCGGTTCCCTCCTCCGCCGTGAGAATTTCTTCAAAGAGTTTCTCACCGGGGCGCAGGCCCGTTACCTTGATGTCAATGTCCCGATAGGGCTCCAGGCCGTGAATCCGGATCAGCCGCTCCGCAAGATCCATGATCTTCGCCGGCTCGCCCATGTCCAGCACGAGCACCTCACCTCCGCGGCCGATTACCGAAGCCTGAAGCACCAGGGTGACCGCCTCGGGAATGGTCATGAAGTAGCGCTTCATGTCCCGGTGGGTCACGGTAAGGGATTGTCCGTGCTTCAGCTGATCCAGAAAAAGGGGAAGAACACTGCCCCGGCTTCCCAGGACATTGCCGAAACGCACGGAAACGAACTGCGTAGGCCCATCCCCCAGGCCGTCACAGGCCCGGCACAGATACTCAGCCATGCGCTTTGTGGCCCCCATGACACTTGTGGGCCTGACAGCCTTATCCGTCGAGATCATGACAAATTTCAACACCCCGTATTGTACGGCCGTTCTGACCAGGTTCCAGGTCCCGAAGATGTTCACCTTGACGGCCTCTTTGGGATTGTACTCCATCATCGGCACATGTTTATACGCCGCCGCATGGAAAACGATCTCAGGCCGGAGCTCCGCAAAGACCTCCCGGAGACGGAGCGCATCCCTCACATCCCCGGTTATGAAGTGAATCGCTTCCTGCAAGGTTGGGAAGAGCCTGTTCAGCGTCAGGGCCAGGTTGTGGAGCTCCGTTTCGTCAATGTCAAAAAGAATGATCTTGCGGGGCCGAAAAGCACACACCTGCCTCACGATCTCCGAACCGATGGAACCGCCGGCCCCCGTCACCAGCACCGACCGGTTCTGCAGAAACTGCCCGATCTCCCGGAAATCGACGGTCACCGCCTGCCTTCCCATCAGGTCTTCGATGCGGATATCCTCCAGGGCCTTCAGGTTGATCTCCGGCTGATCAAACGAGTAGATCCTGGGAACGACCTTGATGGTTTTGACTCCGGCCCTGCAGGCGGTTTCGTAGAGCATGGTGAGCTTTTTGTGATTCAGCGATGTAATGGCAATGATCACGGCATCCACCGAGTGGCGATTGATCATGTCCGCCATCAGCTCCGTCCCCCCGAGGACCCGCACGCCATGGATGTACCGCCCCGCCAGGTGAGGGCTGTCATCCAGGAAACCGATCGGGTAGAAATCGGCAAAGCGCAGGCGCATCATATCCCGAAGGATCATCTCGCCCGTATTTCCCGCACCCACAATCAGGGTCGTTTTTCCCTGAGAGACACGGCCCTGGCGGCTGAGAATTTCCAGGTAGAACCGCTTGGAAATTCTTAATCCCATCAGCAGAAGCAGGGAAATCAGACCGTCCAGAAAAATGATCCGTTTCGGAAGGCTGTTGATCGCCAGCTCGGAGGGAAGGACAGGGGGCAGACTCAAGACCGCCAGCAGCAGCTCCGCCAGAACCAGCGCCATCGTAAGGTTGACCAGATCCCCCATTCCCACGTAGCGCCACGTGATCCCGTAAACCCGGAACATGAAGAGGAAGACCAGCTTAACGGCAACAAAAAAGGGAAGGACCTCCCCGACCAGGACCGGATAGTTGATGGTGGCCGAGAAATCGAACTGGAAAAGAAAGGCGAGGTACAGGGCCAGGGTGAACAGGATCACATCGAAGAGAAGAAAGAAGAGGAAGCGTTTCTGTGACGTCGGGGCCATCACGCCACCGGCAAGCCTCCGCATAAGCGGTGATTCCCCCTGCTCATGACCATCTGGTCTCCTGGGACTTTGAGGAATCATTGACTGGCTTCCTCCATAACTTTTTCCACGACGTCCGCAACCATGGTCATATCCTCCGGAGAAAGGCCGGGATGAACGAGAAACATGAGACTCGTATCCCCGAGTTCCCTGGCGACGGGCAGCCGATCGTGATGCTTGAAACCGCTCCGGCTGAAGGCCTTCTCCCGGTAAATCTCACCGCAGCTCCCGCTGAAGCAGGGAACGCCCTCTGCAGCAATCCGATTCATGACCCGGTCTCGATTCCACCCTGTCTTCAAACGCTCCGGACGGACAAACACGTAGAATTTATAATAGGAATGAAAAATTTCCGCAGGCGGGATCGTCAGTCGCAGGGCATCCAGTGTTTCAAACCGGCTGGTCAGAATCGCTGCATTGCTGCGGCGAATCCGGACCCAGTGCATTAATTTCTCCAGCTGAACACGCCCGATGGCCGCCTGCATCTCCGTCATGCGCCAGTTGGTTCCGAAGCTGTCGTGAAGCCAGCGGAATCCCGGTGGGTGTTCCTTTTGATAAACGCTTTCGTAGTTCTTGCCGTGATCCTTGTATGACCAAACCCTGGCCCAGAGATCGCCGTCATCGGTGAGGAGCATCCCCCCTTCGCCGCCGGTTGTCATGATCTTATCCTGACAAAAAGAGAACGCCGAAGCATGGCCGAATGAACCCACCGCTTTTCCCCTGTATTTTGCTCCATGGGCCTGGGCGCAATCTTCAACCACCTTGAGACCATGCTGGAGGGCCACATCCAGAATCCCGTCCATCTCACAGGGCCATCCGGCAAGATGGACAGCGACAATGGCCTTTGTCCTTGGAGACAAAACCTTCCGGATCGACTCCACCGAAATGTTCTGGCTGTTCCTGTCCACGTCGGCAAAGACGGGTTTCGCGCCCCGCATCACCACGCAGCTCGCCGACGCAATGAAGGTCCGCGGCGTCACGATGACTTCGTCACCCGGACCGATACCCAGGGCGTACAAGGCCGCTTCCAGGGCAACGGTTCCGTTCGCCATGGCCACGGCATGGGACACTCCGACCCAATCAGCAAACTCCCGCTCAAAACGCCGCCCCTCCTCTCCGGTCCAATAATTGACCCGCCCGGATTGGAGAACACGCGTCACAGCCTCCACTTCATCCGGCGAAAAAAAAGGCCAAGGAGGAAATTCTTTTACGCGCCCCGCAATCTCCACTTCAAACTCCCCGTCCTGCTCTGTTTTTCCTGTTCAATCCAGCTATTGGCCATAAACTTTCCATCCACATTACCGCCGAAAAGGTATCGGGGCTCCGGGAATTCGCAAATCGGAAAGAGAATGGCCTTGGTTTCCTTCCCCGGCACAGAGATAGGGGGCATGGGAGAACAGCGTTTTCCTCATCGGATGGCATTGGGCTTGACGGGAAACCCTGTAAGCTTTTCGCCCAAGTGGGCTCTCTTTATGATCTTTGCGGGTACCCCGGCAAGAACGGCGCCTTCATCGGGAAAACTCTCGATGACAACCGCACCCACCCCCACGGTGACATTGTCCCCCAGGCGGATGCCGGGGCGGTATCGTGATCCGGACCCCAGAAAGCAATATTTTCCAGTCGTCACAGCGCCGGCAATCGCTACGCCATTGGAAACAAACGTTTCCCTCCCGAAATGACAGTTGTGCCCGATCATCGACCCGTGGGCAATCCTGCAGCCTCTCTCCAGTATGGTATCCTGCAGGGCCCCCCTGACGAGCGACACATTGGATCCGATAAAACAGTCATCTTCGACGACCACCCCTCCCAATTGAGGCATGATCCACTTCCTGCCCCCTTTGTCCCAGGCCCAGACCTGACCGGTGGCGCCGACATAAGTTCCCGTTTCGACCTGGACATTTTTCCCGATGCGGGTGTTCTCTCCGATGCGGACATGAGACTGAATATGCGTCCCCTCACCGATCACGCATTTATCGATGAGGCAGAACGGTCCAATAGAGGCGGATAGGTGGACCCTCGCC
>Ga0123334_1002312_pt1 | contig 22148 bp, 26 predicted proteins | sample BiotimSIPDNA_FD_89706 | JGI IMG/M metagenome (GOLD analysis project Ga0123334, IMG submission 89706) | Anaerobic biogas reactor microbial communites from Washington, USA - Biogas_R1 time_0 SIP DNA | ecosystem: Engineered > Bioreactor > Anaerobic > Unclassified | place: Washington, USA... | reverse complement strand
GGGGGCAACATGGGGGGCAACATGGGGGGCAACATGGGGGGTAACCCAGGGGGTAACATGGGGGGCAACATAGGGGGCCTTATACCAGACTTAGACGGGGACAGGGATCCGGACGGAACCCCGGTCCTGCGTATCCTGGACACACACAGCCAGGGGACTACTGCTGCCTGCCGGGCGGGGGCGCGCGCGGGATGGTTTGATCCCCGGGACCCGGAGGCCGAATGCGACGAGGGCTGGCGCAGCGGGGACAGGAGCCGGGCGGCCATCGCCCAGCGGATCATCGACCACGCGCTGGCGCGAAAGCGGCTGGCCGGCAGCACTAAAGACCTGCACGGCCTGCTGTGCGCCCTGATGCGCGCCGGGATGCACCCGGCGGTGGTGACGGAGGCGGCGGACAACGCCCAAAGCGTGAAGGCCTGGGAGCGGGCGCTGCTGCGCAAAAGCGGCCTGATGGGCCTGGACCTGGGCGAGGACGCGGAGGCCTTTGGCGTCATGGCCAGGTACGGCCTGGATCTGGGCGAAGCCAGGCAAATGCTGCACGACAAAGCCGCGATGGCGGAGATGGGGTGAGCGGTGGCGACGATACCCAAACACATCTACCGGGCCTGTGAGTGGCAGCTGCACCACCGCAGGAAGACCGAGGCAGCGGTGCGGGCGGCGGCCGAGGACGCCATTGACCAGGTGACGCCCTGCGGGATGGCCAGCGTTGCAGGCGGCGGGAGCCCGGGAGACAGGACGGGGCGGGCGGCCCTGCTGCTGTCTGAAACGGGCGGCAGCTACTGCCGGCAGCTGTGCTGGCTGGCGTGCATGGACCGGACCCGGGAGCACTTTGACGGAGGGCCTGAGGGCCGGATGGCGGCGCTGTACTACGGGACGAAGCGGACGATGCTGGAGGTGGCGGACCGGATGCACTACGACCGGCAGACCATCTACCGCTACCGGGACCGCTATGTGACCTATCTGGCGCTGCTGGCCGCCGGCAAGGGGCTGATCAGCCTGACGGAGAGGGGTAATGAGCCATGATGGCCAATCAATGCGTGGTCTGCGGCGGAGAAATGCCGGAGGGGGACCAGGTGTGCAAGCTGTGCCGGGCGAAGCCCTTTGCGGCCCGCGGCGGCCTGGCCTTCCAGAGAACGGCCCGGCAAAACATCGATGACCGGATCATAGCGCTGGTGGAAGAAATAGACGCGCTGGAGTGCGAGCTTGAAGAGCTGCTGATGCTGCGGGACAGGATGGCGGGGGATATGGGCGCGGAGGTTTTGAAATGAGACGGGAACCAGAAAACGGGTGGGTGTGCACGGCTGAACGGAGACCTGGGCCTGATGATGCGTCACATACCGGCATGGTGTTGGCGGTTAAAGGGTCAGGCCATGACTCCTTTGTAACGGTGGCCAAATGGAGCTACTGCACGCCCAAGGCATATCCGTTCTGGATGCGTTATCCGGCATTGCCAGAACAGGAGCAGGGTCAACCGGACTCCGCCAGGCGTCAGGAGCTTTATGACCTGGTGATGCACCAGCAGGATGACAGCGTGGCGGCCGGGATCCTGGAGGAGGACTGACAGATATATATGATGAAGGAAGGGCGGGATGCTCTTCTTTTTGGGCGGTGACTTTCCTTTAATTCCGGGTGGTGGAAAGTGAATCAAGGAGGGCTGGAAAAGCCAGATGAATCAAGGCGGGGCGCTGGGGCGCGAGTTACCCAGAATTTGTATTGAAGGAAAGTCGAGGGGTTGAATGAACACAGTGCAGCCGATCCGGGACCCGGACGCTGTCCACCGGATTGAGGACAGGCTGGCCCAGCTGGATGATGAACGCGGAAGGCGGATGTTCCTGCTGTTTGAAACAGGCATCTACCTGGGGCTGCGGGTCAGCGACAATACCAGGCTGCGGGTTTTTGACGTGCTGGGCCGGGATGTGCTGACGCTGCGGGAGCAGAAGACGGGAAAGATAAACCAGCTGCCCATCGCGGACAAGCTGAAGCGGATCTTCCGGGAACGGCTGAAGGGGATGCCGGAGGACGCCTTTCTGTTTCCCAGCAGGCAGCGGGATCCGGACGGACAGCCCAGGCCTATTGGACGCAAGACCGCCTACAACGATATCCAGCTGATGGCCAGGCTGGCCAGGCTGGATTACCCGGTGGGCTGCCACAGCCTGCGGAAGACCTTCGGCTATCACTATTACAAGCAGACCGGGGATATCGCTTTCCTGATGATCTGGTTCAATCATTCCAACGTGGACGTGACCAAGCGCTATATCGGCATCGACCTGGATGAGCGGGTGAAGAAGATCAAGAGGTTTGAGATTTGAAAATTAACATACTTTACACCGATATTTCCACATGGTAAGGTTAGGCTGTCAAAGGTCAGACACTTGCCGTGTCCGGCCTTTTTCTGTTGGGAACACGGGATTGGCCGGCAACTCTCCCAGCCGGTGCAGGGAAAGCGTCCCATGAGATATGGGCAGGGGCGGGGCCCGGGGCGCAACGCAGAAGGAGAAACCATGCCGAACGATTATCACTATACCGCGAGGCGCCACAGGAACTGGCGCGCCAAGGTGCTGAGGCAGGCAGGATATCTGTGCCAGGAATGCGCGCGATACGGCAAGCGGACGCCTGCCAAGGTGGCGCACCACATCAAAGACCGGAAGGACTACCCGGAACTGCAGTATCAGCTGAGCAACGGCCGTGCGCTGTGCGAGGCCTGCCACAGCAAGGCGCACCCGGAGAAGGGCGGAAGCAGATTGTGAGAGCATTGCTGGAGCTGTGAATTGGAGATGATCCCCCCCGGTCCGCGCTCAACATTTAAGGGGGTGGACAACCTGGGGGGGAAGGTTCTTCCCTCTCCGGAGGGGTGGGGCATGAAAATCGAAAACAAAAACAAGGGATGAAGGGCCAGGCGGATGTCGGGCGGAAGGAGGGCTGAGGGTGGCGAAGAAGGACAGCGGGAAGCTGCCGGATAGCCCTGCCCGGCTGGTTGCATTTTTGCCGGAATCTGATGAAGTCAAAAAAACGGACCCGGCGCCGGCAGAGTCCGGGAAGAAGATCGGGCGGCCGCCGGTGCCCAAGCAGGAGGATTTTTTCCGGGACGCGGTCCAGAGGATGCGCGCCCTGGAGGTATACAAGAAAGAGTTCGAGCCGGCCATCAATCGATACGCCGACATGCGGGAACAGTATGAGATCCTCACCCGGCGCTGGAAGCGGGAAAGGCACCGCGCTCATGTGCTGACCCGGGAGGGCGAACCCAGCAAGCGCAACCCTGTGGTGGTGGCGCTGGAATCCCTGCGCAAGGATCTGACAGGGCTGGAGGCTATGCTGGGCTTAACGCCCCAAGGCCTGATGAAGGTCAACGAGAACGCTTTCGCCAAGGAGAAGAAGAGCCGTCTGGCCGAGGCGCTCAAGGGACTGGCTTAAGGTGATCAAGGGGAAATACGCCGGGGAGGTCCTGGCTTATGTGAACGGGATCATCGAAGGCACCATCATCGCCAACCGGGAGCGGGTACAGGCCTGCCAGCGCTTCAGGGACGATATAAAGAGCGGCAGCTGGGACATCCGCACCAATGACGCGGACTTTGTGATCGGCATCATCGAGCGGACGATCAAGCATGTGCAGGGCGAGAAGCTGGACGGCACGCCGATCAGGGGGCTGCCCTTCCTGCTGGAGCCGTGGGAGAAGTTCGTGGTCTACGGGCTGATGATCTTTTATGTGCCCGGCACCATCGAGCGGCGCGTCAAGGAAGCCTTTATCTTCATTCCCAGGAAGAACGGAAAAACGATTTTCGCGGCCTCCCTGGCCTGGGCCATGGGGATCCTGGAGCGCATGAGCGGCAGCACCATCTATGTGGTGGGCTATGTGCTGAAGGAGGCCATGAAGAGCTTTGGCGTCTGGGACTACAACATCACCCGATGCCTGTATGAGAGCAAGCAGGAGGCGCTCCAGGACGGCTGGCGGATCCTGGACAACAACATGGAGCACTCCATCAGCCACGGGGACCTGGACGGCGGCGCCATCCACCTGGAGGCGCTGGCGGGGAACCCTGAGGCCCAGGACAGCTTCAACGCCAATATCATTATCGCGGACGAGATGCACGCCTACAAGAGCCCCAAGCAGTACACCATCCTCAAGGAAGCTACCAAGGCCTACACCAACAAGCTGGTGATCGGCATCACCACGGCCGGGGACAACGCGGCCAGCTTCTGTTACCGGAGGCTGAAGTACTGCCAGGGCGTGTTGAGCGGCACCTATCGGGACGAAGCCTGCTTTGTCTTTATCTGCAAGGCGGATGAGGATGAAAACGGGGACGTGGATTACCTGGACCCGGTGCAGCACGAAAAAGCCAATCCCAACTATGGCGTGACCATCCGGCCCCATGACATCCAGGCTGACGCCAACCTGGCGCAGAATGACCCGCAGATGCGCAAGGATTTCCTGGCCAAGTCGCTGAACATCTACACCTCCGCCATGAAGAGCTACTTCAACCTGGATGAGTTTATCCAGTCCAACGCGGAGGCTGAGGGGAAGCTGGGCATTCAGCCGGAGTGGCCCCGGGAAAAGAAGGTGGCGCAGCTGGCCCGACTCCCCATCAAGTGGTACGGGGGCGCCGACTTGTCCAAGCTGCACGACCTGACCACAGCGGCGCTGCATGGCTGCTACAAGGAGATCGACATCGCCATCACCCATGCCTGGTTCCCGGTCACAGCAGCCTATGCCAAGGCAGAGGAGGACAGCATCCCGCTGTTTGGCTGGCAGGATAATGGCTGGCTTTCCATGAGCAACAGCCCCACGGTGAACCATGCGGAGGTGGTCAGGTGGTTTGAGCAGATGCGCAAGCAGGGATTCAGGATCGCCCAGATCGGGCATGATCGCAAGTTTGCCCGGGAATACTTTATCGGCATGAAAAAGGCCGGATTCAGGGTGGTGGATCAGCCCCAGTATTTCTACAAGAAAAACGAGGGGTTCCGGCGCATCGAGACCAAGGCCAAGAACAAGCAGCTCTATTACCTAGGCAGCGAGGCTTATGAGTACTGCGTTGGCAATGTGCGCGCCATTGAAAAGACGGATGACATGATCCAGTACGAGAAGATTGACGAAAAGCAGCGCATCGACGTGTTTGACGCGGATGTATTCGCGGCAGTCCGGATGCTGGAGGACCTGGAGAACGCGGGAAAGGCAAGGAAATGGTTTGATGAGCAATAAAAACAGGAAGCCCAGGCCCAAACCAAGGGCGAGGGCCGAGCCGGCGGCCACGGCCTGGCTGTGCAGCCCGGACGCCTACAAGGTGCTGGTGAGCGGCTACCAGCGGCTGAGCGACTGCCCGGAGGTCCGGATGTGCGTGGATGTGTATGCGGACCTGATCAGCGCCATGACCATTCACCTGATGCGAAACGCCGACAACGGCGATACCCGGGTGGTAAACGCGCTGAGCCGGAAGGTGGACATCGAGCCCAACCCGCTGATGACCCGCAAAGCGCTGATCTCCCACATCGTGAGCGTCATGATGCTGGAGGGCGAGGGCAACCAGGTCACCTACCCCATATTCAGGGACGGCATGCTGGAAGCGCTGCAGCCGCTGAGGCCTTCCCGGATTACATTCGTGGAAACGCCGGACGGCTATGCCGTCAATTACGGCAATGAGAGCTTCAGCCATGACGAAGTGCTGCACTTTGTCATCAACCCGGATGCGGAATACCCCTGGCGGGGCACCGGCTACAAAGCGGTGCTGAAGGAAATCGTCAAAGGGCTCAAGCAGGCCGGAGCTACCAAGCAGGCGCTGCTGGAGTCACCCGCGCCTTCCATCATCGTGAAGGTGGACGGGCTGACGGAGGAGTTCGCCAGCGTAGAGGGCAGGCGCAAGCTGGCGGAACAGTACCTGGATTCAAGCGAAAACGGGCAGCCCTGGTTCGTGCCGGCGGAGGCATTCTCCATCGAGCAGGTGAAGCCCCTGACGCTCAACGATTTGGCAATCGCGGCCAACGTGGAACTTGACAAGCGCACCGCGGCCGCCATCTTCCGCGTACCCGCCTTCCTGGTGGGGGTGGGCGACTACAACAAAGACCAGTACAACGCCTTTATCAACCACTCCATCATGCCCATGGCCCAGGCCATCCAGCAGGAACTGACCAGGAAGCTCCTGTACTCTCCGGACATGTACTGGCGTTTCAACCCCAGGAGCCTGTACGCCTATGACATCTCAGAGATCATCCAGGCCGGGCGCGCCATGGTGGACCGCGCGGCCATGACCCGCAACGAGTGGCGCGACTGGGTGGGCATGGGTCCCCGGGACGATATGGAGGAGATCCTGATGCTTGAGAACTATTTGCCCGAAGACCGCCTGGGCGACCAGAAGAAACTGATTGGAGGTGATGGGGATGCGTAACAGGGAAATCCGGCAATCGCGCACGATACCCACCGAGTTCCGGGCCGGGGATGAGGATGGTGTGAAGCGTATTTCCGGTTATTTTGCCGTGTTCGGGAGCAACTATGAGCTGTGGCCGGGCGCCACGGAAAGCATTGACCGGGGCGCCTTTGACGATGCTTTGAGCGACGATATCCGGGCGCTGGTGGACCACGAGACCCGGCTGGTGCTGGGCCGCAACAGGGCGGGAACGCTGAAGCTGACGGCCGATGAGCGCGGGCTTTGGGGCGAGGTGGACATCAACGAGCAGGACAGCGACGCCACCAACACGCTGGCGCGGGTTGTCCGCGGGGACGTGAGCCAGGGCAGCTTTGGCTTTGACATCCTGGAAGAGGACACGGAGTTCCGAGAGGACGGGTCTGTGCACTGGACCATCCGGAAGGTCAGGCTGTACGAAGTGTCCGTGGTCACCTTCCCGGCCTATGTGGATACCGGCATTGCCGCCAGAAAGGCGCAATATGACCAGATCAGGAAGCGCCAGGTGGACGCCTGGCGGGAGCAAATGAAAGCGAGGATGAAGAAGCATGCTTAGACAGGTGGTCCTGACCCGCAAGCTGGCGGAATTGAACAAGGCACTGGAAGAGGCCCGCGATAAGGACGCGGGTTTTCTTCAGCGCAAGGAAGCGCTTGCGCTCAGGGAGGCGGAACTGGAGGCCGCTCTGAACGAGGTGAGCGAGGAGACGCCCGAGGAAGACAAGGCCGCCGTGGAGGCTGAAATCAGCCAGCACGGCGAGGACCAGGATGCGCTGGCCGCCGATGAAGCGGAAAACAACGCGGAAACGCAGCGGCTCAGCGAGCAGATCGCCGGGCTCCAGAAGGAGCTGGACGAATTGAACGCCAGGGCAGCGAAGCCCCCGGTACCCCCCATTCGGGAAGAAAGAAAGGATGAGATCATCACTATGGAAAACCGCATGAAATTCTTCCGGGGGATGGCCCCGGAGCGCCGCGACACGATCATCGCCCGGCAGGAAGTGAAGGACTTTATCCAGCGCGTGCGCGAGATGAAGGGGCAGACCCGCGCTGTCACTGGCGGTGACCTGAATATCCCTGATGTGCTGCTGGGTGTGCTCCGCGACAATTTACACACCTATTCCAAGCTGCTGAAATATGTGCGGCTTGTGCGCGTACCCGGCAAGTCCCGCCAGAACATCGCGGGCACCATCCCTGAAGGCGTGTGGACAGAAGCCTGCGCAAAAATCAACGAACTGGCAATCAGCTTTAACCAGATTGAGGTTGATGGCTATAAAGTTGGTGGCTTCATTCCGGTTTGTAACGCGTTGCTGGAAGACAGCGATGTGAATCTGGCCGATGAGGTCATGTACATGATCGGTCAGGCTATCGGCTTGGCTATCGACAAGGCGATTGTGTATGGCACCGGCACCAAAATGCCTGTGGGCATCGTGACCCGCTTGGCCGAGGAAGCTGAACCCGCTTACTGGGGCGACAATGAAGCGGCCTGGACTGACCTGCACACGTCAAACATCAAGAAGATCAATCCGGCGAGCATGACCCCCGAGGCGTTTTACTCCGCGCTGATTCTGGCGCTGGGTGCGGTCAAGGGCAACTATTCCAACGGCAACCGCTTCGCTGTCATGAACAGCAAGACCTTCGCGTCCTTGCAGGCTAAGGCCCTGGGATTTTCTGCCACAGGCGCGATTGTGTCCGGGCAGACCGGCACTGTGCCGATCATCGGCGGCGACATCGTGATTCTGGAGTTCATCCCGGATAACGATATCGTGTACGGATTCGGCGATCTGTATCTGCTGGCCGAGCGCGCGGGCGCACAGTTCGCTGTGTCCGAGCATTACCGCTTCGTTGAAGACCAGACCGTGTTCAAGGGAACTGCCCGCTATGATGGCCGGCCCGTGATCGGTGAGGGCTTCGTGGCGGTCAACATCAACAACACCGACTTGACGACCACTGCTGTTTTCGCGAGCGACACCGCAAACCCTTAGACGCGGCCCTATCCAGCTTCACGATAGGGTCGCTGACACTTGATCCAACGTTCAAGCAATTGACGTTTGATTACGAAGCAGACACAACCGGGACAACCGCCAAGATAACAGCGGCGTTGCTCAAGGCAGGCGCAAAAATGGTCATCAAGCTGAATGGCTTAGCGCACACCAACGAAACCAGCGCAACCTGGCTCAAGGGCAAGAACTATGTCACCGTAGACACCGCCTTTGGCAGCACGAAGCACACTTATACTGCCACCATCACAAAGACTGGGCAGACCATCACGGCGCTGACCGTCACGGCGGCAGACGGAACGGAACCGGGTGACACGAAGCTGAGCGTAGCGGGCACAAGGCTGGCCGGGACGTCTCTGGTTTATAAGATTGCTGACGCTTCGATCACCACGCCCACGCTTGACGATGTGCTGACGGGTTACACGCCTTGGAACGGCACGGATGACATCACAGCTGCTCACGGCAAGTATATCGGCGTCGCCGAGATTCTTTCCAACGGCATGGTCAAGTCCTTCGGACAAGCCCAGGCCGACAGCGACGGGGAGTAAAGCATGGCACACACATCAGCGATAGTCTTAGGGATCGTCAAGGCCAGGCTTAACCGTCTGGCCTCTGACGATTCCCTTGATAGCTATCTGGGCCAGCGCATCCAGGCGGCTGACCAAGAGCTGGAGAGGACGGGCATCCTGCTGGAAGCGGGCAGCGTCCGGGATCAGGTGCTCCTGGCTGACCTGGTGGTGTGGCAGTACCAGAACCGGGACAAACCGGGCGGGATGCCCGACTGGCTGCGGCTGGCCCGGCGGGATCGCTGGCTGCAGCAGAAACAGGCCGAAGATGAGGCGGCGCCATGATCCTGGACAAGGGCATCTGCACCCTCTACGAAGCCACCAACAGCGCGGTGGCCGGCAACAAGCCCATTGACCAGCTGAGCAAGAAATTTGAGAGCTGGTTTGGCGAACTGGACTTTGGCAGCGACCCCGCCTATGTGACGGAGTTCCGGGAGGATGTGCAGACATCCGCGCGCATCCGGATCCATCAGAACAGGGACATCACCACCCAGGACGCCGCCATGCTGAGCACCGAGCCGGGCGCGCGCTATGAGGTGAGCCGGGTGTACCACGCCTTGGATGAGGACTCCGGGCAGCCCATCAGCGACCTGAGTCTGCGGAGGATCAACTGATGTACCAAACACTGGATAACTTCCGGGACCTGCTCAAACAGGCGGACCCGGACATCACCAAGGACTTTGGCCGGGGCAAGGGCGACTACACGGTGTGGACGGAATACGAACTGGACGGCCTGCACGGCGGCAACACCTATGCCGAGATGACCTGGCGCGTCCTGGTGGAGCGCTTTACCCATGACCAGAACGATCCCGTTGTGAAGGGCATCATGCAGGCGCTTTTGTCTGCCGGCATCGGCTTTGAGTACAGCAAGCGCCGCAGCGTGGATCAGGAACTGCTCTACCACGCCTGGGACTGCGAGGTGGCGCATGGCGAGATTTAACACAGAAGGCCTGGAACCGCTGCTGGAGGACATGCGCAGGCTGGACCAGCTGACAGGCCCGACAGCGGACAGGATGCTGCTGGCAGGCGCTGAGGAAGTGAAGCAGGCCTGGAAGGGCGAGGCCGCCCGGCGCAGGTTCAGGGACGCGGGCGCCATGATTAGCCGCATCGGTTTCCCCCGGGCGGTGAGCCGGGCGCATAACATCGTTTCCGTTGACATCTACCCCCAGGGCAAGGACAAAAAGGGCATGCGCAACGCTGAAAAGGCTTTCATCCTGCACTACGGCACGGACGCCGGCAACGCGAAAACCAGCAGGAAAAAGAAGAAGCTCAGCGGGAAAGGGATTCCGCGCAGCCTGTGGGTGGACGCTGCGGACGAAGCAGCCGGCCCGCGCGTGATCGAAGTATATACGCGGATCTGGGACGAATTTCTGAAAGGAAGATAAAAAATGGCAAGAGTAGGACTACCCTATAGCGTGTTCGCGCCCATCACCAGCGAACCGGAGAACGCGCCGCCGGCGTATGGCACGGCGGTGCCCTTCAACCACCCCATTGAGGCAAACATCAGCTATGAGCGGGCGGATAACCCGCTGTACGGCGGCGACACCATGGCGGAGAACGACAACAGCATCACCGGGGGCGAGCTGAGCTTCAACCACACCCACCTGACGCCGTCCGACAAGAAGGCCCTGCTGGGGCATGAGGAAATGGGCACAGCGCCCAACGAGTACTATGTTGAGAGCGGGGAGCCCAGCCCCACCGGCGGATTTGGCTATATCACGGCAGAGATAGAAGGCGGCGCGCGCAAATACAACGCCTTCTGGATATTCAAGACGCAGCTGAACATGTCGGAGGACAACGCCACCACGAAGGCGGACAGCATCGAATGGCAGACGCCCACCGTGTCCGGGCCCATCATGGGCGTGTTCATCGACAACAGCGGCAAGCCCCGTTTCCGCGCCTACCAGGAGTTCACCAGCTACGCGGATGCCAAGGCTTGGGTGGACGCATGGGCAGGCATTGAAACCGTGGCCACACCCACAGCCACGCCCGACGCCGGTGCTGTGGCGGCCGATTCCACCGTGGCCCTGGCCTGCGCCACGGATGGCGCTGAGATCCACTACACCACCAACGGCACCACGCCCACGGCGGCCAGCACGAAGTACACTGTTCCGATAGCCATTGACGCGGCCAAGACCATCAAGGCGATCGGCGTCAAGGCCGGGATGAACAACTCAGCTGTCCTCACCGCCGCCTACACCATTCAGGCGTAAGCATGTATGAGGGCGGCGTATCTGTAACAATCGGCGGGCGTGATTACCAGATGGTGTTCACGCTCGCCGCCTTGCTGGCGGTCAAAAAACGCTACGGCGGCATCCGGCAGATGGCGGAGGCCTTCAACGGGCCCACCATCAACGAGTGGGACAGCGAGGAAGAGAAGGTTGAAAAGGCTTTAGCCCAGCAAAAAGCCCAGGAAGACGCTGTGGATGAGCTGCCCTGGCTGATCGCCACCCTGATTAACCAGGGAGAGCTGCTGGAGGATCCCAAAGCCGAAACGCTGACCCCGGAGCATGTCGCGCTGCGCATCCTGCCAAAGGACATTGAGACGCTTATGGGCCAGGTGATGGAAGCGATCGCCATTGGCATGGGTACCGAGCATGAGGACGGGGAAGAAAAACGGGATCCCGTGCTGGAGGAGCTGGACACAAAAAACGCGGTGGGCGCAAAGGCGAAATAACGCCCTTGCGCCTGCTTGGCATGGCCCTTCAGGCGGGGCTGACGGAAGAACAGGCCTGGCGGAGCAACCCGGGGCGCATCAAAGACCTGTGGCTCTGGCGCCTGGAATATGACGACCAACAGCATGGCGTGCAGCGGAAAGGGGGCGTGAGCTGATGGCAGCGGAGCGGGAAATCAAAACCACGCTGAAGATCGACGACAGCAATTTCAGGGAAGGCCTGGCGGCATCCACCAGATCCTTGAAGACGATGGCGTCAGAATTGAAGCTGAACACGGCGGAGTTCGACCTGCACGGCGCCTCCATGGACAACCTGACCAAGCGGCAATTCATCCTGAACAAGGAGATCGACCAGCAGAAGGAGCACATCAAGGCGCTGAACTACGCGCTTGAGGAAAGCGCCCGGAAATACGGGGACACCCACGAGAACACGGACAAGTACCGTGACCAGTTAGTGAAGGCCAACACCGCGCTGACCGTGATGGAAACTGATCTCGATAAAACCAATAAGTCCATCAATGACTTTGGTAAGTGGACAAAAAACGCTGATGGCAGCACTAAAAAATGGGTTGAATCGCTCCAAAAGATAAGCTCAGCACTTGGTAAAGGCCTTGTTACGGCTGCCAAGGGCGCAGCAGTTGCCGTGGGCACGGTGAGCGTGGCAGCAGGCGCGGCTGCCATCAAGCTGGGCAAGGAAGTGATCAGGCAGTTTGGAGAGCTGGAGCAAAATCTGGGAGGCTCCGAAGCCGTGTTTGGCAAGTTCGCCCAGGCCGTCCAAAAGGAAGGCGAGCAGGCCTACAAGAACATGGGCACCAGCCAAAGCGATTACCTGGCCACCGCCAACAAGATGGGCGCGCTGTTCCAGGGCAGCGGCCTTTCCCAGCAGAAAAGCCTGGAGCTGACCACCCAGGCGATGCAGCGGGCGGCTGATATGGCCAGCGTGATGGGCATCGACACCCAGGTGGCGCTGGACAGCGTGGCAGGCGCCGCCAAGGGCAACTTCACCATGATGGACAACCTGGGCGTGGCCATGAACGCCACCACCATTGAGGCCTACGCGCTGAGCAAGGGCCTGGACTTCACCTGGAAAAGCGCCACGCAGGCCCAGAAGGCCGAGGTGGCCATGCAGATGTTCTTCGAGAACACGCAGCAGTACGCGGGCAACTTTGCCAGGGAAAGCACGCAGACCATCACCGGCTCCATCGGCATGATGAAGGCAGCTCTGAGCAGCTGGACCGCCGGCCTGGGCAACGCCAACGCGGACATGACCTCATTGACCGGGAACATGGTGGACGCCTTCCAGGCGGTGGTGGCGAACATCACGCCGGTGCTTCAGAACATTATCACGGCGCTGCCGGCTGCCATCGCTGTCATCATGGACAGCCTTGGCGCCATGCTGCCCCAGCTGCTGGAGACGGTGACCGGGATTTTCACCCAAGTGCTGACCATGCTGGTGAGCATGCTGCCTGAACTGACGCCGGTGGCCATTGACGCGCTGCTGACCATCGTGCAGGCCATTACCCAGAACCTGCCCATGATCTTGGAGGCGGCCAACCAGATCATCATGGGGCTGATCAGTGGGATAGCGACAGCGCTGCCCCAGATCATGCCGGCGGCGGTGCAGGGCATGATGATGTTCATCCAGGGCATTGTGCAGGCGCTGCCACAGATCATCAATGCGGGCATGCAGATGCTGACCTCGCTGATCCAGGGGATCACCCAGGCGCTTCCCCAAATCATTCCTGCAGCCGTGGAAGGCGTGATGGCCATGGTGCAGGGAATCCTGGACAATCTGCCCGCGATCCTCAAGGCGGGGCTGGATTTGGTGGTGGCACTGGTTAAGGGCCTGGTGAACGCAATTCCCAAAATCATCCAGGCGATGCCAAAGATTATTGAAGCGGTTATCACATATGTCACCACCAGCCTGCCGGAAATCATCGCGGCAGGGATTGAGATCACCATCGCCCTGATCGGCGGTCTGATCAAGGCCATTCCACAGATCATCGCCGCTATGCCGCAGATCATCATAGGCATCGTGAGCGGCCTGATGAACGGACTGGCCAAGATCGGCGAGGTGGGCGTGAACCTGGTGAAGGGCCTGTGGGAAGGCATCAAGAGCGCCACCCAGTGGCTGTGGGACAAGCTGACGGGCTGGATCGGGGACGCGCTGGGCTGGCTGGGCAAGCTGCTGGGCATCAAGTCCCCGTCCCGGGTGATGGCGGATATGATCGGCAAGCCCATGGTGCAAGGCCTGGCCAAGGGCATCACGGACAACGCGGGCCTGGTGGGCAAGGCCATGGGCAAGCTGATGCCGGATGCCGGCCTGGTGCTGGATGTGACGCGGCGGTTTAATAATGTGGGCGCCGGCAACATTGCGATGGGCGGAAGCGGAAGCGCCAGGGTGGCGCTGGACAGCGGATCCATCCTGCAGCTGGCGGACGCGCTGGCGGCCAGGGTCATGGGCCATGATCAGGGCGACATCGTGCTGGTGCTCAACGATCGGGAGATGGGCCGCTATGTGCGCGGCGGAATGGCAGCGGGGTTTGTATGATACCGTATCAGATAAAGTACGAAAACCACCAGGGCGAGGCGCTGTGGCTGGATGATGGCAGGTATTTCATTAACCTGGCCGATATGCGCAACTTTGCCTGGGAACCCAGCATCAACAACCGTCCCAGCGGCTTTGGCGGGCGGGTGAGCCGCTTTGCCCGCGGCGTGACGGAGCGCAGCGTGCGTGTGGGCGTGCGCGCCCGGACCGAGGCGGAGTTTGCATCGCGGATTGAAAGGCTGTTCGCCATTACAGAGGCGGATATTCTGGCGAAAACACCGGGCAAACTGTGGCTGAAGCGCGAGTATATCCGCTGCTACCTGAGCGTTTCCAGTGAGATCAACACGTACAGCCGCCTGGGTTTTTTCGCCGAGAAGGAGCTGCAGGTGCTGATCACCGAGCCCTTCTGGTGCCGGGAATACGAGTATCGGTTTACCTCAGGGGACGCGGAAGCATCGATCAACAACAAACGCTATGATGGCCGGAACCCTTACCGTTACGGCACAAGGTTTCAGGTGTCACGGGTCAATAACGAGCATTTCGCGGCCTGTCCGGCCATCATCACCTTTGACACGCCTACGGACACCCCCAGCTGCTATATCGGCGGCAGAGGCTACCGGGTGCACACCACGGTGCGGGAAGGGGAGAAGGTGATCATCAACCAGATGGAAAAGACTGTCACCCATGTGAGCGCGGCGGGCGACAGCACCAGCATCTTCAGCCTCCGGGACAAGGAGATGGACGTCTTCCTTCCCATTGAGCCCGGTCAGCAGGACGTGCAGTTCCTGGATGACTTCAGCCTGACGCTGGTACAGCAGAGGAGTGAGCCGCGATGGAACTGATCCACGCGGATGAAGGGCGCAGCGAGCTGGGCTATGTGCGCGACCTGGAGGGCTTTGATGCGGAAATAAGCGCCCGGCCCGACGCAAGCGAGGCAGGCAACAGCTGGCGCCTGGATATCGGAGCTGACCTGTGGCAGAAGCGGCCCATCAATCTGGGGCATTTCCTATATATACCGGAAACGGAATGGGGCGGCCCGGTGGAGAAGATCAGCCACAACACGCGCACCGGCGTGATCAGCCTGTCCGGCTGCACCTGGCGGGGCATGCTGGGGAGACAGGTGATCTGCCCTGAGGATGGCAAGGCCTACCGGATGTTTGAAGAGACGCCCGCCGATAAGATGGCCAGGGAACTGATCACGGAAGCGCTGGGCGAGCTATTCAGCGTACCCAAACAGGGCGCGGCAACCGTGAGCGCGTCCTATCGCTTTGAACCGCTATTGAGGGGGCTGCAGCGCACGCTGAACAGCTATGGCCTGGCGCTGGACCTGCATTACAGCAGCGCCGCCCGGATGGTGGCCGTGCGGATCCGTCCGGTGATCGACTATGCCGGCAACATCGACCTGAGCCAGGACTACGGCATGGATATGGTGACCAGCGCCGGCAGCCTGATGGGCTACAACCACCTGATTGCCCTGGGGCGCGGAGAGCTGACGGAGCGGACGGTGCTGCGCCTCTATCGCCTGGACGATGGCAGCATTACCGGGGAAAGGCCGGACTGGGCTGGGACCATCAAGGAGCGGGCGCAGGTTTACGACTATTCAAGCGCGGAAACGGAGGAGGAGCTACGCAAGGGCGCTGTGGCAAGGTTACAGGAGTATGGCCAGGTGACCAGCCTGGAGCTGGATACGGAGGCGCTGGAGATCCCGGTAAAGCTGGGTGACATCGTAGGGGCGCGGGACAGGGTGACCGGCATGGCCGGCAAGGCGGCGGTGACCGGCATGATCCTGAAGATGAACAGCAGCGGCATGACGATAGAAAAGAGGGTAGGCTAATGGCACAAAAAGCGATCACGATTTATACCCCGCCCGCGGCGGCGGCGCACATCAACGCGGAGGATGACGCCCAGATCTACCGGGCGCTGTTTGGCGGGAGTGGCATCACAGCGGCAGATAACAAGCTGGCCTGTACCAAGGTGGATGACGGGAATGTTGTCTTAGCCTCCGGCGTGTTCTGCAACCAGGGTTATATGCTGGCGGTGCAGGGCGGCACCAGCCAGAATGTGGCCGTGCCCAGCAATGCCGCCGGGACATTCCGCCAGGACTATCTTGTGGCTGAATTCAACCGGGGTGGCGGCAGCACCGCGGACACCCATGTGTTCAAGCTGATTCCCGGCACGCCAAACGCCACGGAAAACGCGGCGCAGCCTCCGGCACTAACCAAGAATGATCTGGGAGCCGGGGGGGCGAAGCGCCAGGAAGCCCTGTTCCTTATCAAGTTCAGCGGGGCCACCCTTTCATCCATCACCCGGATCGCGCCGTACATTGGAAACTATTACGCATGAGTACGCTGAATAAGACCGGAGGGGCAACGATTGTTGTCAGCACGGCCACTGTCCAGTATTACGGCAACGATGTCAACCAGTTCTTTGGCGGGAGCTCTGACCGGATAGCCATGCTGGCCTTTGACGCGCCTGCCGCTCTAGGCGTGGACGAACGGGTGAGCAGCGCCTTGCTGACCTTGGGCATCAAGGCAGATACCACAGAGGACTATGACAACATCACCCTGGGGCTGATCGATTCCACCTGGGCCGGGGGAAACAGCGGCTTTGCCGGGATGTACGCCGCACTGACTGGTAATGTCGTCACGGCGCCTCTGAGCACCAGCCTGACGGCGGGGACGGTGAACCTGTCCATCCTGGGGCTGCTGCAGACCTGGGCGGCTAACCCGACGGCGTACAGCGGGATCTATTTGCGCTGCCCCACCCTGTCCCTGGCCAGGGTCGGGGCCTCGGGCTGTTCCATCACCGTGGAGACCATTACGCAAGGCGCTGCGGGGGCGCCAACAAGCATCTCCATCTCCGGGGAGATTGTGGAGCACCCGCCCCAGATGAATTTCTCCGGGGCAAGCGGCGGAACAAACAACGCCATTATCGGCTACGAGATCGGCTATTCAGAGTCAATTCCGGGCTCCTACGGGACGCAGTGGGGCCCCTGGCAGACGCAGAGCACCATCTACACTTCGGAAACCTCCGGGAGCGTGAACCTGGCGCTGCCGTCACAGCGGGGACTGTTCCGCCAAATCAGAATCCGCACATTGGGGGAAACGGGCAACAGCGTTTGGATTTATGCCGGAACCATCAAATACAACATGGCGCCGGAGGGAATGGAATACGACTATCCTGCTTATGGCAGGTATGTTTACAACAAACAGCCCAGATTGCTGGTGACTGTTGCGTATGAAGGCGATAACCACCTCATGACCCTGGAAGCGCCAGACGGGCGTCCGCCGTTTAAAACATCCTCCGAGCCGCCATTTCGCCGGGGGCAGAGAATCATCATTCAGCGAAATGACGCTGGGGTATATGGCCCGATCGTGGAAATGGTCGCCGTAGCGCGGGACTCCTTTGGCGTGGCCGGCACGCCCGTTGTTATGCGAACCCTGTCTGTCTTGGATCCGGCTGCCATCACAGAGGACCAGATTTTTAAGGGGGAGCTGGTCAAGGCGGCACATATCAACAACCTGCGAGAGGCCATCGCCCTGGTTCACAACGCTTACCTTGATGATGAACTGGTTTGGGAAAGCGGTTGGGTCGAGGCCGGCACCACGCCCACCAGCGGATGGAAGGATCATGTGGAAGAAATGCGGGCTGAGCTGGATAGAGTTATCACGGCGATCAACACCTGGGATTCCCAGGCAACAGACTGTCTGGTGGAAGCGCCGGAATGGATTCCTATCACCGGGACACAACCAAGAGCGGATGTGATGGAGCAGCTGCGCACCGTCATAGCATCGATTTAAGGAGCAAAGAAATGGCAGAGATGATACTCAAGGCAACCGGGAGCAAGCTGAAGATCATCAGCGAGATCCATGTCACGTCAACTCAGGCGCAGTATGACACCTGCCTGTTTGAGTTTGATGAGGCGTGGGGCGGATATGGCGTGCGGACGGCGGTGTTTTACAGCCGCCCCGATAACATCAAGGCGGTGCTGCTGGATGCTGACAACAGATGCTTTATTCCGTGGGATGCGTTCTCCAATAGCCGGTATCTGTATATCGGTGTCTACGGGAGCAACGGTGAAAGCTATTTGCCCACCCAGTTCGTTGAGGTGATGTATCAGCCGGGAGCGATGCTGGATGACCATCTGTATCCGCCTACGCCTGGGATTTATGAACAGATTATATCCTACATCGCCACAATCAATGCCACAATCAGAGAAAAAGCTGATGCCTATCGCGTGGACGCGCTTGACGCGCAGATTGAAGCGCTTGGTTCTGCATCGCCTAAAGGCGCATTCGCCACCCTCGCTGAGCTGCAGGCATCCTTTCCTGGAGGCGCATCTGGTATCTATGTAATCCAGGAAAATGGCAACTGGTATTACTGGAGTGGCGATACCTGGGTCGATGGTGGAGTCTATCAAGGCACGCAGCTCTCGGACTACGCAGTCACAGAAAAGAAAGTGAAGTTGTATCGGTCTGGCAACCTTTACAAGGATCATGCACAGCTTGATATGGGGTATTATTACTCGAGCGCAGGCGTGCGCAATGCCGGCAACGGCCTTGCAAATATCAAGATTCCAATCACTGCGGGACAAATCCTGTGCATGTATACGGACTTCACCGGTATATCGAGTCTTGGCATTTACGTCAAATCCGATGGCACTTTTGTGAGATCTGTCTTTAGTCAGTCTCATAGTCTTACTGAACGCTCTGATTATCTTTGCATACAGGCGCCGCCCCTGCCGGAGATCGGTTTTGTCTATATAAATGTGAGGGCGGAAAAGTCAACGATGGATTTGTTTTATGCCATCAAGCTGCTTGAAGAGGCTGTATCTTCTAATATCAACACAATCAGCAGCGGCATGCTGAGCAACGATGTGCCCAAGACTGATAACCGGGCAGTTATCGCTAACCTGTTTTCCAAGGAACTGGCCATGAAAAACTTCTACATTCATCCGACTACAGGGGAGTTTGTTACTAAATACGCCGTAGCTTCTCTTCCGCCAATAGCCATTGTACCTGGTGACACCATTGAAATAGAAAATGCCATGTGTAGTCCAGGAGATATCACAACTTTAGGTGTGTTTCTTGACACAGATTATCAGATTATCTCTAGTGTTATTCCGAACGGCATGGGTGGTTCGGCTATAGCGCCCGTAGACGCAGCTTTTTTTGTTCCGACACTAACGAATGCTGCGGTCGATGCTGGCGTATGCAAAATATACCACGTTTCCACCAGCCCAGGCCTGAAGATCAATAAATTTGCCATATACCCAGCTAACTCACAACAGATGTTAAGCGGCAAGCGATGGGCTTCTTTGGGTGACAGCATTACATTTTCAGAGACATGGCAACCATTGATAGCAGAGCAGCTTGCCTTGATTCACATTAATTGTGGCCTTGGAAGCAGCGCGCTTTCGGGAACCGCGGGCGCGGTCAGACCCTCCTTCTGGGAGGATAAGCGGCTTGGCTTGAATACATATGGTGCGGTAAAAACTGCGGTATCGGATGGTGTAACTCATGGTCTGGTGATTCCAAACAATCCCGATATTGTGACCATACTGGGCGGGGCTAATGATTTGGGACTGTCTACCATCACGATTGGCGCTGAGGATGAGTTCACAAAACCGCTGGCTTCAAAGAACAAAACAACTTTTCTTGGTGCATATAGCTATATTGTGGAGCAACTGTTGACCTGGAAGCCTACCCTACGCATCATCATCCTCGGAACAACTTGGGCAAAAGGAAACGGCACCCTTAACAGGCCGTTGGGCAGCACGCTAACCTACACGGATTTCAGCGAGGCCAGCCGCAAAGTAGCCGCCCACTACGGTCTGCCTTTTGTGGATTTGCATGGCGAATCTGGGTTCAACGCCTATACGATGGGTGCAAATCCGAACAATATTTACAGCGATGACCAGATTCATCCCAATAATGCAGGAGGGAAACGCATTGCAGAGCTGGTGCTAAGCACGATTAAAAGGACGATGTGCCTTCCGTAAAAAACAAAATAATCAACTTGCGGCGAGTGTTGGTTGCGTTACAGCTCAGCGGAATACTTGATGTTGTTCTTGTGGCGTGAAAGGAAAGTGAAGATGAGTAACGAAGAGATCATGCGCCAATTTGTGCTGGCGCAGGTGGGCTGTCCTTATGTGTATGGGGCTACCGGGCAGAAATGCACTCCGGCTTATCGCAGGGCCAGACAAGCTCAGTACCTCGCCTATGCGGAAAACATCGCCAAATATTGCCCTGTGCTGTCAGGCAAACAGGCCAACTGCACCGGCTGCAAACATGAGGGGCGGCTGGCCTATGACTGCGCCCAGCTGACCCGCAGGATGATGGAGCTGATCGGCCTGGAGCCTCCCAGCGGCGCCAAGAGCCAGCACGGGCGCAAGAGCCTGTACATCGACAGCGGCCCCATCAGCCAGCTGCCGCCGGGACGATTGGCGCAGCTGTTCCGGGTACGCGAAGACGGCAGCGTTCCGCATACCGGCGTGGCGATCGGGGACGGCACCGCCGTGGACGCGCGGGGACACGCCCAAGGCGTGATCCGCACGCCGGTGAGCAGCTTCCCCTGGACCACGTACAAAATCATCGCAGGGACCAGCGCCGTGAATGGCGGAAACACAGAGGAGGTGACACACATGATGCTAATGATCGGATCATCTGGCGCGGCGGTCAGCGCCCTGCAACAGGCGCTGGTGGACCTGGGCCACGACCTGGGGACCTTTGGAACCCTTAAAAATGGCGTTGATGGCAAGTTTGGATCTGCCACCGACCGCGCGGTGCGCGAGTTTCAGCAGGCGACAGACCTGCCGCAAACGGGCATCTGGGGAACGGAGGAACAAGAGGAACTGGACAAGATCAAGGCGGCGCCTGATCCGGTGCCTGATACAGACCCCCCGGAGGGGGAGATAATCATCCGCCTGCCCCACAGCGCCGCACAGGCGCTTTTTGATGCCCTGAAAGGGGTGATCTGATTGGACTGGGACGCGCTAAAAGACGCCTGGTGGCTGATCGGCGTGTTATCCGTCATCATTGCGGCTGTGTGGCGGCTGGCAATCCAGGCGAATAAGAGCAAGGAGCGACTTGATCAAGTGGCACAAAACGAGAAAAATATTGTTGCGCTCCAGCGCGAAATGACCGACATCAAAGAGGATTTAAGCGACATCAAGGCCGGAATGTCACGGCAAGGCGCGGACAATACCGCAGTGCTGAGCGCCCTGCAATCGATCATGACGGCGCTGAACGATTCGGGCTGCAAGATAGGCCCGGCGCGGGACAAGCTCAATGAGCATTTGGCCAAAAGATAAAAGAAAGGAATCCATGAAATGAAAAAACTTATAATGCTGTTTCTGTCGCTGATTGTGCTGATGCTGGTAATGCTGCCAGTGCTTGCGGAGAGCGGGGAGACTCCCGTCATCCCCTACATCGACCTGACGCCCATCTTTCAGGCGATCATCGCCCTGCTGTCCGGCCTGATTACATACAAGCTAATCCCCTGGATCAAGGCCCGGACCACCGCCCAGCAGCAGGACATGCTACGGGCCGCCACCTCTGTGGCAGTATATGCCGCAGAGCAAATATACGGCGCGGGTCACGGAAAAGACAAATTATTATATGTAAAAGGTCGCCTGGCTGATAAAGGGTTTGATATAGACATAGACGAAATAGAGGCGGCGGTGCGTGATCTGACCCTTGCCGAGGAAGCAGGTGGCATGCTTCTTGAAGGAACACTGGAAACAACCGAATAACGCAAGTTATCATGTGAAGCTCCGCCCCCTTTCGGGGGCTTTTTCTTTTCACTTTCTACCTGCATTTTTACCTGCTCCATCTGCGTTTTATGACGATTATAAGCATTAAGAACATTCAAGCGAAATGTTATTTATAACAAAAAACCCCTTGAAATCACTCGAATTCAAGGAGTTTCGGATGGTGCGCCTTCAGGGACTCGAACCCGGGACACCCTGATTAAGAG
>Ga0123334_1002309_pt1 | contig 22152 bp, 19 predicted proteins | sample BiotimSIPDNA_FD_89706 | JGI IMG/M metagenome (GOLD analysis project Ga0123334, IMG submission 89706) | Anaerobic biogas reactor microbial communites from Washington, USA - Biogas_R1 time_0 SIP DNA | ecosystem: Engineered > Bioreactor > Anaerobic > Unclassified | place: Washington, USA... | reverse complement strand
TCCGAAGAGAAATTATCGTGCTGTTTCAGATATCCTACATCGATCTGAGAGGACATGAACAACTCCCCGGTATCATAGGAAAGTGCACCCGTCAGAATAGAAAGCAGGGTAGATTTGCCCGCGCCGTTATCACCGATAATGCCGATGCGATCCCCTTCGTTGATGTGGAAAGAAACATCCTGAAGTATAGTGTTGATACCATATGACTTACCTACGCCGGAGGCGGATAGTATTACCATGAGCAGCTCCTGATTCTATTTAGTAAAGGGTATGTAACGTTGTGAAACCAGTTACAATCAAATTTATTTATTGAGTTTTTATGAAATAAATGGTATACTATGACCTAGTGTAAATTGGATTTACCAAATTCTATTAACAGCATACCCTTCCGGAGCCACCTAGCATCCGGACCAATCTGCGGCGTTCGATGATGTATGAACCTCAGCGCTTTACAGTATAATACATAATAAATATTGTGGCAATCGAGGGTATTTAGGAAAGAGTGAAAAAAAGATGAGAGACAACAGAATTTCTAATGCAGTAATAAGACGTCTGCCTCGCTATCGGAGGATATTAGAGGAACTTGTAGCAAAGGATATTGAGCGGATTTCTTCCAATGAGCTCAGCGCACTGACCGGTTACACAGCATCACAGATCCGTCAGGATCTTAATAACTTTGGCGGCTTCGGACAGCAAGGCTACGGATACAATGTCCAAAGCCTGTTCACACAGATCGGTTTGATCCTGGGGCTGGACAGGGACTATCGAATGGTCATTGTAGGATGTGGAAATCTTGGACAAGCAATTGCCAATTACGCCACCTACTATAAGAGGGGATTCCGTATCACAGCTATGTTTGATGTGAATCCTAAGCTGATAGGTATTAAGATCAACGATATCGAAGTTCAGGATTACGAGTTTCTTGAAAAATATCTCGCAGAGAATGAAATCGAAATCGGGATCATATGTACTACCAAGAACAGTGCTCAGGACGTGGCAAACAAATTTACTGAAGGAAATGTAAAGGGTATCTGGAACTTCGCTCCTGCAGACATTGAAGTGGGAGAGGGCATAGTGCTGGAGAACGTTCACCTGAGCGACAGCCTCAATACTCTTGCTTACTATATCAGCCACCAGGATCGTCCGTAGAGAGTGGCGAATTCACACAAGAGAAGACTTTAAACGAAAATAACCGTTTCCAAGGAAACGGTTATTCACACTTTATGTGACGACAGCCTATTCAGGAATGGGAGAGTCTGTGGGACAGACGTCCGCGCAGGCGCCGCAATCAATGCATTTATCGGGATCGATGATATAAATGGGATCGCCTTCAGAAATTGCTTCTACTGGACATTCAGGAGCACAAGCGCCACAGGCGATGCAGGAATCTTCGATGACATAAGACATGATTAAATCCTCCTTTAGTATTGTGAGCTACGGTATTAGAACCAAGCAATTTGATTATAGCAGAACAACAAAAATTTCACAACGGTTTTTATGAGGATATCTGCATGAAGGTTTTTGGACTATACGGAAAGAGCGGAACGGGTAAAAGCTATCACGCAATGAGCCTGTGTAAAGAGTTGGATCTGGAGGCCATCATTGATGATGGCTTATTCATCTTTGGAAACCGGGTCCTTGCCGGAATTTCAGCAAAGCGCCAGAACACAAAAATCAAAGCGATCAAAACCGCCCTTTTTACGGAAGATGAACACTGCAGGGAAGTCCGGGATATGATTCGTGAGGTAGACCCTCCCGGCATACTGATACTGGGTACATCCAAAGAGATGGTAAGCAAAATCAGAGAACGGCTTGAATTGCCGGAACTGAGCAGATTGATTGCCATCGAGGAGATCACATCAGAGAGTCAGAGGGAAATAGCGAAAAAGCAGCGAAAGGAACTTGGGAAGCATGTTATTCCTGCTCCCACCTTTCAGGTCAAGAGGCAGTTTTCGGGTTACTTTCTGGATCCTCTGCGTATTTTCCGCAGCTGGGGCGGAAAGACTACTTATGCCGAAAGAACTGTTGTGCGGCCGACCTTTAGTTATCTTGGAGATTATGACCTGTCGGATAAGGTCATCACCGACATTGCCACCTACATTGGAGAAAAAGTACAAGGCGTGGAGACCGTGCTGCGGGTGACTGCAGAAAGCAGCGATGAGGGAGTTCGCATTATCGTATTGGTAGTGATGAAATACGGAACAATGATCCTGGATGCAGCGAAAGAACTCCAGAAGAAGATCGCGGAAAAGGTGGAGGCTATGACCGCCTTAAATGTCATAGCAGTGGATATCGACGTACGGGGAATCAAATAACAACCATAGGGACAGACCCCCTGGCTGTATTTGCCCCCACGGGTCTGTCCCCGTGGGGGCAAATACAGCCAGGGGGTCTGTCCCTATGGTTGTTTAGGAATAAAAAAATTGGAAAAACTATTGACAATCTTTGGAGAGTGTATTAAATTATTGTTAGCACTCCGGAAGGATGAGTGCTAACAATATCAAACATAAAATTAATATAAGCAAAACGGAAGGAGATTAGGGAATGAACATCAAACCATTGGGCGACAGAGTTGTCATCAAACGATTGGAAGCGGAGGAAAAGACCAAGAGTGGTATCGTACTTCCCGGTCAGGCGAAAGAACAGCCCCAGATGGCTGAAGTTATGGCAGTAGGCCCCGGCGGCACAGTTGACGGGAAAGAAGTCAAGATGGAAGTGAAAGTAGGGGATATCGTAATCTTCTCGAAATATGCTGGTACGGAAATCAAATACGACGGTGAGGAATACACGATCGTATCCCAGAGAGATATCCTCGCAATCGTGTAAACGACAATAAATTATTCCTCTTGAACGACGAAAACATATTGGTATAGAAAGGAAGATAGAAGATGGCAAAGGAAATCAATTATAGCGAAGAAGTCAGAAAAAAACTGCTCACAGGAGTCGACAAACTGGCAGATACCGTTAAAATCACCCTTGGACCCAAGGGCAGAAATGTATTGCTGGATAAGAAATACGGAAGCCCGCTGATCACCAATGACGGCGTAACCATTGCAAGAGAAATCGAACTGGAAGACGCTTTTGAAAACATGGGTGCACAGCTGGTAAAAGAGGTTGCTACCAAGACTAACGACGTGGCAGGCGACGGAACCACTACCGCTACTTTGCTGGCTCAGGCCATTATCCGTGAAGGGTTCAAAAATGTAGCCGCAGGCGCAAACCCCATGGTACTGAAGAGAGGTATCCAGGGTGCCGTTGATGTAGCTGTTGAGGAAATCAAAGGGATCTCCATACCAGTTAAAGGAAAGCACGAAATTGCACAGGTTGCATCCATCTCTGCCGGCGAAGAGGAAATCGGCAATCTGATTGCAGACGCCATGGAGAAAGTCGGTACTGACGGCGTAATCACCGTTGAAGAATCCAAATCCATGGGCACCACCCTCGAAGTTGTAGAGGGTATGCAATTTGACAGAGGTTATCTGTCCGCATACATGGTCACTGACGCAGAAAAGATGGAAGCAGTACTTTCCAATCCATACATTTTGCTAACCGATAAGAAAATCACCAACATCCAGGAAATCCTCCCGATTCTGGAGCAGATCGTTCAGCAGGGCAGAAAGCTCCTCATCATCGCAGAGGATGTTGAAGGTGAAGCACTGGCAACCATCGTTGTCAACAAGCTGAGAGGCACCTTTGAGTGCGTAGCTGTTAAGGCTCCCGGCTTCGGCGACAGAAGAAAAGCAATGATGGCAGATATCGCAGCCCTGACAGGCGGTGTGGTCATCTCAGAAGAGCTGGGCTACGATTTGAAGGAAGCAACCCTGGATATGCTCGGTTCCGCTGCTACAGTTAAAGTAAACAAAGAAAATACCGTGATCGTCGATGGCGCAGGTAATCCTGACGATATCAAAGCCAGAATTGCTCAGATCAAGGTCCAGATCGAAGAAACCACTTCCGATTTCGATCGTGAGAAGCTTCAGGAAAGACTTGCCAAGTTGTCCGGCGGTGTTGCTGTGATCCAGGTTGGTGCAGCTACAGAGACCGAGCTCAAAGAGAGAAAGCTCAGGATCGAAGATGCTCTTAATGCTACCAGAGCAGCAGTTGAGGAAGGTATCGTTTCCGGTGGCGGCGTCGCCTTCGTAAATGTGATCCCATCCGTAGCCAAATACGTGGAAGGGCTCCATGGCGATATGAAGACCGGCGCAAGCATAATTATGAGAGCTTTGGAGGAACCCATCAGACAGATTTCAGAAAATGCAGGTCTGGAAGGTTCCGTAGTAGTATCAAAGATCAAGGCTGAAAAAGCCGGTGTCGGTTTCAACGTCGTAAGTGAGAAGTACGAAGATATGATGAAGGCCGGTATCGTTGATCCTGCAAAGGTTACCAGATCAGCATTACAGAATGCAGCATCCGTATCCGCAATGCTCCTCACAACTGAGGCCGGCGTAGTGGATATTAAGGAAGATACACCTCCTATGCCACCCATGGGCGGCGGCGGAATGGGAATGATGTAATCCCACCAATAAATCAATAGTTCCCATAAGTTAAACATAGAAGGACACCAAATCAGGTGTCCTTCTGATTTTGCATATGGAATCAGTTGTACCTTTTAGAAAAATAGGATAAACTATACTATTATGAAACTGGAATTTCTAAAAGACAAAATAAACAATTTGATTCGCGATACAAAGCGATTGAAGATACTCGTACTCTGTACTTTGGTGCTGCTTGAGTCCATTGTCTTCATCGGAGCAGCCTTTGACCGGGCACCGTCAGTAGGAATTATCGGTGGAGCAGACGGCCCGACTTCTATTATCATTTCCGGAACGGAAAACAACCGCTTGTTGGACTGGCTGATTGCTGCGCTGCAGGGCGATGCAGACAAAAAACCTCAACCGGAATTGGAAGAACCCATAGGGGAAGAAGAACCGCAGCAACCGACTCTGCCTGAAGCAACAGAGCAGGAACGTCTGGAGGCTGAGAAAAGAGGCCTTCTGATTTTGATCAACAAACAGAACCCCGTGGATCAGGCCTACAAGCCTGAGGATCTGACCCCTATTAAATACTACGCTTCCAATCGGAGTGAAGCGGGCAGGTATATGCGGGAAGAAGCAGCAGGCCAGTTTCACAAGCTGGTGGAAGCAGCAGCGGCAGAAGGCCATGAACTGGTCATGACCACAGCATACCGATCCTATGGATTCCAACAGACTCTATGGAATAATTATGTAGCAAGTGAAGGCGAAGCGGCTGCTTCACGTTTCAGCGCCAGGCCGGGCCAAAGCGAGCATCAGAGTGGTCTGGCAGTCGATGTGAGCGCTCCTTCCGTGGATTACGCTCTTACAGATTCTTTCGGGGAAACCGAGGAAGGTATTTGGCTGGCACAAAACGCCCATCGGTTCGGCTTCATTATCCGATTCCCCGAGGGTAAGGAAGACATTACCGGTTATCTTTATGAACCGTGGCATATCCGTTATGTGGGCGGACCGGTAGCAGCGGAGATCTATGCAAAGGATATTACTCTGGAAGAATATCTTGCATCATACTAAGCAGATCCCAATGAATGAACTGTAAATAATGTATTTTATATCCCACCGGTTAAGAGGCCTGAGTGCACGTTTTATACCGGTGTGATTTTTCATTGCCGGTTCAGGGGTTTTGGTGTATTATATTAGGAAAACCTTGATAAACTCAAAATAAAAGACAAGCTATCGTAACAATATTAGCTATTAACACCTCATATTTCTGATAATAGAAAGGAAAGAATATATGGCCACATATTTTGAAGAACCTTCAAGAACTTTTAACGAATACCTGCTGGTGCCCGGGTACTCCTCGGTAGAATGCCGGCCGGACAACGTGAGCTTAAGGACGCCGGTCACTAAATATCGCAAGGGAGAGGAACCTCTTATTTCTCTTAATATTCCCCTGGTGTCGGCCATAATGCAGTCCGTTTCCGATGACCGGATGGCAGTGGCACTGGCAAAGGAGGGAGGGCTCTCCTTTATTTTCGCTTCCCAGTCCATTGAAAGCGAAGTCGCTATGGTGACCAGAGTAAAGAGTCATAAGGCCGGCTTTGTCACCAGTGACTCCAACATCAGACCGGATCAGACGCTTGCCGACATCCTGGCATTAAAGGAAAAGACCGGCCACTCCACCGTCGCTGTCACCGATGACGGCACCCCCGAAGGAAAGGTGTTAGGTATCGTTACCAGCAGGGATTATCGGGTCAGCCGTATGTCCCTGGACACAAAAGTTGAAGAGTTTATGACTCCGTTTTCCTCGCTTGTTTATGCCACGGAGGGGATCACTCTTTCCGAGGCAAACGACATGCTCTGGGATCATAAATTGAATGCCCTTCCCATCGTAGACAAGAACGGCCGTCTGACGCATTTTGTTTTCCGCAAGGACTATGAATCACATAAAGAACACCCAAATGAGATCCTGGACGAACACAAGAGATATATTGTGGGGGCAGGGATCAACACCCGGGATTATGAGGATCGGATACCGGCTCTGGTACAAGCAGGTGCCGATGTGCTCTGCATCGATTCTTCCGAAGGCTTTTCCGAATGGCAGAAGCTGACCCTCCAATATGTGCGCAAGGAATTTGGAGACAGCGTTAAGATCGGCGCGGGAAATGTAGTGGACAAAGAGAGCTTTCTGTTCCTGGCTGAGGCGGGAGCGGACTTCATAAAAGTAGGGATCGGAGGCGGATCCATCTGCATAACCCGTGAACAGAAGGGTATCGGCAGGGGGCAGGCGACAGCACTTATCGAGGTGGCAGAGGCAAGAAATCAATATTTCCAAGAGACTGGTATCTATATCCCCATCTGCTCTGACGGCGGCATCGTCTATGATTATCATATGGCCCTGGCCTTGGCTATGGGGGCTGATTTCCTCATGTTGGGCAGATATTTCGCCAGGTTCGACGAGAGTCCAACAAGCAAGCTGAACATTAATGGGAATTATGTCAAAGAATATTGGGGTGAAGGAAGCAACCGCGCGAGAAACTGGCAGCGTTATGATATGGGTGGAGAAGATAAGCTCTCCTTTGAAGAGGGAGTGGATTCCTACGTTCCCTATGCAGGCAGCCTCAAAGATAATGTAACCCTGTCATTAAACAAGGTGAAGTCCACGATGTGCAACTGCGGCGCTCTCACCATTCCCGAACTCCAGAAAAATGCAAAGCTGACTCTGGTATCGGCTACCAGCATTGTTGAGGGCGGAGCACATGACGTTATTTTGAAGGACAGTTCCCAGAACCAGGTTCGCTAGCAGGGCAGACAGTTGATGAATGAGAAGACCAAAGCCCTAAGGGCTGCATTTCCCGTTACCATTCCTGTGATGACAGGATACCTGTTCCTGGGTATGGGTTATGGGATTTTGATGAATAGCATAGGATATGGCCCTTTATGGACCTTACTGATGAGCCTGCTGATCTTTGCAGGTTCTATTCAGTATGTAGCCATCGCCTTGTTGACTTCCGCTTTCAATCCTCTATACACGTTGCTGCTTACGCTGATGGTCAATGCCAGACATCTTTTCTACGGTATTTCCATGCTGGAAGGCTTCAAAGGTGCCGGGCGGTTAAAGCCTTATCTGGTGTTCGGTCTCACCGATGAAACCTTCTCCCTTCTCAGTGCTGTTGATCCGCCTGAAGGGATAGAACGGAAATGGTTTCAGTTCTTCATCACCCTGCTGGATCATGTCTATTGGGTCGCAGGCTCCGTACTCGGAAGCATAATAGGCGCCGTGATCAGCTTTAACAGTATGGGGCTGGACTTTGTTCTGACCGCGCTGTTCGTTGTCATTTTCATCGATCAATGGAAGGGAACGAAAAACCATATCCCTGCCCTCGTCGGTCTTGGCAGCGCTTTGCTTTGTCTTTTGCTGTTCGGTCAGGATCACTTTATGATCCCCGCAATGGTCCTCATTCTCTTTCTGCTCACTGTTTTCCGAAAGCGGATCAGAGAGGAGGAAAAGCCATGACACTGACTCCTGCACAAGCACTGATCACAATTGCCTTATTGGTTTTAGGAACGGTGACCACCCGTGCCCTCCCTTTCCTGTTCTTTCCGCCGAATAAGGACACGCCGGCTTTTGTTCTCTATTTAGGCCGCGTTTTGCCCTATGCTGTCATGGGGCTTCTAGTGGTTTTCTGCCTGAAAGGTGTCAGCGTAACAGTGGCACCTCATGGATTCCCTGAGCTTTTGGCCATTTTAGTAATACTGGGCCTTCATCTGTGGAAAAGTAACGTTTTGCTTTCCATCGGCGCCGGCACAGTCTTCTACATGCTTCTTGTACAGTATGTTTTTGTCTGATGTAATTGCCTGCGTAAATGTGCAGAATTTCAATTAGTCTGTGAAAATCTGACTTTCTTCAACGGAATCTGTGCAGAATTTCAATAAATATGTGGAATCCCTCAATATTTTCACATACTAGTTGAAATTTTGTACGCACTCCTGAAGATTGGCGAAAGGATCCCGAACTTACCCTTTTTCTTGTAAGGATAGTAACTTTGCGGTATACTAATGACCTACAGAAGATTTTAATAAAGAAAGGACTAGTCTAGTGGAGAGGGAAACACTACAACAAAGAACCGGCTTTGCCGGATCATTAAAAGAATATGTGGATGTAATGCTCAAACAAATTAAAGAGCAGGTAGGCGATAAGAGAGTCCTGTGCGCATTGAGCGGAGGAGTAGACAGCTCAGTCTGTGCCGCATTGGTGCACAAGGCAGTTGGAGATCAACTGGTCTGTATTTTTGTTGATCACGGTCTGATGCGCAAAGGTGAGCCGGAGATGGTAGCCCGGGTCTTTGGGGAACAGTTTCATATGAACCTGATCACCATCGATGCGGTGGATCGTTTTCTGGATAAACTGGCTGGCGAAGAGGATCCGGAGAAAAAGAGAAAAATCATCGGTGAAGAGTTTATTCGGGTCTTTGAAGAGGAGTCGACTAAGCTGGGAAAGATCGATTATCTGGTGCAGGGAACGATCTATCCCGATATTTTAGAGAGCCAATCCGACAAAGGCGTAGTCAAATCCCACCACAATGTGGGCGGCCTGCCTGAGGATTTCGATTTTGATCTGGTAGAACCTGTGAAATATCTGTTTAAGGATGAGGTTCGCGAAGTTGGTGAGATCCTGGGCTTGCCTTATGAACAGGTTTGGCGTCAACCATTCCCCGGCCCTGGTTTGGGCGTCAGAGTAGTGGGTGCTATTACCCGCGATAAAGTACGGATCGTTCGTGAATCCGATGCCATATTCAGGGATGAGATCAAGGAAGCCGGGCTGGATCGGGAGATCTGGCAGTACTTCACCGTGTGCCCCGGAACCAAATCCGTCGGTGTTGCAGACGGCTGCAGAACTTACGGACAGGCAGTGGTCCTTCGTGCCATCTTGAGCACCGATGCAATGGCAGCAGAAGTTGCAAAACTGCCATATGACCTACTTGAGAAAATCACCCTTCGCATCACGAGCGAGGTGGAAGGCGTCAATCGTGTCATGTATGACATCACACCGAAGCCGCCGGGAACCATTGAGTGGGAGTAATACGGTTTTCGATTTGGAATGAAATAACGCGGAATAGAACAACAAGAGCTAGCTGATGAAACGTGTCAGTTAGCTTTTAGTTATTTTCGCCTTCTATGTGTTTTACCTCCATCGATAAGTTTGACTTAACATTGTAAGGTGTTTATAATTTTATGTAAAAATGAACTACTATTAGTGATCAATTATATGTTGCAGAGGAGACTCGCAAGGAGGGAACAATGAGATACATCGATCTGAGAAGTGATACCGTTACTATGCCTACAGAGGAGATGCGCAAGGCCATGGCAGAGGCTGAGGTGGGCGACGATGTCTATGAAGACGATCCAACCGTAAACCGCCTGCAGGAGCTTGCGGCGGAGATGGTGGGCAAAGAAGCCGCCCTGTTCGTGCCCAGTGGCACCTTTGGCAATCAGCTCTGTGTTTTGACCCATACAAGAAGAGGCGATGAAGTGATCCTGGGTGAAGACTGCCATATCGTTCTCCATGAGGTGGGTGGAGCGGCAGTAATTGCAGGAGTTCAGCTCAGGACTCTAAAGAGCAATAACGGTATGCTCGACCCAGCTGATGTGGAAGCTGCCATACGCCCGGGCGATGATATTCATTATCCCCATACCGGGCTCATCTGTGTAGAGAACGCTCACGGACTTGGCACTGCGATCCCTGTTAACAACCTGCAGGCAATAAAGAAGATCGGTGAAGAACATGGGATTCCCGTTCATATGGACGGAGCCAGAATATTCAATGCGGCTGTTGCCCTGGGCGTGGATGCGAAGGAAATCGCTGCCTGTGCCGATTCCGTACAGTTCTGCCTGTCAAAGGGTCTGGCCGCACCGGTAGGCTCTCTGGTAGCGGGAACAAAGGAGTTTATCGAGATAGCCAGGAAGAACAGAAAGCTCATGGGAGGTGGCATGCGTCAGGCAGGAATCCTGGCTGCGGCAGGCATCATCGCTCTCGAAAAGATGACCAAACGCCTTCACATCGATCACGAAAACGCTGCCTATCTGGCGGATCAGCTCTCCCGCATCCCGGGAGTAAATGTGAAAGCGGATAGATTGGACATTAATATGGTATTCTTTGAAATGGAACCCGAAGTGATCCCTGAGCAGAAACTTATAGACCATTTCCTGAAAAACGGAATCAAAATCTGTGGCATCGAGGACGGAGAATGGCGCTTTGTGACCAATGTGGACGTAACCAGGGAGGACATAGACTTCGTTCTTGCGAAGTTCAGAGAGTGTCTGTAGGCGCAAAGCTGTAATAAAGCGGGAGGTAGATTGACATGAAGGTAGTCGCATTTAATGGAAGCCCGAAGCAAGCGGGAAACACTTATCAGGCAATAAAGCTGGTTGCCGAAGAACTGGAACAAGAGGGGGTCGAGGTCGAGATCGTCCATGTGGGTAATAAAGCCATACACGGATGCCTTTCCTGCGGAAAGTGCGTTAAGAACCGGGATGAAAGGTGCGGAATTGACGATGAAGTAAATGACTGGATCCAGAAAATGAAGGCCGCTGACGGCATCCTTTTTGGATCGCCCGTTCATTATTCGGGGATAGCGGGAAGCATGAAGTGCTTTATGGACAGGGCCTTTTATGTATGCGGCGTAAACGGAAACATGCTCAGGTATAAAGTTGGCGCATCCGTGGTTGCGGTGAGACGCTCCGGTGGAGTTGCAGCCTGCGATCAGCTGAATCACTTTCTCAGTTATAGCCAGATGCTGATACCGACTTCAAACTACTGGAATGTGATCTACGGTCAGAGGCCGGGAGAGGTTCTGCAGGATGAAGAAGGAAAGCAGATCATGAGGGTTCTTGGAAAAAATATGGCCTGGCTGCTGAAAATGGCACAAAATGCAAAAGGTCAGGTTCAAGAACCGGAAGCAGTCAAAAAGGTCTTTACGAACTTCATACGCTGATCTAATGGCGTTAATACACTGCTTCCATGGTTTCCATGGTTTTGACCTGTATAATAAAATAATCGGCAAGCGATAAACGCTTGCCGGTTTTCTTGTGTTAGTTTATAGGTCCTTCAGCCAGTCGCTCGCATCCCCGTCACCGGGCATCTGCCAATCCCCCCGGATCGATAGGCTCACGGTACCCACTTTTGGACCTTCGGGAGCGCAGCTGCGTTTGAATTGATGGGCGAAGAACCGGCTGTAGAAGATCTTCAGCCAATGGCGGATAAACTCCTCATCATATTCATCATTAAAAGCAGACTTTGCCATAGCCAGCAACTTGACAGGGGATGGTCCCTGGCGCAGCGTATGATACAGGAAGAAATCGTGAAGGATGTAGGGCCCTACCTTGTCTTCCGTCTTCTGAGCGATCTCGCCGCTTTCGTCCGGAGGCAGAAGCTCGGGAGAAACAGGGGTGTTCAGGACATCCAGAAGAGCAGCGGCAAGTTTCTCGTTGTCCTTACTGAAGGATGTGTCCTGATTGGGTCCTGTGAGGACAGAATCGATAAACCATTTTATCATGACTCGCATAACAGTCTTTGGGATCCCTGCGTTTACATTATACATAGCCATATGGTCACCGCTGTAAGTGCTCCACCCCAGTGCAGCTTCAGAAAGGTCACCGGTACCGATCTGGATACCCCCTTCCATGTTTGCGATATCCATCAATATTTGTGTGCGCTCTCTCGCCTGGGCGTTTTCATAGACTGTACTTTTCACCGACGGATCATGGGCTATGTCCTTAAAATGCTGCAGAACCGCTTCTTTTATCGGGATTTCGCGTATTTCAGTGCCCAATGCCTCCATCATGGACAAGGCGTTAGAATAGGTCTTTCCGGTAGTGCCGAAGCCCGGCATGGTTATGGCGATCACATCGGAAGCCGGTTTGTTCAGTAACTTCATAGCATTGACAGTCACCAGCAGTGCCAATGTAGAATCCAGACCACCGGAAACACCAAGAACTGCTTTCTTTGAACCGGTGTGTGAGAGGCGCCTGGCCAGTGCGGCGGATTGGATCTCAAAGGCTTCACGGCTGTTTTCTCTTGCTAATGATTCCTTTTCAGGTATAAAAGGAGTCTTGCTAAAGGCTCTCATTAAAGGAACATCCTCGCGCAGTAGTGGAAGCACCCGGAGTTCCTCCTCCATATAGGAAGGGGTTTCTGCGTTCTCCGTTGATGCATGGCTAAAACCAGCCGTTCCGATCCTCCCATTTATCAGCTTTTCGAAATCCAGATCACTGTAGGTTATTCTGCTGTCAAAGGAAGGGCCGGAACTCTCCTTCAATAGTGTACCGCCTTCGGAAATGACACAGTGACCGCTGTACACCTGATCCGATGTGGATTCAAAGACTCCTGCAGATGCATAAATGTAGCCACAGAGACAATCCCTGCTTTTCTGAAGGATCGAATAGCGCCTGCGCATGGAGGATCCTACCAGTTCCGGGCTTGCAGCGGAGTTGCAGAGGATATGTGCGCCTGCTATGCAAAGCTTTGCCCCAGGTGATGTGGGAGCAAAAAGGTCATCATCAACCTCCAATCCCAGAGCAATTCCGCTCTCGGCATCCCGGAAGACTATTTTACCGAAGGGGATCTGGCAGCCAAAGAGAGCAATTGTCTTTCTGCTGCATTCAACTTCTGCGCCGGGGCTGAACCAGCGGCTATCGCCGGAGCCTCTTGCTCCTGTGGGATAGTATTTGGGAACAATGCCTCTGATCAGGCCGTTTTGCAGCAGCATTGCACATTGCGCCAAGTGGTTATCGATTCTTAGATAGGTGCCCAGCACTAATGCAGCCCCCATCTTCTTTGTTGCCAAAGCTATTTTATTTATAGCAAGAAGCTGGTTTTTATAAAGGGAATCCTGAAAAAAGAGATCCCCACAGCTGGCCCCTGTCAAACAAAGTGCAGGAAAGACGATAATGCCCGCCCCCTTGCCATAGGCTTCTTCAGCGCAACGAAGGATTTCATTACTGTTAAACTCGGTGTTTCCCACCTTTAATATCGGGGACGCTGCAGCTACGCGCATCATTCCTAAATTATTCATCTGTACTTTCTCCCATATACTTTGCCTATGCAAAGAGTCTGCAATATTGTGCCGGTTCGAAATGTATGCATAAACCTGATTACCGTTTGATTGCATCTATTATATACCAAAAAACGGGTTATCAAAATAGGTATTTGGTATTAAATAGTGCTCAGCAATGACGCTTGCCAGAGTTAGGGATCCTGTGATAGAATAGGAGAAATATAGGCGAATATAAATGCATGAATAAAGTGCATTTTGTATAAATATACAGACGTCTGATAAGAGTAATCAAAGAATGACGCCAAGGGAAGGAGAGAGACTATGAATAAGTACAAGAATGCATATTCAGAAATCACACAGGATATTGTGGAGCTGGCAGAACTGTGCAGACAGAAGAGCACTATAGATCCGGAGTATTACGGGAAATTTGAGGTAAAGCGGGGACTTCGCGATATAAACGGTAAGGGGGTCCTCACAGGTCTGACGGAGATTTCAGAGATCCAGGCCTTTGCAAAGGAAGGCGACCAACTGATACCTGCAGAAGGGAAACTTTTTTACAGGGGTATTGATGTTGAGCAGATCATTTCCGGTATTATTCGGGAAAAGCGGTTTGGGTTCGAGGAAGTGTCCTACCTCCTGCTTTATGGAGAGCTTCCGTCCGAAAATCAACTGAAGAAATTCACAGAGATTTTGGCGGGATACCGTACCCTACCGACAAACTTTGTCCGGGACGTGATCATGAAGGCCCCTACAAATGACATGATGAATACGCTGTCGCGAAGCGTGCTCACTTTGTTTGCCTACGATAATAACGCAAACGACATATCCTTGCCCAATGTCATGAGGCAATGCCTGCAGCTGATCGCCAATTTCCCGGTGCTTTCAGTGTATGGTTATCAGGCTTACAGCCATTACATCCAGGGGAACAGCCTTGTCATTCACACGCCGAAACCGGAGCTCTCGACAGCGGAGAATATACTGCACATGCTCCGGCCGGACAGCAAGTATTCGGAAATAGAGGCACATATTTTAGATGTAGCATTGATCCTCCATGCCGAGCATGGCGGCGGCAACAACTCCACCTTTACCACTCATGTAGTAACATCAAGCGGAGCGGATACCTACTCCACGATTGCTGCAGCGCTGAGTTCTCTGAAAGGACCGAAGCACGGCGGGGCCAATATTAAGGTTATCCAAATGTTTGAGCACATGAAGAAGGAAGTTGCCGACTGGAAAAATGAAAAGGAAGTCAGAAATTATCTTCAGGCGCTATTGCAGAAGAAGACTTTTGATAATGCCGGGCTCATTTACGGCATGGGGCATGCTGTCTATTCCTTGTCCGATCCCAGGGCCAATATTCTGAAATCCTTCGTCAAGGAGCTTTCTGAGGAAAAGGGAATGGAAGAAGAATTCCAGCTCTATTCTCTGGTCGAGAAACTTGCCCCTGAGGTGATTGCAGAGGAACGCAAGATCTACAAGGGGGTCAGTGCCAATGTGGACTTTTACAGCGGACTCGTCTATCATATGCTGGGTCTGCCGCTGGAACTCTTTACTCCCATCTTCGCCATTGCCCGTATCTCGGGATGGAGTGCCCACCGGGCCGAAGAGTTGGTAAATGGAGGCAAGATTATTCGTCCTGCCTATATGAGTGTGGCTAAGCATCAGAACTATGTACCTCTCGCGGAAAGGTAGTATGCAGTAGAATAGACCAATCCTTAACAGTACTAAAATCAGACATCAACATCGATCGCACAGGGAGCCTTTATGGTATCCCTGTTTCTATTGTTCTGCCAGAGCAACAAGAAACTGAAGTCTATGGAGATCCTTGTTGCTTTTCTAGTTTGAAAGCAACAATAAATCGAAGTTTGATCAGAATTTTGTTGCCTTTCTCCTGCCAAAGCAACAACAAACTGAACTTAATGGAGATCCTTGTTGCTTTTCTAGTTTGAAAGCAACAAGAAACCGGAGTTATACCAGAATTTTGTTGCTTCTCGCCTGCCAAAGCAACAAGGAGCCGGGTATTGAGTAGATTATAACTATAAGGGAATTAACAATACAAATTGTCAAACATATATTTACAATAATGTTAATAAGATGTATGCTATTAACTAGAACCACTTAGGATTTTACTCATACAGCTGAAACATATTTATGGTACAATAGAAACACGCACAATAAAATGGAGGGCAAAATATGAAAGAGCATTATGTCAGTTTGCTGACAACCGATGAGGAAATACAAGATTTTTTTATGGTAAAGAACATAGCGATAAAACTGGGTTCCAACAAGAAGCAATATCTCGATCTGCTTCTGGGAGACACGACAGGTGAAATAACTGCGAAGAAGTGGGACGTAGCGGATACGGAGCTTCCATCGCTTAATGAGATAGAGGCAGGAGAGATCGTCAAAGTAAAGGCCCAGGTCACCGAATGGAATGGCTTAAGGCAGCTCAAGATCCTCAGGATCCGTAAAGCCGTCAACCAGGATGATGTTGATCTGGCAGACTTTATCCGCACAGCGCCGGAAAAACCGGAAGATATGCTGGCATTCCTGGAAGATGCGGTAGAATCTATGACGGACGAAGAATTGAAAGCGCTTTGCAAAAGAATCCTTACGGATAATCGGGAGAAACTTCTTTACTATCCTGCAGCCGTGAAGAATCACCACGCGGAGAGGGGAGGCCTCCTCTATCATATGAAGCGCATGATTGCCATGGGAGAACGTTATTGTGAGGTCTATAAGAACCTGAATCGGGATCTCGTGGTTACCGGCGTCATCATACACGATATTGAAAAGCTCAACGAAATCGACGCGGAAGAGACGGGTATAGCCACAGGCTACTCCTTTGAAGGGCAGCTTTTGGGCCACCTGGTGCAGGGGGTCAAAACCATCGATCGTCTGGCGGAGGAACTGGGAATCAAAAAAGAAAGAGCAATCATGCTGGAGCATATGATCCTGTCCCATCACTATGAGCCGGAGTACGGAAGCCCGAAAAAGCCACTCTTTCCCGAGGCAGAAATACTACACTATCTGGACATAGTTGATGCGAGAATGTACGATATGGAGGAAGCTCTTTTCGGAACGAAGCCTGGAGAGTTTACAGAAAGAGTCTGGACTCTGGACAACAGAAAACTCTATAAACCACTATAAGAGATGATTAAGTCTTGTACCATTAGCTGGCAAAAGAATTTCAACAGGAGACAATACAGATGTTGCGGATACCAAAAGAAATAAGCAAAATTATGAAAACCATAGAAGAAGACGGTCATCAGATATACATTGTCGGTGGGAGCCTCCGGGATATGTTGCTTGGAATCGAACCGGCAGATTGGGATCTGGCGAGCAACGCTCCTTCAGAGAGGCTGATGGAGCTCTTTCCCGATGCAAAAAGCGGCGGTGAAAAATACGGCGTGATCCGGGTAGGAAATGATGATTTTCCGGTGGATGTGGCGGCATTTCGTATAGACGGCAGCTACTCTGACCACAGACGCCCTGATGAGGTGGTATTTACCGACAATATAGAAGAAGATCTGGCCAGACGGGACTTTACTATTAACGGTATGGCTTTTCATCCCCAGCGAGGAGTGATCGACCCATATGGAGGGCAGAAGGATTTATCTGATCGTCTCATCCGCACCATCGGTGATCCGGAAAAGAGATTCGCCGAGGACCCTTTGCGTATACTTCGGGGTATTCGATTAGCAGGGCAACTGGATTTTGATCTGACTATGGAGACCTTTACAGCAATGCAAAAAAACGCATGCCTGCTGGAACAGATCAGTATGGACAGAAGAAGGATTGAATTCGAAAAGCTACTGACTACCAAAAATACAGGAAAAGCTCTCCGAATATGTGCTTCATCAAATGTACTGGACGCTGTTTTCAATGACTGCTACCCACCGAAAGGCAGAACGGAGAATGGCGATCTTTCCGTTCTGATCCAAAATATCGACAAGGCCAGATGCGATGTGGATCTGCGGCTCGCACTGCTCCTGCTCTGCTTTGAGAAGCAGAAAGCCATGAAAGTCATTGACGAGCTGAACCTGGGTAAAGAGAGAACGAGGATGCAGAAGGCAGCACAGAATCTTCTCATGGATCTTTACTTCGCTGTTGATAAGTATTCGCTGAAGAGATTCATCTATCTTAATGGTGAGGATATCTACGAGTTTCTAACAAGTATTTGCAAGCAACAGCGGGAGGTCTATGATTTCCCGGGATACCGCATTGAAAGCCGATATTACATTCTGGACGACATTCGCAAAAACAGAGAGCCTATTTATGTAGAGGATCTGGCTATCAACGGCAGCGACCTTATCGAAGCCGGGATCGTCAAAGGGGAAAAGGTAGGAGAGATGCTGAAAATGCTGGTGGATGTTGTTCACAGGTTCCCGGGCCTCAATACAAAACCCAAGCTGCTCAAAAAGGCGAAGGCTCTGAAAAACCCCATACGGGCCAAGCTCCGCAACATCTACTTTGTGAAATAGGTTTATTATGGAAGAACAAAAAGGGATCCTTTCTGAAATTATTTATCATAACGAAAGTAACGGTTATACTATTGCCGTAATTGAAAACGAAGAAGAGCAGGAACAGTTTACTGCAGTGGGCTATCTCCACAATCCGGACAGAGGCAGAGGGTATCGCTTTACCGGGAAGTGGAAGAACCACCCGACTTATGGAGAACAGTTTGCATTTGAAACCTACGTTGAGGAGATTCCCAAAACCACGGAAGGAATTCAGGGCTTTCTCAGCTCAGGTATCATGAAGGGTATCGGGAAGAAGACTGCCCGGGCAATGGTCAATAAGTTCGGAGAAGATACTCTGCGTATTATCGCTGAAGAACCTCACAGGCTTACAGAGGTCGAAGGTATCGGAAAAGTCAAATCGGAGGCTATCAGCGCCGCGTTCAGAAGCCATCAGGAGTTTGCAGAAATCGTGCTCTATTTTCAGCGGTTTGGCATCTCCACGGGCTACGCAATGCGTCTTTATAAGGTGTACGGATCGGATACGATAAAGGCCATCGAAGAGAACCCCTATCAGCTGGTGGATGATGTCTTCGGTATCGGCTTTCGAAAAGCGGACAGGATCGCCGGACTTCTTGGCGTGCCGGGAAATGATCCCCAGCGCATCCGCAGCGGCATCCGCTATACTTTGTGGAGCCATATCAATGAAGGCCACACCTTTCTGCCCCAAAAACAGCTCTGCGAGCTTGCAGGCGAACTCCTGGATGTGAGTGCCGAGGAAGTATATGAGACGATCGTAGAAATGGCTTTCGAGGGAGACCTGCAGGTGGAAAACCTGGAAGGAAGAGCCGTTGTTTATTCTGTACCCTATTATCTGGCTGAGCAGAAGGTCTGCCGAAAGCTAATTGAATTGGACAGGGCTGTCCTGAAACCGATCAGGGGTAATATCGGAGAACTCATCGATCTGACTGAGAGGCAGACAGGGATTCATCTGTCGGAAAACCAGAAGCATGCAGTCGAAATTTCCATGGGCAGCGGGGTCGCTGTGATCACCGGAGGACCCGGCACGGGGAAAACCACTATTATTAACACTATAATGACTATATTTCAACACAGCGGCTTCTCAACCGCAATTGCCGCCCCTACGGGGAGGGCGGCAAAGAGGATCACGGAAACTTCAGGTCACAATGCGTCTACCATCCATCGCCTTCTGGAATACTACTATTCCGAGGGAGACGACAGCATGCGCTTCGGAAAAAACGAAGAGTCGCCCCTGGACTTTGACGCTGTCATCATCGATGAAGCTTCTATGATCGATATCCTGCTGATGCGGGGCCTTTTGGAGGCCATTCCTTCCGGCACCCGACTCATTATAGTAGGAGATGCGGACCAGCTGCCATCGGTTGGTGCTGGTAACGTCCTTAGAGATATCATCGATAGCGAAGTTATAGCTTCCATAAAGCTCACGGAGATTTTCAGACAGGCTAAAGAAAGCCTGATAGTGGTCAACGCGCATAAGATCAACAAGGGCGAATACCCGGACAGCAATGAAAAGGACAAGGATTTTTTTCTGCTGCATCGCAAGGGCGAAAAGGAGATGTTGTCCACGATCAAAGACCTGTGTACCCGTCGCCTGCCGGCCTATTTCGAGAACTGTGACCCGTTGAGAGACCTGCAGATCCTCACTCCCGTCCGCAAAGGACTGCTTGGCTGCATCAATCTGAACAAGGAACTTCAGCAGATCCTCAATCCACCGGCGTCCCATGTGAAGGAGAAGCGACTTGGAGACCGGTTATTCCGCGAGGGCGACAAGGTCATGCAGATCAAAAACAATTATCAGTTGGAGTGGAAGCGATTTGATGATTTCACTGACGGCCAGGGTGTATTCAATGGAGATTGCGGCTTTATCCACACAATAGACAACGAATTCAATGAAATCACGGTGGTTTATGATGAAAATAAATTTGTAAAGTATGACGCGACCAATCTGGATGAACTGGAACTGGCTTATGCGGTAACGGTTCATAAAAGCCAGGGCAGTGAATTTCCCGTAGTAATAATGCCCATATCATGGTTTCCTCCGGTATTGGCTACCCGCAACCTGTTGTATACAGCCGTAACCAGGGCAAGAGACGCTGTCATTCTGGTAGGATCGGAAGACAAGATGCGGGCAATGGTGGATAACAACAGGATAACAGAACGGTATTCCGGTCTGAAACCCAAACTTAAGGAGTTTTTGTTGTGATCAAGGAGCTCTGGTCCTCTCTTCTGGATCTGGTCTATCCCTCCAATATTTACTGTATTAACTGCGGCAGACCCATCGATGATCGCTATCCTTACTCCCTGTGTCCCTTCTGTGTCCGAAGTATCCGTTGGGCCAACAAGACGATTTGCGAAAGTTGTGGTAAACCCATGTCGATAACGACCGGCAAGTGCTTTTGCGTTGAATGTACAAAGGAGTGCAGGAAATTTGATAGAGGATTTACTTGTGTCCATTACGGAACGGCAGAGAGGGCATTGATCCATCAGTTGAAATATAAGGATAAGGATTTCTTGGCCGCTTATTTAGCAGAACTCATGTATGAGAGGATAGCTGCAGAGGACCTGGAACCGGATCTTGTAGTCCCGGTTCCCATGCATAAAAGCAAGGAAAGACGGAGAGGATATAACCAGGCGGGACTCCTCGCAAAGCATATTGCTGAGCGTTTGGACAGACCCTGTTTCCCCCGATTACTGATCCGCATTTCGGATACGACACCCATGAGCGGGCTCACTGCAGAGCAGCGTAAGAAAAATATACAGGGTGTTTTTACTGCGGCAAAATGGGTACAATCTACAATATACGACAAGACGGTTCTGTTGGTAGACGATGTGTTCACCACAGGTAGCACTGCGGAAGCCTGCAGTGAAGTATTAAAGGCAGCGGGAGCTCGCAAAGTTTATGTGTTGACTTTCGCTGCAGGTATGGATACAAGCCAAAAAGTGTATTAAAACATGGTTGTTTGGGGCCCCCGCAAAGCAAAGCTTTGTGGGGTAGAGGAGGAACAAACGTAGCGTTGAAAAACACCAGCCTTGTAGAAGGGGTTTTGATTTAAGCGAAGTTTGTTCCGACGAGTCGTATCATGGAATTGTCCGGGTCTGTGGTTGAAAGTCCATGCCAGCTACGGGCAAAAGGACCCACGTAAGCTGGACCGCAAGGCGGCAGCGATCATGGCGTAGCCTAGGTGTAAGACCTGTCGCAATGCTTCACGAAGCGACAATAAGCGACAGGCGAGTGTGGGGGCAAAGACCAGGTCAGCCGGACAATTCCATGATACGACTCCTGTTATCCACAATAGGGAGAAAAAGGTCGCCAGAAGGGAGAAAGTTTATTTTGAAGAATTCAATAAATATTTATACATGTGTATTTAGTTGAAAAGGCAACCTTTGACCGATATCTTGCAAAAACGCATGAATAATTATGAATATTCATCCGACGAAAATGTGTCCACAAACCAAGGCTTGATATTTCAATTATGCACAGAGTTATCCACAGTATCAACAGAACAGGATGCCCGGACAGAATTATTCAAAATTCGACAAAATGCGGTGAATAATGAACAAGAGGCAGCAACCCTTTCGTCAAGACAGCTGAATAAATATTTTTGGCAAATTAAGAGGAATGGCATGAGTTTTGTAGTATAAATACATAAGAGATTGTTCTTAACAAAAAGAAGGGGGAATCAGCATGAGAGTCATCATTACAAGCAAAAATTTCAACGCGAGCGATCATCTCAAGCAAACCATCGAGTCCAAATTTGAAAAGCTGGGGAAATACTTTTCAAAAGACATCGTCGCTAATGTAACATTGACGATGGAAAAAGGACGCCAGAAGATCGAAGCCACCATCAATGCAAAAGGTACGATCTTCCGGGCAGAAGAAGAGACCAACGACATCTACACTGGTGTTGACAGAGTTGTGGACAAATTATCCACACAGATGTCCAGATTCAAGACCAAGTTGCAGAGAAAGCATAAAGATCACAAAGAATTCATATTTGCAAATCTGCCGGAAGCACCTGAAGCCGAAGAAATGGCGGTGGTCAGGACGAAGAAGTTTGACTTGATGCCCATGTCCCAGGATGAAGCCATCATGCAGATGGAGCTCCTTGAACACACCTTCTA
>Ga0123334_1002308_pt1 | contig 22155 bp, 19 predicted proteins | sample BiotimSIPDNA_FD_89706 | JGI IMG/M metagenome (GOLD analysis project Ga0123334, IMG submission 89706) | Anaerobic biogas reactor microbial communites from Washington, USA - Biogas_R1 time_0 SIP DNA | ecosystem: Engineered > Bioreactor > Anaerobic > Unclassified | place: Washington, USA... | reverse complement strand
CAGGAGGTTATTATTATGCCAAGGCAAGATGGAACCGGACCAATGGGCAGTGGACCCATGACCGGCAGAGGTTTAGGGCGTTGCAAGGATATCAACGCAGATAATTACAGTTTAGGTTTTAGAAGGCGGTTTGAACGCGGGGTTGGGCTTGGACGTTGTTTTGAAAGAGGTTACGACTGGAGCAAAACCCCAATAAAATCAGAAAAAGACTTGCTGGCAGAAGAGAGAGAATTTCTCAAAAACCGGCTCGATAATATCGATAAACAATTGGAAAATCTATAATCCATACCCCAAAGCATCAAAGACAACCAGGTTTGATCCCGGTTGTCTGGTTGCATACAAGATGTGAAAGCACATGCCCAGACCAATCAAACGACGAAATGTTTGCAGTCTCCCCGAAAGTAATCGCTTCGGACCACTCGGCCTAACATCTAGTTCGGAGCCATCTGTGATAATGACTGTTGATGAATTTGAGGCGATTCGCCTGATCGACCTGGAAGGCTTCACCCAGGAAGAATCTGCAGAACAAATGAACATCGCTCGAACCACTGTTCAGGCAATCTACAGCGAAGCCAGACGAAAGCTGGCTGAATCACTAATTGAGGCTAAGGTCTTGCTAATCGAGGGAGGCGAATACCGCCTTTGTGATGGCTCTGGAAACGGGTGTGGTCGTGGTTGTCGTGCTCGCAGACGTGGGAAGGGCAAAAATTCTGAAGCAAATCGATTTTAGAGAATAAACTAAATGGAGAAATTTTATGAAAATCGCAATTCCAGTGGAAGAAAACAATATCAATTCAAAGGTCTGTAAATCTTTTGGGCGTGCTCCCTTTTTCCTTTTCTATGATACCGAAACGGGAGAAAACGTTTTTCTGAACAACAGTGCTGCTTTTAGCTCAGGCGGGGCTGGCATTAAGGCTGCCCAAACGATTGTCGATCAAAAAGCCGAGGCTTTATTGACCCCTCAATGCGGTGAGAACGCTGCTAATGTTTTCCAGGCGGGCGGTGTAAAAATCTATAAAACACAATCCGACTCAGTCCAGGAAAATATCGATGCGTTTATCGCCCAGGAACTTCCTTTATTAACAGAGATTCACACCGGCTTTCATGGGCATAAAGGTCAATAATAGAAAAATTGCTGTGCTGAGTGGAAAAGGGGGCACAGGTAAAACTTTACTTTCGGTAAATTTGGCTGAAGTTGCTGCCAATTCAGAATATATCGATTGTGATGTTGAAGAGCCAAACGGACACCTGTTTTTTAAGCCCGACATATACCACGAGGAAACTGTCACGATTAAAATCCCCAGTGTGGACCATGACCTCTGTAATGGCTGCCGTAAGTGTGTCGATTTTTGTAATTTCAACGCCCTTGCCTACATTAAAAACCAGCTTCATATTTACGAAGAAATCTGCCACTCTTGTGGTGGCTGTGTATTGCTTTGCCCCCAAAAGGCATTAACTGAAAAAGACAAACCAATAGGCATTCTGCAAATTGGCTTTTCAAACGGAGTTCGCGTTAAAACCGGCATTCTGAATACTGGCGAACCCTCAGGCATCCCGATAATCGACAAATTATTGGCTGATACCCAGACAAATCCTTACCAAACCACCTTTATTGATTGCCCTCCCGGCAGTGCCTGCATTGTCATGGAAACAATCAAAGATGCTGACTACTGCGTCCTTGTTGCTGAGCCAACCTTGTTTGGTGTTCACAATCTCAATATGGTCTATGAGCTTGTCACTTTGTTCAACAAGCCCTTTGGTGTAGTTCTAAACAAGTGCCAGGAAGGAGAAAATCTGGCAGAAGAATTTTGTATAACAAACAACATAGAGATTTTAGGTGACATTCCTTTTGATGAAGAGTTGGGGACCCTCAATTCTGATGGCAAAATTGTCAGCCGTGAAAGTGAAAAATTCCGCCAGCTTTTTGAAAAGGTCCTAACCAAAATCACAGAGAAGGTTCAAAATGAAACAGCTCCTCATTCTTAGTGGAAAAGGCGGAACTGGCAAAACGACCCTTGCTAGCGCGTTCATAAAACTTGCTGACGTGAATGCCTATGCAGATTGTGATGTGGACGCACCAAACCTCCATCTGGTCATGGGTTGGCTGCATGAACCAAAAATGTCGGATTACTTTGGTCTCCCAAAAGCCTTCATCGACCCTGAACTATGCAACGAATGTGATCTTTGTCGGCAGCATTGCCGTTTCAACGCCATCACTGCAGAACCAATCTACCAGGTCTCCCCGTTTGCCTGTGAAGGCTGCGGTGTCTGCGCCTATGTTTGCCCAACCCAGGCTATCACCATGCAACCTTCTGTAGATGGCGAATTAATGCTTTATTCCGACCCGCAAAAAGTGTTTTCAACCGCCCAACTCAAAATGGGCAGCGGAACTTCCGGCATGCTAGTCTCAAATGTAAAAAAACAAATGCACGAAGGCGCACCTCAAGCTGACTTCGCTATTATCGATGGCTCTCCTGGCATCGGTTGCCCTGTCATCGCTTCTATCAGCGGTGTAGACATGGTTCTCATTGTCACCGAGCCCTCACTCTCCGGGATCAGCGATATGGAGCGCATCGTTCATACGGTTGCAAACTTTAGTGCCAAAACAGCAGTCTGTATAAACAAGTTCGATACCAACCTGTCCAATAGCGAAAATATTGAGGATTATTGCAAAAATCATGAGCTACCCTTCCTCGGCAAAATCCCATTTGATAAAGCTGCTGTAAAAGCGATTAACAACGGTCTCAGCATTGTGGATCTCGATTGCCCTTCGGGCACCGCCGCCAAGGAGATCTACATTAGAACATTAGAGTTGTTAAATCGATAACATTTGTTGGAATGTACATCTTTTGTGTACTTCATCGTATGATTCATTTGTCAGGGGAACCTGCCACAGTTTCCCGGGATATCATGGCGACTTAATCCACTTATTAATTGATACGCAATATGTAGAACTAGCTTATATGAGGTGTTTTTTCGATGATAACGTGACGCATCTCCAATCCGACTTGTTGCTCTATCAATAAACACCACATTCTTGTAAATTGCGCAAAACACTCCTCCGAATTGTGAAAAATATTACAATTTTTGTTTCCAAACCTTAAACAAAACTTATTACTACATACGCGGCGACCGTATAATTAGCTTTGATGGATATTGCAGAGATGACAATTGTCTTAGAAAAATTCCGGGAGAATCAGTAAATATGAATCAAACAGCAATCGTTGCGGGGGGATGTTTTTGGGGTTTGGAGGCAAAATTTCAGAAACTACCCGGCGTTCTGAACACCGAAGTTGGTTATACGGGCGGATTCGTTGAAGACCCAACCTATCGCCAGGTTTGCCAGGAGACAACAGGGCATGTAGAAGCGGTCAGGGTTGAATTTGATTCAGAACTGGTAAGTTACCAGGAGATTATCGAAGCTTTTTTCCAATATCATGACCCGACACTTTGTCAGGATAACTGCCTTTCTCAGAGCTCGCAATACAATTCGGTCATCTTTACAATGGATGAAGAACAAGAACGGGTTGCCAGGATGGTTCTTAAAACGATCAAACGCAGCGGAGGATATGACTGCAGTGTAATCACGGGCATCAGACCTGCGTCTGCCTTTTATCCGGCTGAGCAATATCACCAAAACTACTATAACAAGCACGGATTGATGATCGACGAAGACATCTGTTGTTAATAACTGAATTGTTGTTAAACCAGTTATAATACACGCATGACTACAAATACAGATACTCCCAATGGCTCACGGGAAAAACGCATCGCGATCTTAATCGACGGCGACAACGCCCAGGCTTCCTTAATTGAACAAATTGTGGTTGAATCGAGCCGCTATGGCAACGCTACGATTCGCCGTATTTATGGTGACTGGACCTCAACCAGTATGAAATCCTGGAAGGATACGCTGAACTCATACGCCTTCCAACCATTTCAGCAGTTTAGTTATTCGGTTGGCAAAAACGCCACCGATTCGGCGATGATCATCGACGCGATGGATATTCTGCATGACAACCAGGTGGACAGCTTTTGCCTTGTTTCGAGTGACAGCGATTATACGCGCCTGGCAACCCGGCTGCGCGAGAGCGGCAAACAAGTGGTGGGGATCGGAAAAAATTTGACCCCACGGGCGTTTGTTTCGGCCTGTGATGTCTTTATCTATACTGAAAACCTGGAAAAGCGTGACCGGCAGAAGCGCCAGGCTGCTGCAAAACAAAAGATGAGCAAGGAAGAACAGGACCTGATCGATAACATCGAAGATGCGATCGAGATGGCAGGCACGGATGACGACGGCTGGGCGCGGCTTTCGGAAGTAGGGACGGCGCTGAGACGTATTGACCCTGGTTTTGACCCGCGCAGTTATGGGGCAAAACAGCTTGCTTCGCTGGTACGCACGAAGAAGAGCTATTTCGACATAAAAAAACTACCCGGAAAATCGACAATTGTTGTGAAGTTGATAGACCAGGACTAAAACCGTGGTCTGAAATCTCAGCTGCCCCGGTAAAGGCCAGAGCAGCTAAGGGCTTAATCTCTGGCTGGGTATCCGGTAATATCCTGAATTTCCTTATACAGAGGCTCAAGACGGGCATACATTTTCAAATAGACGCGTCGATAAAGCTCGTCATAAAGCTTGTGGTTTTCCTGGTTTGGTTCAAAAGTGCTGCTGATGCGGGTCATCTCTGAGACTGCTGTTTCGAAAGAGGGCTTTAACTTCAAGCCAACCGCCAAATCGATTGCTGCGCCAAGACCACTGGCTTCATAAACATGCGGGCGGCTGACTGGCATGCCAAAAATATCAGCGGTCAGTTGTGCGGCAGCATTGCTCTGCGAACCACCACCGGAGATGCGAACTTCTGTGATAGGCACACCACTGCGTTTGCTGGTGCGTTCGGCACCTTCACGCAGGGCATATGCGAGACCTTCGAGAATAGCGCGATAGATATGAGCGCGTGTGTGTACTCCTCCGAAGCCGATTACAGCACCTTTGGCTTCGGGTCCGGGCGATTTGAGACCCGGAGCCCAATAAGGCTGAAGGGTAAGCCCCATCGAGCCGGCAGGCACAGAATTGACCAGGTCGTCAAACAAAAATTCAGGAGCAATGCCGCGTTCACGCGCCAGACGCTGCTCGTTGTGGCCAAACTCCTTCAAAAACCAGGATACCATCCAATAGCCGCGAAACAGCTGGATCTCGAGTGAATAAGAACCTGGAACCGCAGCGGGGTATGGCGGGATGAGCGGAACAACTTCGATATAGCGTTGATGGATGGTGTTAATCGTCGCAGCGGAACCATAGGACAGGCAGCAGATATTAGAGGCAAGCGTCCCCGAGCCAAGCACTTCACAGGCTTTGTCAGCCGCTGCAGCGATGAGAGGCAAACCAGCAGGAATACCTGTCTCTTCAGAGGCCTGGCTGGTGATTTCGCCCAGCAGGTTGGCGGGTGGAATTAATTCCACCAACAATTCCGGTTCAACCGGAACTGCCTTCCATTTCCAGTCAAACTTGCCAGCCCATTGATGCTTTTTGTAATCAAAAGGCAGATGGGCAACCTGGCAGGCGGTGGAATCGACAAATTTATCGGTAAGACAATGGGTGAGGTAGCCAGAGAGCAATACGATCTTTGCTGTTTTAGCCCAGATTTCCGGTTGATGAGTGCGTATCCAGTTGGTTTTTGCTTCGGATTGCAGATAGCGAATAGTATTGGTCATCCCCGAAACTGCAAAGAGCGCTCCCCAGACACCACCCAGGTTGGGCAAGCCATCTGTGCGTCGTTGATCAGACCAATGAATGCTGGGTCGCAGTGGATGACCATCCTTATCGAGATTGATGAGCACATTGCGCTGAGTTGTGATTGCCACACCAGCGATTTTTTCTTTGTCTACACCGGGAATAGCCCAAAGCTGCTGGCAGGCATTGCAGAGACTCTCCCAAAAAAGAGAGGGTTCAAGCTCTGCCCAACCAGGCTTTGGTGCTGAATATTCAGGGAGGGGAACTTGAGATTTGAAAAGTAAATTGCCCTGAAGATCAAAAATCAAAGCCCTGGTTGATTGTGTGCCGACATCAATTGAGAGTAAATGCTCTTTTGTCATTAGATTTCGTGCTCCTTGCCCCAGCGTTTTTCTTCTTGCGCCGTGCTCATATCGAGCCCCAGTGTGCCTCCAGGGTTCATGATATTGTTGGGGTCAAAATGCTTTTTAAGCAAGCGAATCACATCCATTTGTTCGCTTCCGATCTGGTCTTGAAGCCAGGGAGCGGTGGCCTTGCCGACACCGTGATGGTGACTTATAGCCGCGCCCGATTTTGCAATGGCTTCGAGTATACCGTATTGAAGGTCAAGATATTCACGAATTGTACCGATTTTTGCGATAAAGATGAAATAGAGATTCGCACCCTGAGGGTAGGAATGGGAGATGTGGGTCATGCATATCGTATTGGGTCTGGATTTTACATATGCACGCACGTCCTTGTGAACCTGGGACATTTGAGACCAGGTTACACCGCACTCGAGAGTGTCGATAAGAACTCCGTAATCCTGCAGGTCTTCACGCATATAAGGGTCTGTAAAGCGGCCTTTTTCCCAGGCTTTAGTCACACCAGCGAAAGAGAGTTCGAAGGCTTTATATTTTCGGCAAATTTTGCGAATCTTCCGGTCCATATTACGACAGAAATCTTTTTCACCGTCGGTAAAACCAAGCATGAGACATTTTTCCATCGGTTTGAAACCCATTTTTTGAAGCAAGGTGTCAGCTATGCTGCCATGAATGTGATAGAGCCTCATCATAATGTCAGTTTCTTCAGGGTCGGAGATGCGAAATACAGACGGAAAGCCAAACTCACCCTGCATAATTTCGCGGCTGGCTGCCTGGGCGTCTTCCCAATTGTGGAACATATAACTGAACTTTTTACGATTTTCTGGTTGATGGTGCCAAATTTTGAGGGTGGCTTTAGTGAGGATTCCAAAACCGCCTTCACCGCCAATCATGACCTGGTCGAAATCGGGGCCAGTGGCTGCGCGGGGGTGTGGGCAGGTTTTGATTATTCCACGAGGTGTAACATACTCCTGATCGATGACCATGTCTTCAAGCTTGCCGTAGTAAGTAGAATTCTGCCCGGCACCACGGGTGACGATCCAACCGCCTACACTGGAATATTCGAACGATTGGGGAAAATGACCAACGGTGTAGTTGCGCTTTGCACCAAGTTTTGTGACAGCATTCTGGAGCAGATCTTCCAGTTTGGGTCCTGACATGCCGGCTTCGACAGTGACTGTCTGGTCAATTTCGTTCAATTTAACCAACTTATTCATATGGATCGACATGTCGATGCAGATACCACCCTTGGTGGCTTCGTAGCCACGTGTGACCGATGATCCGCCGCCAAACACATAGACCGGGATCAATTGCTCATTCGCATAGGCGACAATTGCTTCAATTTCATCCTGGCTGCGTGGTGCAACCACAACTTCGGGCAAGTTTTCGACGATTTTCCTGCGCAGACGCAGAGCGTCGATCATTCCTTGTCCGTAAGAACGTTTTATCCTGGTGTAGGTGTCAGTGCGGATGTTTTCTTCGCCGCAGGTTTCGGTTAGAAATTTCATGTGTTCAGCGGGCAGTTCGCTGGGAACATCGTCCGGCACCTGGTCAAGCCCAAGTTGCCCGGGTTGTGAAAGTAATTCTTCACTCAACTCAAACCGATCCATAATCAGTTTAGTGAGACCGCTGTTTGGATGTTTGAAGCCAGCCGGGTCGCCCCATTTGAAGATTGAACGCCAGGTACCAGCTGGAACAGGTTCTTCGTACCAGGCGGGGGTGAATTTTTCGTTAGTTGCCATAATTCTCCTTTATTAAATGATTCTCAGGGTTCGGACTGTATGCTTTAAGATAAATATCCTGATAGCGGGACAATTCGCTTTGCCATATTTCTTCGCTCCAGAAAAGGTGAGGGGCGATGAGCTCTTTTACTTTTTGCATATCCCCCATGGCACCATCTGGTAAGAGCAAGCCCAGGCGTGTGTGACGCAGCAACAAATCGTCCAGATGTTCTACCATGCCAAAGTGGGCATTGTATGCTAATTCTGCCCAAAGCATATCAAGATCATTGACATGGGTCAAATCGCGTTGAGAACAAGTTTCAATCAGGTCTGGCAGCGCTTGACCGTAGCGACCTGCCAGATAATGAAAACTCTGTATTGAAAGGGGATCGCCAGGCAAATGAGTTGGATTTGGTTTAAACCAATGCTTGATCGGTAAAAGTTTTTTTCCAATCAATGGGGCAGCGGCTTTGAGCGCGTCTTCAGCCATGATCTCGAAGATGGTCAGCTTGCCGCCAGTGATTGTGATTAATCCATCTTCCTCCAAAACAAGATGCGCACGCGACTCGGCTGACGGATTGTTGGCATCGCCTCTTACGATTGGTCGTAAACCAGCAAAAGAAGAAATAATTGAACTTTCTGTGATATTGCTTTCGGGAAAGATAGCACGAATTGCATCGAGCATGTATGCTATCTCTTGATTCGTGCAGAAAGGTTCTTGTTCGAGAGGATAGAGATGGTCGAGATCGGTCGTTCCGAAGATGGTGCGCCCCTCCCAGGGGATCGCAAACATTGCCCGTCCATCTTTTGGGTGCATGAGGGTGACGGCGTTAGGGATCGGCAGGTCATCAAAACTGAGTACCAAATGAGAACCACGCAGTGGTCTTACCCGATCCTGGCGACCAAGCTGGCGGCGAAGTTCGTCGGTCCAGGGACCAGTTGCGTTAATGACAGCCTTGGCTTTTAATTCGAGGCTGCCGCGGTTTAATCTCGAGCAATCTTCTACAGCAACCCCTGCAACCCGACCATTGGTTTCCTTCAGCAGGCTGACAACTTTGGCGTAATTTAATGCCAAGCCGCCATCCTGACAAGTTTCCTGGATAAGGCGCAGGACCATGCGGCTGTCGTCCAGAAGAGCGTCATAATATAGGTAGGCGCCAGCCATCCCTTGGGGTTTGAGCATTGGGATTATGTCATCAAGCTGACGCAGGTTCAAATGCCTGTGCTGCCATTTGGGCGCCATAAGGTCATAGATGATAACACCGCTGTGAAACAAACGTTTTTGTCGCGCAGAGTCACTGTAAGGAAGCACAAAACCAAGAGGCTTAACCAGATCCGCTGCTTGCTTGAGCAGTTTCTCGCGCTGCCTGACAGATTCAAAGGTGACATCATACTGACCACTGCGCAGATATCGGAAGCCCCCGTGAACCAGCTTTGAAGATTTAGATGAAGTCCCGCTTGAAAAATCAGCGGCTTCCAATAAAAGTGTTTTTAGTCCTCCACTGACCGCTCGCCTGAATATACCAGCACCTGTAATTCCACCGCCGATGACGATCAGATCCCAGTTTTGGTCAAGTTGAGACCAAAGTTGGTCGCGTGATTGTTTTTGAACCATTGTCGCTCCTGTTTAATATCACATCTTGTTCCAATAATTGAGGCTGTCCTGCATGACTTTTGCAGCTCGTTCAGATGCACTATTGAGATCGTTACGCCTGAAATCGTCTAAAAGACCTGCGTAAAAAGCCTTGGAATGATTACGAGCCTGGGGATTAGTGAAATAATCTAATCCCGACTGATACGATAATTGCCGGAAACCGTTGTAGATCAAAGTGAAGATTGGATTTCCGGAGAAAATGGTTAATTGATGATGCAGCTCCTGATCTGCCTGGGCATAAGTTTCGGGGTCATCAGGAAGATCGCTGAATGTTTCGAGGAAATTTATCGTTTGCTCACGGTTATGTTCGAATGCCAGTTTAATATAGACTGGGGCGAGAGCAGCGCGGACTTCGAGCAGGTTTGCAATGAAAGCGGGAGTCAGGTTTTCAGGCTGCCTTGAGAGCGCATTAAGCATGATCAGGTTGCCTTCTTTCCAGTAATCCTTGACGAGAGTGGACTTACCTTGTTGGATCTGGATCCATCCGTCGCGGGCAAGGCGCTGTAAAGCTTCGCGAAGCGTTGGGCGGGTGATACCAAGTAATTGAGCAAGATCGCGCTCGGGGGGTAAGGAACTGCCGATGGGGAAGGTGCCATCAAGAATGGCAGAGAGAAGCTGCTTTTCAGCTAAATCAGCAGGTTTTTGAGGAGAAACCCAATCAGGTTGTGTTACCACGTGACCTCCAATAGTGAGTGGTAAGAGGTCTTACCAGTTATTTTTTTAAGTTTATACTAATTATGTAAAATTGACAAGGGGGTTGGAAAAAAAACAAGACCGCTTTCGCGGTCTTGTAAAGGCGGAGAGGCAGGGATTCGAACCCTGGGTCGGTTTTACCCGACAACCACTTAGCAGGCGGTCCCAATCGTCCACTCTGGCACCTCCCCAAATTGTTCGGCTGTTAAGCCAGCGGAGGAAGTGGGATTCGAACCCACGATAGGTTGCCCTATACCTGTTTTCAAGACAGGCGCCTTCGGCCGCTCGGCCATCCCTCCGTAGAGCAAATATTCTAACATGAAAGAGGGTTCGATTCAAGGTAATTTTTGGGTATTGGAATTATTCAGCAAGAAATGAGTTTTGGTGATGGGGCAACTTATTGACGCGTAAAACCTCTGTGATTTCAAGTTTGACTACACTAAACAACGCCTTTTTCTGTGGTGGATTGGGTGCGTGTAACGCTGTTAAAGCGGAAAAGAAGGCTGCCAAAATGAACCAGGTCTGCGTGCTGAAGGCTGGTGCCATGGCTCGTGACTGGTTTGAAATTTACATAGGTGCCTGAGGTGGAGTTGAAATCAGTGATCCTGATTCGACCGTCCGAAAAAAAATGGATTTCAGCATGCAAAGGTTCCAACATTGGGTCATCCAGGACCAGGTTTGCTAAGGAAGGGTCTTTGCCGATGAGGGTGATCTCTTTGACGAGCAGATATGGTTTTTCGGCAGATGCGGTTTGATCAGGGTCAAGTTTCATCAGACTGCCAAAGCTTTTCACAGTGGCTGAGGCAGGCTTTAGCAGAACTTCGTTTGGGTTTTTCTTATTTGAATCGAGCGTTGACTTGTCCTTTTCGCGCTTATTTATCCGCGGTTTCCGCAGGATCAAAAAGATAATGACAGCCAACAATCCAACAAGGAGCAGCCAAAGCCAGGGGCTGGCAAACCAGCTTCCAGAGAATGTTTTTTGAGGTTTGAAAATGTTGAGGTTCAGGGTGTGAATGGGGGTTTTACCCTGCAGCCCCAGGTCATCGTTAATGCGGACTTCGAGGAGCAGTTTTTCCTCTTGCGTGTAATCGTTAAGATCTATGACAAAACTACCATAGGGTGGAGACTGGTTTGTTTGAGCACGGTTTCCATTCACAAAGAGAGTTGAATTTAGGATCGATCGTGGATAGCCATCCGTAAACTCGATCAGGACTTCAATGGGGAGGCTGTCAGGGCTGACGAGGTCGTCTTCATCCTGGAGCAGGTCCAGCGACTCTAGTGGGTTGATAAAGCTGACTTGCATAGGTTCGACGATCAGGTCGAGTTGGCTCGATATGGAACGTAACACCCGGTCGGTTCCGAGGGAGAGTTCGACAGCAAGGTCAAAACTGCCACTTTCACGGATCATTGATTGATAAGTCAGTAAGAAACTCTCTCCTTTTCCTTGTAAATAGGCGTTAGGATCGGGCACTTCTTCAAGCCCGGTGAAAGTAGACAACGATCCGCCAGTCTTGAGTAATGCGTCCTGCAAATTGGTTTCGTAGGAGGTTCCCAACATACTTTGGGACATGACAATCCAAACATGGATTGGCACATTGATCGCAGCAGCTCGTTCTGCCAGGCTAAAAAATCCTGGTAAAAGGGTGGGGTGAAGATATGGAGTTATATAAACAAGGATCGAATCAAGAGAAGTGTCGCTTGTTTCCAGCGCACTTATTGCCAGTTCAAGGCTGTCAAGTGATGAAACCAGGTTGCGCTGATTAATTGAATATTCGTCGATTGCTTTTGCCCAGGCGTCATAACTGGACATTTCAGTGTAGGAGATATCCGGATTGATGTAAAGGCTATATCGGTTTACATCAAGATTATCAAGGTCTGGGCCAATTGATTTTATCGCATTGATCATTTCAGCATAATACTGTAACCCGTTTGCCCAATGCTGGGTTAGCGAACTTTCGGGGTTTATTACCAGTGAGAAATGTATGCCGGTATAAAACCTTTCAACGAAGTCAGGACGAATCTGCTGTCCGTTTTCGATAATTGCTACATCATCCGCGGTAGGGTATATGCTTCCGGTGAGGTTTTTTCCGGTAAATTCAACCCTGATTTCAGGGAAATTGCGGTTATCTGTCTTGCCTATCTGGATTGTGGGCTCTGGTGATTGAGCAGAAACGAAGCCCGGAAAAAGTAGACCTGCCAGCAAAACCAGCAGGATGCAAAAAATAACCCCATCTCCCTGTATTCTTATTGAAGGTCGATTTCCTTTGATCATCTGTTTTAATTAATTGAATGGTCGAACCATTATTGTATTCAATTTTTGGTGCAAGAATTTAATCAATCAATCCTACGTGCTTAAAAGCGTTGGCTAAGCCATCTTCTGTGACGTGGTCGGTAATGTGATCGGCAACGGCTTTGAGCTGTGGAATCGCGTTACCCATGGCAACGCCGGTCCCGGCGGTTTCAATCATTTCGATGTCGTTGTCTGAATCTCCAAAACCATAGGCATCTTCAAGGGGCTTGCCTAGTCGATTCATAATGAACTCAACTGCTTTCCCCTTGCTTGTTCCATCTTGAAATATATCAGAGAACCCACGTTTTCGTGAGGTCATATTCCATAAGCCCAGGGTCAGTTCGGGGCTTATAAACTGCTTAAGTTTCTCAATATCGACGTCGTCAGTTAAAACAACGCTAATTTTATTTGCATCCATGTGCCATTCGGTACAATCAAATGTGGTACTGGGGAAAACCCTGGTTGTCCATTTGAAGGCATCCTCAACGCTGAAATCCAATAAACGGGCGAGCGAAGGCAAGTAATTTTGGTTAGCGTAAAGGCTAATGTTGTTTTCAACAAAAAAGCCGCTTCCATTTTCCTCAAGGTACGCTATCACTTTATCGGTTAAATCCTCTGGAATTGGGCGATGGAACAATTTTTTGTCATTCTCCTCGATATAAATCCCATTCCCTCCGATGAAACCTTCGAATCCCACCTCCCAGATATGGTCAAACACCTGGCAACGGCTGCGCCCGGTATTTAAATATAACTTGTGTCCGTTTGCTTTGGCTTTTTTGATTGCTTCTGCAGCAGACTCTGGAACCTGAAGGGTGCGATCAACGAGGGTCCCGTCAATATCCAGGAAAATCACTTTATTTTTTAACATTTTCACCTATACCGGTCAACACCGGTAAGAATTTAGTACTTTTAGTACAGCAAAGGCTATTTTTTTGAATAAATGTCCGAATAGTCGTCGGTTGTCTCGAGCACATGGAGTGCATATGGACAAGTCGCTGTCAATTTTACATTAGCTTTGCGGGCTTCTTCAACGATTCGATCAACCAATTCGCGTGCGATTCCACCGCCGCGATAATTTGGGTCGACTCCGGTATGACTAACAGTCCAGACTTGATCTTCAGCGTGATATTGGAGATCACCGATTTTTTCATCATGTTCATTTTTTACGAGAATCTCTTCAAGATCCGGGTCAAAATGGTAACTTACATTAAAAGTTGGCATTACTCTTCCTTCTTTATTCAGGCTTATTTGGCTTTGCCCTGGTTGGCAACCGCTTCCATCTGGGCTTTGATTGCATCTGGGTCACCGAGATAACACTTGTTTAATACGTTGAAATCTCTGTCGAATTCGTAAACCAACGGAACACCAGTGGGGATGTTGACGCCAACAATTTCTTCTTCACTTAATTGATCGAAAGTTTTCACCATGGCACGCAGAGAATTGCCATGGGCAACAACTACAACGCGCTTTCCAGCCAGCATATCTGGTTTGATCACTTCTTCAAAATAAGGCATGGTGCGTTCGACGGTAATGGCAAGGCTTTCGGTCAGCGGAAGCACTGATTTGTCTTTGGTTTCACGATATTGTGCCTGGACGCGTGGGCTGCGTTCGTCATCCCCTTCGAGCTCGGGAGGAGGGGTGGCATAAGAACGCCGCCAGATTAGCACCTGTTCTTCGCCGTATTTGGCAGCGGTTTCGGCTTTGTTGAGGCCTTGCAGCGCGCCATAGTGACGTTCGTTGAGCTTCCATGATTTGACCACAGGCAGCCAGGAGCGATCCATCTCGTCGAGGACGATATCCAATGTATGAATAGCGCGTTTGAGATAGGAGGTGTAACAAATATCAAAGTCGTAACCCTGTTCTTTGAGCAGCTTGCCGCCGTTGGAAGCTTCTTCGCGACCTTTTTCAGTCAGCTCCACATCGGTCCAGCCGGTAAAGAGGTTGAGTTTGTTCCATTCGCTTTCGCCATGTCTGATCAAGACTAATTTCATCATTTTATGCTCCGGAAATTTTTTATTTTGATAATGATAACCCATTAAGGCGCAGTTACAAAACCCTTTTGTCGGGACTAAGTAATCAATTTAAAATAAACGCAAAAAAGGTCTAATGGATTGAACAATTTATTTGTAAAAAAAACCCTAAAATACAAATATGCTGTATAATATGTAATAAGTAAATCCCGTATTTTTAATTTTAGTTATCACTTCAGAATTAATTGCTTGAAAAATAATAGGAGGCAAATATCGAGCAAAACGAAATAAATACTTTAACAAATCAAAATCTTATTTACAAGGAGAATTTTCATACATGAAAAAGTTATTTGGTTTTTTGTTGACTTTTGGACTGCTCGTTAGCCTGGTTATATCTCCAGTCGCGGCAAGCATCCCGACAGACCGGGTCCCCCCGATCGATGTGACTCCTTCAAGGCCAGAACCTGAATTGTTACCTCAAGAAATTTTGGATATGTTTAAAGATGGAATTCCTGTTGAAGAATTTCTTGCTATGAACAACGGTCCAATTCCCAATGCGTTAATGGAATACGCAAATCTTCCGATCACAGTCATCGTTCAATTGGAAGAACCTGGATTAATCGAGCAAATGCAGAAGCCAGGAATTCAAGTCAATCAGCTTAGCTATAGCGCTCAGCTGGAATCTGCTCAAGCATCTGTCATCAGTCAAATCAGCTCAGCTGGAGTTGATGCTGTTGTGATGGGTCGCTATACAAAGGTTCTGAATGGATTTATGGCGCAGGTTGCTTACAAAGACCTTGCTACGATCCGAAATCTACCCGGTGTAAAATCTGTGAAGCGAGCACCTGAACACAAGATTGACCTGGGTGCAAGCGTTCCATTGATTGGTGCAGACATGGTGCACATGGGAGGCTTTGGTTTTACTGGTAAAACGATTACTGTTGCAGTTATTGATACCGGAATTGATTATACACATGCAATGTTTGGCGGTGCAGGAGATCCGGAAGAATATGCAGGAAATGACCCTGAATTTATTGAAGCGGGAACATTCCCTACCGCTAAAGTGATCGGTGGTTATGACTTTGCCGGTACTGACTATGATGCAGGCGGTAATAGCGGTTCGACAACCCCGACTCCTGATGAAGATCCATTGGATGAAGCTGGTCATGGTACGCATGTGGCTTCAACGATCGCTGGTGTAGATGTGGGCTATGGTAGTGGTGTTGCACCTGATGCATTACTCTACGCATTAAAAGTGTTTGGAGCGGCAGGTTCCACTAATCTTGTGGTTGACGCGATTGAATGGGCTATGGATCCCAATGGTGACGGTTTAATAGATGACCACGTCGATGTGATCAACATGTCGCTTGGGTCTTCCTTTGGTCCTGCCGATCCTGACGATCCTGAATACCTGGCTGTTGAAGCTGCAAACGCAATTGGTGTTTTCGTAGTTGCTTCAGCTGGAAATGCAGGCGATGTGAATTATGTAACCGGTTCGCCAGGTAATACTGACTCTGCTCTGTCTGTAGCTTCATCAACTACAGGTTACATGACTTCGCCTTATCTGACATATGCTGGTGGAGACATTCCATACACGACTTCTTATAATCCTTTTGTCACTAATATCAGCGCAGAGTTGGTCGATGTAATGGATTATGGAGATATGGATGGTCAACTTTGTACTACGGATGGTGTTCAACCGTTGACGGATAAGGTCGCTTTGATCGTTCGTGGAACATGTTCATTCTTTGTAAAGGTCAATAACGCTGAGGAGTTAGGTGCAGTTGGGGTACTCATATACAATAACACAACCGGCGTCATCAGCATGGATACGTCAGGTTCAGAATTACCTGCAGGATCACTTCTACAGAGTGACGGACTCTTGCTTAAAGAAGCAGCACCACTTGATATTGAGATTGGTCCTGATTCCAGAGTGAAAACATTTGTTGACACAACCCCTGCAGATGCCATCTCTACATTCTCTTCCCGAGGTCCCCGTGGCTATGACTCTATGTTAAAACCAGAGATTACTGCTCCAGGAACCAGCATTTTTGCGGCAAACATGGGTTCTGGAAGCGAAGGTGTCAGCATGAGCGGCACCTCCATGGCTGCCCCACATGTTGCTGGAGTTGTTGCCTTAATGAAACAGGCGCATCCAACCTGGACCAATGAGCAAATCAAGGCGGCTTTGATGAACACTGCCGTTGATATTGGTCTGGATGTTCCGGTCCAAGGCGCAGGCAGAGTGGATGCGCTGGCTGCGATGATGTCGTATGTAGTCGCCGTTGGCGATGAGAATTTTGTCTCAATGAACTGGGGTCTACTCGAACTGAATGAAGATACCTTTACAAGCACAAAAGAAGTTGTTCTGCAGAATTTGGGTGGATTTACAATGTGCTTCTCGGTCTCGGCGGAATTTACATCATCAAGCGACGGTGCTACTCTTGTACCTGAGAAAGATTTTGTTTGTGTAGCACCAAATAAATCGGTGGAAGTTGGATTCGAGTTAACTTTAGATGTAGCTAATCTGCCCATTGATTTTGGTGAAATGGAAGAATACTTTGGTTATGTTACTTTCGCTGCTGGTCCTTACTATGAACTTAGTGTTCCGTTCTATTTCGTACCTCGCCCGTATACGGTCATTTCAGAATTAGATGCTGAAACTAGTTTTGATGATTCTGGGCTCGGATTCATAGATTTTGAGCAAAATGGACCTGTTGCGAGTGATTTATATACTTTCCCGGTTACGATGGTCTCAGATAATGACCCTGATGTTATCGATATGGCTGATCTTCGTTATGTTGGAATGGATTTTGGTGGAAATAGTCCCTACGGGAAGATTATCACAACAGCTTTCAACATGTGGGCACCTCAACATGCCTTGCAGCCCTACTGGAGTGAAGTTGATATGTATATTTACGGTGATGCCCCTGAGCCAGTTGTCAACTTCAATCACAACTACGCATCTCTTAGCGGCGCCTCTTATCCTGATAATACCTGGATCGTAGCGCAAATTGACTACAACGATGGAAAAGTTTATCTTGCCAGTCCGTATACAATTTATTCAGACTTTAACTCGGGGCTCCAGGAATGGTATTTACCTGCCTCAAATAGCTATGTGACAGACAAGTTTGAATATGAAGTAGTCAGCTTTGACTGGTATGGTATTAGCGACTACGCTGGAATGGCGAAATTTGATGTAACACGACCACCGCTCTATTCAGTTCCGGTCGATTTTGACAATTGGAGTAGTTACTTACCAAATCCTCAGAATGAAGAGTTTTCTGTCCTAGTTGAAGTTGATGACGTGCTCGGATATTTGTATAGCGAACCGTTAGGAATCATGCTTGTGGATTACCATGGGAAACCTGGAATCGGACAGGCATATTTCGTACCAGTCACTATTACGAGTTTCCCCTCGCTCAACATTTACCTACCTTTACTCCTGAAGTAATTGGTACTATTCATCTTTTAGTAAGCATGAGGCTGACTGCGCAAGTCAGCCTCATTTTTCTTTTAAAATTATTCATTAAGAACAACATATAGGTGATACATCATAGGTTTTACTTGCAGCTATCGGGAAAAATGATATAATTCAATAAAATTCACTAAGAACGTAAACATTAATTCCACATTTCGGGGAACCCCTGATAATTCAGAACTTTTTTATTATGGATTTAAATCGGACATTATAGGTTGTTTAGAACCTGCCGGCTATTTTTTTCACCGGCTGTTTCCCAACGATTGGAATAAGAGAAAGAGTATATAGATGGAAATAATCGAGTTAGAGAAAAAAAACACAAAACAACTTCAAAAAATCGGTAAAGATCTCAATATCGAAAATGTTAAGAGGCTTAAGAGAGATGGTTTGATCGTCAAAATCGCTCAGAACCTGGCGGAAGCTGAAGGGTTGGAAATAAGTGGTGGCATTTTAGAAATTATGAACGAAGGCATCGGGTTTTTGCGGAGCAATTACCGTATCGGTCCCGAAGATGTTTATGTTTCACAAGCTCAATTACGCCGCTATGAATTACGATCGGGAGACCTGGTAATCGGTCATGTTCGCCCTCCCCGCGAGTCGGAACGCCACCAGGGTTTGTTAAAGGTCGAGTCGGTTAACGGACTTACCCCTGATGAAGCCCGAGAGCGCCCTAAATTTGAATCCCTTACACCGATATTCCCAGATAAGCTTTTAAACCTTGAACATGACCCGATGAATCTTTCAACCAGGATGATCAACCTGGTGGCTCCGATCGGTGGTGGTCAACGGGCGATGATTGTTTCGCCGCCCAAAGCCGGCAAAACCAGTATCCTAAAAGAAATCGCCAATGCGATCAGCGTCAATCATCCTGAAGTCCGCCAGATCATGTCTCTTATCGGCGAACGTCCTGAAGAGGTGACTGACATGGACCGTTCGGTCGAAGCGGAGGTAATTGCCAGCACGTTTGATGAGCCTGTTCAGGCTCATGTACGCATGGCTGAGGTTTCACTTGACAGAGCTAAAAGGCTGGTTGAAAACGGACTGGATGTGGTGATCTTGATGGATTCACTGACCAGGCTGGCACGCGCTTATAACATGGTAGTCAACCCATCCGGCAGAACTCTCAGCGGTGGTATGGATCCTTCAGCGCTTTATCCTCCCAAACGCTTTTTTGGGGCAGCCCGCAACCTTGAAGACGGTGGCAGCCTTACCATCGTTGCCACAGCATTGGTAGACACCGGATCGCGCCTGGATGATGTGGTCTATGAGGAGTTTAAAGGTACTGGCAACATGGAAATGATCCTCTCCCGACGTCTGCAGGAACGCCGGATTTTCCCCGCGATCGATATCGAAAAATCTTCGACCCGCAGAGATGACTTTTTGCTCGACCCAGAGATTTTGCAGCGTGTTTGGTTAATGCGCAGAATGTATCTGCAAATGGTCGCAAATCCTCCCCAGGGGGCTGGTATGGATACCGCAGTTGCAACTGAAGCCATTTTGCAGAGAATGGAAAAAACCAAAACAAACCGGGAATTTCTGGAAAATTTAGCAGACATGTAGTATACCCAAACAAAGAGGTATTTTATGTCTGAAGGTCCAAACGACGACAAACACTTAAAACGTGAAATTTTTATTACTGTTGCTTCCTGGGTGACAGCGATAATGCTCTGTCTGGGGTTGCTTACGATGCTCTTCTGGCAGCCTCGTATCGCACAATCCATGCAGAACCAGGCAATTCCAGTTGTTGATATTCCTGATTATGAACAGATTGCGTCTGAAGCAAACTTGCCCAATTTCGCGCCCGAAATGTCTTCGAATGAATTGGTACGAAACCAAAACCTGTATACTGAGGGAGACCAGGAGTTTCGCACAGAAGCGATTCATCATACCGTGGTAAGCGGAGATTCTATTTGGGCGCTTTCGGATACTTATAACGTATCAATTGAATCCATCCTTTATGCCAACTATGATATTCTCCAGGATAAATCAGACAACCTGGTCATTGGTCAGGTTATTACGATCCCTCCAGTAAACGGGATCTACCACACCTGGCGCAGCCGGGACACCCTGAGCTCGGTTGCCTCCCGTTACGGTGCGACAATTAATGACATTCTGCTTTTTATTGGAAATAATCTTGATCTATCAAACCCAGAAATCGCACCTGGTGCACAAGTGATGGTCCCCGGTGGAAACCGGGAGTTGGTTCCGATCAGTTATGCCGCAGTCACGCGCGACGCAGACGGTCGCCTGGTAAGCGGGTGGGATGGACCTGGTGCGTGTGCACTTGGTGGTGGCGGTCTTATGGGTAATGGCTTCTTTATATGGCCCTCTGCTGTTCATTACCTGACCGGTAACAACTATGGTCCTGGTCATAATGGGATAGATATCGGAGCAGGTTTCGGCTCAGCTCTGTTCGCAGCAGATTCGGGCACTGTCGTTTATGCTGGCTGGATGAATGGTGGTTATGGCAATTTTGTGGTTATTGATCACGGCAATGGTTTCACGACACTATACGAACATCTCGAACGCATCAGTGTAAATTGTGGCGATAACGTTTTCCAGGGCAGTGTGATTGGAACCTCCGGCAGCACAGGCAATTCGACTGGTGCGCACCTTCACTTCGAAATTCGATACGCCAATGCGCCAGTCAATCCGTGGGATTATCTCCCTTAGAAATGGTATAATTTGAGTTCTGCCCCAGTGGCTCAATGGACAGAGCGAGGCACTCCTAACGCCTAGGTTGGGGGTTCGATTCCCTCCTGGGGTATAAAAAAACCACCGACAAGGTGGTTTTTTGTTTATTTATCACATAGATTGACAATTAAAAGGGTATATCGTCGTCTTCGTCAAAATCTTCAATCGTTTCGTCTTCCGAATCAGCCAAATCCTGACGCACCCACAATAGCAGCATGTCACCTTCTTCAATACTAATGGCGCGAGCGGCGACGATTGGGTCTTCCTGGCGGAGACCGATACGATCCCTGTACTCAAGGTACATCGTCTGTTTGGCCGCCCAGGTATCGAGGCAGCGGTCGAGCAATTTTTGCGAGTCAAGTGTGCGCAAATTGGTAAAGGCAGTGTTACAAAGGAACGGACCTTCCATCACACTTCCAACCCAATTAAGCGACCCTTCAAGAGCGCTTTGACCTGTAACCACCTGGAATTCCGGTGTTGGTCCTTCAATAATAGTGATTTTGTTATTCATAGCGAGCGAATGATACCATATTCCCATATATCACAGGATAAAAAGACCCATCGTAATCAATGGGTCTCTTGTCATGTACTTATGTCAACTATTTGTTAGCCGTGTTGTTCCAAAACCAGTTGTAAGCGTACCAGCCGCCACTTGTGGCGTCCATACGAATTGAGATCTGCCACAAACCAACCAGTTCAGCCGGGATGTCAAAGGTTGCCTCAAAACTACCGCCAGCTCCGCTGTCAAAGGTCGCTACTTCGATTCCGTTGATGCCGCGGGTCCACATCTTGCCCATTCTGACAACAAATTGAGTATCAGCCGGGAAGTTTATGCCCTCTACGGTAACGGTCTTATCCTTTTCAACTGCTTTGATGTTGAATGATGGATATTTAACAACTGGCGGCTGTTGAGTTGGATCCTGGGTTGGTTGTGATGAAGCCGTGCTGTTCCAGAACCAGTTGTAAGCAAACCATCCGCCGGTTTTGGCTTCAAGGCGAATGGCAATCCGAGTCTCGCCTACGAGCTCATCCGGAATATCAAACGTAGCTTCAAACGCGCCTGTATCACTAGAGGTAATTACCCCTGAAGGGATACCACTTTTAGCCTGGGTCCACATCTTGCCCATCAGAGCGACAAATTCGACGTCCTTTGGAAAATCTTTTGCTGAAATGGTAACTGTCTTGCCAGCGTCAACTGCTTTTATCGCAAAAGTTGGGTAAACCTGGGCAGAAGGCGGGGTCTGGGTTGCGGGAGGTGTTGTGGGGGTTACATCCGGCCAGGTGCCTCCATCTTGTTTATTCCAGAACCAGTTATAGTAAAAGTAACCACCTGTAAGGCTCTCGATGCGGATTGAAATCATCGCGCGACCTTTCAGAGCAGCAGGAATGTTAATCGTTACCTGGAACGAGCTGCTGTCGCCGCTGTTGAATTGAGCAGCTTCAATACCATCGACGGCTTTGGTGTTATATTCACCCATCAATACCTTGAAATCCAGGTTCTTGGGTATGTCTTTGGTTAGAATTGTCACGCTTTCATCAGGTACGACACTGGAAATTGT